>ERZ779627.317-NODE-317-length-9716-cov-3.632129_pt1 | contig 9716 bp, 6 predicted proteins | sample MGYA00514191_ERZ779627 | MGnify/ENA primary metagenome ERZ779627 (study PRJEB29562, sample SAMEA4376705) | mouse gut metagenome | isolation source: Cecum | study: EMG produced TPA metagenomics assembly of the A DSS colitis mouse model was used to assess the microbial... | reverse complement strand
GGTCCCACTGCCATGCTCAATGGAATCAGCTGTTTGTTTGAGCGGGAGGATATTTTTCCTGAACTGATACGGAATATCATGCTCTACAGTCTTGACTGTTACGGGTCGGAAGGGACGCCGGGCAAGAGCGGGACGTCCAGAGCGGCTATGATGTTTCTGAGCAACTGGCTGAACGGTTTTGGGGAAATCCGCCGTCTGCCGCTCGCCAGCCGGTATCTGTCCGGGCGGAGTGTCTGTCTGGGCAGTGAAAGTCTCGTGAACGACGCGCTTCACCGCAAAGGAGCGGCGGTGGTGCGGCTTTTTTACGACGAACCTCATTATGTACTGCTGACGGGGGAAAGGGACGGTCTGGTGTATATGTTTGATCCGTATTACAGGGACTGCGCGTTTGCTCAGAAAGACATTCAGGTTATTCTGGACCGTCCTGCGGAATACAACCGGATTGTGCCGGAACGCTATTTTAACAGAGAAGATCAGAGCATCTACGCACTCGGCCCCTTTAAAGGAAGAGAGGCCGTTCTTCTGTTTAACGAAGACATAAAGATTACAGAGGAAAATTCCATAGAATATTTTATATAACAAAGGAAAGGAAGGGCATGGATATGAATTTTGTTTTTATTTCTCCGCAGTTTCCGCATACATACTGGAATTTCTGCGACAGACTGCACCGAAACGGAGTGAATGTGCTCGGAATAGGAGACAGCCCATACGACGGACTGGAAGGATGCCTGAAGGACGCGCTGACCGAGTATTACAGAGTCAATTCTCTGGAAAATTATGACGAAGTTCTGCGGGCGGTGGGTTACTTTACATTCAAATACGGAAAGATCGACTGGGTGGAATCCAATAATGAATACTGGCTTATGCAGGACGCGCGCCTCAGGACGGATTTTAACATGAACACTGGAACAAAGCTGGACGGAATCGAACGTTATAAGAGTAAGTCTGCCATGAAGCCGTATTATGCGAAAGCGGGGGTTCCTACGGCGCGCTGTCATAAAATCACAACGCCGGAATCCGCATACGGATTTCTGGAGAAGACAGGATACCCGGTGATTGTAAAGCCGGATGTCGGCGTCGGCGCCAACGATACCTGCAGGCTGGATAATCGGGAAGAAGTGGAAGCTTTTTTTGCGCGGCTTCCGCAGACGCCGTATGTGATGGAAGAATTTGTGGAAGGAGATATCTGTTCTTATGATGTGATCACAGACTCCCGCTGCGAGCCGCTGTTCGAGTCCATGACGGTATGGCCGCCGTCAATTATGGACATTGTGAATAAAAAAACGGATCTGGCTTACTATACGGCGGCCGCGGTCCCCGTACGGCTGCAGGAACTGGGGCGTGCGACCGTCCGGGCGTTTGAAGTGAAGAGCCGGTTTGTTCATCTGGAATTTTTCCGGCTGACGAAAGCAAAAAAAGGGCTGGGAGCGGCCGGAGATTTCGTCGGCCTGGAGGTCAACATGCGCCCCGCGGGCGGCTATACTCCCGATATGATGAATTATGCGCATGCTACAGACGTATATCAGATTTGGGCGGATATGGTGACGGCGGACAGAAGACTTTTGCCGGACAGTAAGAATCATCACTGCTGTGTTTATGCCAGCCGCCGAAGCCGCTATCAGTACGTCCATTCTCATGAGGAGATTCTGGAGCGATACGGACAGCGGATAAAAATGTGCGAGGTCATGCCGCCTTTGATGCGTGCCGCAATGGGAGAGCAGATGTATACGGCGTATGTGGACGATCAGGACGCGGCGGCAGAATTTATCCGCTTTGTACACGAAAAAAAGAGAGGGTCAGGAGAGCAAAATGATAAATGAGGAACGGATTTGCAGCGAATTTGCGGAACTGGTACAGATCGACGCTCCAGGTTTTGGGGAACGCCGGATGGCGGATGCGCTGAAAGAAAAACTGACCGCGCTTGGATTCGAGGTGCAGGAGGACCGGGCAGGAGAGCAGTATGGTTCCGATACCGGAAATCTGTACGGATATCTGAAGGGCGGGGTGCAGGGAGAGCCGGTTCTTCTGTCCGCTCATCTGGATACCGTCCGGCCGGCATTGGGAAAGAAGGCTGTTTTTCATAAAAACGGGAGGATTACAGGCAGCGGGGATACGGTATTGGGAGCGGATGACGTGGCCGGGATTGTGGAAATACTGGAGGGCATCCGGCATCTGCAGGAGGAGAAGAAACCCTTCAGAGACGTCGAGGTTCTGCTTACAATCGCAGAAGAATCTTATATCAAAGGGGCGAAAGCCTTCGATTTCGGAAGAATACGGGCGAGAGAAGCATATGTGCTGGACATGGAAGGAGCACCCGGCTCGGCCGCTCTTCGCGCGCCTTCCCTGATTTCCTTTAAAGTGACTGTAGCCGGAAAGGCGAGCCATGCGGGGTTCGCGCCGGAAGAAGGAATCCATGCCATTCAGGTGATGTCCGCCGCAATCAGCCGGATCAGGCAGGGCTATGTGGACGGCAAAAGAGATACGACTCTGAACATTGGCATGATTCAGGGTGGAACGTCCGCGAACATTGTGCCCGGCCGGTGTGTCTGCGAGGGTGAAATACGGAGCTTCCGCCACGAAAAAGCGCTGAAGCAGGTGGAGAAGTTGCAGAAGCTGTTTGAGGATGCGGTTCAAAAAGCCGGAGCGGACGTCCGGCTGGAATTTGACGTGGCTCTGACGGCATACGAGACCTCGTCCGCAGCTCCGGCGGTAATCCGTTTTGGGGAAGCATGCCGAAAGCTGGGGCTTCCCGGCACACTGCTCGGTACATTCGGCGGGAGCGATAACAATCAGTTTGCCCTGCAGGGAATCCGCGGTATCGTACTGTCCTGCGGCATGCACGAGGTGCACTCGGTGCGGGAATATACGACGGTGGAGGAACTGAAGCAGGGAGCGGCCCTGGTGGCGGAACTGCTTTTGGAAAAATGACAGTTGCAGGAATTTAAAAGATAAAAAAACGAGAACTATTTCTCATGCCGTTACCATATAAGAGTGAAGGGCAATACTTCGAGAAAAAGACGTCTTTATCTGAAGGAGCAGCAACATGAGCCGTGAAGAGCTGGAATTATGCATCAAACAGAATGGGAGGGACATCTATTCCTTCTGCTGTCATCTGACCGGGAGCAGACAGGAGGCGGATGACCTGTATCAGGACACCTTTCTGAAAATGGTGGAACTGGGGGACCACCTGGATATACAGAGCAACCCCAAAGGTTATCTCTTGTCGGTGGCCGTCAATCTCTGGCGGAACCGCCGCCGGAAGCGGGCCGTGAGGAGGCGGATCGCCGGACCGGAAGTATCCGTGGAAGACGAGGCGCTGGAAGTGCCGTCCGGCGAACCGTCCCCGGAAGAACGGATGATCTCCGGGGAGGAGAGAAGACTGGTGCGAAAGGCGGTGGACGGACTGCCGGAAAAGTACCGTCTGCCGGTACTGCTGTTTTATATGGAAGAGTTAAAGCTTTCCGAGGCGGCAGGCATCCTGAAGATCCCCGAAGGAACGGTAAAAAGCCGGCTTTTCAAGGCGAAAAAACTGCTGAAAAAAGAACTGGAGGTTGTTTTAAATGAAAAAAGATTTTGATCGCATATTAAAACAGGCCCTTACTCCGCAGGAAGAGCCGGACGCATGGCTTAATCAGAATATTTTATATCGGGCAGAGGAGATGGCGAATATGAGTAAAAAGAAAAAGAGCAGGATTCCCGCGGCAGTTGCCGCAGCGGCGGTGACGCTGGTGATCGGGTCGGCAGCGGTGGTGGCGGCCGCCAGATATCTGACGCCGGGGCAGATTGCCCAGAGGCATGACGACAAAAAGCTGATGAAGGCATTTGAGGGAGACGACGCGGTATCCGTGAACGAGACGCAGGAATACGCAGGTTTTCGGGTCACGCTTCTGGGAGCGGTGTCGGGGAAAAATATCAGCGAATATCTGGTGGAGGATAACGGCCGGATCGAGGACGACCGGTTCTATGCGGCCGTGGCGATCGAGCGGGCGGACGGTACGCCGATGCCGGACGTCAGCGACGACGCCTACGGAGAAGATGCCTTCTATGTGTCTCCCTATATCCGGGGACTGGAGCCCTGGAATTACGGACTGATGAGTATGAGCGGCGGATACAGTGAGTTTGTGCAGGACGGAATCCAGTACCGCCTGCTGGATATGGAAAATATCGAGTGTTTTGCGGACCGGGGGCTCTATATCGGCGTCAGTTCGGGATCGTTCTATGACAGCGAGGCCTATCTGTTTAACGCGGACACCGGAGAGATTACAAGAAACGAATCATATGACAAAGTAAACGCGCTGTTCAATCTTCCGCTGGACCCGGCAAAGGGCGATCCGGCGGCGGCAGAGGCGTTCTTAAAATCCATGGAAGAAGAGGCGGAGGACGATACGCCGCTGGAAATGGATGAGCAGGATCTGGAGATCGACGCGTGGGTCGAAGCATTCAAGGCGGAGCTGAAAGAAGGCAGAATCAAAGAAGATGCGGAAAGGATCGAATCAACCGTGCAGGTATGCCGGCCGAAGGCGGACGGCACGGCTGAATACTCTTATGATCTGGGCGACGACGGCAGCGGAGGCGGCATAGTCTTTATCAATGAGAGCTTCCCGGACCGGAAGCCCGGAAGCATGGCGGTGTGCGGTTATTCCTACAGCGACGTGGAAAGCCTGCGGGTGGATGTGGCCACGCTGAACGAGGATGGAACCGTAACCGTTGCGCTGTACAGAGTGAAGCGGTGAGCGGAATCCGGCGGGAAAACAGATAAAAACAGCGGCAGTTTCAGGCGTTTGCAGAGATGCAGGCGCCTTTTTTGCGCGGGGGTGTGTGGGGGGAAATTTGCTGCTTCCCAGCACACACCCCGCGCGGCGAATAGGGAAGTATTCTTCCCTACTCGATCGCGCAGTCAGAAAATTATAAAAAATTTAAAAACAATATTGACGAACGGTCATTTTTGTAGTATAACATATTATAACAAAAATGACCGAAAGTCATTTTTAAGACAACTTCTTAGAGAAACAGGCATACGGGGAAAAGCAGTGCCAGATAATCTATGAAGACAGCATCTGACCGAACGAAACTCCGGAAGGATTTTCAGACGCGGAACGGGGGCGAAAATTCTTCCAGAGCAGGGAGTGGAGAGAGCGTCAGATGCGGAACATAACAGCATCTGACCGAACGGAACTCCGGAAGGATTTTCGGACGCGGAACGGGGGCGAAAATTCTTCCAGAGCAGGGAGTGGAGAGAGTGTCAGATGCGGAACATAAATGGAAGGTGAAAAAAGATGAAACGAATCGGAAAGTTTATTGCAAGACGTAAGATCTCCATCGTACTGATTGCATTCCTGCTTTTGATTCCGTCCGCTATGGGGTTCATTGCTACCAAGGTCAACTATGACATCCTCAGTTATCTGCCGGACTCGCTGGAGACGGTGGCGGGACAGGATATCATGGTGGATGAATTTGGGATGGGGGCCTTCTCCATGGTCGTCGTGGACGGGATGGAGAAGAAGGACGTCGTGGCGCTCGAAGAGAAGATCGAGGCCATCGACCATGTGGAAAAGGTGTTGTGGTACGATGATTTTGTGGGGATTGACGTGCCGGTCAGCATGATACCGAAAAACGTGGCGGAGGCGCTGTTTCAGGGGGATTCGACGATGATGATCGCGCTGTTCGATCAGACGACATCCGCGGAGACGACGATGGAAGCGATCGAGGAGATGCGCGCGCAGGTGGGGCAGCAGTGTTTCATCAGCGGTATGAGCGGGATTGTCACGGATATTAAGAGGCTGGCCAGGAAGGATATTGCGGGGGTCGTGGCGGTAGCGAGCGTGGTCTCCCTGCTGGTGCTGATTCTCACGACGGATTCCTTCGCGGTTCCGTTCCTTTTCCTGACGAGCATCGGTCTGGCCGTGGCCTACAATATGGGAAGCAATCTGTTCCTGGGCGATGTCTCCTATATTACGCAGGCGCTGGTGGCGGTTCTGCAGCTTGGCGTAACGACGGATTACTCCATCTTTCTGCTGCACAGCTACGAAGAGTGTAAACCGAACTATGAGAGCAGGGACGACGCGATGGCGGAGGCCATCAGCGAGACGTTCATCTCCGTCATCGGAAGCTCACTTACCACCATCGCCGGTTTTGCGGCCCTGATCTTCATGACCTTCGCTCTGGGAGAAAATCTGGGAATTGTCATGATCAAGGGTGTGATCATCGGAGTAGTGTGCTGCGTAACGGTGCTCCCGGCGATGGTGCTGCTCTTTGAGAAGCAGATCATGAGATTCAAACACCGGTCCTTTTTCCCGGACATGGGAAAGTTGTCGGACTTTGTCCGCAGATATCACCTGGTGTGGATCCTTCTCTTCGTGATCGCGTTCGTGCCGGCTTACCACGGCAATAATGAGGTAGAATTGTATTACAACATCGACACGGGCCTGCCGGACGATCTGGACAGCGCGATTGCCAACGAGAAGCTGAAAGACACCTTCGATATGAGCAACGTGCACATTCTCCTGATGAACAGCGGGAACAGCGCGAAAGACAAAGCGAACATGATAGAGGAGATCGAACAGGTGGACGGCGTGGACTGGGCGCTGGGCGTTCAGTCGGTGCTGGGCGGCGGAATACCGGAATCCATGCTTCCGAAGAAACTGACGTCTACGTTGAAGTCGGAAAATTATGAGATGGTTTTTATCTGTTCGCAGTACAGCTCGGCGACCGAACCCTGTAACGCGCAGATCGCCGACATCAATAAAATTGTGAAAAAATACGACGACACGGCAATGGTGATCGGGGAAGCGCCTCTGATGAAAGATCTGGAGGATGTGACGAGCGTCGACCTGATGACGGTCAATACCCTGTCCATACTGGCGATTTTCCTGATCGTGATGATTGTGTTTAAATCGGTCAGTCTGCCGTTTATCCTGGTGACGACGATCGAATTTTCCATCTTTGTCAACATGGCGTTTTCCTATTACAGAGGGATCAGCCAGGCGTTTGTGGCTCCCATCGTGGTAGGCACCATTCAGCTTGGCGCGACCGTGGATTACGCGATCCTGATGACGAACCGGTACAAGGATGAACGGCTGGCCGGGAAGAGCAAAAAGGAAGCCGTAGAGATCGCGCACAAGACGTCGTTTCATTCGATCATCACCAGCGCGTTCAGCCTTTTTGCTTCGACGATCGGCGTGGCGCTGTATTCCAACATTGATATGATCAAGTCAATTGTCATTCTGCTGGCGAGAGGAGCGCTGATCAGTATGGTGATTGTACTACTGTTGCTGCCGTCGTTCTTCCTGGTCTTTGACAGGCTGATCTGTTATACAACCATGGGAATGCGGGGCTGTCTTAAACAGCAGAATATAGAGAATGGGGGTTTGGAACAATGAAAAAGAAAAGGTGGTTGAGTCTGGGGCTGGCGGCTGTGCTGGCAGTCACTGCATGCGGATGCGGGAAACATACAGAGACGGCGAAAGAAACCGTGAACGAAACGGCGGAGGAGACAGAGAAGACGACGGAAGAGGCGGTCGGGATCGCGAAAAAGGCGCTTGACCGGTCGGCGGATCAGGACGCGGAAAAAGAAGAGACCGTCTATGTAAATGCGGACGCCAACGGAGGGGTGAAGGAGATCACCGTCAGCAACTGGCTTAAAAACGGCGCCGGAGCCGGGGAACTGACCGATATCACGGAGCTGGCCGATGTAGTCAACGTAAAAGGTGACGAGACGTTCACACAGGACGGAAATACTTATATCTGGGCGGCGGACGGCAGAGACATCTACTATCAGGGCACGACTTCCGCGGCTCTGCCGGTGAATGTAAAAGTGACCTATTATCTGAATGAGGAGGAGATTGCTCCGACGGAACTGGCCGGCAGAAGCGGCAGGGTGAAGATTCGTTTTGATTACGAAAATCTCTGCCGGCAGCAGACGGTCATCGGAGGAGAGGAGACGGAACTGTGCGTGCCGTTCGTGGCGGCCAGCACAATGGTCCTGGATTCCGACCGGTTTGTCAATGTGCAGGCGGAGAACGGCAGGATTCTCTCGGACGGGAAGAATACGATCGTTGCGGGCGTAGCCATGCCGGGGCTGTACGACAGCCTGGATTTTCTGAATCTGGACGGTTTTGAGGATGTCGACATTCCGGAATATGTGGAAGTGACCGCAGATGTGACGGATTTCAAACTGGGAATGACGGCCACGATTCTGATGCCGGATGTGTTCGGCGATCTGAATACGGATGATATGGACGGTTTTGACGATCTGAAGGACGATATCGAGGAACTGAACGATGCGACGTATGAGCTGATTGACGGCTGTATCGAACTGGACGACGGTGTAAAGGAACTGAAGGACAACATGCCGGATCTGTGGGACGGGGCCGTGGAGCTGGACGACGGCGCGGCGGAACTCAATGACGGCGCCTGGGAACTGGATGACGGGGCGAAAGACCTGCGGGACGGGGCGAAAAAGCTCAATGAAGGAGCGAGAGACCTGCGGGACGGGGCGAAAGAGCTGGATCAGGGAGCCGGAACGCTTCAGGCCGGACTCGGACTTTTAAACGGCAATCTGCCGAAACTGACGGACGGTGTGAATATGCTGACCGCGGGCCTGCGGACGCTTCAGGATTCGATGATGCTGGGGCCGGACGGCAAGAGCGGCGACGCGGAGCATCCTTATATCAAGACCAGCGTCGGACGTCTGAAGGCCGGCGTCGATCAGCTCGCAGCCGGCGTCGGCGGCATGGGAACGACGCTGGAACAGGCCATAGCAGAGAATCAGAAGAAGATGCAGACGGCGCAGACCAGTGTGATGCTGCTGGGGAATGAACTGCAGAAAGAAGTGGAAGAGGCGGAAAAACTGGAAAGCCAGCTAAAGGAACTTGCGGCGCAGATGGGGATGCAGCCGGCGGAAAGCGGCGCAGACCAAAGCCCGGCGGCGGAGGCGCCGGTTTCACCGCGGCAGGATTCTGAAGAGCACGAGACGAAACCCGCCGCTCCCGCACCGTCGAAAGAAAAAGGAGCGGGAGAGGTTCCGGATTCCGGAAAAGAACCGGGCGCAGTACCGGGCAAGGAAGGAGAGCCGGAGACCGTCCCGGAGAGCGGTGAGGAACCGGGCGAGGTTCCCGCAGAGGAGGAGACGACGGCTCCGGAGGACGGGAAAGAACTGGACGTCGTTCCGACAGAGGAGGAGACGGCGGAAACGTCTCCGGAGGACGGACAGGAGCCGGATGCCGTGCCGGAGCAAATCGGACGGAATGACTTCCATGAGCATGGTACAGACATCGGACGCAGTCGGGGAGAGAGCGGCTTCCGATCCGGCGGCTATGGAGGTAATCCGGCTGCAGACCCGTTTGATCGAGCAGATGAAGAAGATCACGGAACTTCAGGAACAGCTCCGCGCTGCGGCGACAGAGTATGCGGGATATGCGGGCGCGGACGCGGCCCTGAAACAGGTCGCAGGACAGTTGAGCGGCGGCGTGGACGCCGAACAGCTTGCGCAGTTGACGGAGGGAATGGCCGCTCTGGAGACCTCGGTCGGCCAGATTTATGATGCGGTTGATCAGATCAACCGTCAGACGGGAGCGCTGTCGGGCGGCGCGGCGGAACTGAAACAGGGAACCGGCGATCTGAAAGCCGGGGCGGACGCGCTGAAAAAAGGGACAAAGAAGCTTTATCAGGGCGGAGTGGATCTCAGAAACGGCGCGGAAGAACACAAAGAAGGAACC
>ERZ779627.316-NODE-316-length-9722-cov-7.198924_pt1 | contig 9722 bp, 8 predicted proteins | sample MGYA00514191_ERZ779627 | MGnify/ENA primary metagenome ERZ779627 (study PRJEB29562, sample SAMEA4376705) | mouse gut metagenome | isolation source: Cecum | study: EMG produced TPA metagenomics assembly of the A DSS colitis mouse model was used to assess the microbial... | reverse complement strand
CGATAAAGGCCCCGGTGCCCCCGGCGCAGGAGCCGTTCATCCGCTCCTCCAGGGCGCCGCCGAAGAAGATGATTTTGGCGTCCTCGCCCCCCAGCTCGATCACCGCGTCGGTGTCGGGGATGTAGGTGTTCACAGCGGCGGCGGTGGCGTAGACCTCTTGGACAAAATCGATGCCCGCGGCGTCCGCCACCCCCAGGCCGGCGGAGCCGGTGATGGTGACCTTGATGTCCTGCCCGGCCAGCAGGTCCCGGATGGAGTTCAGCGTCTCCAAAGCCCGCTCCCGGGTCTTGGAGAAGTGCCGCTCATAGGACCGGAACAGCAGCCTGTCCTGTTCGCTGAGGACCACCACCTTGACGGTGGTGGACCCGATATCAATGCCGACGCGCAAGCTCATAGGAGATACCATACCTTTCCAAAAGGCCCCCTCTCTGAGGGAGCTGTCAGCCCGCAGGGCTGACTGAGGGAATTGTTCAATGATACATGATACTGATTTTTTGTCGAGAAAACAACGAAATTAACGGCTTTTTAACGGGTCAAAAGAGAAGAAAAGCGGGATATTAACTCCCCGCCTCATAAGCAAAAGCACCAAAATGCCGATGAAAATTTGACAGATGTTACAGAAATATGAAATCCCCGGCGGCAAAAGCCGCCGGGGGACAGGTTTGACTGACGGACGGCGGCGTTCGGCCGCCGGGGGATGTTCTCATCGCTCGTATATGGGGGCCAGGCGCAGGGACTGGATCAGCCACCTCCCCCCCTCACTCCGCAGGGTCAGCTCGCTCCGGGTCCCGTCGTCCAGGGTGTCAGTCCACAGCAGGACCGAATCCTCCATGATCTGCCCTCCCGCGCAGCGGAAGAACCCCGGCCCGAAGTCGCTGGTGAAGTTATAGAAGGCGTCGTACTTCTCCAGATAGAGGCAGCCGGACCAGTCCAGGTCCTCCACCGAGACCCCGGCATACTTATTCAGCAGAAGGGAGACCTCTTTTCTGGGGTAGCGGTGGACCGGCGTCGGAAAGTCCAAGGGGGAATTGAACTCCACCTCCGAGTCGGCCCATTCGCTGGCCCGTATCACAGCCCGAAATTCCGCCTCCTCGTCATTCTCCAAAATCTCCCCAAGGGGGCAGTACATCAAAAACTCCTCCAGGTCGATCTGGGTGGGGTCGTCGTAGCTGCTGGTGAAGAGGCAGCTGATCTCGCTGGGACCGTAAGCGCCGTCAGGCATCAACACGGTGGACTGGAACGCCTCGTTGACCCGGTCGATCTGTTCCCGGGTCAGGGGGCCCTGCCGGGGGGTGGTGCTGCCGCCCGCCTCCCGGATGGTCCGGTACAGCTCCGGACTGCGGACGAATTCAGACGACGCGTCGGTGTTCTGGGCGAAGGTCTTGTGGCGCAGGCAGACGGCGTCCTGCTCCGAGCCCACCGACAGGGTGAGCCGATCGGCCTCCTTCGCGAGCTCACGTTCTGCGTAATAGCTCTCCATGCCGGAGCCCTTCACCTGGATGGTGATGGCGTACTGTCCGTATTTTTCCCTGTCGTACTGGTCGGAAAACTGGTGATACAGCGCCTGGGTGAGCTGGTCTTTCAGAGCCGGGAGATCCATTTCTACCTCCTGTCCCAGGCCGTAGTCCCCCGCGGTGACCGAGACCACGTCCCTGGGCTTCAGGCAGGCGGCGAAGAGGGTGGGCTCCATGATCTCATAGGTCCAGGTGGAGCCGGGCGCGTCAAGGATGGTGGGCGCGCGGCGGAGCACCGAGGGCTGGTCGGACAGGACGCTCCAGTCCTCCTCCCGCAGCTCCAGCATCCAGCCGCCGGCGTGGGTCTCGTCGCCATTGTATTCCAGAAGGAGGGCGCCGCTGCCCCGGACCCGCCAGCCTCCGGAGAAGGTCACGCTGTCCTCCCCGCCGGGCCGCCCCTGAAGCCGGATGCCGTGCTCCTTTACAAAGTCCGGCCCGTATCCCCACAGCTCCGCCATGGTGATGGAGATGGGGGTGTAGGGGTCCTGGGAGAGCAGCTCCTGCATCCGGGCCAGGCTGGAGATGGTGGCGGCCAGGTTGCTCTGACTCCGGGTGCGCAGGAACGCGGTCCGGCCGTCCTCCTGCAAGGAGTAGTCGCCGCTCCCCCGGGCCACGTAGGTGTAGCCATTCCAGGGGATCAGGGTGTAGGTGATCTCCCCCGCTTCGGTGTTCAGGATGATCCGGGAGGCGTGGATCATCGCCTCGCCGTCGGGCAGGGAGTCCGTCTCATCCAGGGGGACCAGATAGGACAGCCTCTCCCTGAGTGTGGCCAGCAGGTCGGGGTCGGTGATGTCCTCCGAATAGAAGTAGTTGGAGTAGGCGGGCGGGCGGTACCGGACGGAGGAGGCGCTGTCCAGATCGGCCAGGAACCGCTCATACTCCGGGGAGACGTAGCTGGTGAACTGCGTCCGGCTGCCGTTGGCCAGCCTCGCCAGGATGGTGATGAGATCGACGCCTGGCTCTGAGACCAGTGTCCCGCTGACCCCCACTAACTGGGCGGTCTCCCCCTCCTCCTTCTGAAGGTCCAGGTACTGACGGAAGAGACTTCCCTGGAACAGATAGGTGCGGTCGTTCTGCCAAAGGAGGGAGTATTCCATCTCCCCGCCCTCAAAGGTCAGGACGATCCGGGACTCGTGGATCAGCGCCTTCGGGCTCAGGTCGGGCTGGGGGTCGTCATTCCCCAGACAGACGACGCTCGACAAGGCCTCCTTGGCCTCGGCCAGCAGGTCCGGGGCGGTGATGGGGCTGGGGTAGAACGTGCTGGAGTAGAGGGGCGGGCTGTACCGGACAGCCGTGGCGCGGTCCACAAAGCTGAGGAAATTTCGCGGGGCGTCGTCCCCCCGTCCAGCAAAGACGAACACCGCGGCCAGCGCCGCCAGGGCGATCACGGCGAACAGGGCGGCTTTCACCGTCTCGGGCTTCTTCACGATCTGGGCTACCCGCTGCTTCATCGACTTCTCCCCGCCCGTCATGGCGGTGGAGCAGGACAGCAGGTCCCCGGGCCGTAGCGACCGGGCGGCCACCATGTCCACCAGGGTGCGTCCGTAGGGGATGCGCTCCGCCTCCCCCAGCCGGGCCACCGCCCCCTCGTCGCAGGCCAGCTCCCCGTCCTGTTTGGACAGCCACACCGCCAGCCACACCAGGGGGTTGTACCAGTGGAGGGCCAGGGCCAGGCACCGGAGGGCCGACCAGATATGGTCCTTGTGGGCGTAGTGGGTGAGCTCGTGGGCCAGCACGTGGCGCAGGGCGGTCTCGTCCTCCGCCGCGTCCGGGGTAATATACACGGCGGGCCGGAACACCCCGAACAGGCAGGGGGAGGGCAGGCCCTCCACCGTATACACCGGGATGGCCGCCTGTAGGGGCGGCCTGTGGCCGCCCGTTAATTCCAGCCGCTTCCGGCGGCGGTCCAGGCGGATAGAAAAGCCCCAGTTGCTGTACAGGATCACCAGCAGACACAGCGCCGCGCCCCATTTCCACAGGGTCAGCAGCAGCTCCGAGGCGGGCATCATGAACGCGTAGCGGGTGGTTCCGGTTTCATCGAACCGCACGCCGCCGGAGTAATACTCCCGGTCGGCCTCGCTGTGGAGCGTGCGGCTGTATTCAGGCGGCTCCCCCGGCTGTACCCTGTTGCTGGGACGGCGCTCCGTGGGGACGGCGTACAGCATCTTTTCTTCCAGCCAAGGGGTCATCTCCCGGACCGCATTGGTGGCCAGCACCGGTATGGATCGGGAGACCGGTTCGGGCAGCTCCACCTGGAAGGGGACCAGCAGCCGCAGCAGGACGATCCCCCACAGGGCGTACCGCGCCCGTGCGGACAACTTATCCCTGAACAGGAAGCGGGCCGCCAGCACGATCAGGATCAGGGCCGAGGATGTGACGGCCCATTGGGTCAGCAGCTTCATATCTCTCCCTCCTCCGCTTTCCGCAGGATCTCATACAGCTCGTCGATTTCCGTCCGGGACAGGGCCTTATCCCGGGCCATGGCGGATACCATCAGCCCCACGCTGCCCCGGTACACCTTGTCCAGAAAGGAGCGGGTCTCCCCCCGGACGGCGTTCTCCCGCTGGACCGCCGGGGCGTAGTGCTTCGCCCGGCCCTCCACGGTGCAGATAACCAGCCCCTTGTCCTCCATCCGCCGCAGGGTGGTGATGGTGGTGCTCTTGGCCCAGCCCAGCCGGTCCCCCAGCGCCGCCACCAGCTCCATCACCGTCATGGGGGATTTCTCCCACAGGCAGTCCAGCACATACCACTCGCTGTTGGTCAGGTTGATGTTGTCCATCCGGTCCATCCTCCTTACAAATCCGGTGTTCCCACGATCACATCCGTGACCTTGTCATCCGCTCTGTCGTAGTACAGGACAACCCACAGCTCCTCGCCGGTCATCCAAATATCTCCGTACATGCCGGAAAGCCTCCCATTGGGCTCTCCCCAGGCGTCCACGATATCTGCCCGGCTCCGCCCGGCCAGCGCCTGGGTGAACTCCTCCTTGCCATACCCTTTTTCCGAGATCAGGGCGTCCACCTCGTTGAGCTGGAAAATTTTTCCGCGCTTGCAGCCGGTCAGCAGGAGCACGCAGGCCAGGGCCAGTATAAGGATTCTTTTCATAAGGACCTCCACAGGTTTACTTTATAGACCTATCATATCACGGTTGGTCTACAATGTCAACCAGAAAATTTTAGTGTCCGTCTCCGGTGTACACCAAAAAAGAGGACCCGTTTTACCCCTTTTAACCCCTGTTTTACCCCGTTAAAATGCAGTTTCGGGCCTTTTTGGGGTGTATTATTTGAAACGGATATAACGATTTGTATACTGTCCGCCTCTGACGGACAGTTTTTGGAGGATTTTAGCTGGACTTTCGGGGCAAGCTATGGTAGACTGACCACATACCCGCACGCCCAAATAAAGGAGGAAAATTTATGGATAACAAGGTCATGTATTCCCTGAGCTACGGTCTTTTCGTCCTCTCCGCCCGCCGGGGGGACAAGGACAACGGCTGCATCACCAACACCGCCATCCAGGTGACCACCGACCCCAACCGCATCGTCATCGCCGTCAACAAGAGCAACTACACCCACGACATGGTAAAGGAAACGGGCCGCTTTACCCTTTCTATCTTGTCAGAAGAAGCAAATTTTGAACTTTTCAAGCGGTTTGGCTTTCAGTCGGGCCGGGATGTGGACAAGTTCGCCGGCTTTGAAGCCCACGTGAAAAAGGACGCGGATGGCATCCCCTACGTCACCCAGGGGACCAACGCCTGGCTGAGCTGCGAGGTGGTCTCCGCCACCGACCTGGGCACCCACACCCTCTTCCTGGCCGACGTGCTGGCCGGCGGCGTTATCTCCGGTGCCCCCAGCGCCACCTACTCCTACTATCAGGCCCACATCAAACCCAAGCCCGGCGCTCAGGCGGCGGCTCCCAGCGAGAAAAAACGCTGGGTCTGCAAGGTCTGCGGCTACGTCTACGAGGGGGACGAACTGCCCGCCGACTTCATCTGCCCCTGGTGCAAGCACCCCGCCTCCGACTTCGAGCCGCTGGCATAATAATTTTACGAAACCCGCGCCGAGGGCGAAACCTCCGGCGCGGGTTTGCGTGTATAATGATGTAGGGCGCGACGACCCGGCGCGCCGTTTGGAAAACAGAAATTTTGATGACGGTGGGCCGAGGTCGTCCCGCCCTACAAAATGGATGATATACATAGAGAAAAAGGAGGCCCCGACCATGGAGGACGGCAAGATCATCGACCTGTACTGGGCCCGGTCCCAGCAGGCGGTAGCGGCCAGCGAGGAGAAATACGGCCCCTACTGCCACACCATTGCCCGGCGCATCCTGGACCGGGAGGAGGATGCGGAGGAGTGCGTCAACGACACCTGGCTCCACGCCTGGAACGCCATGCCGCCCCAGCGGCCGGGGGTTCTGTCCGCCTTCTTCGGAAAGCTGACGAGGAACCTGTCCCTGGACCGGTGGCGGCGGCTCCGGGCGGCCAAGCGGGGCGGGAATCAGGTGGAGGTGGCCCTCCACGAGCTGGAGGAGTGCCTGCCCGACCGCCGCAGCCCCGACGAGGAGCTGGAGGCGGGGGAGACGGCGACCCTGATCTCCGCCTTCCTGCGCCGGCAGAGCGAGCTGGACCGGGTCATCTTTGTGCGGCGGTACTTCCACCTGGAGCCGCTGGATAGCCTGGCCCGGCGGTACGGGCTGTCTCTGGGACAGGTGAAATCAAAGCTCCACCGGATGCGCAACAGGCTCCGGCAGGAGCTGGAGCGGGAGGGGGTTGCGGTATGAACGCGGAATACTTACTGGACGCCATGGGCCTGCTGGACGACGATCTCATCCGGGAGGCGGAGGAGTATACTGTCCGAAAACGGGCGGCCGATGCGCAGCGCTGGATCGGCCTGGCGGCCAGCCTCGCGGTGGTCCTTGTGCTGGGTTACGGGGTATTCCAGCTGGGGCATATCGGCATGGGCGGGAGTGCACCCTCCAACGAGGCCAGCGGCGGCGCGGCCAACGCCCCCAGCGGCTCGTACGGAGAGGCAGACGCTCCGCCGCCGGCGCCAGAGGGTTCGGACCATGATTTTCAGCAGAGCGGCGGGGACTGGGCAGAGCCTGGCGGCTCCTACGGCGGCGACCCGGCCCCCCAGGAGCCCGCCAGCCCCGGCGCGACAGAGCCGGTGGGAGGCGAGGGGGATTGGCTGCCCGCTCTCAGAGTGGACGGCATTGTCTACCGGGCCACACAGGAATTTATCCATCTTGAGCCGGAGGAGGGGGACATTCGGTATACCACCTCCTGTCTGAACACCTGGGAACCGGAGGAGGACGGCCAGGCCAACTTTGAGCCGGTGGGAAGCCCCTATGTGGTGCTGGACAACGGCACCGTGGCGGTGCTCCACGACGGGGAGAACTCCTGGCAGATCTACGACTCCGTCCCGCCCTGGGAGAAGTAGCGAACGACGGCCTCCGGCGAGAACCGGGGGCCGTTTTGAAAAATCTTCTGGAAAACGGTCACAATTTTCCTCCGCCGGTCGTGTTATAGGTGAAAGGGGGACGAGGCTATGACGGAATGGAACAGCGCGCAGCAGGCGGGACGGTTTGTGGAGGCCTACGCGGACCCCATCCTGCGGCTGTGCCTGACCTACTCCCTGTCCCGGGAGGATGCCCAGGATATCTGCCAGGATATCTTCCTGACGCTGTTGGAGGAAAACAGGCAGTTTCAGGACGGGGAGCATGAAAAGGCCTTTGTGCTGCGTTGTGCCGTCAATGCCTGCAAGGACCTCCTGAAGAGCGCCGGGCGGCGCAGGACGGTGTCCATAGAGCAGGCCGAGCTGCTCCCCGCCCCGGAGCGGGAGGACAGCGGCCTGACGGAGCTGATCCGGGCGCTGCCGAAGCACTACGGCGCGGCGGTCTACCTCTTCTACTACGAGGGCTACAGCCTGGACGAGATCGCCGGGCTGTGCGGCTGTACGCCGGCCGCGGCCCGGAAGCGGCTCAGCCGAGCCCGGAAACTTCTGAAACTGGAGGTGGCCCTATGAACATCAAAGAGCGCTTTGAGGGCGTAGGCTTCACCCCGGAGGAAAAATTGGATTTGACCGCCCGGCTGGAGCGGGCGGCGGAACAGGAGGAAAACATGACTAGCGCGACCAAGCGGAAAATCAAACGGATCAGCGGCGGGATGGTGTTCGGCGTCGCGGCCGCCGTGGTGATGACGGCGGGAGCACTGGCGGCGGTGCTGAATCCCGGCCTGCGGGGCTGGTTCGACACCCAGACCTACGGCACGCAGGAGAAACTGGAGCAGGGCATTTACCGGCTGGACCGGAGCGAGACCTGCAACGGCTGGACGGTCACCCTGGGAGAGTGCGTGGGAGACGACCACGGCGTGTATATCTGGGGGGACGTGGCCGCTCCCGAGGGGACGGTGTTGGCCCCCATTTCGGAGGACGGCCGCCTGAGCGCCGTATGCTGGATGGAGGGGCAGACGGGCCAGCTGGGTTCTATGGGCGCCTGGTTCATGGATCATGACCCCACGGACAATCATGTCTCTGTGCTCATCATGCCTTATATGACGTGGGGGGAGAACCCCCGGGGAGAGACGGTCACCCTTCACCTGGGCCCCATCGCCGACGAGTGGGATACCTATGACCCGGAGACCGGAGAACGCGAATGGCATACAGAGGGAAGCGAGCTGACGGCGGCCATCCGGGACCACGAGTGGGTCTTTGAGGACGTCACACTGGACTTCCCGGACCAGACCATCCGGATGAAACCCAATGCGGAGGTGCCCTGGCTGGGCGGAACTACCACCGTGACCAATCTGGAGGTATCGCCTCTGGGTACCTATGTGGAGCTGGAGGGCGGGTCCTGCGGGGAATATGTGGCCCATACAAATACAAAGCCCGTCCATGAGGGCGGGGAGACCACTAGCTCGGGAGGCCTCACCATTACCTTCGGAGGCTCCGACGGCGGCTGGGAGGACCGGCGGCGGGAGATGGTCAACGGCATCACCCTCGAGCTGACCCTCCGGGACGGCACGCAGGTGCTCCCCGGCAACCTTGCGGCCTCGACGAGCGATTACAAGGAGGGCCTGGAGGGCCCGGAGACCCCCTATTATTTCTTCGGCCGCAAGTATGACGGCAACAACTGGTTTAACCCCATCAGTGTGCTGGACCCCGCCCAGGTGGACCATGTGACCGTCTGCGGGGTGGACATCCCCCTCAGCGGCCAGAAGGAGAGCGGCTCCGCCGCTCCGGAGAAGGCGGAAGAGCCCGCGGCCCCCACGGTGGGGACCGTCACCGCCGGGAAGGGGCTGAATATCCGCTCCGGCCCCGGCACGCGGTTCCAGGTGCTTACCGCCGTCCCCAGGGGCACCCGGCTGGAGGTCCTGGGGGAGGAGAGCGGCTTCTACAGGGTGGGCTTTTCCGAAGGCAGGACCGGGTACGCGTCGAAAAGTTATATCACAGTGAAATGAGCGCAGAACGCCCCGGCCGGAAAACCGGCCGGGGCGTTCGTCTATGCTTCTTCCTCCATGACCCGGACCTGGATCTCCAGCACCCGGCGGTGTTCCACCTTTGTGACGGTGACGTCCAGGCCCTCGGCCTGGAAATGGTCTCCTACCTCGGGGACCCGGCCCACCTGCTCCAGCACCCAGCCGGAGACGGTGGCGGCGCCGCACTCCCCCTTGACTTGAAACAGGTCGTACATGTCGTCCAGGTCGGCGGAACAGGCGATCACATAGCTGCCGTCGGCCTGTTTCTGGAAAATTTCAATGACCTCGTCGTGCTCATCCCAGATCTCGCCTACCAGCTCCTCCAGGATGTCCTCCAGGGTGACGATGCCCTCTGTCCCGCCGTACTCGTCCACCACCACCGCCATGTGGGCCTTGTTCTTCTGCAAGATCCGCAGCAGTTCAAAGACCTTGGTGTTGCCCGTGGTGTAGAAGACCGGGGACTTGATATTGGATACCATGGTCTCCCCCCGGTAGCGGGCTGCGTAGAAATCCTTCTCGTGGATGACCCCCACGATGTTGTCCACCGTCTCGTGGTAGATGGGGATGCGGGAGTAGCCCGTCTCGGCGAAGAGGGAGGCCAGCTCCTCCATGGTGCTCTCCTCATCGGCGGCGGTCAGGTCCACCCGGGGGGTGAGCAGCTCGGAGACCTCCAGGTCGTTGAACTCGATGGCGTTGCGGATCAGGTCGCTCTCGTGCTCGTCCAGGCCGCCCTC
>ERZ779627.314-NODE-314-length-9749-cov-8.796678_pt1 | contig 9749 bp, 13 predicted proteins | sample MGYA00514191_ERZ779627 | MGnify/ENA primary metagenome ERZ779627 (study PRJEB29562, sample SAMEA4376705) | mouse gut metagenome | isolation source: Cecum | study: EMG produced TPA metagenomics assembly of the A DSS colitis mouse model was used to assess the microbial... | reverse complement strand
CCCGGTACAAGCGCCCCCGGAAGATCATCTTTGCCGATGTCCCCCGCAACCCCACCGGCAAGATCGAAAAGCCCAGGCTGCGGGAAAAATACTGCGGCGTGCGCCTGGTGGAGGCGCAGAATCAGGGATAAAAAACAGCGGAGGACCTGGTTCCTCCGCTGTTTCTTTTTGTAACCGAATTGACAACCCCCTGTAACGATTTTCCCGGCCGGCCGGGATATCATGGAGTTCCATCCCGCAGGTAAAAAGGAGGCCCCCATGAAACGATCCGCCCTGTGTCTGCTGCTGGCCCTGTGTCTGGCCGGCTGCACCCCCGCTGTCTCCTCTGGCCCAGCGGTCTCCTCCGCCTCCAGTCCGTCCTCCGTCAGCCCCTCCGCGCCTGAATTCTCCACCCCGCCGGAGTCCGTCCCCTCCCTGCCCCAGGCCGCAAATATCCCCCCGGGGGACTACGCCCCCTGGCAGGAGGGATACGCCGAATTTCTGATAAACCTGCGGACGGCCGAATACCAGTACCAATTGGGGGAAGCAGCCTTCCCGGAGGACGACCTGCCCAGCGACTCCTACTCCCTCTACGATGTGGACAAGGACGGCGTCCCCGAGCTCTTCCTGAAATGCGGCACCTGTGAGGCGGACTACTACACCCTGGCCTACACCTTTCGCGGCGGACAGGTCTCAAGCCTGGGCTCCTTCCAGTCGGGCCACTCCTCCCTCTACACCGTTCCGGGTGAAAATGGGATTATCTTCCGCGAAGGCCATATGGGCTATGGGAGCATTGAGAGATTTTCCCTGGTGGACGGCTCCTTCAGCTCCTGGGAGACCCTCCTCACCGAGGACGAGGAGGACACCCGCCGCGAAGGCTACACTGACCCCGCCGAACTTGTCTCCGGTTCTGAACAGATCCCCTTCCACTACACCTGCACCCAATTCCGACCGCCGGACAGCCCGGCCCTGATCCTGCCCATTTGCGACTACCAGGGCCGGGAGTTCTCCATCCCTGTGGAGGAAGCGGAAGTCCGTGCGGCCATCGGCAGAGTGCTGTATGAAAGCGGCCCCTTCTTTGGAGTATCCGGGGACGGCTTTCATGGGGACACCGGCCTGACCACCCTGGAGGAATACCTCCAACCCGAGGCGGCCTATCCTTACGGAAAACAGCCCCTGAAGCTCGAAAAAACCGCCTGGGCCGACGTGAACGGCGATGGTCAGACCGACTGTCTCCTATGGCTGGAGCAGGAGGAGGAAAAATGGACCAATACGTTCTGCACAGTCCTCAGCCTGGAAGAAGGGCAGGTTTACGCGTACTTTTTTGACAGCGTCCGGGATGTGGCAGTGGAGCCTGACGGCACAGTAACCTTTCAAATCTATAAGGATTACTGGGCACGGGCCTCCTTCTATAAAAACCAAAGTTACACCGTCCCTGCGCTTGAGCCGATCCACAGAGACAGCTTGTCCTGGGACACTTTCACATAACATAAAAGCGCCCTGCGGCTTGTTTGGCCACAGGGCGCTTCTCTTACAGATATTCCACAAAGGTCTCCAGCTGTGTCCAGGACAGGTCCAGGTCCTCAATGGACTGCCAGCTGGGGAAGTTGTCCTCCAGCTCCCGCCAGGTGAGGAACCAGAAGTCGTATTCGATGCCCAGGTGGGCGGGGAGGATATCCTCGATGATTTTTTTCAGCTCCTCGAACCCCTGGGGCACCCCGGCCACCCCGGGGAAGGAGACGGACGCCTGCCCCTTTCCCAGTTCCCTCACCACGGCGGGAACGCCGCAGCCGGCGACGGTGTCATTGATGGCGGCCAGCGTAAAGCTGTCCCCGCCGATGCGCAGCAGGGCGGCCAGGGCGGCGGCCAGCTTCCGGGGGTCTGTGGCCACCGGCCTCCGGGCCAGGAGGGAGGCGATCTTCTCCAGCCCCCAGCCCTCCGCCGTGGTCAGCGAGGCCTCCTTCTGGATGTCCTCCAGCCGGGCCAGCACCCCATCCAGGGCCTCGCCCTGGGCGTCCAGCTCGCCGCCGTTGAAGGGGGCCGTCAAATCATAGACCCCCAGGGGACGCAGCAGGTCCCGCAGATATTGGGCGTGGCTCATGACTTCTCCTCCACGCTCAGCGTACCCAGTATGGGCAGCTGGTCCTTCTCCACCGGCACATCGGCCGCCGGGGCGGCGATCACATAGTTGGCCACCCCGCCACAGTTGTAAATCAGGTGTCCCAGCCGGGCCCGGAGCACGTCCTGTCCCAGCAGCTTTCCGGTAAACCACCCCCGGACGGCCGCCTCCACCCGGTCCAGCACCTCCTCCTTGTTCCGGCCCTCCTCCGGCTCCACCTGGACCTGGATATTTACCGTCACCGTCTCCGGCGCCCGGACCTCCAGGTCCACGGCGATCTCCCGCCGCTCCTCAAAGTAGTCCAGGAGGGTGTCCAGCAGCGCCTCATCGGGCACGCCGGCCAGGGTGGCGGGCACGATATCCACCGACCCCACCCCCCGGGGCCTGGAGACCACCGCGGCAGCGGCCACCTGGTCGAAGGACAGCGCCTCCTGCTCATAGAAGGCGGCGTTGGCTCCGTTGGGCAGCCGCTTGAAGGTGTCCAGCACTCGCTCCCGCAGGGCCTCATCCCCCTCGCCGTCCGCCCCTCCGGCGAAGGGCTGGGGGTTGGCGCAGGCGGCGATCCCCATGGGGGCCACCGCCATGGACACGATGGCCCCGGCGGAGATGTTGCCCGCCGCCCCGGCCTCCAGCGCCCGGACAGGCACATCCGCCGTCAGCGCACCCGCCTCCAGGACGCCCTCCTCCTCCGTCTCAAAGCGGACCAGTCCCGCCGTCATGCACACCGTCCCCTTGGGGATGCTTCTGGGCGTCCCGGCGGCCTCCCCGGCGGTAAAGCGCACCGTCCCCCGGGCGGCCACCGGCTGCTTGCGCTCCAGCCCCCGCAGCCGGGCGTGGGCGTCCAGATATTCCCCCTCCGCACTTTGGGGAAAGGCCTGCCGGACCACCCAGTCCGCCTGGATGTACAGCGCGCACACCTGGGCGGCCACGGCGTACAGCCGGGCCGACAGGTCGCACCCCTCCCGGGGCTCCAGCCCCGTCCGCTCCCCGAAGCTGGCCAGCAGCTCCTGATAGATCTCGTCAGCGGTTTTCATTGTCCCTCCTCCTTTACACCGGGAGCTGAGCCACAAGCTCTTCTCCCTGCCAGTCCAGATATACGGTGAGCCGCCCCGTCTCCCCCTCCTGGGCCAGCTCCACCCCCCGCACCGACAGGTCAGGCTCCTCCCGGAGGGCCTCGGTCACATACTGGGCGGCCAGGGCCTGCTGGGCGGAGGGCTTCTCCCGCCCCAGCCGGTACAGCCGGCTGCCCAGCTCGGGCATAAAGGGCAGGGCCCCCCGCCGGGCGGTGAGGCGGTACAGCACCCGGGCCAGCATCTCCTCGCCGCCGTTCAGGGCGGTCAGCCCGCCCGCGCCGTCGGGGACGTAGTCTCCCCGGCTCAGCTTCCATTCCATGCTTCTTCCTCCTTACCCCAGCAGGTCGATCACGATATCCCGCACCACGTCGTACAGCGTCCGGCCGTTGAGATACAGGTCCCCAGTCAGCTCCAGCCGCTCCTGGCCCAGAAAGACGGAGCTCTCTCCGCCCTTCAGCCGCACCTCCCCGGGCTCCAGCTCCGCCTCCTCCTGGGACACGCCCAGCAGGCAGGGGGCCTCCCCCTCCGCCCCCGCCTTGAGCACCAGCACCTTGTCCCCGGCGGTGGGCCGCCAGCTGTAGCCCCCGGGCCCATATACGCCGATCCACCGCCGCTCGCCCCCCAGGCTCACCCCGGCCGGGTCGCCGCCCAGGGTCACGGTGCCCAGCTCCGCCGCCGGCTCGCCCGACCGCGGGTTCCGATTCCGCTCCGATGTCCACATGGTCGTTCACCTCAACAATCATTTTCTTAACAGGCGGCGGGCCGAGTCGTCCCGCCCTACAATCAGAAGCTCTCTCTGTGTAGGGCGCGACGACCCCGGCGTGCCGCAGCTGATTTCTGTAGTCAAACGGTAAAATTGGGATTTGCCAGCTCCATGCGGCTCCAGTACCCGCTCCCGTCCATCCCCACGGTCACCTGGGCAGCCCGGTAGCGGCCGTTCCAGTCCCAGCCCTTCCGCTGGACGGTCACCAGTTCCCCCGGCCAGACGCAGAAGGCCTCTCCCACGGTGATCTCCAGCCGCTCCAGCTCGGAGGCGGACCGGTCCAGCTGGAACTGGCCGGAGTAGCGCATGGCCTTGTAGCTGCTCCGGGAGGGCATGGTGATCACCCGGCGGGCCCGGCCCCCGGCCCGTCGGAAGGCCGCGTTCTCCACCCGTTCTACCTTGCCGCTCCAGCGGTCCCGCACCAGTACCTGGGACAGTACGCCGTAGCGCCTGTCCCGCCGCACCATGGAGATCACGGGGGTGGTGTCGTCCACCACCCGCTCCCGGCTGTCGTCCCAGCCGGAGAGCACCAGCCGCCCCTGCCGGTCAAACCGGGGGGCCACCCCGCCGTAGTACCGGGCGAAGTCGTAGACCACCGACCATTCACTGCTCCCGCTCGTCACCGAGAAGCGGGACACCGGGGGCAGCCAGGCCCCCGGCGCCGCTGTGATCCCGTAGGGCGTCACGTGGTCCCGGAGGATGTCCGCCTGAGTGGCAAGCTGGTAGTCCTCCCCCAGGGCCTCGTTGTCCAGCAGCAGGGCGGCCATCCCCCGCCCGGACGCCTCCAGCAGGCGGCCGGAGGAATTTACCGACACCTCGCACTCGTCCACCACTCCGGTGAACACCCGCTCCCCCTGGTGCTCGGCCCGGAAGCCCGTCCACGCCTCCGGCTTCACCGCGTTGTCCGCGTCCCAGCCGCACCGGATCCAGAAGCTGTCGCAGGGCACCCCGGCGGTGTACTCCATCCGCCAGGCCAGGGGCGGGGGGAGGGCCCAGCTCCCCCCGGCCGCATCAGTCATATAGGCGGTCACCGCACCCGCACCTCCTGTCCCACATAGATCAGATTGGGATTTTTGATCTGGGGGTTGAGGGCCACCAGCTCCTTCAGGTCCACGCCGTACCGCCGGGCCAGCCCCCACAGGGTATCCCCTTTCACCACCCGGTGGTACTCGGGCTGTGCCGCCGTCTGGACCGCCGCCCCGGACAGGCTCCGGGCGGGCTCCGCCGCCCGGTCGGCCACCCCCCGGTAGCGGCCCACCTCCTCCCAGAATTCGAAGGAGTAGCGCACATAGTCGGGCCGGGGAGTCTGTTCCAGCCGCAGCGCCACAAAATAGGCGTCGGCCGCCTGCCAGAGGGGATGGACCAGCAGCCCCGTCCCGCCCTCATAAAACAGGCAGGCCAGCCGCTGAAACTCCTCATAGGCCCCCGGCCCCACAAACTCCCCCGAGCCCTTCATCACCCGGTGGCCCATCCCCAGATCCTGGAGCTGGTAGCGCCCGAAGGGCATCTTATGCGCCGCCATAGCCCTCTGAAAGTCGATGGAGTAAATTCTGGGGTTGTGGGGCCAGGTATAGCCCTTATAGCGCATGGGCGATAAATCCATCTGCTCTCCTCCTCAGTACAAGTAGAAGCCCCCGTCATACCGGCGGCTGTCCCGGCGGAAGGCCCGGTCGGCCAGCTCCGCCCATATCATCTCTCCCGACGCGGGAGGCCCGGAGGGGACAGGTCCTCCTCCCGGCGCCTCAACCTCCGGCACGCCGCTGGAAATCCACCCCGAAGCAGGTCCGCGCGGGGGAACGGAACCGCTGTTCCGCCCCCCGCCCCGCCTGGCCGGGGCCCCCTCAAGCTCCGTCGGCGGCAAAAACTCTTCCCGGCCACCGCCGTCCCCGGCACCCGCTGTCTGGGGGGACTGGAGGGAGCGCTCCGCGCCCCCGTCCACCTCTAAACCGCCGCCCCGATCCATATTTTGCCGGGAATCGAATCCGTCTTCGGTGATCGCTCTCTCGAGCTCCGACGTCACCCGGCTCCTCCTCCAGGGATTTTTCTCCGTCCGGCGGATGTCCGGGACAGCTTCCGCGTTTTTCTCTTCGCCGGCGGAAAACGTCCCCATCCGCCGCAGCCGCCGGGCCAGGACTTCCAGCCCTTCCAGGGCCTCCTCCAGATAGTCAGTCAGGGTTCCCGCCCCCCTTCATCTCCAAAAACCGTCCGGGGTCAAAGGCGGGATTGGCGGCCGCCTCCCGGCCGGCCTGCTCCCGACCGCACGCCGGGCAGCGCTCCTCCAGCGCCCTGCTCCGGCAGTCGGGACACAGCCGGTCCAGTCCCGGATCGTTTGCCCGGCGGAAGGCGCTCCATCGGGCGGCCAGCGCGCCGATCTCCCCCGCCGTCAGCCCGGCCAGCACCGCCGTCCCGTCGGGGTACACAGGCGTTTTGCTCTCCTCATCCTCCAGCGCCCGAGCCAGGAGACAGGCGTTGTCACACAGCGCCCGCTCCCGCCTGTCCTTTGCCAGCCCGGCCGCCTCTCTCCGGGCCTGGAGCAGCTCCAGCGCCGTCAGCGGCCGCAGCGTCCGGCCGCCGCCCAGGGATACCCCGGTCACGACTGGATCTCGATGCGCCGGGAGGCCACCAGCGAGACCTTCTCCAGCACCATGCTCCCGATGCTGGCGCTCTCCTGAATGGCGCTCCACTGGCAGCCGGAGTAGATCACCTTCCGGTCAGGCTTGCAGATCACCAGGGAGAAGTCCTTCATGTCGTAAAAGTTCAGACCGTCCCGAATGGCCTGATCGGTGGCGTAGAGCCGGCTCAGCTCGATCACATGGGCGGCCTGGCCGGGGGCGGTGGCCACCGGCTCCGACTCCCCAAAGGCCTCCACCGCCGTGCTGCTCTTGGTGGTCCTGGCCGCGTAGCTCTGCACCACCGCCACCCGCACGCCATCCGCCTCCAGGTAGATGTCGCTGCTGGTGGGAAATCCAGGAATACTCATTCTTCCGCCTCCTTAAACAGTGATGTGCGCCGTGAGCCAGATCTGGTTCAGCCCGTGGGCCACGGCAAAGGAGAAGTCCACCAGGCACCGGGAGGGGTCGGTACTGTCGGCGGACACGTTCACCCCGTCGTAGCCGGTAATGATCTCCCGGGCCAGCTTGTTCTCCAGCTCCAGCACCACCTGGGACCGGATGGCCCCCCGGCTCTGCTGGGTGTTTTTGGCCCGGCGGAACTTGGCCCGCAGGGCGGAGCGCAGGCCGGGAATCACGTCGTCCACCACCCGGATGGCCGACAGGTCCCGCCAAGTGGTATCCGCCGCGCCGCCGGAGACGGTGCGGGTGGTCACCCCCCGGACCACGCTGACCACGCCGCCCAGGCTCTCCACCGGGGTGACGCCGCCCAGGATCAGCAGGTCGATGTCGTTGTCCTCCAGCCGGGCGGACAGGCCGTTCAGCCCTTTCAGCTCCGCGCCCCCCAGGGGGACGGCGGGGTCGCTCTCTCCAGCGATGGCCCCGGCCACAGCGGCGGCCAGCCCCAGTCCGGAGAGGGCCGCGCCCTGGCCGTCCACCCCGCCGGGGGCTGCCAGCACCACCCGCTCGTGATTGAGCTCCTTGGCACGGGCAATCAGCTGCTCCACAGTCTCGTCCTTGGCTCCCGCTACCACGCACAGGCGCTCCCTGCGCTGGCTGGAGGCCTCCGCCACGCTGTCGCGCAGCTTCCTCTGCACCGCGATATCGGTGCTGTCGCAGATGACCAGGGCGATGTCCTCCAGCCGGCCGATGGCGGCAAAGGCCGCCTCATAGCCGTCGGCGGAGGAGACGGCCGCCGCGGCCACGCCGGAGGCCCCGTTTTTCAGGGCCAGCCGGATCAGCTCCGCCATGCCCTCGCTCCCCTGGTCTCCGAACAGGGTCAGGGCCTGGTCGTAGCTGGTCACGGTCTGGACCGTCCCCGCCTGGACTGCGGTGTTGACGCCCGCCAGGCCCACCAGCCGGCCGGCGCCGCTGCCGCTGACCAGACCGGACGCGTCGTAGGAGGAATACACCCCCGGACGCTGATGTACGGTAATACTCATTCTTTTACCACGCCTCTCAATTCAAAATCGGTAAACGCGCCGCCCGCGTCCACTGCGGCGCTGAGATAGAGGGTAAAGACCGCCGTCACCGGCCGTTTCAGCCGCCGGCTCTCCCCATCCCGCACCGTTTCGCCGCAGGACAGCTCCTTCAGCACCATTCCCTCCGGGCCGTCCAGGAGCAGGGCCCCGGCCAAAGCGTCAAAGGCGGCCTGCAAGACCTCCCCGTCCCCCCGCTCCGGGGCGTAGAGGTCCAGCCCGAAGGTGAGCTCGGCCCGGTGTCCGTACCGCTCCTCCCACCGGCCCGTCTCCTCCTGAAACCGCTCCCCCAGGTAGTTCTGGAACCCGGAGCTCACCGCCCTGCACCCCCGGAGGGAGACCACCGCCACCGGCCGGGCCTCCTCTCTCCGGGGGGCGGCCGGGAAGGCGGTCACGGCGGGGACGCCCCGCCTGCTGAGGTGATCGGCCAGCTCACGGCTGACCTTTTCCAGTCCCACGCTCACGGTGCAGCCTCCTCTCCGGGGTAGAGGATCGCCCGCCAGTGGGGGCAGATCCCCTCCCCCACCAGATGGGCCGACCCCACCCGGTACTCCCGGCCCTGCCACTCCACCACGGTGTCCAGGTCCAGGGGGTGTCCGGCGGGACCCAGGTAGCGGAACCGGTCCCGCCTGCCCAGCCCCAGGGGGGAGGCGGTCTCCTGCTCCGCCCCCCGGTCCAGAAGGGGCTGGACCATGGCCTTGCAGGACACGGTCTCCGTTCCCCGCAGGATCACGTCCTGCCCGAAGCGGGCCAGAATATCGGCCCACATCCGTTCCATCATCCCTCCACCCCCTGAAAGACAAATCCGGCGTCCCCCAGCCAGGGGGCCAGCAGCTCCTCCGCCTGGGTGGACAGGCTTTTCTCCCTCTGCCCGCCGCTTCCGGCCTCCTTCCGGATGGTCAGGTCGCCAGCGGTAAAGGAGGTCACCTCGCCGGACCCGCCGCCCGTCATCCCGGACAGCCGGTCCATCACCAGCATGGCCGCGGCCAGTGAGAAGGCGGGCCCGCAGTCCTCCGGGGCCACGCCCGCCCGCAGCCGCCCGGACAGCCGTTCGCTCACCGCCTGGACCAGAGGAAGCAGCAGCTCCTCCCGGTCCTGAGGCGCTCCCATCGCCCCGCACAGGGCCAATATCTGCTCCGTCATATCAGGCAGTCTTCAGCACCTGGCTGGCCTTGTTGAATACCTTGGCAAAGCCGCTGATGGTGGTAATGGCGGCCCGCTCCAGCTGGCGGTCGATGAGCTTGTCGTATTCCACCATCACGCCGCCGCTCTGGACCATCTCCAGAGCGAAGCGGCGGTCCAGACCGATGGCGGTCTTCTCGGGCAGCACGGAGGTGCGCAGCAGGGTGGCCCCCAGGGGGGTGGTCAGCTTGCCGGTACCCTGGAAGTTCAGCCCGGTGAGGGGGTTCTGGAACTCTGGCAGTTTGAGCAGCTTGAGCATCACGTCGCCGGACACCAGCAGGGTGTTCATGGTGTAGGGGTCGAACCTGGCCCAGAAGTCCACCAGGGCGCCGTAGTCCAGGTCCTTGCCGGCGGCGATGGAGGTCACGGCGGCGGGATTCTCGTTGCCGTCCCCGTTGATGAGCACATCCACCGCGTCCTCCAGGTGGGTGCGGGCGATGTGTGCGCCGATCTGCCGCAGGGTGACGGAGAACAGATCCAGCTTCTGGAAGCGCACCGCCTCATAGCTGGCCACCAGCATCCGGCCCCGCTTTTTCAGCTTCACCA
>ERZ779627.312-NODE-312-length-9777-cov-4.775458_pt1 | contig 9777 bp, 9 predicted proteins | sample MGYA00514191_ERZ779627 | MGnify/ENA primary metagenome ERZ779627 (study PRJEB29562, sample SAMEA4376705) | mouse gut metagenome | isolation source: Cecum | study: EMG produced TPA metagenomics assembly of the A DSS colitis mouse model was used to assess the microbial... | reverse complement strand
GTGTAATGATATGCTCGGATGCGTCCACCTTCTTGGTATAGAGCGTATTCCAGCGATTACCGTTCTCGCCAAGCGGGAATTTGCCGTCCGTAGCAGAATCTATCCGGGAAAAGGGGATGACCCCGCGACAATATACCTTGGCCTCAGCGCTGATCTCGACAGACTTGTCAGGATATTCATCACTCGGAAAAACATCGATTTTACCTTTTACCCTAAGTCCATCACCGGCGTAGACCGTATCGCTGAACCGTCCGGCTTTGCCATAAATGTCGTTTTCGGCGGTAATGGTCCCGCGCACCAGCAGTCTGTCCATCTCCACCGGATCGTTAAAGACCACGCTGTGATTGAACCACAAGATATCCCCCGCCGGATATCCGGGCAGAAATCCCTCCGGTCTGTTGTTGGTACATATGACGAGCCAAGGCTCCCGGTCATACGCCGTCCCATCATCAGGGTCCTTGGGCGTTATGGCAAATGGCCGCTGGATAAGTCCCCCACTCAGCGGCAGAAACGGTGCGTCCTTCAAGGCGACGAGGGCGGCGTAGAACTCCGCCTCGGTTCCAGTGTAGCCAGCCTCCACCGCCACCTGATAGGGGCTTTTTCCCATATTGGCCGCCCGGTCAGCCTCCTCTTTGGCCCTATCTGCCTCTTCAGCGGCCCTGTTGGCCTCATCAAAGGCCTTGACGTATGACTCCTCGGCGTCGTCAGCCAGATCGGCGGCTTTGGCGGCCTCGCTCTCGGCATGCTGGGAATCAGCCTTTGCCATCCTGGCGAAATCTTCGGCATGATTTGCCTCCGCCCCGGCGTCCTCGGCGTGGCGGGCGGCGCCCTCCGCCTCCTCCTGCGCCCACCGGGCCATGTCCCTGGCGCGGGCCACGATGCCCTCTCCGGCGTCTTCCCGCCGTTTCTCCGCTTCGTCTCTCGCCTTCTCCGCTTCCCCACGAGCGGCTTCTGCCGTGGCTCTGGCCGCTTCGGCGGCCATACGGCTGTCCTCCGCGCTCTCCCGGCCCTGCTCGGCTTCTGCCCGGGCGCCCTCCGCAGTGGTGCGCGCCTCCTCCGCTTCAGCCCGCCGGGTCTCGTGCTCCACCCGGACCTTCTCAGCGGCGTTGAACTTGTCCAGCATCGCAGCCACCTGCTGGGCCAGGGTGAGGGTGACGCTGGCGTCCTCCCCGCCGGCGGCGTCCGCCTCTAAAATTTTGAAATAGGCCGTCACCGTATTGCTCAGGCTCTCCTCGACCTTCCCGGTCTCATCGGCGCCGTAGCCGGTGACAGTGACCATCATGTTTCCCCGCACCGCCTTGGCGCTTTGGGGGATGGGCACGTCATAGACCTCCAGCTCTTCCTCCACCAGCAGGGACGGCAGCAGCCACACCTTGGCGGGGTTCTCTCCCAGGGCGTCCTTGAAGGTCACATATTGCGTCATTCCCGCCCACATCCCGCCGAACTGGATGCGCAGGTATACGTCGTCGTGGCTCCCCACCGCTCCCGCCAGCTGTCCGGCGCCGCGGAGATATTCGTCGTCCACCCTGCAAAAGATCAGTCTCTTTCCCACGGACTTTTCCTCCTTTCGATAAACAGAGGCGGCGGGGCCGGAGACGGACCCGCCTCTGTCCCCGCCGCCCTCTTTTTAGGCTTTCAGGCTACGCAAACCTCTGATTTAGACCCCCAGCTTTTCCGCCTCGGCGGCAAACCGGGAGCTTTCCCGCTCGATGAGCTGGGCCGTGTTCTGGTCCTGCTCCGCCGACTGGGCCAACACCTCGGCCACGTACTTGGGGAGCTTCACCTCCACGCCCCGCTTGATCTGGAAGCGGCGGCCATTGACGGCCACAAAGACGTCGCCCTTGTAGCGGTCATTGTCCTTGAAGAGCTTGACGCTCACCAGTTCCTCGCCGCCGGTCTTGGCTTCGGGGGTGTTCTTGGTCTCGGGCACATCCTTGGTCTCGGGTGCACTCTTGGTCTCGATCACGTTCTGGTTCTTTGCCATAATAAGGTCCTCCTGTTTTTTATTTTTGGGGTATGGGAGGGACAAGCCCTCCCCTGCTTACACGCCGGTAAAGGTACTGGTGGTCTCGATACGCACCATATTGGACTCCACCAGCCGCTCCGCCACCTTGGTGGCTTTCCAGCCCGCGGAGGCACGCTGATCCAGGGGATCGGCGGTACCGGCGGAGCCGAGCTGCTTGACGATGTGCTGAAGCCCGCCGCCGGTGATCTCAGTGACGCCGTAAGCGTCGGCGCCCAGGATCAGGGTGGAGTACACATCCCGGCTGGCCGCCTTGGCGGCGCCGGTGGACTGATCGGTGCCCGCCTTCTCGAAGACCTTGGCCTCGCTGGTCTCCACGAAGCGGACGCCCTCGATACGCCCGATCTCGCCCTCGTAGATGCCCTCCGGGTCGGAGTAGGACTTCACGTTGACCCACTTGGGATCGTTCATCAGGTCGTAGGAGCAGTCAGGATGGATGATGCCCACGTAGTTACCCTTGATCCTGGGGGCGTTCATCACCTTCAGGAAACGCACCGCCTTGCGGATGGCGTCCACGGTGAGGTAGTGGTTGTCCTCGGCGGTGCTGCCGCCCACCAGGTCGGCGCGGCTGGTGACCTGGCCCTCGGCATACTGCACGTTGGTGCCGCCGTTGAGCACCTCCCGGGTGATGGTGTCCAGGGTCCGGCCCGCCTGGGACCCCAGCAGCCGTGTGGCCTCCACCAGGTTGTCGTCCACGGCGGTGAGGAGCAGAATGTCGCTCAGCTCCACAAAGCCGCCGTACTGCTGCACCGTGGCGGTGACGGTGCTCATGGAGAGCTTCTGCCCGGTGGGGGTCACGCCCTCGGTGAGGGGGGTGAGGGCCTTAGGCAGGGGGTCATACTTGCGGAACTCGATGATCTTGCCGCCGTTTTTGGGAATGGGACGCTTCTGGCCGAACTGGTCGTGGATCAGCTCCGGCTCCGCGTTGTCGATGAGATAGTCGGAATAAAAGGTCTTCATCTCGCCGGACAGTCCGGCGTCGGCGGTGGTATTGGTGGCCGGAGTGTTGGCGTTGCCGTCAAACAGCGAAAGCCGGACGGCCATGGGGAGGGTCAGCAGACCCTCCACGAACTGGGTAAACTTCTTTTTCATTTTTGTTTTCTCCTTTCAGTTGTTGGCTTTGGGTGACTTTGTCAGGCCCCAAAGCGGCTGGGGCCGCTCAAAACCTGATCTTTTCACCCATGGTGGCTCTGCGGGCGATCTCCGCGCGGTCCTGACGGGTCAGCTTGGAGGCGTCGTCCTTGATGATGAACCCGCTGGAGGAAGTCATGCCCACCTCGGCGGGGCGGGCGCCCTTGGCCCGGATGCCGTCCACCACCTGCTTTTCGGTGGTCCTGGCCTGCCGCTGGGCAACGGTGGCCTTGATCTGGTCCATATGGACGACCTCGTAGGCATGGCGGACAGGGATACCGGCCTTCAGCAGGGAGAGGAACCTGGGGTCCGCCGCCTCCTGGGCCAGGTCGAAGCCGGGGTAGTCCGTCTTCAACTCCTCGCCCTGGCGGAACCACCCCTGCACCTTGCTCTGGGCAAAGGCGTCGGCTTTGGAGCGCCGGTCCGCCTCCCGGAGGGCCTGGTTCTCCCGCTTCATCCGCTCGAACTCCATCCACTGCTCCGGGGTCATCCCCGCCTTTTCAGCGGCCTCGGCGAAGAGGGCGTTGTCCTTCTCCACCGCGGCCAGGAGCTTGGCGCTGTCGGCGTCGGTAATACCATAGCGCTGGGCGAGAAGGTCCAGGATGGGCTTGGCGCCGCTGACCTGCCGTTCCAGGTCCTTGGTCTCCTGGAATCTCCGGCTGATGATCCGCTGGACCTGCTCGTCGAACTGCGCTTTGTACTCCCCGCCGCTGGAGACCAGCTCCAGAAAGGCTTTGCGCTTGGCTTCCCTTGTGTCGCCCCCCAGGGGGGCCTCTCTTACCCCTTCGGGGTGATCTTCCTTGGGCATGGCAGCCGTTTCCGGCGCCGCGCCCTTCCGTGCTTCCTCCCCGGCGGCGGGAGGCTCAGTCTGTCCTCCGGCGGCCTGCTCCGGCTGCTTGCCGTACAGCACCGTCTTCTCGCCCGTTTTCTTGCCCCGCCCGGCGGCGACAGGGCTTGCCGCTTTGGTACCGCCCGAGTTATCAGTACCGATCTGGCCAGAGGACGCGCCCCCAGTTCCCTCTCCTCCGACAGCGGCGCCGCCGTCGAAGAGGTCCAGCCGGATACCTTCACAGAAAAAATCCTTGCACTTCATACCTTTTCCTCCTTTACTTCTACCGAAATGTACTCTCCATATGACCTCTGGAGCTGGAGCAGCCCCGTGACTGTCAGCTCCACAGCCCCTTCCAGCTTCTTTGTACCCCGGCCCCTGCTTATAAAGTGGAGCTTTGCCCTCCCCTCGTCCAGCTCATTGGCCAGGACCTCCACCCCTTCGCAGACCGTCCTTCGGTACTCCACATAGCCCGACAAAGCGGAGAGCAGGGCAGAGACCGCGGCGCACACCTGTACGCCCGTCATATCCACAGGGGCTTCAGCTCCCAAATTTGCCGCCATGTCAGGCTCCGAAGCGGTTGCGTGCCCCTGCGCTTCGATCAGCGTGCGTCTGCCGGAGCGCTCGATGCAAACCTTTGTCATAGCTCATCCCTCCAATCTGGGGGCGCTGCGCTTGGCCAGGCTCTGGCCGTAGGAGGCTTGGGGGGTGTGGGCCGCCACGATGCCGGCGGCGAGACCGCTCCCGGGACTGGCACGCTCCGCGCCGGGCAGAACAGTCGCGCCGCTCTCGGCTTCGCCTTCGGTCGTGCGGTGGACGCCCGCCACCGGCGGGCACCGCCCCTCCGTCTCCCCCTCCGGGGATGAGCTGGCTCTAAGCGGTGAACCGCTAAGACCCAGCCGATCGGCCTGGTCTCTGGGCCGCCCTGCGGCCCTGCGCTCGGCCTCGCTCCGGTCCACCGCCGCTCCTTGCCCGACTCTCCACGCTTCTATCATTTTCTCCATTTGCTCAGACATCTGCTTGCAGGTGTTCAGCAGCGTCTGCCCCTGTCGCACCTGCTCGGCCACCTTCTCCTTGCCCTCGAACTCCATCATTTCCAGCGCCCCCAGGGCCTCCTGCGCCCGCTCGGGGTTAAAGAAGCCCAGGCCATACAGCTCCTTGGCCCGCTCGTTTTGCTCCATCCGGGAGAAGGGGTCCTTCTTTTGGGCCTTGATCTTCAGATCGAAGATGGGCTTGCGGTAGAGCCTTTCCCCGCCGGAGTCCTCCCCCACCGGCGCCTCTTGGAGCTTGGCGTTGCTGAACTCCACAAAGCGGTAATTGCCGGGGTCGGCGCCGGTGACGCGGAAGGACCGGGATTCGTCGTAGAACTGCCGGATCAGCTCGATGCACATAGAGATGACCTTCACATGGGCACGGTAGCTGGCGGCGATCATGTCCCGGCTGACCTTGTTGCCCGCCTCCTGGAGGGCGGCGATGGCGGCTGCCGCCGTCACCCCCGACCCGGTGCCGCCGGAGTTCACGTCCCGGTTGGCGGCGGTGTCCTTCAGCTCCTCGATCTTGGCCTGGAGCACGTTGAAGTAGACGCCGTCCAGGGGCCGGGTCACGATCTCCTTGAGGTGGTTTTCGTCGATGGCCCCCGCCACGTGGACAAAGGGCTTTGTCCAGTCGCTGAACTCCTCGGCATTGATGTTGGCGCTCTCGCTGAGGAAAAACCGCTTTTTGGTGCCCATGAGGCTGCTCTCCAGGATGTTGGCCGAGAGCTTGTCGATGTAAAGCTGGGGGTCCTTGCAGATGGAGACATAGCCGAAGCCCACCGGCGTCCCCTTCTCCGGGAACATGGAGTCCAGCACCACGGGGTACAGCCCGTGGTCGTACCATCCCCGGTCCCGGTACTGCCCCTCGTTCTCGCTGGCAAAAAGCAGGGTGTCCCCCACAAATTTAGCGTAATGGAGGACGGTCTTGCCCGCGGGGGACTGGACCTTGTAATACCAGTCCACCACCAGGCTCTTGCCACTGGTGTCCACCGTGTCGTCATAGACGTATTGCTTGACGTCGATGACGCTGCCGCCCAGCTTGCCCTTGTGTTCGGGGTACTGCTTCTCCAGCACTTCGGTGTCCACCAGCTCCACCAGGAAGAGGTTCCGGGACTTCTGGATGTCGGTGACGCCCGGCTCCCAGAAGAGCTTCAGAAGGTCGATCTGGCGGATGTCCACGTCCCCCAGGCCGTTCTCCTTCCGGTTGTTCCAGAACACGCCGTAGGCGGCGGTGCCGTGCTTCAGCTTCTCCCACCATGCCTCGGAGTAGGTCTGCTCGTAGTCGTTGGACTCCAGCACCACCGGCAGCACGCTGGAGAGGGTCCTGGCGCTTTCCTCGTCGCTTTGCTCCCTGGGCAGCACCACCGGCTCAGGGTAGTTGTCCATGGCGTCGGCGTGCTTGTTGATAATGGCGTTGAACAGCCATGCGCTGGACGGCTCCGGCCCCCGTCCCTCCTCCCGTTTCTTGCTGCGGATGACCTCCCAGTGGCGCAGCTCCCACCACAGCTCATCCTCCACGATGCGCTGCTCCAGGCTTTGCTTGCCCTTTTTATAGTCCGAGAGGAGCTTTGCCGCCCTGGCGACGTCCTCCGGCCCGATATTATGGAGCTGCTCCGGCCTTGCCATTGGATCGGCCCCAAGCAGGGCGGCCCCCAGCGCGGGGGACATCTCCTGTTGCCCGCCTCTATCCTCTTCCCTATGTCTGAAAAATGCCATTAGCATGTCCTCCTAAACCAATCATATCTGTCATATCCCCGCTCCTCGGTCTCCAGCGGGTCATAGGGCTTCGGCTCCTTCACCGCCCTCACCCTAGGCGCGATGGGGTTTTGCATACACACGTACCGCAGCTCGTCGTAAATATGGTCCTCCCCGTCTGTGTCTACATCCTCCACATCCCGCTGGGAATACACCAGGCTGGGCACCGTGCGGATGAAGTGCTTACAGGTGGAAAACACATAGAGCATGGGTAGGCCGCCGTCGTCAAAGGCCAGCCGGTGGTGGACCTGCATCTTGCCGTCCATGCGGGCGTGGTCGCCTTTCTCAAAATAGACCCGCTCCCGCTCCATCAGCGCGCCGATGCTCTCGGTGCCGTCGCTGCCCCAGATGGCCGGGTCCCCCACCCGGCGGATGGTTCGCCCCCGCAGATTGGGATCGTCGGCCTCGATGGCCCTGATCTGCCGCGCCACTGCCCCCGGCTCCAATCTGACGCCCACGTTGGGTTCCCCGGTGCAGCCGTAGTACTCCCGGATACGGTAGAGCCTTCTGTCCCGGTCCACCGCGTACCACCCCACGGAGAAGGGCTTGGAATAGCCCCAGTCCAGGCCGCACCAAATTCCCCACCCCTCCGGCACCCGGAAGGGGTCGATGACGTGGGTGCGGAGCCGGTCCGCGTAGTGGGCGCTGTCGTTGCGCCACTCGGTGAACACCTGGCCGGAGAAGGTATCCCAGTCCCCGTAGAGCAGGGCCTTGCGCTCCGCCTCGGGCATGGAGGCAAGGCGGGTGATGTAGTCCGGGTCGTTTTGGAGCAGGGCCGGGTTGTCAAATACCGACGAGGGCACAAAGATGCGGCTCTTGTGCCGCCTCTCGGTATGTCCGTCCGGGAAGACGATGTCCACATCGTCCCAGACGGTGGTCATTGGCGCCGCCGCCGTGATGAACCGCTCCTTGACCCAGCCATGGCCCACCCCGCCGGGGTTGGCGGTGGATCGGATATACACTCTCGTCCCTGGACCGTTGGGGCGGTTGCGGGAAAAGAGATAGCTGTACTCCTCCCAGGTGAAATGAGTCAGCTCGTCAAAGCCGATGAAATCATAGGCTTGCCCCTGGTACTTGGTCCGGTCCTTGGTGTACTGCATGGCGCCGAAGATGATCTTCGCTCCGCCGGGAAAGGTCCAGGTGTGGCTGGTGGCGTTGTACCGGGCCTTGGGAAAGGCCCTGGGATAATAGTTGAGGCTCTTGTCCACCAGCTCGGCCAGCTGGGGAAAGGTCTTGCGGAGGAGAAGGGCCTTGTAGTGGGGGATATGCACCTGCCGCAGCGCCTCGCACACCAGCGCGTCCGACTTCCCGCCCCCCGCCGCCCCGCCATAGAGGGCCTCGTCCTCTGGGCGGGCCATAAAGGCCTCCTGCTTCGCCTGCGGCTTCCAAACAATGTTCACCGTTCCATCCCCCCAGGGCTGTCATGCTCCGCGCCAGTCGCTCCTTGCCCGCTTTTCCGCCCTTCGTCTATCACTTCAGGTAGCACCACCACCCCACCGGCCCCATCCTCGGTCTCCTTTCTCTTCTCCGGCTTGTACTGCCAACGGTCCGGGCGGCGGTTGGTGAGGTAGAACATGGCGCTGGTGGAGTCCGGCGGCACATTCTTTTGCACCGTCTTGGTCAGGGTGTAGATATTGCCCTCCTTGTCCAGCTTTTCCTCTACCGTGACCTCGGTGTAGCTGTACCCGCAGGAGCGCTTGTACAGCGCCGCCTCCACCTGGTCGTCCGGGACCTCCCTGGCCTGTCGGAATACCTCCGTCAGCGCCCTGTACCGCGCGTCTCCCTTCTCCCCTTCTTCCAAATAAGAACGAAAGCCGGCGGGAGAGATCCCCAGCTTTGCGGCGATCTCCCGGTCATCCGCCCCCGCCTCGGCCCACTTGGCGATCCTCTCCAGGTTGGGGAGCACATGGGTCTCGTATTTGCTTTTTCTCATGTCCGCCCCCTCCTTTCGTCTGTGCTGGTTCAGCTCCGCGCTTCGGGGCTGTCACGCTCCGCAAGCCTCTGGTCGCCGCCTTGCTTTCCCTCCGCCTCGGCCTGGTCTCCGAGCCGCACTGCGGCTCTGCGCTCGGCCTCACTTCAGTCCAAGCGCGGCGGCAGAGACTTGCTCCGCGCTTCTTCCTTTGGGCAAACTCCGATCACATAATTTCCGTCCCGGTCCTTTCCGGCCCGGACCTCGTACTGCCGGAGCATATCCGTGATGCCGTAGGCGGGCAGCGTCAGCCGCTTGCCCAGCAGTCTTCCCGGCTGGTCCGGGTCCGTGGCGTCCTCCCCGTATTTTAGGGCCACCGCCGCCTGTAAGGCGTTGGCCGCCATATGGGTCTCCCGGTTGCCTCTGTCGGCCCTCTCGCAGCGCGCGGTCAGCTCCGCGATCCGCTTTTCCTGGTCTCCGACCTTTTTGCGGTACCTCTCCAGCTCATATTTCAGCTCTTTGACCTCGTCTTCATTTTTGCACATCTTTTCCCGCTCCTTCCGCTGGTAATGCTCTCTCAGGACCGCAGCTCCAGGAGGACTGGGTCCCCCTGGGGCAGGTCCACGCCGTTTTTCTCGTAGAGGTCCCACAGCTCCCCCGCCGTCATCCCCGCCGCCTTTGCCTCCGCCAGCCCTGTGGGAAGTCCAAGCTCCCGCCTTTTCCGGCGGCACTCTTGCCACAGCTCCCGCAGCCGCTCCTCCCAGGGGTCCGCCCTCTGCCTCTTTCCGCCGCCCCGGATCAGGTGGTCGGGAAGGGGCGGGAGCAGGGCCTTGATCTCGGCCAGGTCGGGCCAAAAACGGCTCTTCCCCGCCTGGGCCTCCACCGCCTTATGTACCTGCTCCACGCTGTACCCCTCCAGCTCATGACACCAGCTCCCGGCGATCAGAGCATTCAATTTCGGCACGCGCTGGGCAGGCGTATTGGGGTGCAGGGCCTTGATGTGAGACCAAATGGCCTGGATATCAGCGATCTCCATTTCGCCTCTCCTTTCGTTTTTTATCACGCTCTCGTAAAAGCGAGCTTTGTTAGAGGGAAG
>ERZ779627.311-NODE-311-length-9855-cov-4.029898_pt1 | contig 9855 bp, 14 predicted proteins | sample MGYA00514191_ERZ779627 | MGnify/ENA primary metagenome ERZ779627 (study PRJEB29562, sample SAMEA4376705) | mouse gut metagenome | isolation source: Cecum | study: EMG produced TPA metagenomics assembly of the A DSS colitis mouse model was used to assess the microbial... | reverse complement strand
AAACTCAGGGAATCAAACCTGGTCATACCAAGCCTGAAGATCGCCAGGGACAAGGGGAACCGGGAAGGGTGCTCGTTCTCGGCGACGCTCCAGAATGTGACCATTGCGTCCAGCAGCTATGTGGAAATCGGCGGGGTCATGCTCATGAGCGGGCAGGACGGGGTCAGCGGGACGAAGTCCAATGGGATGGTCACCACGCAGAAGGAAGGGGTGACGGCGAAAGCGTATATGGACTATGTGAATTCCTACGGCAGGCAGAGCAACAATGGGCCGAATGCGAGGAAGACGGAAAGCTACAGTGGGACAGGGGGATAAGGGATGGAAGCAATGGGCGGATTGTATGTGGTGGAATATATTCCGGTGGATGCGGGGAAAGTCCCTTATTCCTTCCACATAAAGCTTGGAGACAGGACATTCGTGCTCACCGTCAAGTACAATGAGCAGGGAGACTTCTACACGGTTGACCTGGCCATTGCCGCGACGGGGGAAGTGCTGTGCTACGGGGATCCCGTCAGGTACGGTCGGGCAATGTTCAACACGGTGGAGGATGAGCGTTTCCCACAGCCGGTCATCATCCCCTACTGTATCCACGGGGAAGAGGACAGGGTGACGAAGGGGAACTTTGGGAAGACGGTGCAGATGTACCTGCATGAGAGGAAAGGGTGAGGTAATGGGTCTTTTTTTTATCAGGAGCGCGTCGCTGCAGATAGGGGAAAACAGGTACAGCATGGATGATGGCTTTTTCTTTGAGTTCGAGATACCTTTTTATGACTCCGAGGAACTGGTGACGGTGTCTTTCCGGATACATAACCTGAGCGGGGGGACGAGGAAGTCCATCACGAAGAACCTGCCTGTGATACTCAATGCGGGGTATGAGGATGACGTTGGGGTCATCTTTGTCGGGACAGTCAGCAGCGCCTCCAGCCAGCTGCAGGACACGGAGTGGGTAACGGAGATATCTGCGACGGCAGTGCTGCGGGAATGGCTGAACACGGAGGTCAGCAAGACGTACATGCCGGGGACGGATGCGGAGAACTTCCTGCTGGACCTGCTGGACATATTCGGCGTGGAGGTCGGGAGGTTTGAGCTGAAGGAGAACCGAGTTTACCCGCGCGGCAGGGTATGCAGCGGGAAGCTGAAGGATGTGCTGAAGCAGATGGTCACGGAGGAATGCGGCAGCAGGATGCTGGTGAGGGACAACCAGATTATGATAAACGACTCGGAGGCGGCCATATACAGCGGGGTGCTGCTGACTCCCCAGACAGGGCTGCTGGCGATGCAGGGGGACAGCAGCGAGACATTGGTCGCCACTCCGGACGAGGCACAGAGCACGAGGGAAGAGAAGGACGGGAAGGGGGAGACCGTAAAGATCAAATGCCTGCTGAATCACCGCATAGGGGCCGGTGACTTCATCCAGGTGCAGTCAAAGGCGAGGTCGGGGACATACAGGGTGGTGAGCGGGGTCCATAAGGGGTCCCCCAGCGGGGAATGGAGCACGGAACTGGAGATCAGCCCGGTGCAGTAGGAGGAGACATGAAAAGGTCAGGAGAGTATGCAGTCCGCGAGGCGGCGCGGAGGAAGGAAGCGGAGGCAATCCATGTTGCGGATCTGGTCGAGGTGCTGGAGTTCTACCCGGACGACATGACGGTGGACGTGAAGCCATTGGTGATGGCCGTGAAGGAAGAGACGTTCGTATCCCGCCCGCCGGTCCTGAAAGTGCCGGCCATGGTGCTGGGGGGCAGGGAATTTTTCCTGCGCCCATGGTACCGGCCCGGGGACGTGGGCGTGATAGTGTATCTGGATTATGACAGTGACAATGCGCTGGCCGCGGGGGAAGAGGCGGCACCGCTGACGACCGGGTGCCATAGCGGGAAGGACGGCTTTTTTGTCGGAGGGGCTATATGCGGCGGCATCATGGCGGAGCTTCCGGAAGAGGCCATTGTGGCAGGGGCAGGGGAGAACTACGTGGCATTCTCGGAGGACGGGATAAAGGTTCAGGGGAAATTTGAGGTTGAGGGGGAACTGAGAGTGAATGGGAAAGCAGTCATGCTTGCGGAGTGACGGGATATGGAGAACATGGCATTGAAGATAAGCGGGGAGACGGGCGACTTGGTGTTTGACAGCGACGGGATTCTGGAGACGGTATATGGCAACGAGACGACGGCACAGAACGTCAGGATGACGCTCACCGCATGGAAAAACGACTTCATACCAGTGCCGGGGCACGGCACGGACTATGTGAGGTTCTTTTCCCCCGGCACAGGGGATGAGGAACGGAAGGAAGTGATGCGGGATGCGGTATTCGAGGAAGAGGGGATAGCGCAGGTAGACAGCATGGAAGTGACGGTCAGGGGGGACCGTCAGGCAGGCGTGTCGTTCGAGGCAAGGCTCTTGGATGGGAGCAGGACAGGCATGGAGGTGGACATATGATGGAGGATAAGGAATGGGGGCTGACCCCCAAGGGGTTCTGCCGCCCGGATTATGTGCAGCTGCTGAACGCGTTGGAGTATAAGGCAAGGGAACTGTTCGGGGACGGCATAAACCTGACGGTGAGGTCGCCGCTGGGGGTGATGCTGCGGCTGGACGCATGGATGCTCAATATGCTCTTCGGGGCGCTTGAGAAGGTATATGACAGCAGGTTCGTGGACACTTCGGAAGGGACGTCCCTGTATAATCTCGGAAGGATGATAGGGCTGTACCTGCTCCCGGCAGGCAAGGCGGCAGGGTATGTCACGATAGAGGGCGAGGCGGGGACGAAAGTGCCGGCCGGGTACCTGCTCAGCACGCCGGGAGGGCTGCAGTACACCGTCATGCGCGGGGAGGAGATAGGCAGCGACGGGAAAGCGCTGGCATTGGTGCAGGCAGTCCGGACAGGGAAGGAATATAACACGGAGGCGGGGACGGTGATAAAGGTCGTCAACCCCGCCGTCATACGCGGGGTGAGGGCAGTGCATAATGACGCCCCCATCATCAACGGGCGGGAGCGTGAGACGGATGCGGAATATAGGGAAAGGTATTACAAGTCCGTGGACTATGCCGGGGGCGTGAATGCCGATGCCATACGGGCGGCCCTGCTGCAGGACGTGCCGGGGGTGTACACGGCATTCGTATATGAGAAGGAGAGGGATGTGCCGGACCCGGTATATGGCCTGCCGCCGCACAGCATAGAGGCCGTGGTATATGGGGGGCTGGACGAAGAGGTTGCCAATGCCATATACCGGAAGAAGGCAGGGGGGATACAGACAAACGGCAGCAGCAGGGTGCCAGTCCTGACGAACTCGGAGCAGCTCATGGACATATTTTTTTCAAGGCCTGTCCTGAAGCATGTGTTCATTGAAATAACCGGGCTTGAGACCGACGATGACTATGCCGGGGAAGACAGCATAAAGGAGGCCTTGCTCCGGTTCATCGGATGTGACGCGGGCGGCGGGCTGGACATTGGTGAGGACGTGCCGTATCAGGGAATCCCGGGGGCGCTGATGCAGGTCAGGGGGATTGTGGACTTTGACTTCCGGATCGGGCTGACCATGCAGACGCTGGGGAAGGAGAAGATCAGGATAGGGATACGGGAAAAGGCAGTCACATCGGCAGACAAGGTGGTGATAAGGGCATGAATTTTACCTATATGATGATTGAGATGCTGACCAGCTCATACAACCGGTCGGACCTGAAACGGGCGGCGCGGGGGGAGCCTCCGCGGACAAACATAGGAAAAGTGCTTTCCTTGGCAGGATGGGGCTTCGACATGGTCAGGCACCACATGGAGAAGGTGCAGGAGTGGGACAATATAGACTATGCAGAGGGGAAAGTCCTTGACCGTTACGGGGCCAATTCCGGGGGGTGCAGGGGGGCCGCTCCGGACAGGATATACAGGGTGATGATTAAAGTGAAGGTTATGGCGATGCTTTCGGCAGGGAACCTGGACACGATAATCGACGCGGCGGCAATCCTGTTTGAGGTCAGGAATACCCGCGTGGAGGCGTGGGAGATATTCCCGGCCAAGATATTCCTGTTCGTGGAGGAAGAGGACCTTGACGAGATCCATAAGGAACTTTCATGGACGATAGCGTACCTCATGCTGCGCATAAAGGCTGCGGGGGTGGGCATGCGCATATTCCGCAGGGCTTATTACAATGCGCTAGAGACAATCCACGGAGGGACGCTGACAGAGAAATATGTGAGGAAGTGCCTGCAGCCCCTTGGCTCGGACTGCGGGATGACGTATAAGGCACCCTTAAGCATAGGCATGGGCACGGCCGTGTATGTGAAGAAGCATTATGGGGTAAAGGAGAGAAAATGAAGAAGGAAGAAATCAGGGAAGAGGGAACCATCATTACCAAGAAAGGGATGCAGCTGATAAGCAAGCTGCTGGCATCAGGACAGGCGCTTGCTTTCACGAAGGTGGAAATCGGGTCAGGCCATGCAGTGAGCGGCACGGACTTGGAGAGCCTTACGTGCCTGGTGTCTTATGTGAGGGATGGGCATATTGCAAAATGCTTCCCTTCGCCGGAAAAGAATCTGGCCTCCGTGGTATGCCAAGTCAGTTCCATCGGGACCAAGAGCGGGTTTGTGGCAACGGAAGCGGGGCTGTATGCACAGGACCCTGACGTGGGGGAAATCTTATATGCTTATCTGGATATGTGGGATGACCCGCAATATATCTATGAGGAAAGCAGTGCCATAAGCAAGTTTTTTGAGATTGCAATGAGCGTGGTCATTTCGAAAGTGCAGAACGTGACCGCCATCATAAGCCCATACAGCATGATATCAAGGGAAGAGTTCAATGAACTGCTGGAGGAAATTGCCAGACGGGGCAGGGTGACTATCAACACTGCGGACAAGAAGCTTGAAGAGAATGAAATCCGCCTGATTGCCGGCAAGCTGCCATGGGGGGCCGCGGCGGCAGCCGGGATACGCAATGCGGACGGGAGCATATCGGCGGCTGCCACGTCGGACGGCAGGAGGATAGGGATAAAACAGGGGTAGGATAGGAGGAAGAGAAGATGGAGAAGAAGCAGCTTATCAATGTGGACACCGGCGAAGGGTTCTATCCGGAGACAGACCCGCAGGACAGGGGGATGCGCGGGGAGAAAGGAGACCCGGGGCCAGCGGGGGAACGCGGAGAGAAGGGAGACCCGGGCCCTGCAGGGGAACGCGGAGAAAAAGGAGACCCGGGAGCCGCGGGGAAATCCGCGTATGAGATAGCGGTGGAGCATGGCTATGGGGAAAGCGAGTCGGAATGGCTATTGAGCCTGAAAGGGCGTGACGGAGACCCAGGAGCCCCCGGTCAGCCGGGTGAGAAGGGGGATCAAGGCCCTGTGGGGGAACGTGGTGAGAAGGGAGACCAAGGCCCGGCAGGGGAGCGCGGAGAGAAGGGAGACCCGGGCCCGGCAGGGGAACGCGGGGAGAAAGGAGACCCGGGAGCCGTGGGAAAATCCGCGTATGAGATAGCGGTGGAGCATGGCTATGGGGAAAGCGAGTCGGAATGGCTATTGAGCCTGAAAGGGCGTGACGGAGACCCAGGAGCCCCCGGTCAGCCGGGTGAGAAGGGGGATCAAGGCCCTGTGGGGGAACGTGGTGAGAAGGGAGACCAAGGCCCGGCAGGGGAGCGCGGAGAGAAGGGAGACCCGGGCCCGGCAGGGGAACGCGGGGAGAAAGGAGACCCGGGAGCCGCGGGGAAATCCGCGTATGAGATAGCCGTGGGGAATGGGTTCAGCGGGACGGAGGAGGAATGGCTGGCAAGCCTCAGGCCATGCACCCTGATATTCATGCCGGCCGACCCGGGGAACATCCCGCCGAGCATCCCGCCGAACACCCTGTGCTGCATGTACGAGGAAGGGGAATAAGGAGGAGACAGGATGGGAATGTATGTGAACTTGGAAGGGACGGGCGGGGCAAAGGCCGTCACGGAATGCTGGTGCTCCCCAGGGGACAGGGGGGCGAGGAAGGTAAGCTCCATATGGGCCGCGGAGGGCTCCGGGGTGGCAAAGGTATGGGAAAGCAGGAAGCCGGATCCATACGCACTGGCTCCGGAGAACGAGGAACAGAAGTGGGATTACACGTTGGACAATGCGAAAGGCACGATTCAGCTTAATTATTACAGCAGCAATGCCTTGCATGAAGACGTTATTGTCTATGGGGCCTATGGGATCGGTGGGAAGACTTATAGGACAAAACTGAAAAGCAATGATGCAAAGACATATTCATACATGTTTTCAGGGAAGAAATATGTGGGCTCGGTAATATTCAGCCCAAGCATAGATATGTCGGATGTGACATGCATGACTTATATGTTCTATGACTGTGGTGCAGCAGGCATAGATTTTAATGGGCTGGACACGGGGGGCGTGACGGATATGTCATGGATGTTTATCCATTCAAAGGCAGCCAGTATAAAATGGGGTGATGGCTTTGACACCAGTAATGTGACGGATATGAGGCAGATGTTTGGCAGATGTTGCTGCAGCTTGGATTTAGGTTCCTTCAATACTGGGAAAGTGACGAAAATGCAAGGTATGTTTGCCAATTATGGTGGGGAAATGTTGGACCTGAGCAGCTTTGACACAGGCAGCGTGACCAGCATGCAGGGAATGTTTGCCGGTGCTGCGGCATTGAAAGGGATTGAATTTTCCCCTCTTTTTGACACAGGGAACGTAGTGGATATGGGAGATATGTTTGGTTCCTGTAGTGAGCTGACAGCACTGGACTTGAGGTATTTCGACACAGGAAATGTAAAGAAAATGAGGAGTATGTTTTTAGCCTGTAGCAAGCTTGGGGTGATATATGCAGATGAGGGAACCTGGAAAACATCGCAGGCAGATACATACAATATGTTCAATGGCTGCGGGACGTCCGCCGTGACATACATATAGGGAGGAGGACAGTATGGACGATTATGCAGTGAAGGAGATACGGAAGGAGCACATGGGGAGGGAGTACGTCTTCCCCATAGGGGTCCTTGCGGGGAACGTGGAGACCGACCCGCAGCACCGCTTCCTGACGGACACGGAGATAGCGGATCTGAAGGGGAAGCCGGGGGTGGGGGATCCGGTGAGCGACAGCACAGTGACGTTCGACCCGGAGCCTACGGGGAGGGCACTGCTGAAGAGCGGCGCTAGGCTAGGAAGCCTGTTCCCGAGCATAAATGCATGGCTCCGGGCACTGAAAAATGTGGCGTTCACCGCAAGGTACACTGACCTGACAGGCACGCCGACGCTGGGGAGCGCATCCGGGTGCGAGGTGACGGAGCGGAAGGACATAACGGTCCCCGGGTATGTGGCGGACGCAAGGGCAGTGAAGGACGTGAACGACAAGTTCGGGGACATGTCCCTGGAGCGGGACGGGAATGACGTATATGCCGTGTACAGGGATGGTGCCGATACAGTGCGAAAAAAATTGGGTAGCGGGGGGATGGAGTGCCTGGTGGACGCGCTCGGGGCAAAGGCCACGAAGAGCGTGGAGGACCAGAGCCAGGACGTGGAGGTGTACGGGTTCTGCGTGCAGTACGACCTCACGGTCCTCCCGGGGTACCGGGACATGGTGCTCGGCGTGGGCGGGAACACGATCATAGCGGTCGCCGCCGGCTCATCCAGCCAGCAGTACGCCTACCCGGCCACCCCGTTCCTGTGCAACCAGGCCAATTTCGCGGGGGCGGTAGACATGAGGAACGTGAACTACTGGCAGCTGATAAAGTACGCGGAGCATCTGCCCAACGGCAATGCAAACGGGAACATACTGAAGTGCAGCGACGGGACGGGCTGGGAGGTCATATCCCACCCGGCCTATGACTACCCGGTCACATATGTGAGGCACCCGAACTTCATGCTGTACAACCCGGGCACGGGGCAGCTGTACCACATCACGCAGGCGACGATACACAGCACGACGGTATCGGTATACAGGATGGCTTAGCAGGGAGGGAGACTATGGGAAGGATGGTAAGGAAGCTCATTGACTGGCTGCTCGGGGGGAACCTTGAGCGGCTTGCGGAGGCGGTTGCAGGGGGGTGGTCGGAGTGAGCGTCAGCGAGGTGGCGGCAGTGGCCGTGTCAAGCATCGTGGGCGGGGCGGGGATCGTGGGGCTCCTGTTCTTCTTCATCCGGCGGTACCTTGAGAGGGCGCTTGACCGGAGGGAGGGGGAGGAGCGGCGGCACAGGGAGAACCGGGTGAAGAGGGCGTCCTACAACGACGCGCTCCAGCACGCCCAGGGCAGGCTGCTGTTCTGGCTCTACCAGGCAATCGTGAAGGGGCAGCACAACGGGGAGCTGGAGCAGGCCTTCGCCGACTTCCAGGCGGCGGAGCAGAGGATAAAGGACCACGACAGGTACATAGTGGCGGAACAGGAGGGCGAGTGAGCATGTGGGAGGGCATATGGAAGGAGATGCGGGAGGATGCGTCCGGGAGGGGGTTCACGGACAGGATGTACTGCCGCAACTTCGTGGCGGTTCACGTCATTGTCGGCGCGGCGGTGCTGCTGACCGCGCTGAGCGGCGTGCTGGGAATAACGGACATGAGCGCGCTGGCGGCCATCCCGCCGTGCGCCTATGCCGAGCTGGGCATACACACGGGGTTCATCGTGTGGAAGGCGAAAGTGGAGAACTGCAGGAAGAACAGGGACATGGGGCGGCTGGGACGCCTCACGGAAGGAGAGGAAGGAAGCTTATGACAGTGACGACATTCTTAATCTTACTGACAGCCTTTGCGGCGGCAACGTCGCTCGTGACGGAGGCGGTGAAGAAATTCATGGACAGCATGGGGGTGCGGTACGCATCGAACATCGTCGTGCTGGCGGTGGCCATGGTGATCGGGTGCGGCGGGACCGCGGTCTATTATGTGAACTATCAGGTCCCGTTCACGGCGCTGAACAGCGTCTACCTTGCCCTCATGGGGGTTGCCAACTGGATCGGGGCAATGGTGGTGTATGACAAGGTGAAGCAGGCAGTCTCGCAGCTGGGGAAGACGGGGTAGGCGGCAGGGATGGCAGCAGGGCAGGGAGCGGGGGGACCGGGACGGAAAGACGGGACAGGAAACAGGGGACAGGAAAGCATGGCCGGCATCAAGGCCGGCCATGGGCAAGGACGAGGTGACGAGGATGAGAGCAGGGAAAAACTGTGTCAGCCTGATAAAGAAGTATGAGGGCTGCAGGCTGGAGGCATACAGGGACCCGGCCGGGGTGCTGACAATCGGGTACGGGCATACCGGAGGGGTCCGGGAAGGGCAGGTGATAACGCAGGCCGAGGCGGAGGCATACCTCCGGAACGACCTGGAGAGGTCTGAGGGGCTGGTGATGAAATACGACGGCAGGTACCGCTGGACGCAGAATGAGATGGACGCGCTGGTCTCCTTCTGCTACAACATAGGGAACATCGACCAGCTGACGGCAGAGGGGACAAGGGGCAGGCAGGAGATAGCGGGCAAGATGCCGGAGTATGACAGGGTAGGCGGGAAGCACCATAAGCTGCTCCGGGCGCGCCGTGAGGAGGAGCGTGCGCTGTTCCTCACCCCCTGCGCGGCAGCGGGCGGCACAGGGGGGCAGGCAGGCATCGTGGAGTACTCCCTCCGGAAGGACGGCGGGAGCCGGGTGAGCAGGGACTTCCGGGTCAGCGAGTTCCGGTGCAGGGACGGCTCCGACAGGATACTGGTGGACGCGGGGTTTGTCAGGGACAAGCTGCAGGCCATCCGCGACCACTTTAACGCCCCAGTCACCGACAACAGCGCATACCGGACGGCGGCTTACAATGCCTCTTTGCCAGATGCGGCAAAAAAATCCTACCACCTGACCGGGCAGGCCTTTGACATTGTGGTAAAAGGGCATACCCCGCTGGAGGTGGCGAGGCATGCCCAGAAGCTTGGAATC
>ERZ779627.310-NODE-310-length-9902-cov-4.396161_pt1 | contig 9902 bp, 10 predicted proteins | sample MGYA00514191_ERZ779627 | MGnify/ENA primary metagenome ERZ779627 (study PRJEB29562, sample SAMEA4376705) | mouse gut metagenome | isolation source: Cecum | study: EMG produced TPA metagenomics assembly of the A DSS colitis mouse model was used to assess the microbial... | reverse complement strand
TGAAAGTGTCAGGAGTAGATAAGTATGAACAAAGCCGAGTTAGTGGCAGCAGTTGCGGAAAAGGCGGATATTACGAGAAAAGATGCAGAAAAAGCGGTAAAAGCTTTTGTTGATGTAATTACAGAAGAATTAAAGAAAGGTGAGAAAATTCAGGTTATCTCCTCCTGACACTTTCTACATTGATAAATAATTGATACACATGCATCATTAGTTATAACGTTTTTCCGGATATTTGTCAAGCGGAATCCTTATATTTCCCCGGCCCTGCGGCGCCTTTTCGTCTCTTTTTCTGCTTTTTTTATCTCTTCCCAGCGCTTTTTATTCTCTTCCGGAGTACCGTATTCTTCCTCGCCGAAAACGTGCGGGTGACGCCGCACCATCTTCTCCGCCAGCGTGTTCACCACATCCTCCATGGTGAACCTGCCCTCTTCCTTCGCAATCTGCGCGTGCAGAAGCACCTGCAGGAGCACGTCTCCCAGCTCCTCGCAGAGATTCTCGTCGTCCTTCTGCCCGATTGCCTCGATCACTTCCTCGCACTCGTCCCGCAGACAGGGGATCATGCTCTCATGCGTCTGCGCCCTGTCCCATGGACAGCCGTGATCGCTGCGCAGCTCCCCGATGATATCCAGCAGCTCCGGATACGTATACATTATTTTTTCCTCCTTACCGCAAAGGACGCGGCTTCGCGCCGCGTCCCTTCTGTAACCATCTGTATTACAGCATCTGATTGATCATGCCCAGAACTTCTTCTCCGAGCGCGGCGCTCTTCGCATCCGCGTCCGCAAGAGACGTTCCTTTTACTCCGTAGTAGAACTTCACCTTCGGCTCCGTTCCGGACGGTCTCACGCACAGCCATGCGCCATCGTTCAAGTCGTAGTAAAGAACGTTGGAAGCCGGAAGCCCGGTCGGTTTCACTTCGCCGGTCGCCATATCCTTGATGGTGTCCAGCTTGTAATCTCTTGCGGATACGACTTTGTAAGATCCGATCGTCTCCGGCGTGTTCTTTCTTAACGTCTCCAGAATCTCCTGAATCTTCGCAAGACCTTCGATTCCCTTGAGTTCAATGGATTTGACCGCATCCTTGTAATACCCGTACTTCTCGTACATGGCAAGCATGGCATCCCACAGCGTCATGTTCTTCGTCTTGTAGTAAGCCGCCGCCTCGCAGAGCGCAACCGTCGCGGAGATCGCGTCCTTGTCGCGGGCATAGGTTCCGATCAGGCATCCGTAGGACTCCTCCAGTCCGAACAGATAGGTGCCGTGTCCGGTCTGCTCGTTCTTCAGAATCTGCTGTCCGATAAATTTGAATCCCGTAAGCACCTCGATCAGCTCGCAGCCGTAGTTTGCAGCCACCGCGTCCACCAGATTCGTGGTGACGATGGACTTGACGACCTGTCCGTCCGCCGGAATCTTTCCCGCCGCCTGCTTCTGGCTTAACACATAGTCGCACAGCAGAGAACCGGACATATTGCCGGTCAGCGGAATATATTCTCCGGACTTCGTATCCTTTACGTAGACGCCAAGACGGTCCGCATCCGGATCGGTCGCCAGAACCAGGTCCGCATCCACCTCTTTCGCCAGCTTCAGGCCCAGTGCGAAAGCCTCCGCCGCCTCCGGATTCGGATAGCTGACAGTAGGAAATTCACCGTCCGGAAGCTCCTGTTCTTTTACTACATAAACGTTCTCAAAGCCCAGCTCTTTCAAAGCACGTCTTGCGGGAAGGTTGCCGGTGCCGTGAAGCGGCGTATAGACAATCCGGATATCTTTCTGCATCCGGTCGATGGCGTCCTGATTCACAACCTGCGCCATAACATGTCCGATGAATTTGTCGTCAATCGCCTGTCCGATAATCTCATATTTGCCCGCCGCCTCGGCCTCCTGCCGGGTCGTCGTCTTAACTGTGGAAAGATCGGTGATCGCCAGAACTTCTTCCGTCACGCCCTTGTCATGGGGCGGGGTAAACTGCGCTCCGTCCTCCCAGTAGACTTTGTAGCCGTTGTACTCCGGCGGATTGTGGCTGGCGGTGATATTGATGCCCGCCACGCAGCCCAACTCGCGCACCGCGAAGGACAGCTCCGGCGTGGGACGCAGCGACTCGAACTTATATGCCTTAATCCCGTTGGCTGCCAGTGTCAGAGCCGCCTCCTCCGCAAACTCGGGAGACATCCGGCGGGAGTCGTAGGCAATGGCAACGCCTTTGCCCTGTCCGCCCTGTTTGATAATATAATTGGCAAGGCCCTGAGTCGCGCGGCGCACCACATAGATGTTCATCCGGTTGACGCCGGCTCCGATGATGCCTCTAAGACCCGCCGTACCAAATTCCAGATCCTTATAGAAACGTTCCTTGATCTCGTTCTCGTCGCCCGCGATCGCTTTCAGCTCTTCTTTCGTAGCTTCGTCAAAATAGGGATTGGAAAGCCACTCTTCATAAATTGCTTTGTAGTCCATTTGTCCAATTACCTCCCTGGATTTGTATTTTATTCAGGATTATTATACAATATCTCCCTGGAAAAGGAAACTCTTTTTTCCCTCTGAGAGAGGAATTTTTCCAGTTTCTCCATATGTTTGCCCGGAACCCACGCCTTATTCGTATTATAATAATAATTCGCAAGTTTCCAGAATTTCTCCGGATACTGCATGCGCAGGCTCAGATACGCCCTTTCCTGTGCGCACAGAGGACGCACCTGCTCGTATGACTTCAGGATCCGGCTGCCAAGGCGGTAATCGTAGTTCTGCTTTTCGAGAATCTTTCTCAGAAACAGATACAGATCGTTGACCTGCACATCCAAGGCAAATTTTTCAAAATTGATGACTGCCATCCGCCCGTTTTCCACCAGAATGTTGTGGTGAATATATTCTCCGTGGCAGTAATGGCCTTCCGACAGCGCCTGCCGTCTCAGCTCCTGATAAGAAGATGCGGCAAGACAGCGTTCGACCTCCTGGGCTTCCCGCAGGACGGACTGACAGCAGGACAGATACGCCGACTCAAACTCATTCTTTTTATTCTTTTTGCGGATAAACGCATAGATCTTGCGCAGCTCCTGATTATGGCGGGCCAGCTCCTTCGTCACATCCGAAGCCGCCAGACGGCGGCAGTCTTCCTCCGTCGTCTCGCAGAATCCCCTCATGTCCTTATGCATACCCGCAAGCAGAGACGCCGCCTTTACGATCTCGCTCTCGCTTCTGGTATCGCATTCTCTTCCGTCCAGGGATTCTTTTACTACATAATGATCGTACTCCCGATATACCGTAGCCAGCCTGCCCTCGCTGTCCGGTTCCATCCGATCGACCAGATAACCGCAGTCTCTCAGATGCAGCAGAAGCTCCTGCTCTTTCTGAAGCTTATAGGTACTTCCGGAAAACTCCCTGATCAGACGCCTGCCCACACTGGTGTCCAGAAGAAACGCCCCTCTTGTGCGCCAACTGGCGTTCACGGTAAAAGGGTACTGCTCCAATACCTGCAAATCTCTCTCGTTCATAGAATCCCCCCACGCATCGGTCGTCTCGTACCTTCTATACATATGAGGGAAAGACAAAAAATAGCACCCCTGAGGGTGCCGAATTTTAAAAAATACAGGATTGCCGCCGGCGTTATTCCCGGTACTTCCTGAGCGCTTCCCGGAGCAGCCATTCTTTTTCATTTCTCTCCGGCTCCTCCATCACCAGCTCCAGCAGATAAGCAAGGATCTCTCCCAGAAGCGGTCCCGCCGGGAAGCCCGCCTCCATCAAATCGCGCCCCCCCACAGCAAGCTGCTTTAACGTAAAACAGTTCTTTTCCTCCAGAATCTGCTCATAAAGCCGTCCCACCTCCGCCAGCGCCTGAAGCTTTGGCTCCTGCATGGCCGGATTCTGCGCCAGGACATCGGCCCGCTGAACTTTCAGGTAAAGCGGAAACAGTTCTTCTCCGATGCGGTTGACGGCTCTGCGCACGCCCGCCGGAGTCAGCTCCGGATGCCTGTCATGGCACAGGACCAGTTTGGTCACCCGGCGGACCGTCTCATTGTCGAATTTCAGCCGTCTCAGAATCTGCTCCGCCAGTTCCGCGCCGGCCTCCGGATGCCGTTTAAAATGATCGACGCCGTCCCCGCCGGTCGTCTTCATTTCCGGTTTTCCAAAATCGTGGAACAGCATGGTCAGACGCAGAACCTTATCTGCTTCCACCTGCTCCAGCGCGCGGATCGTATGTTCCCCTACCGAATAGATGTGATGGGGATTGTTCTGCGCACATGCCATGCAGCGGTCAAATTCCGGCATTATGATGCCGGTGATGCCGATTCTCCAGGCATCCCGCAGCTTTTCCGGATGAGGAGATACCAGAAGTTTTACCAGCTCCGCCTGGACGCGTTCCGCACTGACTCTCGAGAGATTCCCGCACAGCCTTCCGGCCGCCTCCTCCGTGGCCGGTTCCAGGCAGAATCCAAGCTGGGCGCTGAACCGCACCGCGCGCATGATCCGCAGCGCGTCCTCTGTAAAACGTTCTTCCGCTCTGCCGACACAGCGAATCAGTCCCTTTTTCAGATCACCGGCGCCGTCGAACACGTCCACCAGCCCCGCCGTTTCATTGTATGCCATGGCGTTGATGGTAAAATCCCGCCGTTTCAGGTCCTCAAGAAGGCTCTTCGTAAACCGTACCTCCTCGGGATGGCGGCAGTCCTCATAGGCTCCGTCCACGCGGTAGGTGGTCACCTCGAAGCCCTCCTGCTCCAGCATGACCGTCACAGTCCCGTGCTGAATGCCGGTGTCGATGGTCCTGTGAAAAAGCCCCTTGACCTCCGCCGGCGACGCGGAAGTCGTAATGTCCCAGTCTGCCGGCTCCCGCCCGAGAAGCGCATCACGAACACACCCGCCGACGGCATAGGCTTCATGCCCTGCCGCGGCGAGTATACGGATAATTTTGTTTACTTTTTCCGGAATCCGAATCTGCATCATTGTCCGTCCGTCTTTAATATGCTTTTCCCCAGTAGACCAGTTTTTTCGCCGGCTTTCCGCAGCAGACGCACCGTTCCGATATGCGATGCTGCTCAAAAGGCATACAGCGGCTGGTGGCCGTGGTGTCTTCTTTGATCTTGTCTTCGCATGCCTGATCGCCGCACCACATCGCCCTTACAAATCCGGGCTTGTGATTGACGGTATCCACAAATTCTTCATATGTCACCGCATCATACGTGTGCGCGTCCCGATGGGCGCGGGCACGTTCCAGCATATCCTTCTGCATGGTCCCGAGAACCTCCGAAAGCTTTGCCTCCAGATCATCCAGCGGCACGATGGTTTTCTCTCTTGTATCCCGGCGGACGATCACGGCCTGACCGGTCTCTATATCCTTGGGACCGATCTCAATCCGGGTAGGAATGCCTTTGATCTCCTGCTCCGCGAATTTCCAGCCCGGACTCTTGTCCGTATCGTCCACTTTCACCTGGAACGTCTTTGCCAGCCGGTCGCGAAGCTCATACGCTTTGTCGAGAACGCCTTCCTTATGCTGCGCAATGGGTACGATCATCGTCTGCACGGGGGCAATCGCAGGCGGCAGCACCAGACCGGAGTCGTCTCCGTGAACCATGATGATCGCGCCGATCATGCGCGTGGTCATTCCCCATGACGTCTGGTGAACGTATTTTAACTGATTGTCCTTATCGGTAAACTGAATGCCGAAGGCTTTCGCAAAGCCGTCGCCGAAGTTATGGCTGGTGCCGGACTGCAGCGCCTTGCCGTCATGCATCAGCGATTCAATCGTATAGGTCGCCTCCGCACCGGCAAACTTCTCCTTATCGGTCTTCTGGCCCTTGATCACCGGAATCGCCAGCACTTCCTCGCAGAAATCCGCGTAGACGTTCAGCATCCGCACGGTCCGCTCCTCGGCTTCCTCCGCCGTGGCATGCGCCGTGTGTCCCTCCTGCCAGAGAAATTCTCTGGAACGCAGGAACGGTCTGGTCGTCTTCTCCCAGCGAACCACCGAACACCACTGATTGTAATTTTTCGGCAGATCCCGGTAGGAATGGATCTCATTGGCATAAAAATCGCAGAACAGCGTCTCCGAGGTAGGACGCACGCACATGCGCTCCTGAAGCGGCTCCAGACCGCCGTGGGTCACCCAGGCCACCTCCGGCGCAAAACCTTCCACATGGTCTTTCTCCTTCTGGAGCAGGCTCTCCGGAATGAACATCGGCAGGTATACATTCTGCACGCCGGTCTCCTTGAACCTTCTGTCCAGTTCCTTCTGAATATTCTCCCAAATCGCATAGCCTGCCGGCTTGATCACCATGCAGCCTTTGACACTTGTATAATCGATCAGCTCCGCTTTCTTCACCACATCGGTATACCACTGGGCGAAATCCACATCCATGGAGGTAATGCCCTCCACGAGCTTCTTGTCTTTTGCCATATCCGTATTTTCTCCTTTAACTTGCTTCTGAACTGATTTTCATTGTAAAAAGGATTCGTATGTTTGTCAAGTGCGTATCGCCTGCGCCGAAATGGTTTTATGGAAGTTTTTCCAGTACTTCGCTGCCATATTTTCTTTCTTTTTGCAGATACTGTACCCGACGGAGGTGAAATCATGAAGCAGCAGACAATACTTTATTTTCAAAAAACGGGCATCCTTCTGGCCGTCTATCTCGTACTGCGTTTTCTGCTGCCGATCGTTCTTCCCTTTTTTCTCGCCTGGATGACCGTCGGTATTCTCACGCTCCTGCAGAAAAAGCTCCCTCTGCGGCTCCTGCATCTGGGAATCTTCTATATCCTGCTCTTTCTTCTGCTGACCGGCGCGTCCGTCTGCTGCGGCTGCCTGCTTCTCTATGAACCCTGCCGCCGTCTGCTGCCAGTCTGTCAGAACTACTGGACGCAGTGTTCCGCGTACCTTTCCTGGCTTCCCGGTTCCCTGTCCGCGCGGCTCGCGGATCTTATGCCGTCCGCCCTGTCCTGCATGTTCGGCGTCTTTTTATACCTGGTCTCCGTGCTGCTCTTTGCCAGAGACTGGGAACATTTTCATATCCTGCTGTACAGGCTTCCTTTTGCCGTCCCGGTCTCCAACGCCGGAAGAAGGATTATACAGTGCGTAAAGGAATGGATTCGGGCCCAGTTCCGAATCATGACGGTCGTATCCGCGGAATGCGCGCTTGGCTATTATCTGCTGCATATCCCGGGCTTTCCTTTCTGGGCCGTGCTGACCGGCATCATCGACGCGCTCCCGGTCTTCGGTACCGGAACCGTCTTCTTTCCATGGATTGTCATTGTGCTTCTGCAGGAAGATTATACCTTTGCGGTGTGGCTGGGCCTTCTCTATCTGATCACCTGGCTGACCCGGGAGCTCCTGGAACCAAAACTGCTCGGAGAAGGGCTGGGACTGCTGCCCGTCTGCTTTCTCATCTCCGTCATCGCGGGTCTGAAACTGTTCGGCGGACTCGGATTCTTCTCCGGTCCCTTCGGCGTACTGCTCATACGGGAGCTCTGGGCGGAACTGGAAAACGCCGGCGCGCAGAAAGGATCCCTGAATCTCTGAGTCCGCGTCATTTCCGGTCGTCCAGGAACGAGGGAGCCACCCGGAATCTCATCCTTTCTTCTGTATGCGGATGCACGAACGCGGTCTCGCAGGCGCACAGGCAGAGCTGCCGGTACCCGTCATCCGCCCCGCCGTATTTCCTGTCGCCCGCAATCGGCATCCCCGCATGGGCGAGCTGTACGCGGATCTGATGATGCCTTCCGCTCAGAAGCCGGATTCTGAGAAGGCTTGTCTCCCCCTGTTCCTCCTGTACTTCATAGGAAAGCTCGCAGCGTTTCGCGTCTTTCGTTCCCTCCGAAACCACCCGGGACGTATTCGTCCGCCCGTCCTTTCGCAGATAATCCACCAGTTTTCCTTTTTTCTCAGCCGGTTTCCCACATACCAGCGCCTGATACCACTTTTCCATGTGGATATGTCCGGCCGCCTGCCGGCTAAGGTCCGCGGCCGCCCCCTCCTCGGCGGCCACGAGCAAAAGTCCTTCCACCGGCTGATCCAGACGGTTGACCGGCGCCAGATAAGGAGCGTTTACCCCCTTTTCCAGAAGACGGTTCCTGAGCATGCTCATGAGATCGGGAACGCAGGCGCGGGCGCTCTGCACGGGAAGCCCGGAGGCCTTCCAGATCACATAGAGGAACGAATCCTCATAAATTATTTTGTATTTTTCCATAGCTGTTACTCCTCGTCTGTTCCGTCGGGCAGGGAAAATTTCTTCCTCTTTATCATGCGGAAAATCAAGTGGACGATCCCAGAAAATCAGAAAGTACCTCCTGAAAGAGCTTTTCCTCCTCTTTCTCCAGAACGATTCCTCTCTTCTGCCCCGGATGTTCCGCCGGCGTCTCCGCGCTCTCCTGCGGTTCGGCCGTCTCCTCCGCAAAGCTGTCATATACATGCATCTGCCGCGGATAAAGCGTATTGGCGACATAATCCAGCAGGCAGATCTCCGCCTGCTCCCACAGACTCTCCGACTCAAACCAGAGCGACGACACCCGGACCACGGCCGCCGCCGCCGCACCCGCCAGAAAACGGTTCAGACAGAACGTCCCGCCAAAGCCCAGGAACCGGAGAATCACGGCCTCCACAAAACCGGCTCCAAGCACTATGCCTGTCCAGCGCTCCGGAAGCTGCCTCCACCGGCAAAGCCGGATTCCGAACCGCCTCTCCTGACACAGATATTTCTTCACGAAAACCGGTATATCGTGAATGCCCACCTTTACCTCGTAGCTTTTCTCGAATTTCAGCGTCATCGCCTTCAGCATCCTGCCCTTTTCTCCGTTGTCCAGCGTCGCTTCCCTGCAAAGCCCTCCAAACAGTATTCTGCGCGCCAGCGTGAGCACGATTCCCCAGAATCCCAGCGCGAGAAATTCTCCATAGTATAACGACCATACCTGATACATAAAAAATGCCTCCCCTTGCATATAATTTAGGTGAGTCCATTATAGCAGAACCGCCTGCAGGGGGAGACCTATCTTATCGGTAAATTGCGACACCCAGATGTCCGTTTCTGTCAGCTTCCGGACAAAACTGCGGACGGACAGCTTCAGAGCCGTCCCACAAAATTCTCTACCAGCGCCACGCTGTGCGCAATCGCCTGACGTTCAAACGCCGGATAATCCACGGTCGCGCTGTCGTCGGCCTTATCGGAGATGGCGCGTATAATCACAAAAGGAATCCCGTTCAGATACGCCGCCTGAGCGATGGCGGCGCCTTCCATCTCCGTACACATGCCGCCGAACTGCCGGGTAATCCGCTCTTTTACCCCTTTATCCGAAATAAACTGGTCCCCGCTGACCACTCTTCCGCTGAATACCCGGATTTCCGGCACCGCCTCCTCGCAGGCCGCCTTCGCCTTCTCCATCAATTCCGTATCCGCTGCAAAGCAGCTCGTCTCCATCCGCGGAATCACCCCCGGTTCATAGCCGAACCCGGTGGCATCCATATCGTGCTGCAGCGCATCCGACGAGACAACAATATCCCCGATGTCAATCTCCGCCTTCAGGGAACCGGCAATTCCCGTATTAATCACTGCGTCCACCTGATAGACATCTGCCAGAATCTGCGTACAGATTCCCGCGTTGACTTTGCCGATGCCGCTTCTCACAATCACGGCCTCCACGCCGTTCAGAGTACCGGAATAGAAATCCATGGACGCTTTCCGAAGCATTTTGACGTTTTCAAGCTTCCCGCGAAGCGCGGTCACTTCCTCCTCCATAGCGCCGATAATGCCGATCTTCTTTTTCATCACTCGATACCTCTCTTTCTCTGTAAACCTGCTGTACATCCGGCAGCGCCCCGCCCGGGCATGCCGTTTCCCAAAACACAGTATAGCGAAAGTTTCCGGATTTGGCAAGCGGAGGGATGGTCTACATTTATATTGAATTTCATAGCTTTTTCACATATAATTTATCTA
>ERZ779627.309-NODE-309-length-9902-cov-5.514471_pt1 | contig 9902 bp, 9 predicted proteins | sample MGYA00514191_ERZ779627 | MGnify/ENA primary metagenome ERZ779627 (study PRJEB29562, sample SAMEA4376705) | mouse gut metagenome | isolation source: Cecum | study: EMG produced TPA metagenomics assembly of the A DSS colitis mouse model was used to assess the microbial... | reverse complement strand
AAAGACGCAAACGGCGTGCAGGTCGCGTTCGGCTCGTCGGCTATCGATCTGAGCAAGTCGGTGTATATCGATTGGGGCGCGTTTATCATGGCGATAATAAATTTCGTATTGACGGCGTTTATATTGTTCTTGATCATAAAGGCGATCAATTCGTTCCGCGAAGGCACCGAGCGGTTCAAAGGCGTTAAGATCGACAAACAGCTTAAATCCGAGCTCAAGGCTCGCGGCATGAACCGCAAGCAAATGCAGGAATACGTTCTTGCGCAGCAAGCGGAAGCGGCGGCAAAAGCGGCGGCGGAAGCCGAAGCAAACAAGCCCGAAACGACCGAGCAAATACTCAACGACATAAGAGAACTGCTGAAATCGCTTCAGCCCGCGCAGGCGGACGCTATCATGAACGCGGCGGAAAAAGCCGCCGAAACAAAATAACTCGAGTCTTTGGCGGTAAGCCGAAAACAGCCCCGCGTATGCCGAAAAGCGTGCGCGGGGTTTTTTGTTGCCCGAATCGCACAATTGACAAATAATGCGCGCAAACCGTGCGGCGGAAAAAGCCGCTCTGTTATATGGGCGATTGAATGATTATCTATCTTTTGACGTTTATTCGACGATGAACGAAGCGGAACGCTTAAAACCGATATAAAAACACCTATATTACATTTCTTTTAAAAAAACGGTCGACCGGATATTGCGGTCGACCGTTCGCGTTAAGAACGCTATTTTTTGAAAAGCTTTGAAAAAATGCTGCCCGTCGTTTTGGGCTTTGCGTTCGTAGCGGTCGCAGGCTTGGCGCCGTCCGCGCTCGGTTTTTGCGCGGGCTTTACTGCCGTCGAAGGCTTTTGCGCCGAAGGTTTGGCGCTTGCGGCTTTGCCTGCGGTCGGTTTTTGTGCGACAGGCGACGTTGCCGCCGACGGTTTGCGCGTTTGCGTCGCAGCTTTATCGGTGGGCTTTTGTGCTTGCGCTTTGGGCGCGGCGGTCGATTTGGCAGGCGTCGACGGCTTTGCCGCGAGCTGCTGTTTCGCCGCAGACGGTTTTTGCGCGGAAGGGCGTTCCGTAGATACGACCGCCGTTGTGCGCGCTATCGCCGTCTTTTTGGGCGTTGCGGAGGCGGCGGCAGGCGATTGCGTCGGTGCGGCGCGGCGCGGCGCTCTCGGATTGTATAGCCCGTTGATCATGCTTTGCACGTCTTGATAACGGTTTTTCTTATCGACGGCAAGCGACTTCATGAGCGCGTTTTCCACGCCCGCGTCGATGGCTACGCCGAGTTCGGAGGGGCGTTTTATCGCTTCTTTGCCCATTACGACGCGTATCGATTCCGGCGGGAGCGTGCCTGTTATCGCGTAATAGATGGTCACGCCCAAAGCATAAACGTCCGTCCAGGCGCCTTGATCGCCGTGCGTGTCGTATTGCTCGGGCGGGGCAAAGCCCTGTTTAAGCACTATGGAAAGCGATCTGCCGTCGGGGTTGGAGTATTTGGACGCGCCGAAGTCGATCAGCTTGACTTCGTTGTACTTTGTTATAAGTATATTATCGGGCGAAATGTCGCGGTGTATGAGTCCGATTTTATGCACTTGCGTGAGCGAGTCCATGACGGGGCGCATTATCGTGAGTATTTCGTCTACGCTTATTTTTCCGCCTTTGCGCTGTAAATATTTTTTGAGCGATACTCCGTCGAGAAATTCCATAACGATATACGCAGTACCGTTTGCGGAAAAGAAATCGCGCACATTGACAACGCCGGCAAGATTTTTGATCTTTGCAAGCGCGCGCGCTTCCTCGACGAACCGTTTGAGCCCGCGATTGCTCGCGGCTTGATTCTGTTTGGAATTTATTATGACCTGATTATTGCCGGCGACGCGCGTTACATATCCCGACGGGAAGTATTCTTTGAGCGCGACTTTGATGCCTTGTTGCAGATCCCAAGCGAGATATGTTATGCCGAATCCGCCCTCGCCGAGCGCTTTGCCCACGAGATACCTGTTTTGCGCGCCGATAACGGTGCGTTGGGGCAGGTGATGCGGCGGCGACGGGGTGTCGTCGGCTTTATGATGGCAGCTCAAACATACACGGTTGGAATCGAGATCGCCGAAGCAGTATAAGCAGATATTTTTGTTAGTGCGAATTCTTGCCATGACCGTATAACGTTACTCTCGCATCATTGCGACTATAGCGGAATAATTATCGTTGAACTTCGTAACGCGCGCCAAAAGCCGCTGTTCCATTTTTGCGAGCGCTTCTTCGGGCGTTGCGGATGAGGCGAGGTCTTCTTCCATTTCCTCCTCGTACACATACTCCCAAAACCCGTCCGTACACAGAATGAACGCGTCGCCGACTGCGAGCGGAGTATTGTAAATATCGCAGTCGGGCGGGATGTAATAGTCCGAGCCGAGTACGCGGGTAAGCTTGTTTTGGTCTTTATCCGATCTTATGTCGCGCAACGGGATCCTGCCCATTTCCACCGCGATCTGGGAAAGCGAGTGGTCTTTGGTCTGAAAATGCAGTTTGTTGTTTTTGAAAAGGTAAACTCGAGTATCGCCGATATGTGAAATTACGGTCGTTTTGTAGTCTGTCGTTACGCAAGCTACCGTCGTGCATGACGAGCGAATCTTGGGATTGCGCTCCTTTTCGTCCACCACGCGATTGTGCGCGGATTGTATATAGCTTTGGCAGTACTCGGGTTTGACCGCGCGCTCCGCGTCGAGCTGTTTTACTTGCGTATACGCTTCGATTATCTTAGTGGAGCAAATACGGCTTGCCACTTCGCTGCCGTAATACGAACCCAGCCCGTCGCAAACGACAAGGCATGCGCCGTCTTCCGCGACGGTCAGGTCGAGATAGTCCTGATTGTATTCGCGCCCGCCCTGCTTGCATATATAACTTGTAAGTAATTTCATAGATACTCCGTAAAGTACAAATTGATACCTTATATTATATATTATGTGCAATGTATAGTCAAGGGTTTTTCCCGTTTAGCATGCATAAAAACCGCGCAAGCCGCAATATTATCGTCGATACGCAACGCGCGCTACCGTCGCTTTTCGATTGACAACGGCTTTGCGGTGTTGTATAATATGTACGGCGGTATGACCGCCGTGTTTGAGCAAGCTTTTCGGCGAGGTGTTTTATGCGTAAAATAGCCATAGTAATGGGTTCGAAGTCGGACTTCGACAAAGTCAAGCCCGTTATAGACACGTTAAAATCGTTCGGAGTGGAATATACCGTACGCGTGCTTTCGGCGCACCGCACCCCCGAAGAAGCAGCAGGCTTCGCGCGCGCCGCGCGCGGCGACGGCTACGGCGCGATCGTGGCGGTCGCGGGCAAGGCGGCGCATCTCGGCGGAGTGCTTGCGGCGTCTACGGAGCTGCCCGTTATAGCTTTGCCCGTGTCCACGTCTTTTCTCGACGGATTGGACAGCGTGCTTTCGATATTGCCTATGCCGAGCGGCGTGCCCGTCGCGGTCATGGGCGTAAACGCAGGCGTCAACGCCGCGCTGTTCTGCGTGCGCATGCTCGCCGCAGACGATGACGCGCTTGCCGAAAAATATGCGGCGTACGTCGAGGACATGCGCGTAAAAACGCTCGCCTCAGACGCGGAGCTTCAAAAACAACTCGATATTTAACCCGTATTTCAAGGAGATACATAATGAAAGTCGAACAAAAGGAACAGCTCTACGAGGGCAAAGCCAAAAAGGTATTCGCCACGAGCGACCCCGATCTGGTGATCGTCAGCTACAAAGACGACGCTACCGCGTTCAACGGTCTTAAAAAAGGCACTATCGTCGGCAAGGGCGTCATCAATAACCGCATGAGCAATTATCTCATGGGGTTGCTTGCCAAAGAGGGTATCGAGACGCATTTCGTGGAGGAACTTTCGGACAGCGATACGCTCGTGAAGGATGTGGAGATCGTTCCCATCGAAGTAATAATGCGCAACGTGGTCGCGGGTTCGCTTTCCAAACGCACGGGACTGCCTGAGGGCGCGATACCGTCCAAACCCGTACTCGAATTGTATTACAAATCGGACGAGCTCGGCGATCCGATGATAAACGCCGATCATGCGTTGGCGTTCGGTTGGGCTACCGAAGCCGAACTCGAACAGATCGAGATCATGGCGCGCAAGATCAACGATATACTCAAAGACTTTTTTGCCGGCGTGGGCGTCGACCTCGTCGATTTCAAGATAGAGTTCGGCAGATATAAAGGCGCCGTCATACTCGCCGACGAGATAAGTCCCGACACTTGCAGGTTCTGGGACAGCAAGACAAAAGAAAAGCTCGACAAGGACCGTTTCCGCCGCGACATGGGCGGAGTGGAGGGCGCATACCACGAAATGATGCGCCGCATAGGATTAAAATAATGTTTTAAGCGCGTAGTGTACGATTACGCGCTTTATATATAGCGAGCAAGTCGCGGCTCGATCGCATTGCGTGCGGAAACCCGCAGGCGGCGAAACGCAGCCGCAATGCGCGCGTTCGACGATCGTCGCCGTCAGCCCGTGTCTCGCGGAAGTTTCGGCGGCGGGCAAGCTTAAAAACATCAGCATAAGGAAACATCATGAACGACAATAAGAAAATAACCTACGCCGACGCAGGCGTGGACGTAAATCGCGGCTACGAATCTGTTGCAAAGATAAAAGCGCACGCGGCTTCGACTTTTAACAAAAACGTATTGCAGGGTCTGGGTAGTTTCGGCGGGTTTTACTCGCTCGACGGCGAAAACGGCGACGTACTCGTGGCGGGTACGGACGGCGTAGGCACTAAACTGAAATACGCGTTTTTATCCGGGCGCAACGACACCGTCGGCATAGACTGCGTGGCGATGTGCGTCAACGACATAGTATGTCAGGGCGCGAAGCCGCTGTTGTTTTTGGACTACATAGCGACGGGCCGGATCAATCCCGACGTGGTGGCGGACGTTGTAAAGGGCGTGTCGGAAGGCTGTAAGCAGGCGGGCTGCGCGCTCGTAGGCGGCGAGACGGCGGAGATGCCGTCGATGTACGGCGCGGGCGAGTACGATCTCGCCGGCTTTTCCGTCGGTATCGTCAAGCGCGACAAGATAATAAACGGGCAGACGATTACGCCCGGATGCGCGCTCGTCGGGCTTGCGTCGAGCGGATTGCACTCCAACGGATTTTCGCTCGTTCGCAGACTGTTGGGCGAGGACGTCGAAAAGCTGGAAGCGGACAGGTCCGTCGGCGCGTCGTTGCTCGACAGCATTTTGACGCCGACGAGGATATACGTCAAGAGCGTGCTAGAGCTCGCGGCAGAGTTCGATATTTTGGGGCTTGCAAATATTACGGGCGGCGGATTCATAGAGAACATCCCGCGCATATTCCCCGACGGAGTAGGGTGCAAGGTGGACGTGCGTTCATTCCCGCGCCCCGATATTTTCGAGCTTTTGGCGCAAAAGTCCAATCTTTCCGATGCCGAGCTTTACAACACGTTCAACATGGGTATAGGCATGGTCGCGGCGCTCAAGCCCGACGTTGCGGATTCGTTTGTGCGGAGAGCGACTGCGCTCGGCGAAAAAGCGTATGTGATAGGCGAGACCGTAGCGGGCGAAGGCGTTATACTTTGATCGCGTTTTTGCGCGGGATGACCGAGAGGTCCGTTGACGCGTCGCCGCGTTCCGTTTACCGGGCGCGCATGCTCGGAGTTAACGCTTTCCGCGCGATACATGCGGCATCGACGGGATTACCACAAGGAAAATCATGAAAAAAATTGCTGTGATGTTTTCGGGCAACGGCACCGATTTTCAAGCGCTTATAGACGGTGAAAGAGACGGCGCGTTCGACGGAAAAATAGTCGTCGCGGTTTCAAGCAACGATACCGCGTACGGGATACAGCGTGCAAAGAACGCCGGAATAGATTGTTATATCCGCCGTAAAACGGATTTCGCGGATTTCGAGGCGCGCGATGCGTCCGTATCGGAGATATTCGAAAAATACGGCGTCGAGCTTATTGTGCTTGCCGGGTATCTCGGCATACTTACCGCGCCGCTTTTGGATAAGTACAAGGGCAGGATAATCAATATACATCCCGCGCTTCTTCCCAAGTTCGGCGGCAAGGGCATGTACGGTTTGAACGTGCATAAGGCGGTCATTGCGGCTGGCGAAAAGAAAAGCGGCGCGACGGTGCATTATTCGGACGGCGGCATAGATACGGGCGCGGTGATTTTGCAGCGTTCGCTCGACGTGTTGCCTGACGATACGCCGGAGAGCTTGCAGCAGCGCATACTCGAGCAGATAGAGCATCCGCTATTGGTCGAGGCGGTCGCGTTGCTTTGCGCGGACGACGCGGGCGACGGTCTGTCCGAATAAAGGAGATATTCATATGGAACGCGATTTATTACAGGCATTGATAGACAGCGGCTATGCCGACGAGGCGGGGCTTGCGGCGACGGTTGTTTGCGCGGACGGCGTTAAATTTTTGTGCGTCAGCGGCGAAGTGGTCACTCTTGCGGCGGGCGATCCGCCCGTCAAGGAGTTTTCCGATTCTATAGACAAGCTCGAAAATCTTACGGTAAAAAGTGGACTGTTCAAAAAAAGCGTGAGCTTTACTCATAACGGAAAAGATTACGCGCTCACCGTCAAGGACGGCAAAAACGTAGTCGAATATTTCAAACTCATAGGATAATAAACCATTACGGGAGATATAAAAACATGGCAGTAAAAGCGACTAAGCGCGCGCTCGTAAGCGTCAGCGACAAAACGGGGGCGGTCGAGTTTTGCAAAAAGCTCGAAACGCTCGGATACGAAGTGGTGTCTACGGGCGGCACGCTCAAAACGTTGTTGGACAACGGGGTCAAGGCGATATCGATAACCGACGTTACGGGATTTAAAGAGTGTCTCGACGGACGTGTCAAGACTTTGCATCCCGCAGTGCATGCGGGGCTTTTGGCGCGCCGCGACGAAAAGGCGCATATGGACAGTCTGAAAGAAATGGGTTATCGCACGATAGACCTTGTCGCGGTCAATCTCTATCCGTTTAAGCAGACGATCGAAAAGCCCGGCGTAACGCTCGAAGAGGCGATCGAAAACATAGACATCGGCGGACCTACCATGCTGCGCAGCGCGGCGAAAAATTACCGCGACGTGCTTGTCGTTTGCGAACCTGCCGACTATGCCGAAGTACTCGAACGTATCGAGAACGGCACGGACGATCAAACATTCAGATTGAGCCTGTCGTACAAAGTTTACCGCCATACCGCAGCGTACGACTCGCTTATCTCGTCATACATGCAACGTATTTTGGGTATAGAGTTTCCCGAGCATATTACGTTCGCTTACGACAAAGCTCAAGAGCTTCGTTACGGCGAGAACCCTCAGCAGACGGCTGTGTTCTATAAGGAACAGACCGCGCGCGCAGGCGCGCTCACTGCGGCTAAGCAGCTTTGGGGCAAAGAGCTTTCGTATAACAACATCAACGACGCGAACGGCGCGCTCGAGCTGCTGAAAGAATTTGCAGGCACGCCCGCCGTCGTCGCGTGCAAGCACGCTAATCCTTGCGGAGTCGGCACTGGCAAATCGGTATACGAAGCGTATATGCGCGCGTACGAATCCGATCCCGTATCCGTATTCGGCGGCATACTCGCTATAAACGGAACGGTCGATAAGGATACCGCGACGGAAATAAACAAGATATTCATAGAAATAGTAATGGCGTCCGACTATACTTCCGAAGCGCTGGAAATTCTGGAAAGCAAAAAGAATATCCGGTTGTTGCAGATAGACGATATAACTGCGAAGCGCGCCGACACGGCTTACGATATGAAAAAAGTTTACGGCGGATTGCTCGTTCAGCAGTACGACGAAACGCTCATCGCGGGCGAGGACAAAAAACTGTTTGAAACGCCTGCGGAAGTCAAGACCGAAACGCTGTCGAGCGGAAAGACCAAAACCGTTTACGGCAACGGCGTCGTTACGGAACGCATGCCCACAGCGGAGGAGATCGAAGCGCTCATGTTCGCGTGGAAGGTCGTCAAACACACAAAGTCCAACGCTATTGTCATAGGCAAGACCGGCAGAACTACGGGCATAGGCATGGGGCAGACCAATCGGATCTGGGCGGCGAAACAAGCCGTCGAGCATGCGGCTGGCGAGGCGAAAGGATCGGTAATGGCGAGCGATGCGTTTTTCCCGTTCGACGATTGCGTCGCTGTCGCGGCGGAAGCCGGGATAACCGCTATCATTCAGCCGGGCGGATCGTTGCGCGACGCGGATTCGGTAAAAGCCGCGAACGCAGCTGGGATCGCTATGGTGTTTGTGGGCGACAGACATTTCAAACACTGAGACCGAAACGGCACGCACGAACGATAAGTACGGCAACATAATAACGCTTGATATATTCGGAGGAGCAAATGTCCGATAATACGGCAAAGACCGCCGCGAGGCATGTAAGCTTGCGCGAACTCGATTACGCGGGAGACGACGTTTTGGTCGTCGGCGGCGGAGGCAGAGAGCATGCCATTGTAGCAAAATTGCGCGAAAGCGATCGCGTAGGTAAAATATACGGCGCGCCCGGAAACGCGGGCATGGACGTTGTCGAAACCGGACTGTCGGCTACCGACACGGACGGGATCGTGGAGTTCGTCGCGTCGCACGACAATATAAAACTGACGGTGGTCGCGCCCGACGATCCGCTGTCTATGGGGCTTGTGGACAAGCTCGAAGCTCGCGGTTTGCGCGCGTTCGGACCTACCAAAGCCGCCGCGAAACTCGAATGGTCCAAGTCGTACGCCAAAGACGTTATGCGGCGCTACGGCGTTCCTACGGCGGCTTACGGCGCGTTTGCCGATATCGACGACGCGAAAGCGTTCGTAAGATCGGGCAAATTTCCCGTTGTAGTTAAAGCGGATGGGCTTGCGCTCGGTAAGGGCGTTATTATATGCCAAAACGAAGCCGAAGCGATCGCGGCGATCGACGATATCATGCTCGATAAAAAATTCGGCGCAGCTGGCAACGAGGTGGTGATAGAGGAGTTTCTTACGGGTTACGAGGTGTCGCTGCTTGCGTTCGTCGACGGAAAGAACTTTAAGCTTATGCCCACGTCGTGCGATCACAAACGCGCGCTCGACGGCGACAAGGGTTTGAATACGGGCGGCATGGGCGCGTATTCGCCGTGTCCGACGTTTACGAGCGAATTGCTCGAAAAGACGGTGGAGACTATCGTCCGTCCGACGGTGAACGCGATGATACAAGAGGGCGCGCCGTTTAAAGGCGTGCTGTATTTCGGGCTTATGGTCGACGGGACCGACGTGCGCGTACTCGAATACAACGCGCGGTTCGGCGATCCCGAAACGCAAAGCGTACTGCCGTTGTTGAGATCCGATCTTTACGAAATATTCAACGCGGTCATAGACGGAACGCTCGACGGCGCGGCAACCGAATGGTCGGATAAAAAATCTATAAACGTCGTGCTTGCGAGCGGCGGATATCCGCTGTCGTATAAAAAAGGACTTCCGATAAGCGGACTGACTTCCGTCGACAACGACGTGAACGTGTATTTCGCAGGCGTCAAGTCGGAGAACGGCGAGCTTGTTACGAGCGGCGGACGAGTGCTTTGCGTGCAGGCGGCGGCGGACGATTTTGCTACGGCGCGAGATAAAGTCTATCGCAATATCGAAAAGATATCGTTCGAAAATCGTTATTACCGCAAAGATATAGGAAAAAAGTTAATTGAAAATTAGCGGTCAGTGTTCGTTATTCTTAATTTTTATATAAAATCAAGGACTTATCATGATTAAAAGAATTTACACCGAAAGGCAAGCAAGCAACGCCGCGCTCGTCGCGGACATAAAGGAAACGCTCGGCATATCCGTCGAAGCGCGCGTGTTTATTCGTTACGACGTAGAGGGACTCGACGATAAGCAGTTCCAAGCCGCAGTTCCCGTCGTGTTCTCCACGCC
>ERZ779627.308-NODE-308-length-9943-cov-8.067860_pt1 | contig 9943 bp, 11 predicted proteins | sample MGYA00514191_ERZ779627 | MGnify/ENA primary metagenome ERZ779627 (study PRJEB29562, sample SAMEA4376705) | mouse gut metagenome | isolation source: Cecum | study: EMG produced TPA metagenomics assembly of the A DSS colitis mouse model was used to assess the microbial... | reverse complement strand
CGCGACGCCTCCCAAAAGAAACACCAATCTTTTAGGAGGAAATCATCCCATGAACCGGGAAAACAAACGAAAATCTTTTGAAAAAGGCTATTTTAAAACCCACCCCTGCCGCGACAGCTTCACCTGTAGGGTGTGCGGCCGTCCGGTGGTCCCCGAGGCGGCGGGCAGCGCCCACCGCAACCACTGTCCCAACTGCCTGTGCAGCCTCCATGTGGATGAGGAACCGGGAGACCGGGCCTCTGACTGCGGCGGAATTATGGAGCCCATCGGCGTATGGGTGCGTAAGGGCGGCGAGTGGGCCGTCATCCACCGGTGCCGCCGGTGCGGCAGGCTGAGCTCCAACCGCACCGCCGCCGACGACAACCCCATGAAGCTGATGTCGGTGGCCCTGCGGCCCCTGGCCCAGCCCCCCTTTCCCCTGGAGCACATCAAGCGGCTCACCGCCCTGATGGGCGGCGAGGGGAGCATGTCTGAATAGCGAAAAACGCCCGTCCGGGGACCGTCCGGACGGGCGTGCTTCTTGCATTACGCCACCGAGTAGCTCCCCCGGACCAGCACCTTCACGGTGTTGGCGGTGGCGGCGAGGGTTCGGCCCTCGATGGTGGACATGTACAGGTGGTTCTTGGTCAGGGAGGTGCCGGGGTTCACCGTCCCGCCGGAGGTCAGGTCAACCAGGGCGGGGCTGCCGTCAGACCGGACTGTGGCTGTTCCCACCCGGAGGAGCACCTCGCACCCCACCCCCAGGGACATGACCTGTCCGCTGGTCATGGATACCAGTGTATAGGAGGCGGAGCCGCCGGAGGGAGTGCCCTGTCCTCCCTGCTGGAGATACTGGCTGATCTGGTTGGCGAAGGTCTGTTCCAGCTCCTTCTGTCTGGCGGCGGTCTTCTCCTCCACCTGTTTGACGATCTGGGGGACGGCGGTCTGGTTCAGGTAGCTCAGGGTAATCAGGGGGTCGCTCTGGTCGCCCCCCGCGGCCAGGGCCGCGCTGGTGCCCGCCAGCACGGCGGCCAGAGCCAGGGCGCCCAGGCGAATGGTCCAACGCTTGTCCGTTTTTTTCATGGGTATGTCTCCTTTATATGCAGGGGCGGCTGTCAGCCGCCCGTTTTCCTATGTGGGAATGGCCGCGGGCGGATAATATCCGGCCCTGCACAGTTGTGGCTCTCTGGAAAAGCGGGGCGGCGCAGAGGCCGCCCCCTACCGTTATACCATCGTCTCCGGGTGGAGGCCGAAGCTCACCGCGATGGCGGCGTCCACCTGCTTCATCACACCGTCGTCCAGCCGGCCCATCTTCTCCCGCAGGCGGCGCTTATCCAAGGTGCGCACCTGCTCCAGCAGGATCACCGACTCCTTGGGCAGACCGCAGCTCAAAGGCGCCACCGAGATATGGGTGGGCAGCCGGGCCTTCCCGGTCTGAGACGTGATGGCCGCGGCAATCACGGTGGGGCTGTGGCGGTTGCCGGTGTCGTTCTGTACGATCAGGACAGGGCGCACGCCCCCCTGCTCACTGCCCACCACAGGGCTTAAATCGGCGTAGAAGATGTCGCCTCGTTTTACGCTGTTATCCAAGTACACTCACACTCCGCTGGAAGATAGCACCGCGTTACAGCCGAAGTAGTCGTATGTAACGCTGTACTATGATTCTCCCACGGGGCGGCGGGCCTTATACCTCTCTCGGAAAAGTTTTTGAGCTTTTATATGGCCACAGAGGGCCCCAGCCCACTCCAGAGCCCGCCGCGCCCCGCAAACCCGGGGGCGGTCACGCCCCCGCGCTCCAACCCATCCTATGTCGGGACGGGCCGGGCGGTCACGGGGCCGGACAGGCGGTGCCACAGCCTGTCCACGGGCTTTTCTCAAATAATCAGGGGATACGGGCTCCGTTCTCCCAGTATACCCGGGGAACCCGGCTGCTCACACGGCAGACCAATTCGTCGGTGATGGTTCCGGCCAGCTCGGCGACGCGGTTCAGGTCCCTGTCGTAGATCACCGCCACGTCCCCCACCTTCACCTGGGGCAGGGCGGTGACGTCAGCCATGCACATATCCATGCAGATGCGGCCCAGAATGGGACAGGGGACGCCGTGGAGCTTCACCTGAAGCTTGTTGGACAGGGACCGGGGCAGGCCGTCAGCGTAGCCGATGGACAGCACCGCGATCCGGGATTCCCGCTCCAGCACGGCGGTACAGCCATAGCCCAGCTTGGCTCCCTGGGGCATGGTGCGCACCGAGGTGACCCGGGCCTTCAGGGTCATCACCGGGCGCAGGTCAGGGGCGCCCCGGAGCTCGCTGGCCGGGTCGGGGTAGTGGCCGTACATGGCGATGCCAGGCCGGATCATGTTCATATGGGTCCAAGGATAGTTTACCACAGCGGCGCTGGAGGCGCAATGGTAATTTTTCAGGGAGATGCCCGCCTGCTCCAGGGTAGTCCGGGCCTCCCGGAACCGGCGGCCCTGGAGCTCGGTGTAGTCGATCTCCTCGTCGGCGGCGGCGAAGTGGGTGAACAGGCCCTCCGCCCGCAGGCTGGGCAGGGCGCACAGAGCCTTGATCTCTTCCACAGTTTTGGTCTGGCTCCCCTCCCGCCACATGAAGCCCAGCCGGCCCATGCCGGTATCCAGCTTGATGTGGATGGTCAGCTCCTTCCCCGCCGCCACCGCGGCGGCGGACAGGGCCCGGCCCAGCTCCAGGTCGCCCACCGTCTGGGTGACGCCGTAGTCCAGCAGGTCACCCGCCAGCTCCACCGGGGTCTGACCCAGGCAGAGGATGGGGATGGTGATCCCCGCCTCCCGGAGCTGGACAGCCTCGTCCAGGCAGGCCACCGCCAGCATCTCCGCCCCCAGCTCCTGGAGCTTCCGCCCGATGGCCGGGGCCCCGTGGCCGTAGGCGTTGGCCTTTACCATACCCAGCAGCTTTACCGGCTCGCCGGGCTTCTCACTCATACGGACCCAGCTGCGCAGGGACTGGTAGTTGTGGGCCAGGGCGTCCAGGTCGATGTCCACCCAGGCGCGGGTCTCTCGTTTGTCTGTCATGTGTATATCCCTCTTTCTTATCAGTTCCCGGCAAAGCCGGAACATTCGCACAGAATCACCCGAAATCCGTCCACACTGACCTCCCCCCGCACCAGAGCGTGGGTGGAAACGTCGAACCACAGGGCGGTCTCGGTGCCCGTGCCGGGGGAACCCGTGGGGTCGCCGCAGTCCACCCGGAGCAGGGTCCCGTCCTCCTCCAGGGCGCAGGCGGTCATGTAGCCGGAGCGGGCCGCCTCCAGCAGGGCGGGGACGGCGGAGACGGGGGTGAGGCCGTTCTCATCCAGCGGGCCGGTCTCCACCGAGACGCCGTCATACTCCAAAAAGTTCTCCTCCCCGGCCATCCGGGCGGTGAGCCCCGCCACCGTCTCCGGGGCGGACAGGGTGAGAAGGGTCTCTTCCCCGTTCACCGAGACGGCCATCTCATACCGGTATACCCGCTGTCCGTAGTCGGCGGTCACCGCCGCCTGGAGGGCGCAGCTGTCCATGGCCAGATACTCCCCCCGGATGGCCAGGGCCAGTTCCTCCGCCTCGCTCACCCCCGCCGGGCCGCAGCCCGCCAGCAGGAGGGTTGTCATTAGTACGCAAATCACACATTTGCGCACGGTGATACCTCCATAGAGTTAATAATCTGGTTGTAGGGCGGGACGACCCGGCCCGCCGCAAACAAAACCTGTATCCTTTCAGAGCGGCGCGCCGAAGTCGTCGTGCCCTACATTCCGTCCTCCGTCCGTTCCCGCAGGACCTCGGGCAGAGTCTCGATCAAATCGGTGGGCAGCATGGCGTACTCCCCCAATTTTTGGGCGCAGATGTCCCCGGCCAGCCCGTGGAGCTGGACCGCCTGGGCCGTCAGCTCGGCGGTGTTGTCCCCCTCTCGGCGCTCTTGTCTCAGGTGCTTCTGCCCCAGCAGGGCGGCGATCATCCCGGACAGCACATCCCCTGAGCCCCCCTTGGCCATGCCGGGGTTGCCGGTGGCGTTGATGTACGCCGTGCCGTCCGGCGTGGCGGTGATGGTACCGTGGCCCTTCAGGACCAGGATACAGCCGTGGGCCCGGGCAAAGTCCCGGGCGGCGGTCAGCCGGTCCCGGACGGGCAGAGCGCACCCCGTCAGCCGGGCAAACTCTCCCTCGTGGGGGGTGAGGACGGTAAGGGCGCTCCGTTTGTCCAAGATATCTATATGCCCCGCCAGAGCGTTTATGCCATCGGCGTCCAGCACCACGGGACAGTCCAGATCGGCCAGCAGGGACAGGACGAGCTTTTCTGTCTCCGGAGCCCGGCCCAGTCCGGGACCGATGAGGGCCACATCGCAGGATTTCGCTTTTTCCAAAATGGCGGCGTAGTCCTCGAGCAGGGGGAAGGGCATGGCCTCGTCGCATTTGACGGCCACGATGGGGTAGATATCCCGGGGGACGCCCAGGTACACCAGCCCCGCCCCGGTGCGCAGGGCGGCCCGGGCCGCCAGAACCGGCGCGCCGGTGTAGCCCTCGGACCCGGCCAGAATGAAAAGTTTTCCAAAATCTCCCTTGTGGGCGGTCCGGGGGCGGCGGGGCAGACACTGGCCGGCCTCGTCCACCGCGTAGACCACAGGCCCCTGGCAGTTCAGATCATGCTCCAGGTCGTGGGGGATGCCGATCTCCATCACCCGGACCTCCCCGGCCCGGACGCCCCCCTCCCCCAGGTACAGTCCCGGCTTGGGCCGGGTAAAGGTGACGGTCATTTTGGCCTGGATGGCCTCCCCTAAAATTTCCCCTGTGTCGGCGTTCACCCCGGAGGGGACATCGCAGGCCACCACCGGGCAGGACCGGCCGTTCATCAGCTGGATGGCCGTCAGGAAGCACCCCTCCACCGGCCGGGTGAGGCCGATGCCGAAGAGGGCGTCCACGATGCAGTCGCAGGTGGACAGCCAGGTGGTAATCTTCTGCTGCTCAAAGGTCAGGGAGCCCTCCAGCGCCTCCCTGCTGGTCATGTCGATGGTGAAGTCCTCCAGCGCACCCCCGGCGGCAACGAGCCGCTCCTCCATCGCCCTGGCGTCCGGAGTCATTTTGGCCCGGTCCCCCACCAGGAACACCCGGACGTGATACCCGCCCAGGTGGAGGGCGGCGGCGATACCGTCCCCACCGTTGTTGCCCGGACCGCAGAAGATGGCAATTCTGGGGGTCTTGTCCCGATTCTTGGAGGTGACAATCTTCTCCAGCTCCTTCATCTGCCGTTTTTCCTCGGCGGTGGGTTTTTCATCCGATTTAGAGCGGGCAAAGATGATGGCGGAGGAGAAGGCGCCGTGCCTGGACCGTTCCTTCTCCACCAGCTCCCGGACCTGGACGGCCACGCACTGGGCGGCGTGGTCCATCAGCTCCAGGGAGGGGACCCCCCGCTCCTCAATGGCCCGGCGGTCCAGCTCCTTCATTTGGGCGGCAGTGGCTAAAGGAAACATAAAATACCTCCTTTTATTCCCCGGGCATATGGCGGTACTGCCCCAGGCCCAGGGCGTCGAACTCGTCCTCCCCGGGGCGGTGCCAGACCCCAATGGCTTTCAGCAGTCGGTCGATGGTCCCTGTCCCCTCCAGCGGGCCCATTATGACCGCGCCATGCTCCAGCAGCACCCCGGCCTGGGTGCCGCGGCCCCCGGCGTAGTCGGTCTCGATATAGGCCAGGGGACCGGGGCGGGCGGCCTCCTCCAGGGCCCGACGGATGGCGGAGGTAAACAGAGTCAGAGGGGAAGCCGGTTCCCGGTCGGGTTCGTCAAACAGCTCGGTGATGCCGTCAAAGAGGGCGTCGGTGAGAAAAACCAGAGCGCAGTCCTGGGGCAGGTCTACCACCTCCGCCGGAACCCAGCGGTCCGCAAAGGACCGGACAGCCTCCCGCTTGCCGATAACGGCCTGAATATAGTGGCCCATTACTTCAAAAACCCGTTGACAATCTGCTCCTCGGCCTCTTTTTCTGTCAGCCCCAGGGTCATCAGCTTGGTGAGCTGTTCCCCGGCGATCTTGCCGATGGCGGCCTCGTGGACCAGCTGGGCGTCCAGACAGTTGGCGGTGACCTCGGGAATGGCGGAGACTACACCCTCGTCCATGATGATGGCGTCGCACTCGGAGTGGCCGTAGCAGGCGGCGTTGCCGTTGATCCGGGCCAGGAAGACCTGCCGGGACTGGCCCCGGGCCACCGAGCGGGAGATCACGTTGGTGTGGCAGCCCTCGCCGTCCAGGTCCACGGTGAAGTCGGACTTGGCCAGCTGCCTGCCGTGGGTCATCACCTTCTCCTTGATAATCAGGGTGGCGTTGGGGCCCAGCTTGGCCTGGGTGGTGCGGACGGTGGAGTCCACCCCCTTGATTTGGGTGGTCTCCATCTCCATGTAGCTGCCCTCGTCCATCTCCACAACGGTGGTGGGGTTCATGATGTTCTCCCCGGAGCCGTCCCCCTCGCCGTAGTGCTTCTCCACATAGCGCACCCGGGCGTTTCTGCCCACGTGGAAGGTGTGGATGCCCGAGTGCTCCGAGGCCTGGACCCCGCAGTTGTGGATGCCGCAGCCGGCTACGATGGTCACGTCGCTGTCCTCACCGATGAAGAAGTCGTTATACACCATGTCCTTCAGGCCGCTCATGCTCAGCACCACCGGGATGTGGACCGACTCGTTCTTCGTGCCGGGCTTGATGATGATGTCGATGCCGTCCTTGTCCGTCTTGGTGACGATGTCGATGTTGGCGGTGGTGTTCCGCCCCGCCTTCTGGCCGTTGGCCCGGATGTTGTAGGCCCCCTCCGGGACCTCGTGGAGCCCGGCCACCTGCTCCAGTAAGTTCTTTTGTATCGCGTCCATATAATCTTTACTCCTCACAGTCAAAAGTGGAAGAAAAACGAAGTTTTTCGTCAAAGTTCTTTTTGGTTACTTTTTCTTTCAAGAAAAAGTAACGCCCGCCCGGCGAGGGCAGATCACCGCACCTTGTCCGTCAGCGCGGAACACACCCCAGGCGCGCCCCCCAGCAGGGTGGGCAGCACGTCCTTCCGGGGACCGTCGTTGATGACTTGGCCATCGGCCAGGACGATGATCCGGTCAGCGATATTGAGGATCCGCTCCTGGTGGGAGATGATGAGGATGGAGCCGTTGATCTTCTTGTGGAGCTGCTCAAAGACCTGGATCAGGTTGGAAAAGCTCCACAGGTCGATGCCCGCCTCGGGCTCGTCGAAGACGGACAACGCCGTCCCCCGGGCCATGATGGTGGCGATCTCAATGCGCTTGAGCTCGCCGCCCGACAAGGAGGCGTCCACCTCCCGGTCGATGTAGTCCTTGGCACACAGGCCCACCTCCGAGAGGTAATTGCACGCCTCGGGCACGCCGATATCCTTGCCGCTGGCCAGGGTGATCAGGTCCTTCACCGTCAGCCCCTTGAAGCGCACCGGCTGCTGAAAGGCGAAGCTGATCCCCTTTCGGGCCCGGTCGGTAATGGACAGCTCCGTAATATCCTCCCCGTTGAAGAGGATGCGGCCCCGGGTGGGGGTGTAGATGCCGGCGATCACCTTGGCCAGGGTGGACTTGCCGCCGCCGTTGGGGCCGGTGATGGCCACAAAACGCTCGTTAATCGTTAAATTGATATCGTGCAGGATGCCCTTGTTGTCGCCGTCCTGCTCCACGTCGTAGCTGATATGCTGTAATTCAAGCATGGGAAACCCTCCCTTTCTTCTGTTGTCCGGCCTATTGTAACATAGGGGACTAATTATGTCTATATTATTTTCCTATTTTTTCAGTAGGAAAATAAAAATTTTACTTTGCTGGAATTATACCCCTTTTCCTCTTGCATTACAAGATGATCTGTGTTATAAATATGGGTAGCTCAAATGTGTTGAACGGGAAAATAGGGATTTTCCTCTCCCAGAGAGGACGGGCCGCCGGCTGAAAGCCCGTCTGAGACGGCATCCTTTGGTTCGCCCGGGAGCGGCCCCTGAGAGGGGGACGGTTTGCCGCCGTTACAGGGCCTTGAGTGTGCGTGTACGCGCAAATGCGGGTGGTACCGCGGAAGGCTTGCCTTTCGTCCCAGCTTGTTGGGAGGAAGGGCGTTTTTGTTTGCCTGAGAAAGGAGCGGAGGTCATGGGTTTTTTCTTCGGTGGCCTTGAGGTGCTAGTCGGTCTTGGATTTCTGGCGGTGTTCGGCATGATGATTTTCATGATCGTCAGGGGCATCGGGGAGTGGAACAAGAACAACAACTCCCCCCGGCTCACCGTGGAGGCCCAGGTGGTGTCCAGACGCAGCCAGACCAGCACCAGTCAGACCCCCGTGGCCGGAGACCCCTCCGGCGTCCACGGGTTCCACACCCACTGCGACATCGTCTACTATATCACCTTTCAGGTGGAGAGCGGAGACCGGATGGAGTTCCATGTCTCCGGTCGGGAGTACGGCATGGTGGTAGAGGGGGACAAGGGACGGCTCACCTTTCAGGGCACCCGCTACCTGAGCTTTGAGCGGAACATTTGACAAATTACATCCATAACAAAGGAGTTTTTCAACATGAAGGAACAGCTGGCAAAAATCAAAAGCGAGGCCCTGGCCGCCTTCGGGGCGGTGGCCTCCCCCGCCGCTCTGGACGAGCTGCGGGTGAAATACCTGGGCAAGAAGGGGGAACTCACTGCCGTCCTGAAGCAAATGGGCCGGCTGACCCCCGAGGAGCGGCCCGCCATGGGCGCTCTGGCCAACGAGGTCCGGGCCGCCCTGGAGGGGGCTATTGAGTCCGCCTCCAAAAAGCTGGAGGCCGCCGCCCTGGAGGCCCGTCTGAAGGCCGAGGCCCTGGACGTCACTGTCCCTGGCAGGGCTGTCAAAATGGGCCACAAACACCCCATGTACAGCGCCCTGGACGAGATCAAGGATATCTTTGTGGGCATGGGCTTCACCGTGCTGGACGGCCCCGAGGTGGAGCTGGCCGAGCTGAACTTCGACCGCCTCAACGCCGAGGAGGGCCACCCCTCCCGGGACTGGTCCGACACCTTCTACTTTGACAAGGACAGCCGGGTGATGCTCCGGTCCCAGACCTCCCCCATGCAGGTGCGGGCCATGGACTCCATGCCCCTGCCCATCCGCATCATCGCCCCCGGCCGGGTCTACCGCAAGGACGAGGTGGACGCCACCCACTCCCCCATGTTCCACCAGGTGGAGGGGATGGTCATCGACAAGCACGTCACCATGGCCGATTTGAAGGGCACCCTGAACCTGCTGGCCGAGGAGCTCTTCGGCAAGGGCACCGTCACCCGGTTCCGCCCCCACCACTTCCCCTTCACCGAGCCCTCCTGCGAGATGGACGTGCAGTGCCACAAGTGCGGCGGCGCGGGCTGCCCCACCTGCAAGGGCGAGGGCTGGATTGAGCTGCTGGGCGCGGGGATGATCCACCCCAACGTGCTACGCATGGCCGGCATCGACCCGGAGGAGTGGTCGGGCTGGGCCTTCGGCATGGGCCTGGAGCGCACCGCCATGCGCCGGTTCAAGATCGCCGACCTGCGGCTCATCTTTGAGAACGACGTGCGGTTTTTGGAGCAGTTCTGACCTGAATTGCCTGTGTGGGGCCCGCCCCCTTGGGCGGGCCATCAAATAGGATCAGGATTCGAGAAAGTGACCCACCCAGGGGGGCGGGTCCCACATGATTTCCACAACAAGAGGAGTTTTATATATGAATTTAAGCAGAAAATGGCTCAACGAGTTCGTTCAGATTGACGCCGGCGACCGCCAGTTCGCCGAGGCCATGACCCTCTCCGGCTCCAAGGTGGAGCTGACCCACGACATGGGGGAGGAGATCAAAAATGTGGTGGTGGGCAAGGTGCTGTCCATGAAGCGCCACGAGAACAGCGACCACATGTGGATCTGCCAGGTGGACGCAGGCCGGGGGGCCCCCATCCAGATCGTCACCGGGGCGCAGAACGTGAAGGAGGGGGACATTGTCCCCGTAG
>ERZ779627.305-NODE-305-length-9993-cov-3.834776_pt1 | contig 9993 bp, 10 predicted proteins | sample MGYA00514191_ERZ779627 | MGnify/ENA primary metagenome ERZ779627 (study PRJEB29562, sample SAMEA4376705) | mouse gut metagenome | isolation source: Cecum | study: EMG produced TPA metagenomics assembly of the A DSS colitis mouse model was used to assess the microbial... | reverse complement strand
CCTTCCGCTTGGGGTTCTTTTGAACATCACGAAGCCTGACGGCATCTGGCGCCATAAGGTGTTCAACTGTGTGGTTGGCTGGATCACCAATCTGGGCCGATCGCTGCCCTTCCTGATTTTGATGATCCTTCTGCTGGACTTCACCAAGCTCATTGTGGGCACCAAGATCGGTGTGCGCGGGGCGATCGTTCCGCTCATTATCTCCGCGACTCCCTTTGTGGCCCGGATGGTGGAAAGCTCCCTGGCGGAGGTGGACAGCGGTGTGCAGGAGGCGGCCCAGTCCATGGGAGCCACGGTGCCTCAGATCGTGTTTAAGGTACTGCTGCCGGAGGCGATGCCCTCGCTGACGCTGGGCGGGTCCATCTCCATGGTGACCATTCTGGCGTACACCGCCATTGCCGGCACCATCGGGGCGGGCGGCCTGGGGGACTTGGCCATCCGCTATGGCTACAACCGCAAGGTGGCCTCCATGATGTGGGCCTCAGTGATCATTCTGGTCATCCTGGTGCAGATCATCCAGTCGGTGTTTAGCTTTGTGTCCCGGAAAATCGACAAGCGGGTACGCTTGTGAATCCACATAAATAAACCAATCAAAAAGAGGATGATATCTATGAAAAAGAAGCTGATTGCACTGTCCCTGGCTGTTGTGCTGGTCCTTGCGCTGGCTGCCTGCACGGGCGGCACGGAGCCCACCCAGCAGCCCGGCGCGTCCAATACCCCCAAGACCGAGACGGTGAAGCTGAAGGTCGCCGCCTCCGCCACCCCCCACGCCGAGATTTTGGCCCAGGTGAAGGATGAGCTGGCGGAGCAGGGCATCGACCTGGTGGTCACCGAGTACGGCGACTACGTGATCCCCAACACCGCCGTGGAGGACGGGGACGAGGACGTGAACTACTTCCAGCACCAGCCCTATCTGGACCAGTTCAACGCGGAGAACAACACCCACCTGGTGAGCGTGGCCGCCATCCACTATGAGCCGCTGGGCATTTACCCGGGCAAGACCGCCGCTCTGGCCGACCTGCCCGACGGGGCGCTCATCGGTGTGCCCAACGATGCTACCAACGAGGCTCGCGCCCTCCAGCTGCTGGAGGCCCAGGGGCTCATTAAGGTGAGGGAGGGGGCCGGTCTCAACGCCACCCCCAATGACATCGTGGACAATCCCCGGAACCTGAAGTTCAAGGAGCTGGAGGCCGCCATGCTGCCCAACGTGACCACCGAAATGGACCTGGCGGTCATCAACGGAAACTATGCCCTTCAGGCGGGCTTCTCCTCCGCCAAGGACGCCCTGGCTCTGGAGGACGCCCAGTCCGAGGCCGCCCAGACCTTTGCCAACGTCATCGTGGTGAAGGAGGGCAACGAGAACAACGAGGCGGTCAAGGCCCTGGTGAAGGCCCTTCAGAGTGACAAGGTGAAGGACTACATCAACAGCACCTACGAGGGCAACGTCCAGCCTATCTTCTAAGCGCGGGCTCAAGGAGTAGGCCGGACTGCGCCAACCAATAAAAAGCAAAGATAAAGACCCCCTATGTAGGTTTCCTACATAGGGGGTCTTTTGATCGAGAAACGAGGTGGCAGATCAGATGTCCGCGCTGCCGCTGGTCTTGCCGTTGATCACGTAGTAGGCCTTCCGCTCCTCGGGCTTGATATAAACCGTCAGGGAGCTGATGCCGCTGCGCTGATGTCCAGCGGCGACATAGGCGGCGATGACCTGCTCCTTGACCGCGTCCACGTCCCACTCATTCCCGGCGGCCTGGATCACCAGAGTCTCCGCGACCTTCTTGGCAGCGGTCTTTACGGCGGTGGCCTTCTTGGGAGCGGCCTTTTTCGCAGCGGGCTTCTTGGCGGCGGCCTTCTTGGGGGCAACCTTCTTGGGCTCGGCTTTCTCTGCGACAGCCTTCTTGGGCTCGGCCTTCACGGCGACGGACGGCTCCTTCACGGAGGAGGGGGAAACGGTCGTTGTCTTCTTTTCTGTGGCCATAAACTGGCGCCTCCTGTTCAATCTATTTTGTGGTATGTTGCAAGTAGAAAAAACGACAGTATGATTATATGGTATTATGGAGAAAAATGCAATAACATTGTTGCACAAAATTGAAGGAAAACGTCCCTGTTTTATTATCCAAAGGGTATTCAAACGTACAGCGGGCGCCGCCGGTGCTGTCAGATGAGCGCCAGCGGCCGGGCGGCGACGGCGTTCAGAAATGCCTTGTCGTGCTCCACCAGGATCAAGGTGGCGGGAAAATCCCGCAGCAGGTCCTCCAGCTGCATCCGGGAAAACACGTCCACGTAGTTGAGAGGCTCGTCCCAGAGATAGAGGTGGGCGGATTCGCTGAGACTGCGGGCCAGGAGGACCTTTTTCTTTTGCCCCGCGCTGTAGGTAGACATGTCCCGATCGAACAGCTCTCGGGGAAGATCCAGCTTGCGGAGAAAGGAGAGGAACCGGGTCAGGTCCACGCCGCAGGCGGCGGCATACTCCCCAGGCAGGCCGGAGAGGAAGGAGGCGTCCTGGGGGACGACGGAGAGGACCAGGTTGGAGGCGGAGAAGACTGTCCCGGTGTGGGGAATGTCCCCTCCGGCCAGCAGCTTCAGCAGGCTGGACTTGCCCGCGCCGTTAGGCCCGGTGAGGGCCAGCTGCTGTCCCCGCTCCACCGTGAATGTCAAGGGCGTGAACAGCGGTCCCGCTCCGTAGTCCACGGCGCAGTCCCGCAGTTCCACCAGGCGGGATTTGGGATGGGTCAGAGGGCGAAGCTCCAGAGTAGGGGTCTTTTCCACGTTTTGCAGAAGGGCCTGTTTTTCCTCGATCGCCGTCTGGCGGCGGTTCTCGACCGCTTTGGAGCGTTTCATCATCTTGGCGGCCTTGTGGCCGATCGCGCCCCGGTCAAAGGCGTGAGAGCCGATCTTGCTCCGCTCTACCCGGTCGGACCAGCGGGCGGTCTGACGCTGCGCCTCCTCCAAGCGGGCAATATCGCGGGTGAGCTTTTGATGCTGGGCGCGTTCAAAGTCCTCCCGGCGTTGACGTTCCTCCCACCAGGTGGAGAAGGTTCCCTGAACGGTCTCGACGCCGCCGGGCTGGAGGGCAATGATATGGTCCACACAGCCGTCTAAAAAGGCTCGGTCGTGGGAGACCAGCAGAAAGCCTGACTGACGGCGAAGATAGCGGCTGACTACCTCCCGGCCTGCCATATCCAGGTGGTTGGTAGGCTCGTCGATGAGAAGGAAGTGTCCCTCCCGGAGAAAGAGCAGGGCCAGCAGACAGCGGGTCCGCTCGCCGGGAGAGAGGGCGTCAAAGGGCCGGGTCAGGACTTCCTCGCTGACCTCCAGGTCTGCCAGCTCCCGGTAGAGCCGCCAAGACTCCACGTCAGGGGCAGTGTTTTCCAGGACTTCCAGGGTGGTCAAGTGCGGTTCGGAGACGGCAAGAGGGAAGAAGTCGGTGGGAACGGCGGGAAGGATGGACCCGGTTTGGGGCGTGAGCCGGTGGGCCAGCAGACGCAGAAGGGTGGTTTTGCCCCGGCCGTTGCGGGCGACGAGACCGGCGCGCCAGTTGGTGTCCAACCGAAGATCCAGGTGGTCAAAGACAGCCTCGGAGCTGCCGGGATAGGAAAAGGAAAGATCGGAGATCTGCAATAGAGACATGATACATCACCTCAAGGGTACAAAATGGACGCGGAAGACGGCCTTCCACGCCCATTGGCTCGTACAATGGACAGGCGGTGAAAGCGCGCAAATATCCTCCCGCAGAGCACGGCCAAGCCCCGGCCTGTCAGGTCGGTTCGGCCATGCTGAAACGAGCGGATCAGATGCGCATTTTCCCACTCCTATCGTTTTGAGGTGGCTTCAGTATAGCGGCAAGGAACGGTTTTGTCAAGGGAGGGCGGTGACGGTGATATCCTCTGTGGGCACCCTCTCCCAGGAGAACTCCGCGGCCAGATCCGTTGGAGAAACGGGCGCGGGGACGTCCAGCAGCCCTGCCCAGTGGGCGAGGACGCCCACCAGCTCCCGGGGCTTGTACCGTTTGCTCAGGGCCAGCAAAGAAAGGTCCCCCTCCCGCTTGGAGAGGCGGCGACCGTCGGGGGCCAGGAGCAGGGGCAGGTGGAAGTAGCGCGGGTGGGGGAAGCCAAGCGTGTCCTGCAAATAGAGCTGCTGGGGAGTGGAGGAAAGGAGGTCGCGGCCACGAACCACCTCGGTGACCTCCATGGCGGCGTCATCCGCCACCACCGCCAATTGGTACGCGTAGAGACCATCCGAGCGGCGGAGGATAAAGTCGCCCACCTCATGGGCCAGGTTGGCGGCGTAGGGGCCCAGATGGCCGTCGAGGAGGGAGTAGACCTGGTCCGGGACCCGCAGGCGAAGGGCAGGGCGGCGGCCCCGGGCCTCCAGCTCCATCCGCGGGGCCTGGGTCAACTCCCGGCAGCGGCCGGGGTAGACCGGGGCAGCGGCATGGGGCGCGCTGGCCTCGGTGGGGGCGGCGTGCAGCTCCCGGCGGGTGCAGTAGCAGGGGTAGAGCAGGGCCTTGGCATCCAGACGGGCCAGACAATCCTCATAGTAGCGGAAGCGTTGGGATTGGTACACAGGGTCGTTGTCCCAGTCGAGGCCCAGCCAGCAAAAATCCTCCATGACCCCCTGGGAGAACCTGGCGGGGCAGCGGGGGAGGTCCAGGTCCTCCAGCCGCAGCAAAATCTGCCCCCCCTGGGAGCGGGCGGACAGCCAGGCCAGCAGGGCGGCAAAGGCGTTGCCCAGGTGCATTTCTCCGCTGGGGGAGGGGGCCAGGCGGCCGACGACGGACATAGGGAATACCTCCTTGAACGGTTGTTTCGCGGCAAGACAGAAAATCGTATATATTGTAGCACGGCGAACAAGTCTCCGCAAGGGGTAGTGGTTGCAATAATTATGTAAATCTGATACAATATATAAAAGAACGGTAAATATTGGGCGCATGGCACCCAAGGGGAAGGGAAGGGGCAGTCATGAGAGAATGGCTGAAAAGCTTGAAGTGGAATCTGATCCTGGCGGCGCTGGCCTATGTAGCGCTGGGGGTGGTGCTGCTGGTGTGGCCGGATACCACAGGGAGTGTGCTTTGCACTCTGCTGGGGAGCCTGCTGCTGGGCTATGGCATTTTCCAGATCATCGGCTTCTTTACCCGGGGCGATGAGGGCTGGAGCGGCGGCGCGGTGTATCTCCTGGCGGGTCTGTGCGCCGTGGCGCTGGGGGTGTTCGCCCTGAGCAGCCCGGAAAAGGTCCTGTCCATCCTGCCCATCGCGCTGGGCGCGGTCGTGGTGGTGGACAGCTGTATGTCCCTCAAGCGGGCTTTCCAGCTCAAGGCGCTGGGGATGGAGCGGTGGTGGCTTGCCGCTCTGCTGGCGGTGGTCACCCTCCTCTTCGGCCTGGTGGTCATGTTCAATCCCTTCCAAAGCGCCCTGCTGGTGACCCGCATCGTAGGCGGCGTGCTCATTTACCAGGGACTTAGCGACCTGGTCACCGTCACCCGTCTGTCCTACTACGGCAAACGCTTCGTGGAGGAGCTGGACGCCGTGGAGGGCGAGGTCATCAAGGAAGAGGATCTGTAATTTTGTCGGAATGAGTGTTGACAAATCAGTTGCAAGATGTTACAATACGGTTACAGTTTTGAAGGAGGCACCCCATGGCAAAAAAGGAACTGCCCTTGGAGTATAAGGGCCACCCCCTGCGGCGCAAGGACAACATGATCTACTACGGCAGCATGGCCGAGAAATATATCATCCTGCTGACCATCAACGACAGCAAAAAGGTGGACGATCTGGACGTGCCCACCAAGGTGAGCATCCAGCTCCAGCTCACCGACCCCGACCTTCGCTCTCGGGACCGGGTGGTGAAGAAGTCGGAGAAGGACAGCCTTTACGCCGCCATGGACATCGGCGCGATTTGGCTGGAGCGGGCGCTGACCACCATGTAAGCGCAAGGCCCGACGGACGATAAGAAGAAGGAACGACAAAGACGACCGGTTTACAAAAGACAAGGAGGAACGAGCTGTGAGAGGCAAGCATATTATTGGGGCGGTGTTCGCCGGAGTTTTAATGTGCGCCACCGTGATCTCTGCCAATGCCGCCTGCTTAGGCGTGGGTACGGTGGCGGGAGACGGACTTCGTCTCCGTAAGGAGGCCGGGCTGGACGCGGCGGTGCTCACCACCGCCAACAAGGGCGCCACGGTGATGGTGCTGGAGGAAACAGACGGCTGGTACAAGGTAGACTTTGACACCCAGGTGGGCTATATGTCCAAGGGGTTTGTGGCTGTGGAAGCCAGAGCGGAGAAGGATCTTGGCTGGGCCATGGTCACCACCGAGGGCGATCCCCTCAATCTCCGCAGCGGCGCGGGCATCGGCTTCAACGTGGTCACCAAGCTCCACAACGGGGCCAGCGTGAAGGTGCTGGGCGTGTTTGACGGCTGGTACAAGGTTACATACAACGGCACCGAGGGCTACGTCAGCAGCGACTATATCACCCTCACCGCCGACGACAAGGGGACCCGCAAGGACGGGGACATTCTGGCGGACCAGGCGGTGCCGCTGTCCGGCTCGGTGTTGGGCCAGGGCATCGTAAGCGAGGCCATGAAGCACCTGGGCAAGGCTTACCGCAGCGGCGCCAAGGGTCCCAACTCCTTTGACTGCTCCGGCTTCGCCTACTATTGCGTGAAGCAGGCCAGCGGCGGCTCCATCCTTCTGTCCGGCGGCTCCTCCACCCAGTGGCGCACCGCCCCCGGCCAGCGCATCACCTCCATCAGCCAGCTCCAGCCCGGCGACCTCTTCTTTATCTGCGACCCCGCGTACAGCCGGGGCTATCCTACCTCCCATGTGGCCATCTACGCCGGAAACGGTATGCTCATCCATGCCGCTGACCACAAGACCGGCGTGGTGATGAACGCCATCAAGGACAAGGACATTCGCTATTTCGTCGGCGCCATCCGTTTGGGCTGAGCGCGAAGCATTCCAAGGAACAAACACAAGCCCTCCGCCGTCTAAGCGCGGAGGGCTTGTTCTATCCATGGAACGGGCCTTGCAAAAAAGGACGAAGTATGGTAACATCATATCAATAGCTTAGGGAAAGAAAGAGAATGGACAAAAAGGGGTGGGCGGCTTTGAAGAAGGAAGAACGCTTGGAGAAAAAACGCCGGGAGGATCAGGCGCTGAACCGGGTCTTGTGGTGGTTTGGCGGCGCGGTAGTCCTGGAATTCTTTCTTTTGCTGCTCAACCGTTTTTATATCAACTTTGACGCCAACGGCATTGCCCTGGCCCGGAGCCTGGCAGGCCTGCTGCGGGTGCTGGTGTGGGTGAGTCTGGCGGCGGCGCTGGGCTGTGGCGCATGGTGGTGGGTGCGGCGGCGCAAGGAGAAGGGGACCTTCCTGCCCTGCGCGCTGACCCTTGCCTTCGCAGCGCTGTTTGGGTGCGCTCTGGTGTCCAGCCTGTGGAAGACCATCGGGGTGCAGTTTCTCTATCTGTCCGTGCCCGCCACGGCGGTGCTGGCACTCATCTATTACCTCTACCAGCGGGAGTTCTTCCTGGTGGCGCTCCAGGGAGCGATCGCCCTGTTCGCTATGTGGAGCTACCGCAAGCTGTTCTTTGTGCGTGAGCAGATGGCGGTCCTGGTCCTGGCGGTGTGCGCCGTGGGAGTGGTGGCCCTGGGGGCGTTCACCCTGATCCTTCAGCGGCGTGGCGGCAAGCTGGGCAAGCGGCGTCTTCTGTCCGCCAAAGCTAACTATGCCCTGCTTTACATTGCGGGGGCGGTGACCCTGTGCGCCATCCTGACGGCGCTTTTGCTGGGCGTGACGGCGGCCTATTGGGCGCTGTTCCTGGTGGTGGCCTGGTTGTTTGGCGCGGCGGTCTACTACACCGTCCGGCTCATGTAACGCCCCGCCCCTGGCATGAAGCAAAATAGAGACCGGCGGCATACCTTGCCGCCGGTTTTTTGCACCCTGATAGCCCACTGTAATGAATGATGGAGGACTTGCAACATGGAGCGCGGCGGAAGGGGGGTGGCAAAAGCTGGGTCAAAAAAAGAGTCGGAACAACGGGATCTGAGGCGGGTTTTGGAGGGAGAGACGGCGCCAATAGTTTACATAATTCGTAGAGATAAGAGAAAATTACCATGGGTATAGGTCGAAAAAAGGGGAGAGGCGGGGAGAGATTTTCGACACTCTAAGGAATTTCCACATTTCCACATAGTTTTCCACAAGCTAGGAGCGGCCCTCAATAAAACGGGGCCGCTCCTTCGTTTACATAATTAAAAAACGGAGAAAAATGGAAGAGAATTGCAAGAAAAAGAGAGGGCTCATTCATCATCCCAGGGCCAGGTCCCGGGTGGCGTAGGCGTTAAGGCCGGAGGGGGCGGTGTGGCCCGCCAGCAACTCGTAATAACCTTGGGCGGCGATCATGGCGGCGTTGTCCCCGCAGAGCTCCAGCGCGGGGAGAAAGAGCCGCAAACCCGCTTGCCGACAGGCGGTCTCCAGATCCTTGCGGATGCGGGAGTTGGCGGCGACCCCTCCGGCCACGGCAAGGCGCTGGCAGCCGGTCTCCGCCGCGGCGTGGAGGACACGGGGAATAAGCGCGCCACTCACCGCCCCGGAGAAGGAGGCGGCCAGGTCGGGAAGGGAAAGGGCCTCCCCCTTTTGCTGGGCGTTGTGGACCAGGTTGATGACCGCCGTTTTGAGCCCGGAGAAGGACAGGTCCATGGGGGCGTCGGCCACATGGGCATGGGGCAGGACATAGGCGTCGTCACGGCCCGTCTGGGATAGCTCGTCGAGATACTTTCCGCCGGGGTAGGGCAGGCCCAGGACCCGGGCCGCCTTGTCGAAGCACTCCCCCGCCGCGTCGTCCCGGGTGGAGCCCAAAATCTCCATGTCCGTATAGTCCTTCACATGGACGATGGCGGTGGTGCCGCCGGAGACGCACAGGCAGAGGAAGGGAGGCTCCAGGTCCGGGTGGGTGAGGTAATTGGCGGCGATGTGCCCCCGGACGTGGTGGACAGGGATCAGCGGCTTGCCTGCGGCCAGCGCCGCGCTCTTGGCGAAGTTGACCCCCACCAGCACCGCGCCGATGAGGCCGGGGGCGTAGGTGACGGCGACGGCGTCCACCTCGTTCAAGGTCAGACCCGCGCCGGACAAGGTACGGTCCGCCACAGGGACGATGGCCTCCACATGGGCGCGGGAGGCCAGCTCGGGCACCACCCCGCCGTAGAGGGCGTGGACCTCTACCGAGGAGGCGATGACGTTGGAGCGGATGACCCGCCCGTCTTGGACCACGGCGGCGGCGGTTTCGTCGCAGGAGGATTCAAAGGCGAGGATATTCATGGTTCAGTCCTCCGAAGGATAGGGGATAAAGATATTCTTGTCGTAGTCTGCCCCGGTGCGCAGGGTGCGGTAGATGGCCCGGTGGGTCTCCATCAGGTCGTCATCGGAGATATCGGGTCCGTAGGCCAGCACCAGGAAGGGGACGGTGAAAATCTTGGTGGTGTAGCCCATCTGGCGAAGACCCGCGCGGGCGTAAAAACCCAGCCGGCGGCGGCGCAGGTCGTCCACCGCCTCGTCCCCGGTGTCGGGAATCTCCACCTCGCCAAAGACCCCCTTGCCGTCCACACAGAAGCGGCGGAGCATATCGGCCAGCAACGCGCTGCCCGTCCCGGCGTTTCGCAGGTGGGGGAGAACGGCGAAGTAGTCCAGCATGACGTAGGGGTGCTCCTCGCCCGCCGTCCAGTAGAGGGCGTAGGCCATGAGCGCTCCAGAGGCGTCAAAGAGGCCGTAGGACTGGTAAAAGCCCTGAGCAGTGAGGGACTGCAGGGCCTTGAGGGGTTTCAGCTCCGCCTTGGGAAAGTCCCGCTTCATGTGGTTTTCATAGAGGCCGGACAGCTCGTCGGCGGTGAGCAAACGAAAAACGGCATTATCCATGGGTGTTGTCCTCCCCAAAGACCTTGTCCATCAGGATGGCGTCCTTATGGATCTCGGCATAGTAATTCTTCCGGCGGCCCACCGCC
>ERZ779627.304-NODE-304-length-10004-cov-7.458539_pt1 | contig 10004 bp, 17 predicted proteins | sample MGYA00514191_ERZ779627 | MGnify/ENA primary metagenome ERZ779627 (study PRJEB29562, sample SAMEA4376705) | mouse gut metagenome | isolation source: Cecum | study: EMG produced TPA metagenomics assembly of the A DSS colitis mouse model was used to assess the... | reverse complement strand
GGAACCTGGAGCTTTCCCGCAGCGAGGCCAAAAACGCGGTGATTGCAAAGAGGATGGCGGAGGCTCAGGAACTATTTGGGAAATCGGACAAGCTGGTGGAGGAATTCATAGATTCCATGATGCAGGACGAATAAAAACGCAGGGCACGAATTTACGTTTTTACGTCCAAAATAGTGCCTGAAACATCAGCACCTGTGAAAACAGCCCCAGTAATATTTGCACCATTTAATCGTGCCATATGGAGGTCTGCATCTGTGAAATCAGCCCAGCGCAGATCAGCACTTCGCAAGTCGGCAAAAGAGAGGTCAGCTTCTATAAAAAGAGCACCACAAGCCTTTACCTCCCGCATATCAGCATGGGATAAATTTGCTTTTGATAAATTTGCTCCAGGTGCGCCCATTAGCAATTCCATAGGAATTTCAAAAAAGAGTGCGAGCATAGCGGCAACCTCTATGGATGGAGCGCGCTGACCACTTTCAATCATACTTACTGCGGATTTTCCAATTTTTAAATTATCTCCTAGTTCTTGCTGGGATATGCCTTTTTCAGTTCGTAACGCGCGTATTTTCGCACCAAATTCTTTCTTCGTGAAAATAGTAAAACCCCCTTGACAGTTCACACAAAGTGAATTATAATAAAATTGTTCACTTGGAGTGAATAAATCAAGAGAAAGGAGGCACGTTTGGATTTAACCATAAGGCAAGAACGGATTTCCAGAGGATGGACACAGGAATTTGTTGCTAAGCAAATTGGGCTGAAAAAGGCTGCTGTGCAAATGCTGGAAACAGGACAAAGAAAACCTTCCTATGACGTTCTTGTAAAGCTGCTTGATTTATTCGACTATAGTGACCCCCGTCTGCTGTTTGCACCAACAGACAAGAACATAAATGAGCGTTAAATCAGTTCACTTAAAGTATATCACAGTACGAACAAAAAGGCAAGGAGGAAAAGCAATGCGGGGAGCACAAGCGGAAAACGTTGCGGAAAGCCGGAAAACAAGAAGCGTTACCATAGAAACGAAAGCCAGGGCCTGTATCAACTGTCAGTATTATGAACTGTACTATCGGCAAAACCGGGGGAATATCCTCGGCTGGGTTCCCACAGACACAGGATATTGCCTTTTGAAAGAGTGCAGGCGCGGTGCTTTGCGGCAGACATGCAAAAAATTCCTGAACGGATAAGAAGGAGTAAAAAAATGGGAGAACTGCTTATACTGTGCATGATTTTACTGCCCTTCCTGGTGCTGTGCAGCACTGTAGGCGGGGCTGTGGAACTGTACTATGCCATGAGGGGCAGGCGGAAGGACAAGCCTGCTGGGGCGGATTTTCCGGCCCCCAGGTTTAAAGAGAAGGTCTTTGGAGACGAGCTGGACGATTTTATTTGCCGGGAGGATGAAAGCGCGTGAGAGATATTTCAAAGGACGAACTGAAAGAGATATTAAGAAAACATACCCTTTGGGTAGAATGCAAGGAAGGCGGGGAAAGAACCAACCTGGTGGGAGCCCACCTGCGGGGAGCCCACCTGCGGGAAGCCGACCTGCGGGGAGCCAACCTGTTGGGAGCCGACCTGCGGGGAGCCCACCTGCGGGAAGCCGACCTGCGGGGAGCCAACCTGGTGGGAGCCGACCTGTGGGGAGCCAGCCTGTGGGGAGCCGACCTGGTGGGAGCCAACCTGGACTATTCCTGTTGGCCCTTGTGGTGCGGGAGTTTGGATGTCAAGGTGGATATCAGGATTGCGGCACAGTTAGCCTACCATTTTTGCAGGCTTGTTTGCGATGACCCTGCGTACATACAGGCCCGCAACGTCCTTGTGCCGCTGGCCAACACCTTTCACCGGGCAGATGAATGTGGCAGGCTGGAAATACTGGAAGCAGGGAAATAAAAACCGCCGCCCCCGGTACGGCAATTGCGGGAGCGGCAAAGAAAAAATTTAACTATACCAATTATATAGGAAAGCGGAGGGAAAGTCAATGTGGGAAATCGAGACGCGGGGCCTGGGGGCAGGCAGCTATCCAGAGCCGCCTTTAGAGCCGGACAGCCCCCGGTGCCCGGTGTGCCGCAGGGAGTGCGGGGAGGTATGGCGGGACAGGAGGGGGGACATTGTGGGGTGTGACGAGTGCCTTTCCGGGGAAAGCGCCTGGGAGGCCAGGGAGTGCTTTGGGGAGGCCAGGTATGGCGTGCTTTGACAGCGGGGTGGCCCGGTTCATTACCGCCAAAGCGGTGGTGACGGTGCATTTCCCGGTAGACTTTAAGGGCCGGGAGGCAGTGTGCTGCGGGCAGTGCCCTTACCTCTCCGCAAGCGGGCGCACCTGCCAGCTTAACAAGGCCCCTGTGCAATATCCTGATAAATATGTGGGCTACGACTGCCCCCTTGTGAAGGAGGAAACGACGTGAACGGACAGGAAAATCTGGAGCTGTATAACACCTGGCGCGGGCCGCCTAAAGAGGCGCTGAAGGAGATAAAGGCCGGGCGGCTGAAGGGCATGACAGACATCAACCCCCAGTGGAGGATACAGGCGCTTACGGAGAGGTTCGGGCCTGTGGGCGTGGGGTGGAATTATGAAATTACAAAGCAGTGGACGGAACAGGCCCCCAACGGGGAAGTGGCGGCGTTTTGCAACATCCTGTTCTATTACCGGGACGGCGAGGCCTGGAGCGGCGGCATACCCGGCACAGGGGGCAGCAAGTTTGTAGCCAATGAAAAGAACGGGCCTTATGCCAGCGACGAGTGCTACAAAATGGCCCTGACAGACGCCATTTCCGTTGCCTGCAAGGCCCTGGGGCTGGCGGCAGATGTGTATTGGGACAACAGCCCCAGCAAGTATGGCAGCCCGCCTGCGCCCCAGGAGCCGCCTCCAGGCGGCATGGTCTGCGCGGACTGCGGCCAGCCCATTAAAGGCGTAAAGACGAAAGACCGCACCCTGACCGCCCTGCAGGTGGAGGAGATTTCCCTGCGCAACTATGGCCGGGCGCTGTGTACGGCCTGCCAGAAAAAGGCGAAGGAGGCCCGGCATGCGGGGCAGGCTGGTTGACCTGTCTTTCAGCCTGGGGGGCAGGCAGCGGGTTACCTTTGAAATTGACGGGGATTTCCGGGAGGAGGCGGACAGGCTTCAGGGGTGCGAGCTGGACATTGCTGTAAAAAAGCACCGGAAGCGCCGCTCTTTAGACGCCAACGCCTATTTCTGGGCGCTGTGCGGGAAGCTTGCCGCTGCCACAGGCCAGCCCAGGGAGGCGGTTTACCGGGCCTGCATCCGGGATATAGGCGGCAATTATGAAACGGTGTGCGTGCAGGAATGCGCGGCGGAAAAGCTGCGCGAGGGCTGGGGGCATAACGGCCTGGGGTGGGTGACAGACACATTGCCCAGCAAGCTGCCAGGGTGCGTGAATTTGCTGCTGTATTACGGCAGCAGCACCTACGACGGCACCCAGATGGCCCGGCTGATTGACAACATTGTGCAGGACTGCAAGGCAGCGGGCATTGAAACCATGACGCCGGATGAGCTGGCGAAGCTGGAGGGGTATGGGGAAAACGAACAAGAGCATTATGCAGAAGGATGAAACAATATGCTATCTCTGCGGCAGGCCGGGGGGCTTTGAACCTTTGGACAAGCACCATGTTTTCGGCGGGGCACTGCGGAGGAAGTCGGAGAAATACGGGCTTTTTGTGTGGCTGCACCATGATTCCTGCCACATATTCGGGCGGGATTCCGCCCACCAGAGCGGGGAAACCGCAGGGTTCCTGCACCGGCAGGGCCAGCGGGCCGCTATGGCGGAATACGGGTGGAGCGCAGAGGATTTCAGGCGGGAGTTTTATAAAAATTATGTGTGACGGAGGAAAGCGTATGACAGCCAATGAGTTTTTGAACAGCCTAGAAATGGAGGCTGCGCGGGAAAAAACGTCCATCTTACAAGCGGATTTTGCCCGGCTGCTGGATTCTGCCGCCAGGCTTGCGGTGCTGGAGGCCGCGTATAAAAATATGGAATCCTACGATTTCAGCGTGGTGGTGAAGGCCATTTTTGGAACAAAACAGGAGGAGGGAAAAGGCGATGCTTAACCATGTGACGCTGCATGGCAGGCTTGTCCGGGACCCGGAGCTGCGCACCACGAACAGCGGGAAATCTGTGTGCAGCTTCACCCTTGCCAACGACACAGGCTTTGGAGACAGGAAGGCTTCCCACTTTATCGACTGCGTGGCCTGGGAGAAAACGGCTGAATTTTTATGCAGCTATTTTGCAAAAGGCCAGGAGGCTCTTGTCAGCGGTTCTCTGCAAACCAGGGAGTATACCGACAAGCAGGGCGGCAAGCGCAAGGCAGTGGAAGTGGTGGTGCGGGAAGTAGATTTCTGCGGGCCAAAGGGGCAGGGGGCAACTGGAAGCACAGCGCCCAAAGCCCAGGCAGAACCCCTGCAGTTTTACGATTCCGACGAGGACTTGCCCTTTTAAACCATGACAATCTGGTTACAAAATTGCGGAAGTTGTCTTCTAAAGGACAACTTTCGGGGGTTTTGGGGGTGTAAGTGAAGGGGGAATTTGCCTTACAAGAAGGGGGTGAACCCCAGTGGAAATGCTCTATATCAAGCTGTACCTAGACGATTTGGAAGCACTGGAGCCATACGGGGACGCGGAGCGGGGGAGGCTTTTCACGGCTTTGCTGGAATATGCAAGGACGGGCGAAGCGTCGCACCTCAGCGGCAACGAGCGGTTTCTGTTTCCCATGATGCGGGCAAGGCTTGACAGGGACAGGGAAGCACTGGAGGGGCTGGGACAAAAGCGCAGCGAAGCTGGAAAAAAGGGTGCAAAAGCAAAGCTTAGCAAATCTGGCAAATGCCAGCAAAGCTTAGCAAACCAAGCAAAGCTTAGCAAACCAAGCAATAACAAAGACGAAGAAAAAAGACAAAAGACAAAGATCCCCCCTAACGTCCCCCCGGGACGTTTATCCCCCCAGGGGGAGGATGTGTTCGCGGCATATGCCCAGGGGGATGAGGCCCTGCTGGAGGCCCTGCGGGAGTTTGAGGAATGCCGCAAAAAGCAGAAAAACCCCTTGACAGACAGGGGCAAGGCCCTGCTTTTGTCAAGGCTGACAAAGCTTTCCGAGGGTGTTGTGGACAAGGCCCGGTATAAGCGGGAGTGCCTGGAGGAGGCTGTCCTCAACGGCTGGAAGTCTGTTTACGAACTGAAAGATTTTGCGGACGGGGAAGCTTTTGCCCCCTGTGGCCCCACTGAGCTGCTGCCAGACCTGCACGAGGTGGAGCTGCCCCCTGACGCAACCGCAGAGGAGATATGGGCATTGCTGCCATAGCAAGCGTGACGCTTGACCCGAGACGCGGGGAGCGTGGGATGTGAAAAACACGCACTGCCCGCGCAGCAGGATTATGGACTGGAGAAGGGGGTGGATCCTTGAGCAAAGAAGCACAGCAGGCGGTTTTGGGGGCGGCCATACTGGAGGGCAAGTGGGCATATGAGGCCATGAACGCGCTGGAGGCAGAGATGTTCGACGGGGCTGACCGGGAGATTTTCCAGGCCATCTGCACCTTGTGCTGGGACAAAAAAGGCGTGGACGGGGTGACGCTGATGAACGCGCTGCCCCATCACAAGGAGCGCATCTGGCAGCTTTGCCAGGCGCCTCCGGTTCTTTCCCACACGCCAGACTACATCCGCATTGTGCAGGAGGACTGGCAGCGGGCGCAGCTTGACAAAAGCCTTTCCGACATAGCCCTTTCCGGCCCCGGCACAGTGGAGGACACCCTGGAAAGCCTGGAAGGGCTGGTGCGCCAGCACCGGGCGCTGCTGTCGGCCCGAAGCCCGGAGGGGGTTACGTCCTTTTCCCAGGCGGCAAAGGAATTTTTCCTGTGGATGCGGGAGCGGCGGAACCGGCAGGCCCCTGTAACAGGGCTTTCCAGTTTTGACACAGTGGTGGGAGGGTTTGAGCCGGGGACAGTGTTCACCCTGGCGGCCCGGCCCGGAGGCGGCAAGACGGATTTTGCCATAAACCTGGCCCTGCGCCTTGCGAAAAGAGGCGCCCGGGTGCTGTATTTCACCCTTGAGATGACAAACGTGCAGATTATGCGCCGGGTGGCCTCTTACGCCACAAAAATCAACAGCCTGCTCATCCGGGACGACGCCATAAGCGCCCGGCAGGAGGAAAAAATAAAGCTGCTGCTGGAAAAGGTGATGGAGGGGGACAGGCTGGGCTTTGTGGAGGAGCCGCATGTGTCTTTAGGGCAGGTGGCCCGGTACATAGACCTGTGGAAGCCCCAGGTGGTGATAATTGACCACATTGGACTGATGAAGCGGCCCAAAGCCGCAAATGAGTATAAGGCCCTGGGGGAGGTTTCCAACCGCCTGAAGGAGCTTGCCATACGCAAGAAAATTTCCATTCTGCAGCTTAGCCAGATGAACCGCCAGATTGAATCCAGGAAGGGCGGCGCCCCCAATCTTTCTGACCTGCGGGAAAGCGGCGATTTGGAGCAGGACAGCGACATTGTAGCCTTCCTCATCCCGGAAAAGCAGGAGGGGGCAAAGGTTTCCGGGGACGGGTATCTGGACGCGACCCTGCAGTTTTCTAAAATCCGGGAAGGCGACCAGGGGGCCAGGCTGCGGTTTAAATGGCAGCCCCAATACCACACCTTTACGGAGGTAGAGCAGCGGCAGCGTGACGCTGCACCCGAGACGCGGGGAGCGTGGGATGTGAAAAACACGTACTGCCCGCGCAGCGGACACACGCCTGAAAGGAGGGACGGGCTATGAGCGACTGGGAGGTATACGAAATGGGCAAGCACATGCTTAGGGAGCAGGACTTGACGCCCCGGGAGTATGAGGAAAAGCTGAAAGCCCTGGCGGAGGCGCTGGGGCTGTGATGGAGTTTTTCTTGGATTTAACCCCGCCCACTGTCACCCACCAGCAGAAGAAGGTGGCGATAAGGGGCGGCAGGCCCCGGTTTTACGAGCCGCCCCGGCTGGCAGCCGCCCGGGAAACCCTCACCCTGCACCTAAAGCGCCATAAACCACAGGAGCCTTTTGCGGGGCCGGTGCGGCTTTTTGTGCGGTGGTGCTTTCCCAAAGGCCGGCACAAGGCGGGGTGGAAGATTACCCGGCCGGACACAGACAATTTGCAGAAGCTTCTCAAGGACTGCATGACTGATACAGGCTTCTGGAAGGATGATGCCCTGGTATGCGTGGAGCATGTGGAAAAGACCTGGGCGGAAAGGCCGGGGATATACATACGGGTGGAGGGGCTGCCATGACTGAACCAGAAGTTTATTCCCTGGAAAACAAGTATGGCCTGCGCGGCATAGAAAGCAAAGAAAAGCATTTGCAGTATTTTTACGATGATGACAGGCTGGCAGTAGGCCTTGCCGGGGAGAAGGGCATGACCGTCCTGACCATAGCCCAGGCAAGGGCTGTGTGCCAGGAGCTGGGGCAGGTGCTGGAGGTTTATTTTGGTATAAAGGTGTGAGAAAAAGTGGACTACCTGGATTTTTTGCAAAGCAAAATTGACATAGCCCCGGAAACGGGCATTGAGGTGCAGCCCGGGGAGGTCAGCCCGGCGCTGAAGCCCCACCAGCGGGATGGCGTCTTATGGGCGGTGCGGGGCGGCAGACGGGCGCTGTTTGAGGCCTTTGGCCTGGGAAAAACCGTGCAGGAGCTGGAGTTTTGCAGGCTGGTTTTGAAGCACAAAGGAGGCCGCGCCCTTATCGTCATGCCCTTGGAGGTGCGGGGCGAGTTTATACGGGACGCTGTAAGCCTTTTGGGCATGGAGCCTCCCCAGTACATCCGCCACATGGGGGAGGCTGGGGAAGATGGCATCTACCTCACAAATTATGAGCGCGTGCGGGATGGTGACATAGACCCCGGGGCGTTTATGGCCACCAGCCTAGATGAGGCCTCTGTGCTTAGAAGCTTTGGCAGCAAAACCTACCAGACGTTTTTGAAGAAATTCAAAGGCGTGCCTTTTAAGCTGGTGGCGACAGCTACCCCGGCTCCCAATAAGTACAAGGAGCTTATCCATTACGCCGGATATCTGGAGGTGATGGACACCGGGCAGGCCCTCACCCGGTTTTTCAAGCGGGACAGCACAAAGGCCAACAACCTTACCCTGTATCCGGGCAAAGAGCGGCAGTTCTGGCTGTGGGTGTCAAGCTGGGCGCTTTACATACAGAAGCCCTCTGATTTGGGGTACAGCGATGAAGGCTATGACCTACCGCCCTTAGATATCCGGTACCACAAGCTGGAAACAGGCATAAACCTGACAGTAGACAAGGACGGCCAGGAGCAGCTTTACAAGGGCGTGGCCGTGGGCATGGTGCAGGCCATGGGCATCAAGCGGGACAGCGTTGCCCCCCGGGTGAAAAGGGCTGTAGAAATCGTGGAGGAAAATCCCGGCACCCATTTTATCTTGTGGCATGACCTGGAAGCAGAGCGCAAGGAAATCAAACGCCTGCTGCCAGGGGTCTCGCAAATCTACGGCATCCAGAACCCGGAAGAGCGGGCCAAAGCCAGCGCGGATTTTGCAGATGGTAAAGTGGAAATACTTGCCACCAAAAAAGAGCTTTCCGGTTCTGGCTGCAACTTCCAGCACCATTGCCACCGGGCCATTTTCGTGGGAATTGATTTTGAGTTTAATGATTTTATCCAGGCTGTACACCGTATCTACCGCTTTTTGCAGACAGAACAGGTGGTCATAGACATCATCTATATGGACAGCGAAGCGGAGGTTTTGCAGGCTTTGCAGAAGAAATGGGTCCAGTATGACGAAATGACTGCCCAGATGGCGGAGATTGTACGGGAATACGGGCTTTCTTCCCATAACCGCATGGATGTGCTGGCCCGCTCTATCGGGGTAAAGCGGGAATCTGTAAAGGGAGAGAACTTTAAGGCTGTGCGCAATGACTGCGTGCTGGAGCTTGCAGGGATGGCAGAAAACAGCGTGGGCCTTATCCATACCAGCATCCCGTTTTCAAACCATTATGAATATACCGCAAGCTATCATGATTTTGGGCACAACGAAAGCACAGGGCGCTTTTTTGAACAGATGGATTTCCTCACCCCGGAGCTTCTGCGGGTGCTGAAACCGGGGCGGGTGCTGGCTGTGCATGTGAAAGACCGGGTGCTTTTTGGAAATGCTACAGGCACAGGCATGCCCACCATTGAACCATTCCACGCCTTGTGCATAGAGCATTATACAAAGCATGGGTTCCAGTATTTCGGCATGGTGACTATCCTTACAGATGTTGTGCGGGAGAATAACCAGACCTACCGTCTGGGATACACCGAACAGTGCAAAGACGGCACGAAGATGGGCGTGGGGTGCCCTGAATACCTGCTGCTGTTCCGCAAGCTGCCCACCGACCGCTCCAAAGCTTACGCAGACGAGCCTGTTGCAAGAAGCAAGGAGGATTACAGCCTGGCCCGCTGGCAGATAGACGCGGCGGGGTTCTGGCGCAGCAGCGGCGACAGGCGGATAACCCCGGAAGAAATGGCGGCGCTGCCTATAGGGAAGATTACAAAGGTTTATAAAGATTCCTCCCGCTGCACGGTGTATGATTTTCACAGCCACCTGCAGACAGCGGAGGGATTGGCGGAACATGGCAGGCTCTCCAAGACTTTTGAGACTGTGCCCGCCGCCAGTTGGTCGCCCTGGGTGTGGGATGATGTAAGCCGTATGCGCACCCTCAACACCACCCAAAGCCAGAAACGCCGGGAAATGCACGTATGCCCCCTGCAGCTGGATATTGTGGAGCGGGTGATAGAGCGGTATTCCGCCCCTGGGGATGTGGTGCTTGACCCCTTCGGCGGGCTTATGACGGTGCCGGAAGTGGCTGTGAAAATGGGAAGATACGGCTGGGGTGTGGAACTGAATCCAGACTATTTCCGGGATGGCGTGTCCTATTTGGAATCTGCAGAAGCGCAAATCGGCCAGCCCACATTGTTTGATTTTATGGGAGGCGCTTGATGGATAAAAAGCAGATCACCTACAGGCTGTGGGAGGCGCGGCTGGAGAGCGGGA
>ERZ779627.303-NODE-303-length-10008-cov-5.788104_pt1 | contig 10008 bp, 9 predicted proteins | sample MGYA00514191_ERZ779627 | MGnify/ENA primary metagenome ERZ779627 (study PRJEB29562, sample SAMEA4376705) | mouse gut metagenome | isolation source: Cecum | study: EMG produced TPA metagenomics assembly of the A DSS colitis mouse model was used to assess the... | reverse complement strand
GAGTTCAGGTTCTTCATCTCCGTGCGGACTCCGAGCTGTTCTGCGCCCGCCTCCCGCACGGACAGGTTCACGTCCGCGCGCATGGACCCTTCCTGAAGCCGGCAGTCCGACGCGCCCAGATAGCGGATGATCAGGCGCAGCTTCTCCAGATACGCGATCACTTCCTCCGCGTTTCTCATATCCGGTTCCGACACGATCTCGATCAAGGGCACCCCGCTGCGGTTAAAGTCCACCAGAGAGCAGTCCTCCCACTCGTCGTGAATCAGCTTCCCGGCGTCCTCCTCCATGTGAATCTCATGGATTCCGATCTTCTTCGGACCCGCGGCGGTGTCAATCTCAACGTATCCGTTCCGGCAAATGGGCTCGTAAAGCTGAGAGATCTGATAGTTCTGCGGATTATCCGGATAGAAATAATTCTTGCGGTCAAACCGGCAGTGCTGGTTGATGGTGCAGTTCGTCGCAATTCCCACCGCCGCCGCGTATTCCACCACCTGCCGGTTCAAAACCGGCAGGGCGCCCGGCATGCCGGTGCACACGGGACACGTATGGGTATTGGGCGCTCCGCCGAATTTCGTGCTGCACGAACAGAAAATCTTTGTCTTTGTCGCCAGCTCTACATGGACCTCCAGTCCGATCACCGTCTCATACTGTCTGCTCAATGCGTTTCACTCCCTTCTTCTGCCGAATCCCGCGCCATCGGGCAGTGTACATACGCTCGTGTGCGTTCAAACGTATATGCCGCGCGGAAAAGTTTTGCCTCCTGAAAACAGTCTCCGATCAACTGCATGCCCACGGGAAGCCCCCGGCGGTCCGCGCCGCAGGGCACCGTAATCCCCGGCAGCCCCGCCAGATTGACCGCTATTGTGTAAATGTCTCCCAGATACATCCGGATGGGGTCCGCCAGCGTCTCCTTCAGCCTCGGCGCCGTCGCCGGCGACGCCGGCGCCAGAATCACGTCGTACCGCTCAAACGCGCGGTCAAACGCCTGTTTGATCAGCGCCCTCGTCCTGAGCGCCCGGAGATAGTAGGCGTCGTAATAGCCGGAACTGAGCACAAAGGAGCCCAGCATGATCCGGCGCTTGACCTCCGCCCCGAACCCTTCGCTTCTGGAGCGTTTGTACATCTCGTGCAGCCCTTCATATTCTTTTGCGCGGTAACCGTATTTTACCCCGTCAAACCGTGCCAGATTGGAACTGGCTTCCGCGGACGCGATCACGTAGTACGCCGGTATGGCGTATTCCACAAGGCTTAAATCGAACTCCTCAAGGACCGCGCCCCTATCCTCCAGCACCTTCGCGGCGCTCATAATGCAGGTCTTCACATCCTCGTCCAGCCCGTCTCCGAAATAATCTCTCGGAATACCGATCCGCAGTCCGCCGACCTCCTCCACAAGCGCGGAAGTGAAATCGCAGTCTTCCCTTTTTACGGAAGTGCTGTCCCTGGGATCATGGGAAGCGATCACCTCCAGGATCGCCGCACAGTCCGACACGTCCTTTGCCACCGGTCCGATCTGGTCCAGAGAAGAGCCGTACGCAATCAGTCCGTAGCGGGATACCGTTCCGTAAGTGGGCTTGATGCCGGTCACGCCGCAGAAGGAGCTGGGCTGCCGGATGGAACCGCCCGTATCGCTTCCCAGCGCAAAACTGCACTCCTCCGCCGCCACCGCCGCACAGCTTCCGCCCGAAGAACCGCCCGGCACATGCTCCGTGTTCCAGGGATTTCGCACCGGACCGAAATAAGAAGTCTCCGACGTGCTCCCCATGGCAAATTCGTCCATATTGGTCTTGCCAAGGACTACTACGCCCGCATCCATCAGATTCTGCACGGCCTGCGCCGTATAACAGGGAATAAAATCTTCCAACATCTTTGAACCGCAGGTGGCGGGCAGCCCTTCCGTACACAGATTGTCCTTAATCGCCGCCGGCACGCCGGCCAGCGCTCCCGTAAGTACTCCCGCGCGGATTTTCTTCTCTGTTTCCGCCGCCTGCGCGAGCACCGCCTCCTCGTCCACCGTCACATAACAGTTCAGCGCCGGATCCAGCCTGCGGATCTGCCCGAGCGCTTCCTGAGCCGCCTCCGTGGCGCTGACCTCGCCCGCCTGTATCTTCCGGCCCAGCTCCAGAGCCGTCATACTCATCAGTTCCATAGTAAAACCTCCCGCCTTCCTTATTCTACCGTCTTCGGCACCTTGAAAGCGCCGTCCTTGGCTTCCGGAGCATTGGCGAGCATCCGCTCTCTCTCATCCCCGTTTGTCACCGTATCCTCGCGGAACACATTGTGAACCGGAAAGATATGCGCCAGAGGCTCCACACCCTCCGTATCCAGATTCGTCAGCATGTCAATATAATCCAGCATATTTCCCATATCCTTCTTCGCCTGCTCCTTCTCCTCTTCGGAAAGCGAAAGCTTCGCCAGGATCCCCACGTATTCAATTGTCTCGTCCGATATTACATGTGCCATATTCATCCCTCCTGTTCTGATTGTGCGCCTGCTCCTACGGTTCCAGCCTTGACAGATCCCGCGGATACAGCGTCGTCTCCCTTACATTATCCTCCCCGATCAACTGCATGGTCAGGCGTTCCAGCCCGATGCCCAGCCCTCCGTGGGGCGGCATCCCGTAGCGGAACGTGTCCAGATACTGCTCCAGACCCTCCTCGCTCATTCCCCTCGCGGCCAGCTTCTGCGCAAGCGTCCGGTAATCGTGGATTCTCTGACCCCCCGTCGTGATTTCCAGACCGTGATACAGAAGATCGAAACTCAGCGTGTAGCGCGGATCCTGCGGGTCGTCCATCGCGTAGAACGGCCTCTTTTTGGACGGATAATGGGTCACAAACACGAAATCCGCCCCGTATTCTTCCTGAAAATACCGCCCGATCAGCCCCTCCTCCTCCGGTTCCAGATCAAAGGGATTGCGGATGTTCCGGCCGTATTTCTCGGATACCAGTTCCTTCGCCCGGTCAAAGCGGACGGCCGGGATCTGCTCCGTCTTCGGAAGCACAGCCCCGCAGATGTCCAGCTCCTTCGCGTACTCGCGCGCCAGCAGCTCCATCGTATACTGCAGAAATCCGGTTTCCATGGCCATAATGTCCTCAAAGCTTTCGATATATCCCATCTCCAGATCCAGAGACGTGTATTCGTTCAGATGACGCCTGGTATTGTGTTTCTCCGCCCGGAAAACCGGGGCGGTCTCAAAGACCCGGTCGAAGACGCCCACCATCATCTGCTTATAGAGCTGCGGGGACTGCTGCAGCACCGCCGGACGGTGAAAATAATCCAGGCGGAACATATTGGAACCTCCTTCCGCACTTTTGGCTCCGATCTTCGGCGTATGAATCTCCGTAAATCCCTGCGCATACAGAAAGTCACGGAATCCTCTCACAATCCCTTCCTGCAGTTTGAATTTCGCGCGCTCACGGATATTCCGCAGCGCAATAGAACGCATGTTCATCTTTGCTTCCAGAGAAGTCCCCAGCTTCCATTTCGCAATCGGCAGGGGCAGCGGCGCGTCGGGCAGGGAGAGGATTCTCACCGTCTTCAGCCGAAGTTCCACTCCTCCCGGCGCGCGCTCCTCCTCCTGCAAGACGCCCTCCGCTTCTACGGCCGCCGCCTCTTTCAGCTCCTTTAAGTCAAATTCCGCCGCGCCTTCCTCATAGACACACTGCAAAAGCCCTTCTCTCTTTCTGAGAATGACGAACGCCACGTCCCCCATATGACGGATCGTATGGACGGCCCCGTTCACCCTGACCCGCTGCCCTGTCCGGGTTCCGTCAAGTATTTCCGACAGTTCCAGCGTCTCCGCCTTCTTCACTCCGCTTATAAAATCCATTCTTTTTCATCCTCCATCTGAATTTTGCAATTGAGCAGGGAAGATTCCTTCCCCGCGCACAAAAAAATCCCGCCCCGGAATTTTTAGTTCCGGGACGGGAGATCCTCTGATTCCCGCGGTACCACCCGCCTTGAGTCCCGCCGCCCGCAAGGCCGCGCGGTCCTCCTCTCATTTGCATGTAACGTATGCCGGACGTGCCGCCCTACTCTTCCTTCGGACGGCCGGCTCCCAGGCGTTCCCTTATTCCGCTCTTCCCAACGGCGCTCTCAGTCGGCGACGCCGTATTCCTGTCGGTGTCTGCGGAACAGAGTCCTGTTCTCCGCCTTTGCAGGATCCCGCACCTTTTCGCGGAATCTCCGATTTGCACTTTATCGTAGCACAACTTCACAGCAAATGCAACTTTAGAAATTATGTTTCTTTTCCCTGTTTACCGAAAAATTTTTACTTTTCCTCGTATACGGCAAACGCCAGATCCACGTCCGTCACTTCTTCGGGCGCATAAAGCGCTCCGTCTCTGTACAGATCCCACGCTCCCGACTGATAATAGAGAAAGTCCGTCTTAATCGCACAGTCCGGATTTTTAATTTTCACATGAATCCGGTAGAACTGCTCGCCCGCCGGCGTCACCTTTTCAAAAGCAATCGTACAGCGGTCCATGCAGGGAGCCGCGGCGCCGACAATCTCTCCTTCCGCCAGAATCCTGCCGCTCTCGTCCAGAATCTCCACCCCGTAGACAGAATCGTTCGCCGCGCCGTCCCAGTTTGCCACCCACAGATCGACATGATCGAAGGGTCTGTCGGTGCGGAAGGTCTGCACAAATTCGGTCTGAAGCAGCAGGCGGTCGCTCGTCTCCTGATCCTGGAGCACCGCGTACTCCCGCACGGGAATACCGCTTCGGCTCACCACCGCCGCGGACGCCGCAGCCAGAGCGATCAGGCCGCAGCCGGACGCCGGCAGCAGAAAACCCGCTGCGGTATGCTTTTCTCTCACCGTTTCCAGACGGTCCGCCGCGTATGCCATGCCGTCCACTGCCCACGCGGGCAGCATCAGCATAAACGGGATGCTGTAGGCGCGGTCCACCTCCCATATAAGGTAAAACAGGTACGCGCCGAGGATATGGAACGCCAGCAGATCCAGAAAGCTTTTCTCCCTGCGGACCGCCCGCAGAACAAACGCCAGCACCAGAAGCCCCGTCAGCATCCCGTGATAGCTGTGCAGATACAGGGCCAGATAATCTCCCCTGCCCCCGTTGACATACCGCTGAAATCCGGACGTCTCCTGCATGGCACGGAACAGTGAATAGACATCATCGGTCCCATCCGAAAACGCAATTCTCAGTTTGTTCCGAAACAGCGTCAGAAGCCCTCCCGGACCCATCTGCCCGATTCGTTCTTTCAGGCGCTCCAGATCCGCCTGCGTCCGTTCCTCTTTTGTGGAAAAAGAGCCGGTATACGCGTCGTCCGCACTGTTATACTGCCCTTCCCCCTGGGCGCTCATCATGACCCAGTGCACGGCCGGATATCCGGTCTCGGACGGATCAAAACCGGCGCGGCGCCTCTCGGCCTGTCCGCAGCACACGGACACCAGCACAAGCCCCAGAACGGCCGCCGCAAGCCCCGCCGGACGACGCAGCTCACGGACCGTCTTTATCTCCATCAGCGCATAGATCAGAATCGCCGCCATCGTAATGACCGTCGTCGCCCGGATCCGGTATCCGAAGGCCAGCGCCATCCCCATGACCGCATAGAGCAAATATCTTTTCCACGGCTCCTTCTGCCGCCCCGCCTGGTCAAACAGCCAGACCGCTCCCATGGAAAACGCCAGCGATATGGTGGACGTATAGTACATCTGCCCCAGCAGATACCAAAGCGGATTCACCAGAAGGAGCAGAAGAAAGATCAGCCCGCTCCTTCTGGAACGGTGCCTTGCGATCAGCCGGAACGTACAGTAGAGCCCCGCATTCATGAAGAGCAGATTCACAAGCTTCATATAATCCATCCACGCCGCTCTCGGAAGCCCAAAAAGCTGCGCCGCCCTCAGCCATGCGGCCGTAAACAGGCAGACAGGGATGTTGTTGGGATACTTCATGAAATAATACCGGAAATGGGTGTCCGCAATCGTCTCCTGTTCAAGCAGGGCAGCCGCCGTATCGAAAATCTTGAGATGGTCGTAGCGAAGAGAAGTCCTGACCGTCAGAACGAGCGTCACCTGAAGAGCCGCCATCATGCAGAACAGCGCCGGAACCACAATCCGTTCATGACGTTCCAGATACGGCGCCAGACGGCCGGACAGGGCCGCCAGAAAGACGCACAGCAGAAAAGAGGTTCCGGCCAGAAACAGCGGAACCTTCTTTCCCTGCAGAATCGCCTGAAACGCCTCCGCATGCTCCAGCGTATCCAGCGCTCCGTAGAAAATATAGGCGCTCATGAGAATCAGCAGAACAAACAGCGCGGCGTATACCGCTTTACGGCAACCGTTCCAGAATTTCATTCCGCTCCTTCCATTCCTGCCGGCAGGCAAATCTCCCCGTCAAATACCGTAGCGGCCGGCCCCGTCATATAGACGCAGTTGTCCTCTTTCCTCCACTCGATCTCCAGATCGCCGCCCAGAAGCTCCACCGTCGCCCGTCTGCCGCACCGTCCGTTCAGAACCGCCGCCACCACGGCCGCGCAGGCGCCTGTCCCGCAGGCCCAGGTCTCTCCAGCTCCCCGTTCCCAGACGCGCATCTCCAGCCGGTCCGCTCCCAGCACCCGCACAAACTCCGTATTGACTCTCCGGGGAAACCGTTCGTGCTTCTCGAAATACGGCCCAACCTCCGAAAGGGCGAAATCCCGCACCGGCGTATCAAGAAAAATCACCGCATGCGGATTTCCCATCGAGACGCACGTCATCTCCCATTCCCGGCCGCAGACCAGGATGGGTTCTCCCGCCACCGGCTCTTTTTCGGCCTTCACGGGGATTTTCTCCGGCGCAAGCACCGGTTCCCCCATATTCACCTGCACTCTCGATACCTTCCGGTTCTCCACCTCGAGCTTCAGATATTTGATTCCCGCCAGCGTCTCGATCGAAAGTTCTTCCCGGTCCGTCAGGCCGTAATCATAGACATATTTTCCCACGCAGCGGATGCCGTTTCCGCACATCTCGCCTCTCGAACCGTCCGCATTGTACATGTCCATCCGAAAATCTGCCGTCTGCGAACGGCAGATCAGAATCAGGCCGTCCGACCCGATCCCGTAGTGCCGGTCGCTCACGAGCCGCGCAATCCCCGCCGGGTCCTTCAGCTCACGCTCCGTGCAGTCCACATATACATAATCGTTGCCGATGCCGTGCATCTTCGTAAACCTCATACCATGCCCTCCTGCTCTTTGTCCACTTACTATATCAGAATTTCCCCCTCTCTACAAGCCGTGGAGGAAATTTTCCGTCTGCACCCGGATGACCGGGTTATTTTTCACTCCACGCATCCGGCTGAAAACCGGCGCTGATGTGAAAAGCAGCGCACCCAATTCAGGGCATCTACAGCCGTATCATCGCCAGCACCATCTGCGCCGTCTCAACTATGGAAGTCCCGCTGTCCATGCTGCATTTCTGCAGGTAGCGGTGCGCATCCTCCTCCGTCATGCGGTTCCGTTCCATAAGAACTTCCTTCGCCTCCCTGAGAATCCGTTTCTCCGCCTCCGACCTTTTCTTAGGCTGTGAACGAAGTTTCTTCTTCCTGCGCATCTGATTCATGCACATCATCTCCAGCGTGCTCATCAGATCCTGCACTTTCAGGGGCATCGTCACGCACACGATATCCGGATCCGCGCATTCCGCACAGATCCGGGCGGAGGCCAGGAGCAGCATCTCAAATCCCTCCGGCAGCGAAGCCGCCAGTTCCCCATAGTACATATCCGGATATTTATAACCGCTGATGATAATCCCGCTGTTCATCATATCAATGCTGTTCAGTACCTGAGAGCCGAGAGTGCATACGGCCGCCACGTCATAGCCGTGTCTGACCAGAAGATTACGGATGCTTTTTCCGTCCTCCGCCTTCGGAAACACGATCAGTATACCCGTCACACCCCACACTCCCCTTTCTGCATTCCGTCGGACGCATCCGTCAGATCCTCAGCAGATAATTCCGGAGTTCCCACTCCGATATCTGCCGGTTGTATGCTTCCCATTCCCGTCTCTTCGCTTCCGCGTATTTCCGGCAGACTTCCTCACCCAAAACCTCCCGCATGAACGGATCCTTCTCAAATTCATCCACCGCTTCCTTCAGGTTCTCCGGAAGCCTCTCGATCCCCAGTTTCTTTCTCTCCTGCGCGGACAGCGCGTTCATGTTCATATCCATGCTGTCCGGCGGATCGATTTGATTGCGGATCCCGTCCAGCCCAGCGGCGAGACAGACGGCAATCGCCAGATACGGATTGCAGGACGGATCCGGAGAGCGCAGCTCGATCCGGGTATCTTTGCCCCGGGTCGCCGGTATCCGCACCAGCGGAGTGCGGTTTCTGGCCGACCAGACCATATAGGCGGGAGCCTCATATCCGGGGACCAGACGCTTGTAGGAATTGACGACCGGATTGAGAATCAGCGTCATTGCCTTCATATGCTTCATCAGGCCTCCCAGAAAATAATACGCCTCCCGGCTCAGGCCGCAGGGATCCCGATCATCCTGAAAAAGATTGACTCCGTCCTTTGACAGCGACATATTGATGTGCATGCCCGAACCGTCCGCATCGCTTTTGGGTTTTGGCATGAAAGCAGCATGCAGACCGTGTCTCTTGGCAATGGTCTTCACAGCCATCTTGAACGTCATAATATTGTCCGCTGTCGGGAGCGCTTCGTCATACCGGAAATCAATCTCGTGCTGCGCCGGGGCGTTCTCATGATGGGAGCGCTCCACCTGGAATCCCATCTCCTCCAGCGTCATAACGATATCCCTGCGCGCGTTCTCGCCGAAATCCAGAGGCCCCATATCAAAATATCAGGCCTGCTCATGAGTGATGTTCGTCGGCAGTCCGTTATCGTCCAGATGATACAGGAAAAATTCGCACTCCGGTCCCACCTGGAGCGTATAGCCCTCACCGGCGGCCTCGGACACCACCTTTTTCAGAATATACCTGGGATCACCTTCGTAGAAATTCCCGTCTGGGCGGTACACGTCGCAGATCAGCCTCGCCACCTTCCCGTGCTGCGGCCTCCAGGGAAACATGGCAAAAGTCCCGCAGTCCGGATAGAGATACAGATCGCTCTCATCAATGCCGACAAATCCCTCAATGGACGAGCCGTCAAACATCACCTTATTGTCCAGCGCGCGTTTCAGATGCCCGGAGGTAATCGCCAGATTCTTCATGCTTCCGAATAAATCCGTAAACTGCAGGCGGACAAATTCCACATCCTCCTCTTCCACAAATTCCAGTATGTCATTTTTCGTATACTTTCTCATGTTTCCTCCTCATATCGAACATGTAATCGAGCAGGGTGGATTTCTTTCCTGCCCGCGCATCGGACGCCCGTCAGCTCTGCTGACATTTTTCCTTTGGACGCCCGCATGCATAAAAAAGAGCGTACTCCTCCCTCGGAAACGCCCTTGTCTCTGTCTCAAATATAACAGTCCGGATTCTTTTTGTCAAGAATGACTCTTCTGCATAGTCTATAAAAGAAAGGAGTTGAACTTATGAACAGTTGTATCTGGATCTTACTGCTTTTATTCTGCTGTAACGGCAGCGGCGGACACAGCCATGGCTGCGGCAGCCGTTGCTGCTGCACCTGCAACCCCTGCGGCGGAAGCTGCGGACGCGGCAACGACTGCGGCAATGACGGCTGCGGATGCGGCAACGACAACTGCGGATGTGACTGCGGGATGGGCGGCAATGACGGCTGCGGATGCGAACAGCCCTCGCGCCCCATACCGCCTCCTCCGCCTCCAAGACCCCCGCGGCCTCCCTATGAGGACTGCGGATGTAATTAAGGAAGCGCTGATTTAGTTACTGTTCACACCCACGCCACCCGGACGCCTGGTGTGAACAGTAACCTGATTCAATCCTCGCTTTCCTCAGCGTTTCCCTGAAAACCCGGGAAGCAGCAACCGGCCCCGCGGCACGCCCGTTTTGACCAAACGCCCTCCGCCGGGCCCGCCTCCTCACAGCCCTGCCGCAGTCCGCCCCACCGCAGCGACGAACAAGAATACC
>ERZ779627.302-NODE-302-length-10009-cov-4.569319_pt1 | contig 10009 bp, 5 predicted proteins | sample MGYA00514191_ERZ779627 | MGnify/ENA primary metagenome ERZ779627 (study PRJEB29562, sample SAMEA4376705) | mouse gut metagenome | isolation source: Cecum | study: EMG produced TPA metagenomics assembly of the A DSS colitis mouse model was used to assess the... | reverse complement strand
GGGAAAATATATTATGTAAACCTGTTGACGGTGTAATGTCCGCTCGGCTTTGACCGTGTGGAGTTCTGCCCCATGACGAGGAGGGGGGAAGGCGCCGCGCTCGGTTTCCGGACCGGAGCTTATGATCTGACGTTTCGGGAAAGCACGGTCGGCACAAAAGAGGGCATGGCGCTCGGCAGTCTTGCGGGGAACGGGAAGAAGGCGGTGACCTTTGACCGGCAGGAGATCGCATTTTCAGGCAATATCACCGGTGCGGGGCAGGTCGTGCTGAAAAACGGTTCCGCAGTCAGGGCGAAGGGAACGTTTAAGGTGTCCGCTCTGGATCTGGAGGACGACAGCGTTCTTGAGGCCGGAAACGTCACCGTCAGCGGCGGGCTGAGTCTCAGAGGCGGACGGCTTCGGGTGTCCGCGGGCGGAAACGGCAAGCTGAATCAGGTGCTGGTCGGTCAGGGGGAGAACTGCCTCGAGGCAGGGACGGACGCCAAAGGAAACAGCCGGCTTACGATCAGCGGCCAGGTGCGCGCGGAGGAACCGGAAGCGGGGGAAGCGTCCGCGACGGCTCCGCTTCTGATCGCGGTCCGGGACGGCGATTCTTCCGGATATGCGCGCCTGGCTGCGGGGATGTCCCTTCTGAACGCGCCGAAAGCGGCGGCCTCCTGGTTCTGTCCGCTTTACACCGCGGACGGCCGTCCGGGTATGGGAGAGCCGGCGGAAGGGTATGATACTTATAAGGAAGGAAAGTCCATCCGGTACGGCCGTATGGCCGATATGGAAGTCCGCCTGCACGGAATGGAGTCGGAGGAGAGCGGGCAGACGGCCGCCTGGACGACCTGTTTTAAAACGTTCGAGGAGGCGGTGTCCGAGATTCAGTCGCTGTGCCGGTACCGGAGCGGGACGAAGAAATACGAGGATTATCAGATCGAGCTGCTGGGCGACGTCGAGATCGGAAACCGGCTGGGCAACGGAGCCTACAGCGCGCTGACGCTTCCTTCCCGCGCGGGGGAAGTGCGGATTTTCAGCGGTCCGGAGGGCGTGCAGGGGGATGCGGACGGCGCCGGGGGCGGTTACCGCATCCGCTTTGCGGGGAAGCTGACGATCCGCTGTAATCTAGTGCTCGAGAACGTGAGGCTCTGCCCGATGAAGAGAGTCAGAGGGACGGGCGTTCCCGCGGCCTCGGCCTGGGCATTGGGAAAATATACGCTGACGCTGGACCGCGTGGCGACGGCGGACGAGGAGGGGAATACCCTGGTCCGGAAAATCAGCGGTTCTTCCGCGTCCGGATGCCTGGAGCTGCAAAACGGCAGGCTGGACGTTTCCGGCGTGAGCGGTCTGAGAGAGGTGCGTCTTGCCGGGGGCAGCGGGCTGTATACGACGGGAAATTACAGCGTGTATCAGACCTGTTTCGCGGCGGAGAAGGGAGAACAGGCGGTTCTGGAAACAGAGCGGGCACTGACCATGACGCTGATCTGGCAGGAAGGAGAAGGAGAGGCGGTGATCCGAAAGTCTTCCGGCGGCGCTTTCACCCTCAAGGGTGCGGACGTGAAACGGGACGGCGGAAAGGAGAAGGCGGCGGTTCTGCGGGAGCTGGGATCGCCGAAGGTAACCGTACAGATCATGGCGGAATCGTGTACGCCGGGGATGAAGGTGCTGACCTGTAAATATCTGGTTCCGGATGATCTGTTTGTCAAGGACCGTGTCGGGTTCTGGTACGATATCAGTCGCACGGGGAATGTATGGAAGATCGGAAGCGGGCGGGAGCTCCGGGAACTGGAGCTGGGGGATAAGACGCTTCAGTATGCCATGGCTTCGGAAGATTATGTCTATTCCGGACGTCCGATCGAGCCTGTGCTGCAGTTGGTTGACGAAGGGCGGCTGCTGACGGAGGGAACGGAGTATACCGTTTCTTATCAGAACAATGTCAATGCCGGCAGAGCGGCGGTCCGGGTGGAGGGCATGCCGGCCGGCGGGTATGCGGGTAGCGCCGAAATTTCCTTTGAAATTCAAAAGAAGAACCTCGGCGCTGGCAGCGTCGCCGTGTGCTTTTCCGGTCTGCTGACCCGGATGACGCCGGAGGAGGAAGAAGAGCTGTTCGGCGAGGGAACGGATTCCGGTTTCGGCGTGCCAAAGGTGCAGGTGGAGGATGAAGCGCGGTTTGAGGAGGAACGGATCCTGAGGGAAGACGCGGAGTACACCGTGGCTTACTCGACGGACGGCGGCGCGGTGATCTGCGCCACGGTGGAAGGAGCCGGCGGCAATTACGAAGGAAGCCGGACGCTTCGCTTTGCCGAGATGAAAAGGCAGAAGAACCTGAAGATTCTTTCCTGTACGGCGGATTCCGGGACTTATGACGCGGAAGCCGGGACGCTGGCGCTGCAGGCGTCGTTTCAGGCGGGGACTTCCGGGGCGGCTGCGGAAGAGCCGTATCTGGTCCGTCTGGGTACTGCCGGTAAACAGACGGCGCGGTTCTTTGACAGAGAGGAATCCGCAGACGGAGTTGTGCGCGCGGTGCTGACCTCAAAGGACGGTTTCCGAAGCTGCATGATGGACAAGTATGTGCTGGCGGTGATCGAGAAGGACGGTTACCGTCTGGTCAGCTCCAACGAAGTCTATCTGGAGACGCCGGAAGTGACAGCGGTCACGGATCGGGTGTATACCGGCTTCTATGAGGGCGAGCTTTCCTCCAAGAAGGGAATGCAGGGCACTCACAGTAACGCGACGGTAGATCTGGATATTCAGGCGGCGCTTCTGAACCTTCGTCTCAATGAGATGATCCGCAGCAGCCGGAATGTGTCAAAATTCGGAGAGGCCGCCTATGAGCCGTATGTGTACAAGGGAAAGACGTATTATTTCCATAATATGATCAGCTATATGGAGACGGTTCTGGACCTCAACGGATGGGCCGGAACGGGCAGCCAGTTTTACGGCGTGCACCGCAATGTATCGCTCAATCTGCTGCTTGGCTGGGACGCGGAGCTGAAATATCTCATCCATCCGTCGGCCCGGTCGTCGGGACACCGCTATTATGCGCTCAATATGAAGGATCAGGAGGCCAGAGAGACGTACGAGGCGCTGTTCTGCTATATGGCGGAGCGGCTCGGCGGCACCAGATGGAGGGGGCAGGGCCCCTATAAGTACCGGGTCTGCAACTGGATCCTCGGCAATGAAGTGAATGCCTGCAAGGTGTGGAATTACTCCGGCAGCCTGTCCGCCAAAGGCTGTGCGGATAATTACGCGGAGGCGTTTCAGCTTCTGTATCAGGGCGTCCGGCGGACGGATGCGAACGCCAGAGTGTTCATCTCCCTGGACCACGACTGGAACGCGGGAGAGAACGGACACGGCGGCAAGGCGTATCTGGATGAATTTGCGGCTTATATGTATCAGAAAGCGCCGCATATGCGCTGGAACGTGAATTACCATCCCTATTCGCAGCCGCTTACCAGAAATGATTTCTGGAACGATTCGGCGAATACGACGTCAGGCGCCGGCACGCGGTTTATTTCCATGAAAAATCTGAAGGTGCTGACAAACTATCTGGGAACACTGGAAAAGAAATACTTTCCGGGACATGAAAACGAAGAGTATGTCCGGGTGATTCTCGGCGAGCAGGGCTTTATCGCGGCCAATAAGAGTCAGGAGCCGCAGCAGGCGGCCGCCATCGGGTACGGCTTCTATCTGGCCTCCGTGAATACGAGGGTGGACGCCTATATCATCCGGGCCTACAACGACGATCCGGCGGAAGGCGTGATGACGCTGGGCGTGATGTACCGGGGAGACGCGAAGAAGGAGGCCTATGACGTCTATAAAGAGCTGGGGACGGAAGACTCCCTGACCTGTATGGACCGCTATCGGGGGCGGTGGGGCATACCGAACAAAAGCTGGACGCAGATCGTGCCGGGGCTTACATTGGACGCGGTGTACCGGAAATGAGGCGGCGAAACGGTCCTGTGCCTCCCGGACACCCGGCACGGGCGGGGCATCCTTCCAGACCCCGCTTGCGCTTAATGAAGGGACGCAGCGGTACTCTAATCCCTGTAAGGGCACTAAGGCACGCTTTTTGTGCCTTGGTGTCGGCGCCCTTCAATGGGTCTTTCAGGATGCTCCGCCCGTACCAGGCATCCGGGAGACGCGGATTTGAAGATGCAGTAAAGAAAGGATAAACGATGTCGGATAACAGCAAAAAAATGATCTTCGGCTCGGCGATAACTTTATTTGTGCTGTCGCTGCTGAATAAGGGGCTGGGATTTGTCAAGTCGATGGTGATTGCCTCCGCGTTTGGGGCGACGCTGCAGACGGACGCCTATTATGTGGCGGAGGGGCTGATGCAGAACGCCCTCATTCCGATCTCGGACGCGCTGGCGGTCTCGTTCCTCCCGGTCTATATCGGAATCCGGGAGAAGCGCAGGGAGGACGCGAAGGTCTTTACCAGCCGGACGGTCACGGATATTTTTCTGCTCTCGTTTGTCCTCTCCGGTCTGCTGTACGCGGCGGCGCCGTGGCTTCTGCGGCTGATTCTTCCCTCGTATACGGAGGAAGCGGTGAGGCTGGCGGTGTTTTATTTCCGGATTCTCATCTGGGGGATGTGTTTTTATATGTCCAACCAACTGCTTCAGAGCCTGCTGAACGCGGAGAAGGAATACGGCTATTCCTCGTTTACCGCCATGCTCAACAACCTGATTCTGACGGCGGCGGTGTTCTGCCTCGGAAAACACTTTGGTTTAAATGTGATGGCGGCGGCCGTTCTGTTCTCCTATGCGGTTCAGTATCTGTTTCTGCAGGCAAAAAGCTGGCGGTACGGGCATCCGTCCGTCCGCTACGGCCTGAGGGACGAGCGGATCCGGAAGCTGTGCGTGCAGGTGTTCCCGGTATTTCTGGGAAATGCGATCTGGGAACTGAACAGCCTGGTGGACCGGAGCCTGCTGTCCGCCATGGAGGAGGGGGCGGTGACGGCCGTCTCCTACGCGGTCGTTCTGTACCAGTTTGCCTCCAATCTGATCGGCATTCCGTTGACGACCATCATCTATACGGAGCTGGCGGAATCGTTCTCCGAGGGACGTATGGAGGAGGGGGGAGCGAAGCTGGAGAAGGGCATCCATATCAGCCTGTTCTTCTGTATTCCGATCTCGCTTTTCATCGTGGCGGCTTCCGCTCTGATCGTGCAGATTACATACGGAAGAGGGGCGTTCTCCGCGGAAGCGGTGGGGATGACGGCGCAGGGGCTTCGGTACTACGGGCTCTGCCTGCTGGCCTACTGTATCAACGTCCTTTTGACGAGGGCGTGCTATTCTCTGAACGATATGGCGCTGCCCATGAAGGTGGGAGTGGGGACGGTGAGCCTGAATATCGTGCTGTCCGTCACGCTCTCAAGATTCATGGGGCTGCGGGGGGTGGTGCTGGCGACGCTGATCGCCAATACGCTGACCAGTTTTCTGATTCTGCTGATCTTCCATCGAACAAAGATGACCGTTCATCTGCGGCGGTTTGTCAAACCGGCGGTGCGTATCGTCCTTGCGTCCGCCGCGGCGACTGCAGCCTGCGCCGCTTGGCTGTATCTGGGACCAGTGCGGAATGAAATCCTGCTTTTCATAAGCGCCGCCTGTGTGGAATTTGGCCTTTATGCCGTTCTGGTGCTGCTGAGCGGGGACGAGACGGGACGGGAGATGGTCGCGGTGATCGGGTCTGTGATCAAAAAAAGGGCTTAGCCTGTCGGAAAGGGAGAAAAGAATGAAAAAACCGCTTTTTTCGGTCATTGTACCGGTATATAATGTGGAATCGTATCTGGAGAAATGCTTGCGTTCCCTTCTGGAGCAGAAGGAGGCGGACGGCACGTGGGAAATACTGCTCATAGACGACGGCAGTACGGACCGAAGCGGTGCGCTGTGCGACCGGATCGCGGCGGCGGAACCGCAGGTGAAGGCGTTTCATAAGAAAAACGGCGGGCTGTCTTCCGCGAGAAATTACGGATTGGAGCGGGCGGAAGGCGAATATGTGCTCTTCGTCGATTCGGATGATTATGTGGAAGCGGACATGCTTTGCAGGCTGAGCGAAGCGCTCCGAAAATACGGCGGGGCGGACGCGCTCTGCTATAACGGGGTGGAGAATGACGGGGAAGAGAGCAGTTCCGTCAGACGGGTTCCCGCTGAGAGAATACGCTGTACAAAGGAGGGGAAGCAGTACCTTCTGGAACATTACCGGACCCGGAATCTGAGTGTGGAGGCCTGGCTGTACGCCTACCGCAGCGGTTTTCTGAAGGAGCACGGTCTTCGGTTCCGGGAGGGGCGTCTCCACGAGGACGTGGAATTTACCCCCCGCGCCCTGCTGGACTGCGGGAAGATCGTGGAGCTTCCGGACGCTCTGTATCATTATGTTGTGCGGGACAGTTCCATCAGCACGCAGAAGAATAAGGAGAGAAATATCCGCGACCTGTTCGCCACGCTGAGAGAACAGGCCGAACTGGCAGAGAGGCAGGAGCCGGAACTGCGGAAATGGATGAATAACGCGATCGTGGACCATTATCTGAACATGGTGCAGTACGCGAGGATGGATCGGCCGCAGTACCGCGGGCTCGTGGACCGGCGCTTTCTCAAAGGAAAGGCGGCCACCGGGTACAACCGCCTGCGGGTTCTGCTCTGTACGGTCAGCGTGCGGCTGTACTGCGCGGTGAATGGGGGGTACAAAAGAATAAAGGGCTGAAACCGGCGCGGGTTTGCATTTTTTGGATGAATGGACTATAATAGCAGGAAAAAAGGGGAAACTTATGCATATATGGAAGAATTTGAGTAAAACCGCGTTCTGGATGGATTATTATATCCAGGATCGGCAGATGCGGGAGCGGCTTCCGGCGCTGAACCGGGCGGATGCGGATTTTACGGAGGATGAGCGCCGCCTGCAGCGCCGTCTGCTGCGTTACTGCAGAAAGGCCTATCCGGAGTATTACCGTTTCTACGGACTGAGCGGAACGGAATGCCTTGCGGATTATCCGCTGATCACGAAGGAAGATATGCGCGCGCACCCGGAACTGTTTCATTCAAAATATAAAAAGTGGCTCGCCGTTCATCCGGCGACGACCGGCGGCAGTACGGGGATTCCCTTCGGATTTGAGCTGTCGGCCAACCATGATCCGGTGCATCAGGAATTTCTGTGGAAGCTGATGGGTTACCGGACGGGCGAAAAAATCATCTGTATCAACGGGAGCAGCTTTCCGCAGGAGCAGATTGAGCGGAAGATTTATCACTGCGAGCTTTCTCCCACGCAGATGCCCTACGGGGGCTATGCGCTGTCCTGCCTCTACCTGACGGAAGCTACGGCGCCGTATTATTTTGAGTTTATGGAGAAGATCCGGCCGTCCTGGCTTCGGGGCTATTCTTCCGCGATCTACCGGCTGGCGCAGTACGCGGCCGAACATCAGATCGTGCCGGGATACCGGCTGAAGGGAATCCAGCTCACCTCGGAGACGGTGTTCGAGCATCAGATCTCCTATATCGAGCAGGTGTTTCATACGAAGGTATATCTGCAGTACGGACATACGGAAGCGGCGGTTTTCGCTTACAGCTACGATGAAAGCTACCGCTACCGCTGTTCTCCGCTCTACGGTCACGTGGAAGTGCTGGACGAAAACGGAAAGCAGGTGAGAGAAGGCGAGACCGGAGAGATCGTCGTTACTTCTTATTTCAATTATGCTATGCCCTTCATCCGATATCGGACAGGGGATATGGCGGAATACGGAGGGACGAAGGGCGCGGTTGTGACTTTTAACAAAGTCTGGGGCCGGGCGCAGGATGTGGTCTATACTTCAGCGGGGGAGGCGGTTTCGCTGTCCGCCCTGATCGTCGCTCCGCACTATCAGGCGTATGCGCACATCAACCGCTGGAAGCTGATTCAGGAAGAATACGGAAAAATCAGATTTCAGATTGTAAAAGGATCCGAATATACGGAAAAGGACGAAGCCGAGATTCGGGAAAATTTCTACAGAAATACGGGAATCGAGACCGTATTTGAATACGTGGAGCAGTTGGAACTGACCGGAAGAGGGAAATCCGTCATTCTGGAGCAGCGGCTGCACTGACAGGAGCGTTATGGAAGGAAAGATTACGATTGTAGTGGTGGGCTATAACCGGCCGGAGGCGATGGCGAGGATTCTCAAGTCTCTGGCGGCCGCCGCGTACGGGGATTATACGGATATCCGGCTGGTGGTGAGCATCGACCACAGCGGAAACGGGGAGGTTGTCCGGACTGCGGAACATTTTGAGTGGAAATACGGGGAGAAGCAGGTGATCTGCCATCCGAAGCGTCTGGGGCTGCGCCGGCACATCCTCTCCTGCGGAGAACTGACGAGAAAGTACGGAGCGGTGATGGTTCTGGAGGACGATCTGTATGTATCCCCGGACTTCTACCGTTACGCCGCGAAGACGCTGGACAGATACGGAGACCACCCGAAGATTGCAGGGATCGCGCTCAATACCAAGCGGGAGCTTCTGGAGAGTTCGTATCCGTTCTTTCCGCTGCGCAGCGGATATGATATCTTTTTCCAGCAGTTTGCCACCTCCTGGGGGCAGGTGTGGAACGAGCGGATGTGGGACGGATTCAAAAAGTGGTATGACCTCCATCCGGAGCTGCCGGATCACAAGGATGTGCCGGAGGTGGTGCTCCACTATCCGGAGACGTCGTGGGCGAAATTCTATCAGACGTATATCGTGGATACCGGCAAATATTTTGTCTACAGCTATGATTCGCTGACGACCAATTTCGGGGACGCGGGGGTGCATTTCGGAAACGTCTCCTCGACGTCTCAGTCGGTCCTGTTCTACGGAAAGAAGGAATACCGGATGCCGGAATTTGAGGAGGGCGTCAAGTACGATATCTACGGGGAGCCGGTCGGCCTCGCCGCCTGTCTGGGGCTTTCGGAGGAGGAGTTCACCTGCGACATGTGGGGCCGGAAGAAGAGAGCGGCTTACCGAAGGTACGTGCTGAGCAGCAGGGAGCTGCCCTTTCGCGTCATCAGAAGCTTCGGCATGCAGATGAAGCCGATGGAGCTGAACGTGACGGAGCAGGTGGAGGGGAACGCGCTGTTCCTGTATGACACCGGTACGCCGGAGCCGGCGAAGCGAAAAAAAGAGAAACCGGTGGATCTGAAACTGCTGGAATACGGCTACGGAGTGATGGACGGGCGGGATCTGCTGCGGTTCGCGCTCAAGCGGATGAGAGAGAAATTTGTTGTTTTTCACACCCGCGCCAGTTCACAGCCCGACGCAGGCAGATCTTCCTGGAAGACCCATTGAGAGGCGCCGGTCCTTAGATGCGGTCTTTTCGCGTCTTAGTACCGCTGCGTCCTCTCATTAAGCGCGAGCGGGGTCTGGAAGGATGATCTGCCTGCGCCGGGCGTCCGGGTGACGTGAGTGAGAAGAAAGCAGGGCAGAATCATGAGCATAAAAACATTGTTCCACAAGCTGAAAAACAGCCGGTTTGTGGTAAATACAAACTGGCTGCTGTTTAAAACCGTATATTCCATGCTGCTGTCGCTGGTAATCGGTTCGCTGTCCGCGCGGTATCTGGGACCCTCGAACTACGGCCTGATCGGGTACGGGGCTTCTCTGGTGACCCTTTTTACCTCCATCAGCCAGTTGGGGCTGAACAATATTATGATGAACGAGCTTCTGCGGGCGCCGGAGGAAAAGGGAAAGACGCTGGGGACTGCGCTCGTCATGCGGCTGGCGGCGTCTGTTGTCAGCTTTTTCTGTGTGACGTTTTTTGTCTGCGTGATCGAACCGGGCAACCGCCTGCTGCTGGCGGTCACCGCACTGCAGGCGCTGTCGATCATCTGCAGCGTCTACGAGCTGCTGAACGAATGGTTCCTGTCGGAACTGAAATCCAAAATCTATGTCATAGCGTCCTCCGTGGGCGCGACGATGGTCGGCATATGGAAGGTGGTCCTGCTGATGGCGGGCGCTTCCGTTCATTGGTTCGCGGCGTCGGCCACGATTCAGACGCTGGTGTGCGGCGGAATCGTATTCTT
>ERZ779627.300-NODE-300-length-10074-cov-6.337958_pt1 | contig 10074 bp, 10 predicted proteins | sample MGYA00514191_ERZ779627 | MGnify/ENA primary metagenome ERZ779627 (study PRJEB29562, sample SAMEA4376705) | mouse gut metagenome | isolation source: Cecum | study: EMG produced TPA metagenomics assembly of the A DSS colitis mouse model was used to assess the... | reverse complement strand
TTTTAAGGGTAGCAAGTAACAAGCCCCACGCGGCTGGAAGACCGTAAAAAGCACCTGCAGGTGCCGCTGGTAACATAGGGCTTTGCCCGCATATGAAAAACCCCCGGCTTTGCCGGGGGATATTTATTCGTAGGAGGATCACAATGAACACAATTCAGAAAAGTGAGGCAATCAAAAACAGTCTTCGGAAAAGGTTTCAGGATGGCAGTTCCAAGATGGCTCGCCGCAAATGCTATGGATATGAAGCTGATCCTGATGGTGAACTGACAGTGAATCCCGGGGAGGCCCAGGTAGTACGCTGGATATTTGAACAGTACCTTGCAGGTGGTAGCCTTGGAAAAATTGCTGCTGGGTTGGAGTGGCAAGGCATTCTCTCTCCCACTGGAAGGCCCAAATGGAATCGGGAGGCGATTGACAAACTGCTCTCCAATGAGAAGTATACCGGACGGGTGCTCCTCCAAAAGACAGTCAGTACCGGCGCTGTTCAGATCGAAAACAAAGGCCTCACGGAACAGTATCTCTATACCGGAACCCATGAGGCCATCATTTCTGATGAGATGTTCAAAGCAGTGCAGCAGGAGAAACTCAGCCGTTCAAAAGAGCCACAAAATCAGGTTGCCATGAAGCTGACATTCTGAAACCATGAGCTGATTAGATTTTTAGTTAAATCGTTCTGCAGCAAGGGCCTCAACGGAAAATCGATTTTAACCGCTCATTCCAACGGGATGAGGGCAGGAGTATTGACCGTTTTATTGGACTGTCCAGTATCTAAATATCTATATGTGCGCCTGCACCCATAACTTGGCCCAATCAGATTATTCACTTGACCAAAAAACGCCGTTTAAAAATGTTCATTCTGCCGAAAATGTATAAAGTCATTGACAACGGGAGAAAAAATGATATACTTCTAAACGTAGGACGTCTTTGGCGAGGAGAGAAGTCTATGTATTCAGTTCAGGAGGCCGTTCGGCTGATGGAGCCGGTGAGCAGCAGTTCTGTGGTTGATAACGTACTGCGGGAAATTCGAAACGCGATTTCCGCAGGACGTTTTCACAGCGGAGACCGGCTGCCCAGCGAGTTTGAATTGATGAAGGAGCTCAACGTCAGCCGCAATTCTCTGCGGGAAGCCATGAAAATTCTTGCCACAATGGGAATTGTGGAGATCCGCCGAGGCGACGGCACCTACATTTGCACCGAGATCAAACCCAACTTTATTGACAGTGTGGCCTATAGCGTGCTGCTGGAGAACAGCAGTGCGGAAGAGCTGATCGAATTTCGTCAGACTCTGGACGAAGATGTCCTCTATCTGGCCATTCAAAAGAGCACTCAGGAGGATATTCAGACGCTGCAGGAGTATATCAACCGGATGCGTCAGCGCTTTAACGACGGCGAGATCAGCGCGGCAGCCCGGCTGGACTACCAGTTCCACCAGTATCTGGCCCATTGTACGCGCAACCGTTTTCTGGAGCGAATGGTTTTAGGGGTATACGATCTGTTTGAACGCTCGATTGAACAGAATATCCGCACAGAGGAGGGCTTTGCCTCTGCGGATCAGCACCACCAGGAGATGGTAAACTGCATTATTCAGCGGGATAAGAGTCAGGTGGAGGACGTGATTGCCCGCAGCCTCTCTTCCTGGCGCAAGGATGTCAAAGCGAAGGTAGGAGGATAAATTTCGGGCCGAATCTTTTATCCGCTCAACGTTGGGAAAGGGAGGATGGTTTTTATCTCAAAACGTAGGACGTCCTACTTATATTTGTCTTTTAATATGGAAACATATTAAAAAATAAAAAATCAGGAGGATAAGAATTATGAAAAAGGCATTGTCACTCATTCTGGCACTGGCCATGACCCTCAGCCTTGCGGCTTGCGGCGGCAGTCCTGGCGGCAGCCCCGGCGGCACTTCCGGCAATCCCGGTGCCGGCGGCAGCGGCTCCGGCGGCCAGAACTCCGGGTCTCAGGCGGCGCCCGAACTGGAGTATCCTGTCCGCTCCATCAACAATATCATCCCCTTCGGCGCCGGCGGCGGCACCGATGTGTGGAACCGGGCCCTGATGGATGCCATGGGTTCCATTATGGGGCAGACCATCGTCTCCTCCAACATGACCGGCGGCTCCGCCGGTTCCATCGGCGTCAGCTATGTCTGGGAGGCGCCCCACGACGGCTACACTCTCTGCGGCACCTCTGAGACGCCGCTGACCATCCCGGTCATGACCAACCTGGAGCAGACCAGCAAGGACTGGATCTACTACATCGCCGCCGGTTCCCCCGGCGTGCTGTGCGTCAACAGGAGCACCGGCCTCACCAGTCTGGAGGATGTCGTGGCCGCCCTGAAGGATGACCCCCAGTCTCTGTCTATCGCCGGCACCACCGGCGGCCTGTGGTTCGCGCTGGCCAAGCTCTTCGACTCTTACGGCAACGTGCCCTTCAAGTGGGTGGCTTATGACGGTTCCAGCACCGCCATCAAGGGCTGCGTGTCCAGCGAGGCCAACTGCGTGGTGGCCTCCGCCGGCGAGGTGGTGGACTACGTCCGGGCCGGTGACCTGATTCCTCTGTGCGTGATGAATACCGAGGATTGGGAGTTCCCCGGCTACGGAAATCTGCCCGCCGTCACCCAGACGGTGCCTGAGCTGGCCCAGTATCTTCCCTTGAGCCAGTTCCTGGGCTTCATGATCCCCGCCGACACCGACCCCGCCATTGTGGAATACCTCAACGGCGTGTTTGACCAGGCTATGGCCACCGATTCCATCAAGCAGTTCGCGGAGGACAATGTCTGCCAGTTGTACGGCTATACCGGTCAGGAGGCCTCCGACTTCGCCGCCTCGCTGGAGAGCAAGCTGTGCTGGGTCCTCTATGACATGGGCCAGACCACCTACAGCCCCGAAGATTTCGGTATTCCCAAGCCCTGACCGCTGAAAGGAGCGCGTGTCCGGCCCTTTTGGGCACGCGCTCTTCCATAAAGGAGAATGACATGAAGAAATCTGCTCTGCGTCGGGCAGACATGGTATTCAGCCTGGTGCTGATGGCCGTATCTGTCTGGACCATGATGGAAAGCGTCAAACTGCTGTTCAATCCCTTTGGCCGGGATTTCTCCAAGGTACGGGGAGATGACATCAAGGCGAGCATTGAGACCTGGTATCAATCTGCCGGTCTGGTCCCCTTTGTCATTGCCTGCTTTCTGCTGATCTGCGCCCTGTTCCTTTTCCACTTCGCCCGCCGGGAGGGCGCGCGCTTCGACTTTATCAAATTGGATAAAGTCAGGACTCTGCTGAAAAACGAGGAATTTCGGGTTGCCGCTGTGGTGATCGGCATCCTGTCCATATACGTGTTTGTACTGATGCCTCTGTGCCGGTCCCATCTGGATCTGTTCCCTCGCTTTCAGGGCTTTCCCTTTCTGGTCGCCACCTTTATTATGCTCTTTGCCATGATGGTGATTTTTGGGGAGAAAAAGGCCAAAAACATCCTTGTTTCTCTTGTGATATCCGCAGCGGCGGCCGGCGCCATCGCCTATGGTTTCGGTATGCTGGCGCTGATCCCTCTGCCCTGAGAAAGGAGAAAATTCATGAACGGAATTGTCACTCTGTTTCAGGAGTTCGTGGGGCTGATGGACCCGGCCATTTTGGGCCTGCTGCTGCTCTCCACTCTGCTGGGCGTCATCATCGGGGCCCTGCCCGGTCTGTCGGCCACCATGGGGATCGCCCTGCTCACCGGGCTGACCTATAAATTCCCCATTGCCTATACCTTCGCGATCCTGATGGGGATTTATGTGGGCGCGATTTATGGCGGCTCTATGTCGGCCATCCTGCTCAACATCCCCGGCACCGCCTCGGCGGCGGCCACCGCTCTGGAGGGTCATCCCCTGGCTATGCAGGGCCGGGCTGAGACGGCCATCAAAGTCACCCGGCTGGCCTCCATCATCGGCACCTTTATCGGCGTACTGGCTCTGGCCCTGATCGCCCCGCCCCTGACCAGCATCGCTTTGAAGTTTACCAGCCCGGAGTACTTCACCCTGGCCCTTTTCGGGGTCATGATCTGCGGCTCCATTGTCACCAGCGACATTCCGCTCAAGGGCTGGATCGGTGGGCTCATCGGCCTGCTCATCGCGCAGATCGGCATGGATACCATCCAGGGTGCCTCCCGCTTCGACTTCGGCCTCAACCAGTTGATGAGCGGCATTTCCATGGTGCCCGCCATGATTGGCTTCTATGCCATTCCGGAGGTGATCAAGGCCTTCGCCGGCAGCAAGGAAAAGATTACCGTCAACGAGATGAAGAACAAAACCAGGGAACGGGTGGCCGTTGTCCCCCTGGTGTGCGGCAAGCTGCGCCTGATCATCCAGTCCGCTCTTATCGGGATCGGCATCGGCGCCCTGCCCGGCGTGGGCGAGGATGTGGCCGCCTGGGTGGCCTATGGCGCGGCCAAGAAGACCAGTAAGGAACCGGAGAAGTTCGGGACCGGCTCCTATGAGGGGGCTATCGCCCCCGAGGTAGGCAACAATGCCGCCATCGGCGGGGCCATGATCCCCATGCTGACCCTGGCGGTCCCCGGCTCGCCCCCCGCGGCCGTCCTGCTGGGCGCGCTGATGATCCACAACATTCGCCCCGGTCCCATGATTATGCGGGACAACCCCACCTTTATTTACTATATCGCGGCGCTGCTGTTTTTGTCCGTGCTGGCTCTGTGGGCAGCTGGTATGCTGCTGGCGAAGCCCATGACCAAAATTCTGAAGGTGCCCAAGATCTATCTGATGCCCATTGTGGCCGCGTTGTCCATCGTGGGCGCTTACGCGATCAACAATCGGGCCTTTGATATTGTGATCTGCCTGATTTTCGGCGTGCTGGGCTATATTCTGGATAAAATGCAGTATTCCCCCGCCCCCATCGTTCTGGGTATCATCCTGGGCAATATGATCGACGAAAACTTCCGCCGGGCCCTGGTGGTCAGCGACGGCAGCCTGTCCATCTTTGTGACCCGCCCCATCTCTCTGGTATTCCTGGTCATCATCGCGGCGACCATCCTGCGCATGATTTATAAGAAAAAACCCGGCTCCCGGACTGAACCTGGCCCGGTGGAGTCCGGCGAGGAGGAATAAACAATGGGCAAGACCCTGTATACCATCAATACGGTCAACAACTTCATGGAACTTATTTACACCCCCTTTGGGGCGCCTTTCGCCCAGGCCAATCCGGACATTCAGGTCTATAACATCATGGATGACAGCCTGCTCAGCGATACCCGGAAGTATGGCGGCATGACCCCCGCCATTGCCTCCCGTATGCTGAACTACGCCAAGGCCGCGGAGGCCTCCGGCGCCGACGGCGTGCTGGTCACCTGCACCTCAGTCAATCAGGCCACCAAACTGATCCGCCCCCTGCTGGACATCCCCATTCTGAATATCGAGGAACCCGTGGCCGAACAGGCCGTCGCCGCCGGAAAACGGATCGGTGTGCTGGCCACCCTGCCCACCAGCCCCGCCGCCATCTCCCGGGTCATTCTGGAGAAAGCTCAGGAGCAGGATATACAGGTGGAACTGGTCCCCTCCGTAGTGGACGGCGCTTTTGACGTGCTGTGTGCCGGAGACCGGGCCAAACACGACGAGATGGTCTGCGAGGCCCTCTATAAGCTGGCCAGGGAAGTGGACTGTATCGCCTTCGCTCAAATCTCCATGAGCCTGCTGGTCCACGAGGCGGTGGACGTTCCGCTGTTTAAAATAGGCCCGTCCGGCTTCGATCGGATCAAGGCCATGATGGCACAGGCGTGAAGGAGGAGCTGATATGAACGAGAAGGCCGCCCGCCTGCGGACGCAGGCCAAAGAGGTGCGCAAAGAGATCCTCACCATGATACATACCGCCCGGTCGGGACATCCCGGCGGCTCTCTGTCCGCCGCGGACCTGATGACCGCGCTGTATTTCGACGAACTGAACCTGGACCCCCAAAACCCGAAGTGGGAGGACCGGGACCGCTTTGTCCTCTCCAAAGGCCATGTCTGCCCGGTGTTGTACACCTGCCTGGCCCTTCGAGGCTATTTCCCCAGGGAGGAGCTGGCCACCCTGCGCAAGGAGGGCTCCATCCTCCAGGGACATCCGGATATGAAACGCTGCCCCGGCATCGACATCTCCACAGGCTCCCTCGGCCAGGGGCTGAGCGTAGCCGTTGGCATGGCGCTGTGCGCCAAGCGGGATGGGAAATGCTACCGGGTATTCAGCATGGTAGGCGACGGCGAGAGCAACGAGGGACAGATCTGGGAGGCGGTGGAGACCGCGGCCAAATACAGCCTGGACAACCTGGTGATCCTGCTGGACCGGAACGGCCTGCAAAACGACGGCGCCTGCCAGGATGTTATGCCCAGCGGCGATCTGCCGGCGAAATTCCGGGCTTTTGGCTGTCAGGTCTGGGAGATCGACGGCCACAATATGGAAGAAATTCTGGAGGCATTGGCAGCGGTCCGAGCGGACCGGAGCGGAAGGCCCAAGTGCATTGTGGCCCGCACAGTCAAAGGGAAAGGCGTCTCCTTTATGGAGAACGTTGTTCAGTGGCACGGTAAGGCGCCTGATGACGAGCAGTTTGCCCGGGCCATACAGGACATTGAGGAGGGATTTTAATGGTGCAGGTCAAAGAAACCAGCCGGCCTACCCGGGACGCCTATGGAGATGAGATTCTGGCCCTGGGCCGGGAGGATAAAAGAATTTTTGTAGTGGACTGCGACATCGGAAAATCCTGCAAGACAGTTCCTTTCGGCCAGGCGCTGCCCGAGCAGCATGTGAACGTGGGCATCGCGGAACAGAACGCCTGCGGCGTGGCCGCCGGACTGGCCGCCTGCGGCAAGATTCCCTTTGTCACCACCTATGCTGTTTTCGGAAGTATGCGCATGTCCGAGCAGATCCGCCAGGAGGTCTGCTACCCCAGGCTGAATGTGAAAATCGCCTGTTCCCACGGGGGGCTCACCCCCGCCAACGACGGGGCCAGCCACCAGGGCATTGAGGATATGGGTATCCTGCGCACCATTCCCAATATGACTGTGGTCATGGGCTGCGACTACAACTCCACCCGGAAGCTGGTCCGGGCGGCGGCTCAATATGAAGGTCCGGTTTATCTGCGGTTTACCCGGGACGCAGTTCCGGATATCTATAACGAGGATGAGGAATTCGTCATCGGCAAGGCGAAGATCCTGCGGGAAGGCAGGGACGTGGCCATTATTGCCACCGGGGAGATCATGTCTCTGGCTCTGGGGGCGGCCGACCGCTTGGGGCGGGAGGGAATCTCCGCCCGTGTACTGGATATGCACACCATCAAGCCCCTGGACATCGAGGCGGTCGTCAAGGCGCTCCAGGAATGCGGCCGGGTCGTTACGGTGGAGGATCACAACATTCTCAACGGCCTGGGCAGCGCGGTGTGTGAGGTGGCCGCCGAGCTGGGCCTGGGTAAGGTCCGGCGCGTCGGGATTCCCGATTGCTTTGGGGAATCCGCCCCTTATCAGCGCCTGCTGGCCAAAAATGGCATTACTGTGGAAGCGATTGTCGACAAATGCAGGGAAATCATATAAACTGGGGGTGCCCGGTATGGGCGCCCCTTTTAAATTTCAGGAATATCAGAGGAGTGTGCGAAATGAAAATTGTAGTACTGGACGGATACACCGAAAACCCCGGAGACCTGAGCTGGGATGAGCTCGGGCAGCTGGGAGAGCTGACGGTCTATGACCGCACCAGCCTCACCGACGAGGCAGAAGTGATTGCCCGGATCGCTGACGCGGAGATCGTGCTCACCAACAAGACCCCAATTACCAAAAAAATTATTGACGCCTGTCCTGGCATGAAGTTTATTTCTCTGCTGGCCACCGGCTACAATGTGGTAGATCATATATATGCGAGGGAAAAGGGTATTCCCGTCGCCAATGTCCCGACTTACGGCACCGCGTCGGTCAGTCAGTTCTGCATTGCCCTGCTGCTGGAGGTCTGCCACCACATTGGCCATCACGACGCCTCGGTCCACGCCGGGGACTGGGCCAGCTGCCAGGATTGGTGTTATTGGAACTATCCCCTCATTGAGCTGGAGGGAAAAACCATCGGCATTATTGGTTTCGGCCGCATCGGCCAGGCCGAGGGCCGGGTAGCCAAGGCGCTTGGCATGAACGTGCTGGCCTATGACCTCTATCCCAATGACTCCGGGCGGGAGATCGCCAGATATGTGGACCTGGACGCCCTTTACGCTCAGGCTGACGTGATCACCCTCCACTGCAATCTGACTGCGGAAAACACCTGTATGATCAACAGGGACTCTATTGCCAAAATGAAAGACGGGGTCATCCTGATCAACAATGCCCGGGGGCAGCTCATTCACGAGCAGGATGTAGCCGACGCCCTGAACAGCGGAAAAATGGGTGCCGCCGGCCTGGATGTGGTGTATACTGAGCCGATACGTCCTGACAATCCGTTGCTGAAGGCCCGAAACTGTATCATCACTCCTCACATTTCCTGGGCGCCCAAGGAGAGCCGCCAGCGCATCATGGACTGTACCGTGTCCAATGTCAGATCTTTCCTTGAAGGCACACCGGTCAATGTAGTAAACAACTAATCAATCATGAAAAAATGTATCGTTATTTCCGACTCTTTTAAGGGCACCCTGTCCAGTCTGGAAATCTGTAAAATTGCCCGCGGCTCTATCTCCCGCATTTTCCCTGACTGTCAAGTGGAAACCATTCCGGTGGCCGACGGGGGCGAGGGGACAGTGGAGTGCTTTATGGAAGCCATCGGGGCCGTTCCGGTCAACGTTGAGGTTTCCGGCCCTTACGGCACTCCTGTCCGCGCTGTCTATGGCCGCAGCGGAGACAAGGCCATCATTGAGATGGCCGCCGCCGCCGGTCTGCCCATGGCAGAAGGGAAGCTGGAGCCTTGTCGGACTACCACTTACGGAGTGGGGCAGATGATCCGCCACGCCGTGGAACAGGGCTGCACCAATATTCTGTTGGGCCTGGGAGGCAGCTGCACCAACGACGGCGGCTGCGGCTGCGCCGCTGCCCTCGGCACAAAATTTCTACGAAAAGGCGGAGCGGAATTCGTCCCGGCCGGAGGCACTCTGGACCAAATTGCCCATATCGACGCGGCCGGCACAAAAACGCTCCTGGCCGGAGTCAGACTCACCGCAATGTGCGATGTGGACAATCCTCTCCACGGTCCTCAAGGGGCGGCCCACGTCTTTGGGCCTCAAAAGGGCGCTGATCCAACCACGGCAGAGTTCCTGGACGGCCAGTTAAAATCTTTGGACGCCGCGATACAGCGGGAATTAGGCCTGTCTCTAGGATATATTCCCGGTACAGGAGCTGCGGGCGGTATGGGTGCGGGCTGCATTGCTTTCCTGGGCGCGGAACTGAAGTCCGGCATTGAGGCGGTATTAGACATGGTGGATTTCAACAGGCGTCTGGAGGACACGGACCTGGTCATCACGGGAGAGGGCCGTATCGACTCCCAGAGTGTCCGCGGCAAAGTGATTTCCGGCATCGCACGGCGCACCCGGGCCCAAAAGATTCCTCTGGTCGCCATTGTGGGCGGTATTGGGCCGGGAGCGGAGGAGGCCTATCCCTTGGGCGTTACCGCCATCTTTGGTACAGACAGGCAGGCTGCCCCCCTGGCGGAGATCATGCTGCTGGTATCTGAGAATTACCGCTATACTTTGGAGGATGTATTAAGGCTTATTCGAGCTATAAAAAACTGAGACGGCAAAGAAAAGTTTTGCCATTTCCCAAACAGAGGCTTGCCATTCTCTCTGACACGAAATATAATCGAGGCTGTATTGAGGCTTGATGGTCAGGAGGCACTATGGCAAACATACTGATTGTTGAAGATGAAACCGCCATGCGGGACATTATCGCGGACTATATGCGAAAGGGCGGCCATACCTGTTTTACCGCCGGCGATGGCATAGACGCCCTTGTCACACTGAAAAATCATCCTATGGATTTGATGATCCTGGACGTGATGATGCCCCATCTGGACGGCTTCTCCGTCTGCAAGGTGGCCCGTGAGATGAGCGATATGCCCATTATCATGCTCACCGCCAAGAGCGGAGAGGACGACAAGC
>ERZ779627.299-NODE-299-length-10090-cov-6.470553_pt1 | contig 10090 bp, 13 predicted proteins | sample MGYA00514191_ERZ779627 | MGnify/ENA primary metagenome ERZ779627 (study PRJEB29562, sample SAMEA4376705) | mouse gut metagenome | isolation source: Cecum | study: EMG produced TPA metagenomics assembly of the A DSS colitis mouse model was used to assess the... | reverse complement strand
GGCTCTCATCCATCAGCGTATCGGTTTCTCTGACCGTAACAGCACTGTTTTCCTTGTATTTTTTTATTAGAATAGAGACTGCTTTTCCATCAATGTAAAGGGCTGAAATTTGAACGGAAAGCAATGTCTTTAAGATTTCATCAATGAGAATACCCTCTCCTGCAGACGGCTCTAATATGATATCATTACGGGAAACTCCAAGACGTCTTATCATATACGACGTTATGTCGCTGGAATTTGTGTAATATGCACACAGGATATCTTTCATCATTTCACGCCTTTCTCAAAGAAAAAACTTAAGATCCATCTTAAGCAAAATTATATATCCCGGACATTACCACGTCAAGTATTTCAACAGATCATTTTCCTGCAGATGTTCCCTCAGTTCGCCGCTGATATCCTGCTTCCAGTCAACGTTATGATCCAGCCATTTGCGAATATCAAACCCTGTAAAGGCTTTCATCGCCGCATAACATTCATCAGCGCAATAAACATCCCAATACGGTGAATTTTTCAATGTCTGCAGATAATGATTGTTTTCGCTTTCTTTTTGACGGACAAACAATAATGTTTTCTCATTTTCTCCCAACGAATGGTAAATACTTGCGACAAGCAATAATCTGTTCGTATTTCCTTTCTCATTAGAACTGAATCCACTCTTGAAATCACAATTGTAATGCGTTCCATCCTGCTCAAAATGCAAATCCAAAGCAAGCTTTATTCCCCCGCTGTCAACCATTGTCCATGGAATTTCATAGCGCCGCTTGAGTTCGATTTTAATATCTTCCGCAATTTTCAGTGAATCTATATATCCGGCCGCACTTTTCCTTATGTTCCTATGCACCTGTTCAAAATCAGGCGGTTTAATAATATGCAGCTTTTTTACAGGATACTCAAATGTAAGTCGGCAAAAAGGCTCCCACAGTTCACCAATTCGGCGGGCAAAAGCCATATATTCATAAGGCCATACTTTATTTCTGTATTCAAGCATAATAATATAAGACGCATAAGTCATACTCAATATTTCATTAAGCAGACGGTCATTTCCCCATTTTTCCGAGTTTGCCTGTCTTTTGAGCAGAGCCAGCTTCTCATCACGGTATGTCTTAATCTGTCGGTTGATCACACTCGCCTTAGTATATTTACTTTTCTGTGAAACCCACAAAAGCCCTGCTATTGTTTCGGCCCGATTACGAAAGTCTTTCATCCATTGCTCTTTTGTATAAAACACCGCAATCTCCTTTCCAGCTTATCCTCCCCTTCAACTCCTGCGGCAGCTCCAGTTCATAAAACCCTTTCGCGTGTTCCGTATGAATCGGGCAGATGGCTTCCCTCGGATTCACTTCTTTGATGAGCTGCGTCAACTGTTCCGCCGTGGCATGTCCGCTCGTGTGCAGGTGCTTCACCTCCACGCCCTTCGCCTGCTGCCGCTTGAGAAACGCGTCCCATTTCCGGATATAAGCGGCCTCTTCCGGCTTCAGATAGCCGTCCCACATGGAGTAGACGATGACCGGCTTCAAATCGAGAAATTCATTGATATATTTTTCACAAAAATCCTCCGGCTTGATCAGCGCCAGGAACCCGTGCTCCCGCATGACGTCCTTCTGCTTCCTGGGTTTGTCCCACATCTTATGATGCAGTTCCTGATCCGGATGCAGGACATATACATTTTCAAATTGATACAGAGGCGTTCTCGCGCCCGCCAGTTCGGTGAACGTCCGAAGCTGCTGACAGACGTAGTTGCTGTAGGTGTACAGATACATCCCGTTCGCGCGGGCCGCCTGGTAAAAGGACGCCAGCGAGTCCAGATTGGTAGACGAACAGATCAAAAACGCGTATCTGTGTTCCCGGAAATATTTCCGCGCCTCCGCCTGAAGCTCCGCTTCGGTCTTTACAATTTCCGTACGCCGGCTCATCATGGTGCCCTCGGTGATGAGGATGTCCACATCCCGCCTGCCGTTCCTTCGGATATACCAGTTCGTCATGGGAAGAAGCGCCTTCCCGCGGTAGCCGTGTCCCCGGAAATCCCCGGTGTGCAGGATCGTCTTATCCGGCGTCTCGATCAGATACATGTAAGCGTCATAGGCGGAATGGTCCACCTCGTACCCGGTCACGGTGACCGGCCCGACGGCCATGGGCGTATCCCTCTTCACTTCCGCGATCCGGATATCGTCCTGCAGCACCGCCAGCGCTTCCCGGGCCGAAGACGCAGTCCTTTGATCCCGCGCCCGGGCCAGCGCCTGATAGATGTTGATCATGACCGCTCTCGACGCCGCGCCCAGGTACAGTCTGGTCCGCGCCGGGACCTCCCGGAATCTCCCGGCATGATCCCCGTGATAATGGGTGAACAGGACGGCGTCCACCGGCTCCTTCTCCCAGTCATGTTCATACTCCTCTTTTTGCTCCGCTCCCGGCAGCGACATGCCGTAGTCGATCATGAGCCTGACGGTTACGCCGTCCCCCGCATACGTAATAATGGTCACGCATCCGCCAATCTGATCGCCCTGACGGATCTGGATCTCCGTTGCCATGAATGTTCCCTCCCTGTCCCGCGCGCTGTCTCTGATAAGGGTATTACGCTCCTGCCGCTCCTCCAAAACAGAAAAGAAACGCTCCGTCATACTCTTATGTCCTTTTTGCAGTATAACAGTTTCCGCGCCATAATTCAATCTTTCGTAGAATCATGAAGACAGCAGAATCCTTTCAAAAATTTGCATATTCAGAAGTGATACCGCACATTCCTTATTTCCAATATCGGATCATATCCGGTTCCTCCTGCCATGAAAAAAGAAAAATGTTCCCTGCCGGAAAACAGACAGGGAACATTTTTTTGTTACCGATGGCATCCGTGATATCTGCCGTGCCCCCGACGGGAAACGGTCGCACAGGTGCCGTCGCAGTAGCCGTCCTCGTGGTCATAACCGCAATACTCGCACTCGTCATGCATATGCCGTCCTGTCTCGGTACATCCTTCTACCGTACAGACCGGACAGCCGGTATTAACCGCCGCCCGTCTGTGATGTCCGTGATGCCCGTGAGCAAAAACCGGCATCGCCAGAAGGCCTGCAAGCAGAACCGTAGCCATAACCGCGGTAAGCCGTCTGCGAAGATGCATGTTTCTCCCCTCCTTCCTTTTCCTGCGGACAAAACTCCCTGCCCCGTCTCAGAAGCATGTCTGGCCGCAGTAACTGCTGTAAGAACAGTATAGCACGGATATCTGCTCCCGACAACTATCCCCATGAGAAATACATTTTCCTAATCCGGTATGACTTTTCAGGCTTACATCGCCCGGGCTGAAAAGCGGTACGTGTGAACAACAGCGATCCGGTACATACTAACAAAAGGAACGGCCGTATACATCCGTGCTCCCGGGAGGGACGCGGAAAGCCGCGGACCGTTCCGGAAAACTGATACAGGAGGTGAGACGGATGCAGCACATCCAGTCTTCCGTTACCGAACTGCCCGCAAGCTGCAAGTCTGCGGCGGACCGGGCGGCGCAGGTGCTGGCAGAAGAGGATCGGTACGCCGATCTGAGCGAAAGCTGCCGGAAAAAACTTACCGAACTGGAAGAAGAGCTTTCCAGACAAACAAAGGAACGGGTTGCGCTGGTGGCATACCGGATTTAGGAAAACGCGCATGTTTACGGACAGACCCGCCGAGAGGATCTGCATCCCCGGCGGGTCTCTCTGCGCTCCCTGAACCGGAGCCGTATTCTACAGAATATCGACCGCTTCCCCGGCCAGCGCTTTGTTCATGCTGCGCACCGCGCAGAATTTTCCGCACATACTGCACGTATCGCTGTGATCGTCTTCCGGTTTCCGGCTGTCCCGAATCGCCCTGGCAGTTTCAGGGTCCAGCGCGCAGGCAAACTGCGCCTCCCAGTCCAGCGCCCGGCGGGCTTCGGCCATCCGTCCGTCGCGCTCTTCCGCCCCCGGTATTCCTTTGGCGATGTCCGCCGCGTGCGCCGCGATCTTTGAAGCGATGATCCCCTGTTTTACGTCTTCCACCCCGGGCAGCGCCAGATGTTCCGCAGGCGTTACATAACAGAGGAACGCCGCTCCGTGCATGGCGGCGACGGCTCCCCCGATAGCGCCCGTGATATGATCATACCCCGGCGCAATGTCCGTCACCAGCGGCCCCAGCACATAGAAGGGCGCGCCCATGCAGACGCTCTTCTGGATCTCCATATTGGCCGCCACCTGATGAAGCGGCACATGCCCCGGCCCTTCCACCATCACCTGCACATTGTGCGCCCACGCGCGCTTCGTCAATTCCCCCAGGCGGACCAGCTCTTCGATCTGGCATACGTCCGTGGCATCCGCCAGGCACCCCGGCCGGCAGGCGTCGCCCAGAGAGACCGTCACGTCGTACTCCTCGCAGATGTCCAGTATCTCGTCAAAATGTTCATAGAACGGATTTTCCGCCCCCGTCATGCTCATCCAGGCAAAGACAAGGCTTCCGCCCCGGCTGACGATATTCATCTTCCGCTTATGCGTGCGGATCTGTTCCATCGTCTTTCTCGTAATTCCGCAGTGCAGCGTCACAAAATCCACGCCGTCCTCCGCGTGAAGCCGCACCACGTCCACGAAATCCTTTGCGCTCAGCGTCGACAGATCCCGCTGATAATGAATGACGCTGTCGTAGACCGGAACCGTACCGATCATCACCGGACACTGCGCCGTCAGCTTCCGCCGGAACGGCTGCGTGTTGCCGTGGCTGGACAGATCCATGATCGCCTCCGCGCCCAGTTTCACGGCGCTCATCACCTTCTCCATCTCGATTTCGTAATCTTTGCAGTCTCTGGATACGCCCAGATTGACATTTACCTTCGTGCGCAGCATACTGCCGACTCCTTCCGGGTCCAGACAGGTATGACGCCGGTTGGCGCATATGACCGCCTTCCCCTCCGCCACCAGCTTCCTGAGCCGCTCCGCAGACATCTTTTCCTTTTCCGCCACAATTTTCATCTGCGGCGTCACGATGCCCTTTCGCGCCGCGTCCATCTGTGTCGTATAAGTTCTGTTTTCTTTCATTCTCTGCTCCTCCTCGTTATCATTTCTCGTCCGCTGCTTCATTACTTTTCACACAGCCAATGTCAGCCCGGTGGCATGGAGTCGGCGGCAGCGCCGCTTCTGTTTCCCTGCTTCCAGGCGGTACGCTCCCTCCGACAAACGGATACGCGTGGGCCATGGGTCCGATCCCTTTTCCCAGAGCAAGCCGCGCGGACAGCACGCGGTTCAGATAATCCTTCGCCTTCCCGACCGCTTCATAAAGACCGTCCCCTTTGGCCAGATTGCCGGCAATGGCGCTGGACAGGGTACAGCCGGTCCCGTGGGTGTTGGGATTGTCGATCCTTTTTCCCGCAATCCACCGGGCCTCCCCGTCCGCGTACAGAAGGTCGTCCGCGTCGGAAACACGGTGTCCGCCTTTGCACAGTACGGCGCAGCGCCAGCGCTCGGACAGAAATCCCGCCGCCTGCTCCATCTCCCTTCGGCTGACGATCTTCCTTCTGGTCAGCGCTTCCGTCTCCGGCAGATTCGGCGTAATCAGCGCCGCCAGCGGAAAAAGCTCCTCCTGCAGCGTCCGCACCGCCGCCGCTTCCGTCAGCCTGATGCCGCCGGTGGACGCCAGTACCGGGTCGAGGACGACCGGCCCCGACTGATATTCTCTCAGCTTTTCTGCCACCGCTTTTATGACCGCTTCGGAAGGAAGCATCCCGATCTTGACCGCATCCGGACGAATATCCGTAAAGACATCGTCCATCTGCGCTTTCACAAATTCCGCTGGAACCTCCAGAATCCCGTGCACTCCGGTCGTATTCTGTACGGTCAGAGCCGTCACCACGCTCATGGCGTATACGCCGTTGACCGTCATCGTCTTGATGTCCGCCTGAATCCCCGCTCCTCCGCAGGGATCGCTCCCCGCAATCGTCAATACTGTTTTCATCTCTGCCTCCCGTACCGTCAAAGCGCCGTTTCACGACCGCCCGCCGCCGGCAGGCAGATGTTCGGTGTCGTGCGGATGCCGCTGCAGTTCCCGTACCGCCGCCAGAAGCTCCCGCACATCCGCCGCCCGGTCCGCGCCGGCGAAGAGCGCGCCGACCGCGGCGATGCCGGCGATGCCGGAACCGGCCAGCCGCCTTACATTTTCCCGGTTGATTCCGCCGATAGCCACCGCCGGAACCTCCGCCGCCCGGCAGATCGCCCTCAGCTCATCGTACGGCAAAACGGACGCGTCCGGCTTCGTCCGGCTGCCGAAGACGGCGCCGCACCCGATATAATCCGCCCCCGCCGCCTGCGCAGCCAGGGCTTCCTCCACGCTGTGGACGCTGCCACCGATGATGCAGTCTTCTCCCAGAAGCTCCCTCGCCTTTCCAATCTCCATATCCGACTGCCCCACATGCACGCCGTCCGCTCCCACGGCCCGGGCAATCTCGGGACGGTCGTTGATGATCAGCGGAACCCGGTATCTGCGGCACACCGCCGCCAGACTTTCCGCCTCCTTCAAAAACGCTTCCCCGTCCAGCCTTTTCTCCCGAAGCTGGACGCAGGTTACGCCTGCCTTTATAATTTCCTCCACCGCTTCCTCCAGACGCTCTCCCGGCCGCAAACAGCGCCTGTCGGTCACGGCGTACAAGGTCAGCATTTTCCTGTCAAACTTCATATTTTCACTCCTGTTCCTTCTCTTTTGTTCCGGCACAGCTTTCGTCCCGGCTGCCGCAGAGTTCCTCCAGCGCGTCGAACAGGGCGATGTGAAAACTGCCGATCCCGCCTCCCGCCCGGTCCGTCCGCGCTCCGGCAAGCCGGGCGCTCTCTTTCCAGATGCTTCCCGCCGCGCACGCCGCCTCGTAAGGCGCAAGCCCCGCTCCGGCAAACAGCGCGCAGAGCGCGGACAGCATGCAGCCGCCGCCGGAGATCCGCCGGATCCTCGCATCCCCGCCGGTCAGAAACGTCCGCCGTTCTCCGTCCGACACCGCATCGGTTTCTCCGCTGATCAAAACCGCGCAGCCGCAGGCTCCCGCCAGACGGTCCGCCAGCTCCATCTGCGCCGTCTGTTCCAGTTCCACACTGCTCTCCACGCCTCCCGACGTACCGCTTCTCTCTTCCAGAAGCGCGCAGGCTTCCTCCTGATTGCAGCGGATAAGAGACAGCTTTACTTCCCTGCGCACAAGCGCGACGGCATTTCTCCGGAAGAGACTGGCGCCCACGCCCGCCGGGTCGAGCACCACCGGACGCCCGAGCTCATTCGCCTTCCCCCCGGCCAGCACCCAGGCACGCAGCTTCGCCTCATCCGGAACCCCGGTGTTCAGAAGCGTCGCCTGACTGAGGGCGGTAAGCGTCCGTACTTCCGACGGTTCCCGCCCCATGACGGCGCTGCCTCCCGCGGCCAGAAGCACGTTCGCCACATCCTGCATCGTGACCGGATTGGTCAGGCAATGCACTCCGGGCGCGTTCTCTCTCAGCTTCCGCAGCCATATTTCCCGTGTCATCGCTCTACCTCATCCCCCGGAACGGCTCCAGAATCTTTCCCTTCTCCAGCGCCGTGATCATCCCGAAGACCAGGACGCTCCCGGCCGCTGTGGAGATGAAAAAGGGAACAACATAGACCGCAAACCCTGCCGGGCCGGCCCCCATCAGATATTTTGCCACCGGATACGCCATCAGCCCTCCCAGAATACTCGTTCCCGCCGTCTCCGCCATGCAGGTCCAGGACAGGTTCCCTGTCTTCCTGAATATCAAACCGCATAGAAACGCGCCCGCCATGCTCCCGGGATACGCCATCAGCGTTCCCAGTCCTGTCAGATTCCGGATCGTACTTGCGCAGAAGGCAACGGCAAAGCCCCACCACGGCCCCAGCGTGACCGCTGCCAGAACATTGACCATGTGCTGCACCGGCGCGCACCGGCTCCCCGCCACCGGGATGCTCAGCAGACTTCCCGCCGCCGCCAGCGCCGTCAGAAGCCCGGCGAACGCCAGCTTCCGCGTCGTCTCTTTTTGTTTTGCGTTTTTTGGTTTCGCGGTTTCCTGTTTCATAATCGTAAATCCTCCTTGCCCGGATTTCTGCCGCCGTATCTCCGAAGAAAAACGGATCATCGGGCATCCGTCAGCGTGCTGACATCCTTCCTCTGGACGCCCGTGTACAATCGATCAGAGAAGATTTCTTCCCTGATCGCCGCGCGGGGTGCGTGCTGCAAAGCAGCAGATCTCCTTACGCACCCCTGCGCATCAAAAAAAGATGCACGCAGGCATCTTTCTCATCCGGTTCCGCCGACCCCCCGCCGTATCTAAAAAAAAGAGACGCCGCAGGCGCCTCTTCCGTCAGATCGTACAGTCCGATCATACAGTCCTCATCCCTACGTTGGCATTATCCAAATCAGGTTACGGGTCGAAGCGCAACAGCTTCCTCTCAGCCGGCTTACTGCCAGCTCCCCTCTCCAATATGTTGTTACGGATTTATTATAAAGCGAATTTTTCCGTTTTGCAACTGAAATTTTTCATGTCACCTGCATGTCACCTGCATGAAAACAGATTCTCCACATATTCCCGCATCCCTTCGCGGGAAGTGACGTTTTTTGCTCCGTCTATGATCTTGTTCTGCTCCGCCTCCGACAGATGGCTGAAACGGATCAGGATATCCGCATGCTGCGCAAGCTCCATCGTAAAGCCGATGGGCAGGTCTCTTTTCTTCAACATCTTATCACCTCAGTGACAGGATGCGCAGGCCGCAGCAAAATTATACCTTTACAGACCTTTGTTTTTCTCCTTTTTATAAGGAAGCGCCGATTCCGCCACCGCTTCCTCAAAGCCTCCGGCAATTTGCAAACGGCGGACATCTATGCTATGATAGGCTAAAAACAAAAAAGATGCAAAGAGGTAACATCATGTATGAACTGATTCAAGTCTCGGAACAGAGCTATTACATTCAGAGTCCGGCGAAGATCGGGCTGGTACGGCTGAACGATCAGGAAGTCTGCCTGATCGACAGCGGAAACGATAAGGACGCAGGCCGGAAAATCCGGCAGATTTTGGACAAAAACGGCTGGCGTCTCACCGCCATCTACAACACGCACTCCAACGCCGATCACATCGGCGGCAACCGGTATCTGCAGAGCCAGACCGGGTGCCGGATCTACGCGCCGGGAATCGACTGCGCCTTCACCCGCCATCCCGTCCTGGAACCGTCCTTTCTGTACGGCGGCTTTCCCTGCAAAGATCTGCGGCACAAATTCCTCCTCGCCCAGGAAAGCGACGCCCGGGAGCTCACAGAGGACTGTCTGCCGGAAGGCTTTGAGATCCTTCCGCTGCCGGGACATTTCTTCGATATGGTGGGATACCGGACCGGAGACGGCGTCGTCTATCTGGCGGACTGACTCTCCAGCAGGGAAACGCTCGACAAATACCAGATCAGCTTTCTCTACGACGCCGCCGCTTACCTGGATACCCTGCAGATGGTGAAGACACTGCCGGGCAGGATGTTCGTACCGGCCCACGCCCAGGCGTCGGAAGACATCTCCGCGCTCGCCCAGTACAACATCGACAAAGTGCTCGAGATCGCAGACCGGATCACGGACCTCTGCCGGGAACCACTCTGCTTTGAGACAATCCTGCAGAAACTGTTTTCCGGCTATGGACTGACCATGAATTTTGAACAGTACGTCCTGGTCGGCAGCACGGTCCGCTCCTATCTGGCCTGGCTGAAAGATACCGGCCGGCTGAACGTCCTGTTTGAAGACAACCTTCTGCTCTGGCGGCGGACGTGAGCAGAATCAGTGTACAAATATTCTTTACTGCCAGTTCATCCGTCCGTACCGTTTCGTCACCGCCAGAATCTCTTCTTTCAGCTCTTCCGACAGCTCTCCCTTGACCAGCCGCCACTTCCAGTTGGTGCCCAGGGTGGAAGGCTGATTCATACGACACCGGTTCGGAAGGCCCATATAGTCCTGCATGGGAATGATGCACATTCCGGAACAACTGCGCATCACCAGCGCGATGAACGATTTGTACAGATCCTTCGCCGGCGTGTGCTGGTCGCACAGATAGTCTCTGGCCATCTGCCGCTCTTCCTTTGTGATGCTCTTGAACCAGCCGGT
>ERZ779627.298-NODE-298-length-10099-cov-5.784349_pt1 | contig 10099 bp, 7 predicted proteins | sample MGYA00514191_ERZ779627 | MGnify/ENA primary metagenome ERZ779627 (study PRJEB29562, sample SAMEA4376705) | mouse gut metagenome | isolation source: Cecum | study: EMG produced TPA metagenomics assembly of the A DSS colitis mouse model was used to assess the... | reverse complement strand
TGATCGCCCAGCGCAACATGCGCCGCCGTCTGAAGCTTCACGTCCAGCGTCGTCACCAGACTGTCGCCGACATTTTTCTGTTCTCTCAGCTCATTAATAAATTTTTCCGTAAAATACGCGTTGGAAGTCAGAAGCTGAAAATTTCCCAGCTCCTCGATTCCGGTCTTCCCGTAATCGGAATACCCCAGCACATGCGCGAACGTGCAGTCAAAAGGATAATACCTCGTCTCCGTCCCATCCTCCGACACCTTCGTGTAGGCAAGGACCTGCCCGTCGGAAGCGAGAATATTTCCCCGGATCACCCGCTTTTCAAACGTCTCCAGTCTCGCGTTGTAGGGGTTGTTGATGGTACCCCGGCTTTCCGCCACCTGAAAATGCACCAGATATCCGATCATCAGCACAAAGAGGCCGGTAAACAAAAGCAGGATGTTCGTATACTCTCTGCTGTCAGGCCTTTTTCCCGTTTTTTTCTGATTTTTCTTTTTTTGCGTCTTTTTCTTTTCCATTTCCGGTCACCTCATCACCGCGTTTTAGATACATTCCCTGTATCACTGCCCACACCGCGAACATGCTGAGCAGCGAACTCCCGCCGTAGCTGATAAACGGCAGCGTCACTCCGGTGGAGGGGATGAAACGAACCACTCCGCCGATAGAGAGAAACGTCTGGAAAATCACCAGCGTCCCCAGCCCCGCGGCCACCAGCTTATAATAAGCGTCTTTCAGGCACATGGCTATATTCAGTATCATATAAAAACTGCACAGATAGACGAAAATCAGGAAGACAGCAAAGAGAAGTCCGAACTCCTCCGAGATGGCCGCGAAGATAAAATCCTCTTCCACGACCGGAATCTTATACGGCATCCCCTGCCCCAAACCCAGTCCGAACCAGCTTCCGGTCCCTATGGCGAACAGCGACTGCGTGATCTGATACCCCTCTTTCTCGATCACGGAGAACGGATCGCTCCATGCCAGCACGCGGGTCTGCACATGGGAAAACATCTTCCAGGCCAGATACGCCGCCCCGCTTCCGGACAGAAGTCCCGCCAGAAAATACAGCGGCTGTTTCGTTGCGATATAAAGCATAACCAGATAAACCACGAAGAAAATCAGCGCTCCGCCCAGATCCCGCGAGAGCACCAGGACCAGCACATGGGCCGCGGCCGCGCAGGTGGCGGTCACCACCCGACGGAAATCCTGCGCTTCATGGAGCGCGCCCGCCACAAAGAACACGAACAGAATCTTCACAAACTCGGAAGGCTGAAAGGTAATATCATGTATGGTAATGGCAAGCTTTGCCCCGTAACTCAACTGTCCCGCGATCAATACCGCCGTCAGAAAACCGAAGCCCGCGATTCCGTACCACCGATAATATCCTCTCAGCTTTCCGGCGGATTTGCGGATGATCCACGGAATCAGGAACGTAAGCCCCGCCGCCAGCACCGCCAACTCAAACTGTCTGGAAGCCCGGTCAAACGACAGCCGCGCAAGCATCACAAAGCCCACGCTCAGAAGTACCAGCAGATTATGGTTCAGCAGATGATCCGCACCGGGATAGATCACATGCTGAAGCGTCAGAAACACCGCGAAAAACACCATCTGCGCCCCGCAGAAATAAGCGATCTTTTCATTCCCGGTATTCAGATACAGAATCAGGTTCGCCATCAGATGCATGCCGAACAGAAGAAAATCCTGCTGCCACAGCGCAGCTCTCTTTTCCTCTCCGGGTTTTCGCACCAGTTGAAAACCGGTCAGCGCATATAATGCCAGAAACAGGACAATGGCATATTTGGACAGTTCGGTAATGACATTCACCATATTATTCCACGCCCCGCTTCCTGTGTCCTCTCGTAAAATCACCGTCCGGTCTGCTCCGCTTTGCCAGTTGTTCCAGAACCTTCCGCACCTCTCCGGCGTCCTCCGTCGTGAACATCACCCGAAAAATTCCGGCGTGAAACTCTCCCGGTCCGTCCAATTGATCAAGAAGGTATAACGGCCGGCTGTTGTAGATCACATTGTAGCAGTCCCGGCAGCAGTTCTTCACCGGAAAGAGATTCTGATACCGGTCCCTCAGCATCCACAGCTCCGTCTTCCGGCGGCAGCGGTCCAGCGTTTTGTGCAGGCAGCCCGCCGTCACCATCATCGGATATCTTCCGTAGACGATCTGTATGCTGTCATCGCAGGCGGTCTCTCTCAGTTCCCGGCCGTTCAGCTCCAGCGGCGCCGTTACAAACCGGACGCCCTTTTCCTTCCAGAAGCCGCGGCTGCGGCGGTTAAAAGTATAGACGTTGTGATCGGAAATCAGGTCGCCCTCAAAGCCGGACGAACGCAGAAATTCATACTCTTCCAGATTGCGGAATACGTAGCCGTCCACCGGAAGCGAGAGCCACCAGTCTTTTCTATTTTCATACCGCCTGGCAGTCTTCATCCGGAAAATCACCGGCAGCGCTGCGTACGCCTTCAGCCCCTTTTCACGGATGCGGCCGACTGCTTCCTCCAGTTCTTCCTCCATGCTCTCCGCGTCCACATATACCGCCTCGAACGAAAGTCCGCTTTTTTCCTTCAGATACTCCGCCCGCTCCAGTACTTCCCGGAGCTGTTCCCCTGTCTCTACCGAGATATGGAGCGCCCGTGCTGCGCCCGCCGGACCGACGCCAAAGGATTCGCTCCCGCGGCCGTTTGCTCTCATGGCTGTTTCCGCCGGGCCTGTCCGCCAAAAAGACTGCACCAGACGCTCCTGCAGCTTTGAAAACGCGTCTCTTCGGAGCTGATTGACCGCCTGCACCGGGACAAACAGCGGCCCCTGGAGCCGCACCTCAAGCTCTGCCCACTCAAAAGGAGTATTGCCGGTCTTCCCAAGCTGTTTCTCAAACTGAGACGCCTCCATGGGACGGTTCTTCGGAACCTGCGGACATTCTCCGTACACGGTCACGCCCTCCGTCCCCGCGCCGCGGTCTCCGCCGGTTTTCGCAGGCGCAAGCTCCAGTCTCATCGGTCTGCCCGCTTCCGCGTACAGGACGCCGGAAATCGGAAGCTTTTTCTCCGTCTCCACGTATTCGCGGCGAAGCGCCTGCAGCCGTTCCTCATAGGCTTTTTTCTCCCGCGCATCCGGTTTCCTGCCCGCAAGCGCCATCAGCTCCCTGCCGTTGTGCCGCTCATAGTATCCCCGGGAAAAGCCGTCCCGGTTAAAGAGCAGCAGCAGTTCTTTTCTATCCGCCTCCGACACTCGGTAGTCCTTTTCCCCATACTGCAGATAACGATCCACATATTTTCGGTAGATGCGGACAACGCCCGCCACATATTCCGGACGTTTCATCCGCCCCTCGATCTTCAGGGAACAGACACCCGCCCGGGCAATCTGCGGAAGAAGGTCAATGGCGCACAGATCTTTGGGACTCAGCAGCGTACCTTCTCCCCCGGAGACCGGCTTTCGTCCCGCCAGCGCTTCGTAGGACAGGCGGCAGGGCTGCGCGCAGCGCCCCCGGTTTCCGCTTCTCCCTCCCAGAATGCTGCTGAACAGGCACTGGCCGGAATAGCAGTAACAGAGCGCGCCGTGCACAAAACACTCGATCTCCAGACTGGAAGCCCGGCGGATCTCCGACAGTTCCGCAAGGGACAGTTCCCTTGCGGGCACGATGCGCCGGATGCCTTCCCGCTCCAGCAGCCTGGCGCCTCCCGCTCCGCACACGGTCATCTGGGTGCTGGCATGGACAGGCAGATCCGGAAACCACTCCCGAACCGCCCGGAGAACGCCCACATCCTGCACGATCACCGCATCCAGTCCGTGCTCGTAACACGGACGGAGATATTCGTATAATTCCTGTTCCAGCTCCCGCTCCTTCAGCAGCGTATTGACGGTCAAATACAGCTTCACGCCGTAAAAATGCGCGTAGTCTATCGCCTCCGTAAGCGCGCCGCCCTCCGGATTGTCCGCGTAGGCCCGCGCTCCGAAACGGCCGCCTCCCATATAGGCCGCGTCCGCGCCCGCACATACCGCCGCTTTCAGACTCTCGAACGAGCCTGCAGGGGCCAGTAATTCCAGTCTGTTCTCCATGCTCTCTCTGCTCCATACATCCGACGGGGCTGCTGCAAAAAATACTCCGGACAAATTCATCAGTCTGTCATCCGGAGCCGTGTTTGCGGCAGCCCCTTTTGTATCTGTCTGTAATTCTCGTCTTTCCTTATCTAAAGTCTCTGCTCCGGCTTGTAAAGCCGTCTCCCGGAAGCCGACTTCGCCTGCTGTTCCTGACGCTTCTGCTCCCTCGAAAGCCTGTCCTCGAGTTCCTGAATCTGCGCCATCAGCCGCTCTCTCTCCATCCTGGCGTCAATCAGGTCATGCTTCAGGCCGTAAATCTCCCGGTCCTTCTGCTCCGCCTGCTGCTGCAGCTCTTCCCGCGCCGCGTCCGCCTTGAAGTAAACGTCCGCAAGATTCATATTTTTCAGAAGCTGCTTTTCGTCCTGAGAAAGTATGCCGTAATTCTCCGTCCGGGAAATCTGCTCTTCCATCTCGTTCAGATACGTGGCAACCCTGTGAAGATAGTCGGTGCTCTCGTAACCGCTGATCATATATATTTTTCCGTTTATCAATACTTCCGCCGTATTTTTCTTTGCCATAAGTAGATCCCCCGTCCGCACACATGCCTATATGCAACATTATAGCGGACTTAGCCGGGGAGCGCAATCCCCAAATGGACATAAGACTGTTCCGTCGCCATCCGGCCGCGGGCGGTACGGTTCAGAAAGCCGTTCTGAATCAGATAGGGCTCATAGACGTCCTCCAGCGTTCCGGCGTCCTCTCCGAGGGAAGCGGCCAGCGTGTCAAGCCCCACCGGTCCTCCGGCAAACTTTTCTATAATCGTCCGCAGAATCCGGCGGTCCGACTGGTCCAGCCCGTGACGGTCCACCTCCAGAAGGTCCAGAGCGAAGGCCGCCACCTCGCTGGTAATCCTCCCGTCGTATTTTACCTGCGCGAAATCACGGACCCGCTTCAGCAGCCGGTTCGCAAGCCGGGGCGTCCCTCTGGAACGGCGCGCAAGCTCCTCTGCCCCCTCCGGGTCGATCTCAACCTCCAGCACGTTCGCGGAACGCAGAATAATCGTCGTCAGCTCCCGCACCGTATAATATTCCAGATGATGCACGACGCCGAAACGGTCCCTAAGCGGCGCGGTCAGAAGGCCGGCACGGGTGGTCGCTCCCACCAGCGTAAACCGGGGCAGATCCAGACGGATGCTCCTCGCCGAAGCGCCCTTTCCGATCATGATGTCGATCGCGTAGTCCTCCATGGCCGGATACAGAACCTCCTCCACCTGACGGTTCAGCCGGTGGATCTCGTCCACAAACAGCACGTCCCCTTCCTGCAGGCCATTTAAAACCGCCGCAAGCTCGCCGGGCCGCTCGATCGCCGGACCGCTCGTCACTTTCATATGACTGCCCATCTCATTGGCAATGATCCCCGCCAGAGTCGTCTTGCCCAGTCCCGGAGGCCCGTAGAAAAGTACATGGTCCAGAGCTTCTCCTCTGGACTTCGCCGCTTCTATATAAACCTTCAGATTACTCTTCGCCTTCTCCTGGCCGATGTATTCGGAAAGACTCCGGGGGCGGAGACTTCCCTCCATGCGGACATCTTCTTCTGCCGCGTCTGTTGTTATGATTCGCCGGTTGTTCATATTCGGAACCCTCTATCCTGTCTCTGTGATTGATCGGACCTCTGACTGTCCGCGCAGCCGCCGATCGGAATCTGCATTCGCGTTTCCCTAAAATGCCATCCGTTTGAGCGCCTCTTTCAGAAGCGTCTCCACATCCATGCCTTCTGCGGATTCTACGGAGCGCACCGCCCGCAGAGCCTCGGTACGGCCGTAGCCTAGCGCCACCAGCGCCGCCGCCGCGTCCTGCACCGACTGGCTGCCGGCCGCCGCGCCCTCATCAGGCAGTTCCGGATCCGCGCCGATTTTCCGCGCAAGAACCTCCTCCGCATCCAGCCGGTCCTTCAGCTCCAGTATAATCTTCTGCGCCGTCTTGACGCCGATCCCGGGCGTCCTCGCGATCCGCTTCGCGTCGTCGGCCAGAATCGCAAATCTCAGATCATCCGCGCCCAGCACCGAGAGAATGCCAAGTCCCGCCTTGGGACCTACGCCGTTGACGCCGGTCAGCATCCGGAACATGCGCAGATCGTCTTCCGTCCGGAATCCAAACAGAACGACCGCGTCTTCTCTGACCTGCATATACGTATAAAGTTTCACCGTCCGGCCGGTTCCTTCAAGCATGGACAACGTCTGTCCCGGAACCAGCACCTCATAACCAACCCCGTTGACATCCAATATCACGCTGTTCTCCGTCAGGCCGGCAATCTCTCCTCTTAAAAATGCTATCATATCATCCGTATCCTCTTCCGAACCCATTATGTGCAGAATCATCATACCACGCCTGGTTCAAAAATACAACCATATGTTCGGGTTTTGAGTTTATTCGTTATTTTCCAAGTTACTGTTTACAAATACCGATTCCCAGCCCGGCGTGGGCGGATCTTCCTGAAAGACCCATTGAAGGGCGCCGGTCCTTAGGCGCGGTCTTTCACGCGCCTTAGTACCGCTGCGTCCCTTCATTAAGCGCGAGCGGGGTCTGGAAGGATGATCTGCCCGCGTCGGGCGTCCGGGTGGCGTGAATGTAAATAACAGCTTTTATTCTTCACAAATTTCCACCGTGACCCGGTTGGGCATACAAACGATCATCTCGCGCACATTTTTTATGGGGGCCGAATGTACGCAGATCTGATCCGGACAGTCCCCATAAATCATCCGTGCTTCCCCGCCGGCAATTTCCAGCCTGTTCGTTTCGTTGACCGCAATCACCTGTTCCTGCTCCAGACGGTAACGTCCGTATTCCTTCCCGTCCACCCGAACGACCGCATATCTGCCCCGCGTTCCTGTTCCGTAAATCAGAAAACCGGACAGACAGAGGAACAGCACAAGAACCGCCGCCAGCATCCGGTCATTTCTTTTTTTCACAATTCTTTCCTCATTTCATCCGCACAGCGTCTTTCCTCTGTCCAGTATACTCTCCCGCCGCCATGATTTCAAGACCGGCTGCTACTGTTCAGATTTATACCGCCCGGACGCCCGATGCGGGCAGATCATCCTTCCAGACCCCGCTCGCGCTTAATGAAGGGACGCAGCGGTACTAAGGCGCGAAAAAACCGCGCCTAAGGACCGGCGCCCTTCAATGGGTCTTTCAGGAAAATCTGCCCGCACCGGGCTGAAAACCGGCATGAGTATCAAAATTACCACGGCAAAAGCAGGTCCCGGAAGACCGCTCTCCCGGGACCTGCCGGCCCGCACTCTAGTATTCCAGATATGCCCCCTTCATGGGACTTGCCGCGTGTTCGGCAAACAGCCGCAGCGCCCCGCTCTGATAACGGAGCGGGCGCGGCTTCCAGCTCTTTTTGCGCTCGGCCAGAACCGCGTCGACTTCCTCCGGGGTCTTCTCTTCGCCGTGAATCCCGATGATGTTCAGCTTCCGCTCCATCACGTCGATCTCGATCAGATCCCCCTCCTCTACCAGCGCGATCGGTCCCCCGACCGCCGCCTCCGGGCTGCAGTGGCCGATGACCGGACCGGTGGAAGCGCCGGAAAACCGCCCGTCCGTGATCAGGGCAATGCTGCGTCCCAGCTCCCGGTCGCTGCTGATCGCCTCGGACGTGTAGAACATCTCCGGCATCCCGCTTCCTTTCGGCCCCTCATAACGGATAAACACCGCGTCGCCTTTCTGAACTTTATGCTTGAGCACCGCATCCAGACATTCTTCCTCGCTGTCGAAGGGACGCGCTCTCAGCACCGCGCGGAACATTTCCCGCGGACAGACCGTATGCTTGATGACCGCGCCTTCCGGCGCCAGATTGCCGCGCAGGACCGCAATGCTCCCGTCCGTCCCCAGCGCTTTCTCATAAGGCCGGATGATGTCTTCCTTCGTCACGGCGCACCCGTACCGTTTTCCGAACTCCTGAAGCCATTTCCCGCAGCGCTCATAAAAGCCGTTCTCTTTTAAATCGTCCAGATTTTCACCCAGCGTTTTTCCGGTCACCGTCATCACATCCAGATGCAGATGATCTTTGATCTCCTCCATGATGGCCGGAACGCCTCCGGCATAATAGAAGCACTCCGCCGGCCATCTGCCGGCCGGGCGCACATCCAGAAGATATCTTGCCCCTCTGTGCAGCCGGTCAAAGGTATCTCCGGTGATCTCAAGTCCCAGCTCATGGGCGACGGCCGGGATGTGAAGCAGGCAGTTGGTGCTTCCGGAGATGGCCGCATGTACCAGAATCGCGTTCTCAAAGCTTTCCATCGTCACCATCTCACGGGGCGTCATATGTTCCATGCAGGCAAGTTTGACCGCCTGACGTCCCGCCTCCCGGGCATAGACCAGCAGATCCGGGCTGGTCGCCGGCATCAGAGCGCTTCCCGGAAGCGCCAGTCCCAGCGCCTCCGCCATAATCTGCATGGTGGACGCGGTCCCGATGAAAGAACACGCCCCGCAGCTCGGACAGGCATTTTGTTTTGCCCAGTTCAGCTTCTCCTCGTCAATCTCGCCTCTCTGATATTTTGCGCTGTACATGCCGAGCTGCTCCAGCGTCAGCATGTCCGGCCCCGCGTTCATGGTACCTCCTGGTACGACCACCGCGGGAATATTGACCCGGAACAGTCCCATCAGATTCGCCGGCATTCCTTTGTCGCAGCTCGCCAGATACACCCCCGCGTCAAAAGGCGTGGCGTTGGCGTGAATCTCGATCATATTGGCGATCATCTCCCGGCTGGCCAGGCTGTAATTGATTCCGTCCGTGCCCTGGCTCTCTCCGTCACAGATGTCCGTACAGTAATATCTCGCCCCGAAGCCTCCGGCCTCCGCAATCCCTTTTTTCACCTCTTCCACCAGCGTATTCAGATGTCCGCTTCCCGGATGGCTGTCTCCGAAGGTACTCTCTATGATTACCTGAGGTTTGGACAAATCCTCCGGTCTCCAGCCGGTTCCGATCCGCAGAGGATCAAGCTCCGGCGCAAGTTTCCGCATTTCCTGACTTTTCAATGTACACATCATCCGATTCCTTTCTTAGTTTACATATCATCCAGCTTCCGCAGCCGTCTGCCGTCCGGCAAACTCCCTTTTCTACGCAAAGAAGGATATAATCAATGCTACCACAAATCCGGTCGCCCCTACAAGTGTCTCCATAACGGTCCAGGTCTTCAGCGTCGTTTTCTCGTCCATCCCCACCAGCGATTTCACGAGCCAGAAACCGGAATCGTTGAAATGAGAGCAGACAGTCGCGCCGCCCGCCACCGCCGCGGTCGTACAGGCAAGGTACAGCGGGGACAGTTCTCCGACGCCCGGGATGGCCGCCACGATGCCGGCCGCCATCGTCATCGCCACCGTCGCGGAACCGACACAGATACGCACCAGCGCCGCCACGATAAAGGCCAGCACGACCAGCGGCAGAGACATGGAAGCGACCGCATTTCCGATCACGTCGCCCAGCCCGGAATACTGCAGAACGTACCGCAGTACGCCGCCGCACGCAGTCACCAGCAGAATCAGTCCGGTCGGCTCCAGCGATTTGGTCATAATTTTCTCCAGCTCTTCCGTACTGTACCCATGACCGATGCCGAGAATCAGCATCGCGGCCACGGTCGCGATCAGAAGCGCCACGAACGGCTCTCCGAGAAAACCGAAGAGGGGCTGCAGGCCGCTCATCGCCGGAACCACGCCTGCCACGGAATCCAGAATAATCAACACCAGCGGAATGAGAATGATTCCCACAATCGCCCAGAAGCTCGGAAGTTTGGATTCGTCAAAATCCGCCTGATTCGCCACATGCTCCGGAACCGGAATCTCATATTTTTTGCCGCAGACGGAACCCCATACCGGACCAGCCACGATCATCGACACCACGCCACAGCAGATGCCTACCAGAATGACCCATCCGAGGTCCACGCCCAGCATCGTCGCCACCAGAATCGGTCCCGGCGTGGGCGGTATAAACGCATGCCCCACGGCCAGACCTGCCACAAGCGGGATCGCGTAGCACAGCGACCCCCGGTTCGTCCTCTTCGGCAGA
>ERZ779627.296-NODE-296-length-10169-cov-5.765869_pt1 | contig 10169 bp, 2 predicted proteins | sample MGYA00514191_ERZ779627 | MGnify/ENA primary metagenome ERZ779627 (study PRJEB29562, sample SAMEA4376705) | mouse gut metagenome | isolation source: Cecum | study: EMG produced TPA metagenomics assembly of the A DSS colitis mouse model was used to assess the... | reverse complement strand
GAGCCGCCGGGCACGGTGACAGAGCCGTCCCCCTCCACCTTGCCGCCCTGGTCGCCCACGGTGACCTCCGGGCCATTCTCGCTCTTGACCGTGGAGCCGCCGGAGACCTCTACCTTTCCGTCCCCGGTGGGGGTCACACTGCCGCCGGTCCCGGGGGCGGTGATGGTGGTGGAGCCGCCCTCCCCATCGGGGATGGTGACGCTCCCGCCGCCGGGAACGGTGACAGAGCCGTCGCCGGTGACCTTGCCGCCCTGGTCGCCTACGGTGACCTCCGGGCCGTCTTCAGGCTTGACGGCGGAGCCAGCCGGGACCTCCACCTTGCCGTCGTCGGTGGGCGTGATGGTAGCCTCGCCGCCGTCAGGCACGGTGATCTCGGTCTTGCCCCCCTCCCCGTCGGGAATGGTGACGGTACTGCCACCGGGAACGGCGATGGTCCCGTCGCTCTCTACCTTGCCGCCATCCTCAGGGATGGTGACTTCCGGGCCATCCCCGGTCTTGACGGTGGAGCCGCCGGGGACTTCTATGCCGCCGTCCCCGGTAGGCTGGAGGGTGCCGCCGCCGTCGGGGGCGGTGATGGTGGTGGAGCCACCCTCCCCGTCGGGAATGGTGACGGCACCGCCGCCGTCAGGCAGAGTGATGTTGCCGTCAGGGTCGATCTTGCCACCGTCAGGCAGCTCCACCTTGGTGCCGTTGCCGGGGTCTACAGTGGAGCCAACCGGCACGTTTACTTCCCCGGAGTCGGGGTCAACGGTGACGTCCTCGCCCCCGCTGGGTGGGGTGATGGTGGTGGTCACGCCGCCCTCGCCCTCGGGCGAGGTGATGGTCACGTCCCCGGTGTCCGGGTCCTTGGACACCGTACCGCCGCCGGGAAGCTCTATCGGATCGCCCGGCGTAACGGCAGTTCCCTCAAAATTCTTAGCCGTCCACGCAGCGTAGAGGGTGACGTCCTTATCCACCGTGTAGACGTTGAACTGCCAAGGCTCACCGCCGTCAGCCCGGGTGAACCAGCCGCCGAAGTTGTGCCCCGGCTTGGTGGGGGAGGGACTGGGCTTGAGGGCCAGCCTGCCCTGTGTCACCGTCTGGTCGGGGGGCGTGGGCGCGCCGCCCTGGGCGTCGAAGCTGACGGTGAAGTCCTCCAGAACAGGCAGGTCTTCGATCCAGAGGGGATAGAGCTTCACAGCCCCATTCTTCACCCGGCCCATCAGGGCCGCGGCGGTGACGTTGGCAATGGCCGCGCCGTTCTTGGTATAGGCCCAGCCGCTGAAGGTGTAGCCCTCCTGGGTGGGAGCGGCCAGGGTGACGGTCTCATCCTCCACGGTGAAGGAACCGTCCTCCACCCCAGCCCACTGGTAGTCGATGGTGTAGGCAATGGGGGTAAAGACAGCGGTAACGGTGACGTCGGCATTGGGCATGGTAAAGGTATAGTGTGCGGTGTTCTCCGGGTCTATTTCGGGGGTGATGACCTTTTCCTCTGTGCCGTTGCTGTAGTTGGCGGCCAGGGAGGACAGCTCATAGCCCGCCTCAGGCTTCACCGTCAGGTTGACGGTATCGCCGGGATTGACCACGTCCCGCCGTTTGGTCACCTGGCCGTGCTCGATCCCCCCGGCGATCCTCAGGGCCCTGGCCTCAACTCCTTGGGTGCGGATCTGTACCCGTGTGGCGGGGCTGGGGTCGTGGGTGTCGGTCTCCTTGTAGCGGAACTCGTAGTCGCCGGCCTCCAGATCGTCCAGGGTGGCGGTGGCAGCGCCGTCCCCGGCCACATCGGCCCAATCTGATTGGGGTTCGGTGACCTTGCGCCACTCCAGCTTGTCGGCGTCCTGGGTAACGGTGATGGAGCCTTTCAGATGGTCGGCGTCGATGTCGATGACGTCAAAGATACCCACAGGCTTGGCCTGGTCCGCCTTGGTCACGGTGCCGTCAGGCTGAACGGTGCCGCCGCCGTCAGGGACGGTGACCTGGGTCTTGTTGCCCTCGAGGTCCTCGGTCTCCACGGTGGAACCGCCGGGGGCGGTGATGGTTCCATCCGGCTTGACCTCGCCGGTGTCCTCCCCCTCGGGGATGGTGACGGTTGTCTTGTTGCCCTCGGGGTCGGTCTTGACGATGGTGGAGCCGCCGGGAACGGTATAAGAGCCGTCCTCATTCTCAGTAATGCCGCCGCCCTCGGGCACGGTAATGGTGGTGGAGCCGCCGTCAGGGTCCACGATGGTCACGGTCTCATCGGGGTTGTTGACCACAGGCTCGCCGCCGGGGGTCACGTCCAGGCCCTCGCCGCCGCCGGGAACGGTAACATCGGTCTCGTTGCCGTCGGGGTCGGTGACGGTGACATTGCCGTCCTCCCCTTCAGGGAAGGTAACGCCGCCATCGGGGTCGATGGTGCCGCCCTGACCGCCGGTGATGGTAGTCTTATTGCCGTTTTCGTCCTCTACGGTGGAGCCGGTGGGGGCGTCCACCTTGCCGTTGGGGTCCACCGCGCCCTGGCCGTCGCCGATGGTGATAACGGAGCCCTTGCCGCCGTCGCCGGGGTCGGTCTCCACCTTGGCGCCGGGGGGCAGAATGATCTTGTCAGCGTCCTCCTCGGTGCCCACTTTGACGGTGACGGAGTCCTCGCCTTCGGGCAGGGTGATGGTGGTGTCGGCCTGGCCGTCGCCGTTCTTGTCGATGGTCACAACGCCGCCGCTCTCGTTTTTGATGACAGTGCCGTCCTCCAGGATGATGGTCTCCCCGGGCTTCAGGTCATAGCTGGCCTTTCGCGCCCACCGCACCGGGAAGGTGACAGACCGGCCCGGCATGGTAAAGCTCCCGGTATAGACCGCCTCGGTGGTGACAGCGTCATCCCCCTCGCCGGTGGTCTCGGTGACGGGCACTCCAACCTCATCCAGCAGCGCCCAGCCCGCCAGGTCATAGCCCGTCCGCTGTAGGCCGCAGTCGGCGGCGGGGAGGGTAAAGCTGCCGCCCTCGGCGGTATCGCCCTGGCTGGGAGCGTCGCCCACGGTGTAGGCGTCCTTCTCATAGGTCACGGCGTACTCGGGCACGGGCAGGGCCGCCACCGGCTGGGTCTTGGAGTAGCCGCAGTCGGAGCAGAAGGCGGTCTCCTCTCCGGCCACGCCCACCTGGGGAGCGGTGGTGAGCTGCCAGTCCCCCCAGATGTGAGCGGTCTTGACCGTGGCCCCGTCCTCCCCGGTCTCCACCGCGCCGCAGCCCTCCCGGGCGCATACGTGCCAGTGCTCCGTGTCGTCGCTGTCCCAGGCGGTAAAGGAATGGCCCAGGGCGGGGATGACCTCGGTGGCGGTGTAGCCGCAGACGGTGCAGCTCTTGACCCGGCTGCCCGCCTGGGTGCAGTTGGCCTCGGTGACGGTAGCCTCGCCATAGGTATGCTCGGCCTTGCTGTCCGCTTCTACCGCGTCGCAGCGGTCACAGACGCGCCAATGGCCGTCGCCGTCCTTGCTCCACGTTTCGCTATAATTGTGACCCTGGGGCTCGCCCACGGTCTGGTCCACCTCCAGGCCGCACTTAGTGCAGGTGAACAGCCGCCGCTGGGCGGTGGTGCAGGTGACGCCGATGTTGTCCACCGATCCGTCGTGACCGCTGTGGTCGCACTCGGTCCAACGGGGGTAGATAGTGGAGTCTCTGCTGAATTTGGTGTCCTTCGTGACTTGAGTACCGCCTGTCCGCGTCGTGTACCAGCCCTCCCAGAGGTAGCCGGGTCGCTGCTCCGGCGCAGCCAGTTCATCTTCGGTGAGCTTTCCGCCGGCATTGGCATGGTGAACGACGCCGTCCATCGTGACCTGAGTGTAGCGCAGGGTCAACTCACCCTCATCGTTTTTGTCCATCTGATTTGATAGCATACCAGTCACTTTGAAATACTTGGAAGAAGTTTTCCCTGCCGCCTCAAGCTCCGGCCACCCTTGGGTAAAGGGAACGAAGGTTCTGCCGCTGGGGCTCATGCCGCCGCCGTTCATAACAGCGACCCGATAGGGTGTTGGGGGTTGTTGGAGGGAAGGTCCTACATGGATCAAGGCCTGTTCTTTGTTTGACTGATAGTAGTTTTCCAAATACAGGTTGACAGCACTGTCGATCTCGGGGGAATCCCACAGGTAGAGTGGGTTTTCTTCAATAGCTACGCTGCCCTTTTCCAATTTCCCCGCGTAAAAATGCCAGGTTCCGATCCCAGATTTTGCAAAGTGCGCATCGGCGTAGATCGTCCCACCATACTGGTATAGCACACTGCCGCTATCCATCGCAACGACATAGGCGTTGCCTGTCGTCGCTTCGATCCGTCCTGTTCCCTTGCAGTCGCAGAGGGTAAGGGAGGAACCCACGCTGCAATGAAACACAGCAGTGTCAGTTGCCGTCAACGTATGTCCGTTCAGGCACAGGGACACGTCCCCATAGATGGTGATAGATTTTGCCAGGGTGATATCTTCGGTGAGGATATAGTTCCCCCCGTTCAGGTCGCCCCCGGTTGTGACGATGGGCTGATACTTCACCGCCTCGTCATGGGCGGGACCGCTGTGGGCGCAGGTCTCACTCCCGCCGCATGGCAAATGCCGGTGGGGCTTGTAAAGCTCCACCGTCTGGTTGTTCCCGGTTCCCACGTTGCGGACCTCCACGCCGGTCAAGCCGGACACGGGGACAAAGTGGGCGGAATAGTCCGCGCCGGCAGGGGTGGTGATGGTCATGGGTGCGGCCTCGGTGGGAGCTACGGCACTGCAGGTCACCGAATATGTTCCTGTAAGGGTGGGGTCCACCGTGATCTTTCCATTGCTGCCATAGAATTGGATATCGCCGTTTGCGCCCTCGATCTCCGGGCTGCCCGAGAGAGATACACTCCCACCAAACAAGTTAATTCCACAGCCCTTGGGAGCCTGAATGGAACCGCCACTGATCGTTACAGCCTTGTTATTGCCAACAAATATGCCATACGAGCCGTTGTTGGTAAGGATACTTCCACCCTCCATGCGGAAGTTGTTTGTATAAATGGATACGGCCTGGGTGATACTCTTAGATTCCAGACTTCCGCTCTTTATGAGGATGTTACTGCCGCCTTGACCATTAATGACAGGTTGATTGGTGGAGACCAGCCTCGCGCCATCCACGGTCACAACGCCATAGGTTGCGACCGCGTTATTGGCTGCGGTAATGGTGCCGCCATAGAGGTGGGTCGTGGTTCCGCTGGTGGTATATATGCCTCTTTTGCTTCCGGCATCGACAACGCCTGTGCCCTGACAGTCGCACAGTTCAAGAGTGGCGTTATTATTCACATACAAAAACTCATTCCCCTGGCCGTCAACATGGGAAAGGGTGTGCCCGTTGAGACAGATACGCACCGTGCCGGAAAATCTGAGTTGCAAGCTGGTGGTGATGTCCTCGGTCAAATAGTAGTTCCCGCCCTCCAATGTTTTGATTTGGGACAGCTCGCTGGTCAGCATGGCCTGGGTCAGTTCCTTTGCAAAGTACACCTCCTCTGTGCCGTTGGGGGCTACCTTGTGTTCATGCCGCTCGGCCCACTGCGCGGTGATGGTGTGGTGCTCCGCCTTGGTCACCACCGTGGCGGCGGTGACGGTCTTGCCGCTTTCATCCTGCCAGCCCACAAAGTTGCTGCCCGCTTTGGTGGGCGCGGGCAAAGCGCCGTAGGACTGGCCAAAGGTGACGGTCTTGCTGGACTGGGCCACGCTACCGCCGTTGGCGTTGTAGGTGACGGTATAGGTGTTGGCCGTCCAGCGGGCGTAGAGGGTGTGGTCGGCGGCTTTTTTCACCGTGGCGGCACCCTCCACCTTGCTCCCGCCGCTCTGGGCGGTATACCAGCCCGTGAAGGCGTAGCCCGTCCGGGTGGGGGTGGGCAGGGTTCCGTAGGCGGCGTCATAGGTGACGCTCTGGGTGGTAGCGCCGCCCATCGTGCCGCCGCCGGGATCAAGGGTGACGGTATAGGCGTTGGCCGTCCATGCGGCGGTGTAGGTCTCGCTCCCGGTAGGGACGGTATCGGCGGTGACGCCGCCCCAGCCGGCGAGGGTGTAGCCCGTCCTGGTGACGGCGGGCAGAGCGCCCAGCGCGTCCCCGGTGTTGACCCGCCGGGTCTCCACTGTCTTGCCGTCGCTTTGGAAGGTGACGGTATAGGCCTTCCGGCTCCACTGGGCGTAGAGGGTGTGGTCGCCGGCGTTGGTGAGCTTGGTGTCCGCCGTCACCCTGGTCCCCCCGGTCTTGGCGGTGTACCAGCCGGTGAAGGTATAATTGGTCCGGGTGTGATTGTTTGTTTGGGTGTAGTTGTCGTTTTAGCTGACGCTCTGGGAGGCCGGGGCGACGCCCTCGCCCTCGTTGAGATCAAAGGAGACGGTGTAGCTGTTGGCCGTCCAGCGGGCGTAGAGGGTCTGGTCGGCGGCGGGGATGGGGGTGGACGCCGTCACCTGGGTTCCCCCGGTCTTGGCGGTGTACCAGCCTGAGAGGGTATAGCCCGTCCGGGTCATAGTGGGCAGGGGCCCATAGCCCTTGCCGTACTCCACCTTCCGGGTGGAGGCGCGAGAGCCTGTGACCTGAAAATCAAAGGTGATGGTATAGGTCTTGGGCTTGTAGACCGGGGTCAGAGGCTTGGGGTTGCCGGTGGCGGGGTCGATGGTGTCGGCCACAGGGGTATTCTCGTTGACCTCCCTGCCGCCTTCGGTTTCCCAGTGGTCAAATTCCTTCCCCGTGGGGGGCGCGGGGGGCGTAGGCAGGGCGTCGCCATAGGTCTCGCCGGCGGCGATCTCCTGCTCCGCGGTGGTGCCGTCGGGCTTTTGGATGATAACGATGTACCTGGTGTAGCTCCAGCCCGCCGTGAGGACGGCGTCGGCAGTAAAGATGGTATCGCTCCCAACGGGCTGGTTGCGGTCAGCGTTCAAAAACCAGCCGTCGAAGGTATAGCCCTTCCGGGTGGGGGTGGGCAGGGTTCCCACAGCCTGCCCCTGCGCCACGGTGACGTAGGAGGGCACGCCGCTGCCGCCGTTGGGCCGCAGGGCCAGCATCAGGGGCCGGACCACCACGGCGTTGCCGCCATTGGTCAGCGATTGCAGCAGAGTGGCGGGTTTCGGGGAAACATTGGGCACGCTGATGGTGAAATAGTCCTTGGGATCGGCGGAGCCCATCTTGGCGCTCCACACGTCTGTGACCCGCCGGGGCGGGTCGATAGAGGCGTTATAGTCTGGGAGGTACACGGTGTAGGGCTTTCTGTTGGTGATCGCCTTGCGTAGCCCGATCAGCCCTTTGCCCAGGTCGATGTCGGCCTTGCCGTCGCCCGATTGCATGGTGGGAGTGCCCTGGAAGTAGATGTTGCTGTTGCCGGTGTTTTTGACGGCATTCTCCTTTTGGCCCAGCAACTCCACACCCTCCAGGAAGATCAGGTTGCCCCCGGTGTTCAGCACGCCTGTATTGGCACCATTTACGGCTGTGACCGCCGCTCCGTCCTCCGTGCCCAGATACAGGTTGCGCGCCCCGGAGTGGGTGATGGCAGCTGCCCCGCTGTTGATGGTGCCGTTGGCGATCTGGGTAACGGTACCCACGCTGCCCCGCACATCCAGGGTGGAGTTATTATAGAGATGGATGGCATTGCCCCCCAGGTCCATGGTGCCGCCCCTGTGCAGAGTGATATTGCCCGTAATGTGCTGTGTGAACACCTGAAGGTAGGCATTCGTGGTGGCGTTGTAGGCGTCGATGGCGTCGCTCAGTCTGGTATAGGGCTTGCCGTTTACCGCCGCGGCGTAGCTTTTCTGGGTCACATTGGCGGCGGTGAAGGTAAACCGGGCGTCCAGGGTGTGGTGGTAGGAGGAGAGCAGCGAGGTGGAGCAGTTCACCCCCACATAGGCTCCCATGTTATAGGTCACAGTCTTTTTCTGGGCGGTGACATTGCTGAAGGAAAGGGAGAAAGTCCCCGTGGACTTGCCGCCGTTTTTGCTGTCGGAGAAATAACGGTAGCCGGTGGTGAGCGTAGCCGCGCCGGGGGTGGGGTAGCGGTTCTCGCCCACGTTGAATTTGGTGGTGGCGGCCTTATCCTGCCCGGTGCCCCAGAAGAAAAGCTCTAAGTAATAGCTGGCCGCGCCCTTGCTGTTGCGCCAGCCCTCAATGGCCAGGTCCAGGTCCACCACTTTGGTGCTGTACGCGGGGACCTCCATAGTAAGGGTGAAGGGCTGGTAGATGATGTTGGACTTTTTATATTTCTCCTTCTCGGCCACGATCAGGGTATAGCTGTCCCCGCTGTTGGAAACGGAGGTATTGAAGTTCCCCCGGCCCCTGCCGCTCCAACCGTGGTTGGCTCCGCTTGCGCCAATGGTGCCGCTGATGTCGCCGCCGTAATAGTAATACGACTGGTTGGCGGCGGGCACAGCCATCTGGAAGGGGGCGGCGGCCCGCGCCCCAGTGGAAAAGAGCTGAGGGGCCTCCGCCGTCAGGTTTGCGGTCTCTGTCTGAGGATCGCTGAGGCTGACGGCGTCTGTCTCAGTATCGGCGTCCCAGGCCGCCGGATCCGTCCCTTTGTCGGGAAGGGTGAGAGACAACCCGGCATCCTCTGCGGGCTGGATCACCGGCAGCTCCGGCAATTCCGGCAGCTCCTCTCCCGGCTGGGAAAGGGCATCGTTGAGGAGGGCACCCTCCTCAACGGCAGCCATGGCCGCCCCGTCCTCCCGCGCTCCGGCGAAGGCCGCCGTGGGCAGCAGCCCCAGCAGCATCACCAGGGCCAGCACCAGGCTCAATACTCGTTTTTTCATAGTCGGTTCCTCCTCTATTCTCAGCTTTGGTCAACACAGTCAAAGATCTCCCCGTCCTCCACCGCCACCACCACAAAGGTCCCGTTTTCCCGGTGGTAGCTGCAGGTGGATAGGGTCAGCAGCCGACAGCCGTACCGGGGCTCTATCCCCGTATCGTAAAGGGCCTCCTCTTCCGCCTTTTGGACATATTCCTCAAAGTCCTCCGGCTGGGAAAGGTCGGTATATTGGTAGTACCGAAACCCCTCCTCACCGGGAATATAGGCGTGGCTGTAAAAAGCGGCCAGGACCCGGTATTCCCCGGTTCGCTCAGGGGTATCGAAACGGATGACCGGGTGGGCGGCGGCATAGTCGGCCTGGGCATATTGGGCCAGGGAGCCGAACATGGAGCCATCCCGCATATTGTGGCCGTAAATGATGACATGGGCGCCGCCGGGGGCACAACCCTCCCCCACAAACAGGCTGCCGCTGACGGCCTCCGAGCCGTCAAAGGCCCGGCGCAGATAGTACTCCGGCTCCTGGGGCGTATACATTACCGGGTAATCGACAGCGGTACCTTCGATCAGCAGCCATCCGGCAAAATCGGGATTTTCCCGGGACAGCTCTTCATAGGGAGAGACCGCCGGGGCGCTTTCCGCCGACGGCGGGTCCTCCTCCCCGCGGCGGTGGACATAGACCGCCCTTTCCTCCTTATGGACCCTTTGGGCCAGCTCCCGGTAGGCCGAGCGCTCCCGGTGGGAGCGGGATATGTCCCAGCCCAGAAGTCCCCCGGAGATCAGGAGGACTGCCGCCAGGAAAAAGAGCAGCGGTCTTTTCCAGGGGGGCGGCGGCAGAACGCGTTTGCCCTTATAGCGCGCCATTTACCGCCGTCTCCGCCGAAGTCCCAATGTCACCGCCATTCCTCCCAGGGCCGCCAGAGCAAGCGCTGCCCACAAAAGGGGGCGGGTGGGATCCCCCATCTTGGGAATATGGTCGGGAGTGGGCGTTGGCTCCGGGATCGGGGAAGGGGTCGGCTCCGTGATAAGCTCCCCATTTACGTCAGAAGCTATCTCAAGACTGGGAGCGGGGGTCTCCACCGTGGGATAGGATGGTTCTGGGGTCGGCTCCGCCGATGGGGTCGAAACGGGAGCGGGCGTCGCCGTCGGAGCGGGAAGGGGGCTTTCCGTAGGAGCAGGTGTGGGGTGCGCCGTGTGAGCCGGCAAAGGCGTCGCCGTAGTCCTGGGTGTGGGCCTGGGTGGCGGGTCATCGTCGTCATCGTCGTCCTCCGGGGCGGGCGTTGGAGCTGGGGTGGGAGTTGGCGTTGGCGTTGGCGTCGGGGTCGGAGTGGGGGTCGGGGTAGGCACCGGCTCCCACTGGGCCGTAGGAGCCGCCTGCCCAGTCGCGGTCGCCGCCCCTTCCGGCGTCCCCCCCAGGACCGGATAGTCCGTCCGGAACGGGAGCTCG
>ERZ779627.295-NODE-295-length-10191-cov-5.723362_pt1 | contig 10191 bp, 5 predicted proteins | sample MGYA00514191_ERZ779627 | MGnify/ENA primary metagenome ERZ779627 (study PRJEB29562, sample SAMEA4376705) | mouse gut metagenome | isolation source: Cecum | study: EMG produced TPA metagenomics assembly of the A DSS colitis mouse model was used to assess the... | reverse complement strand
CGGTCATGAGAGACAACAAACTCTACGAGCCTGTTTTGCCTGCCGCTTAACAGTCTACTTTCCATACAGCTCATCTGGTCCACTGTGGTGGGCTTAGTTTCCTGTACTCTCTTTCTTCTCCGGCCTTTTCAACTCTTTCTGAATTTTTATACTTGACAAATCCTTAGCCGGCTGCTATAATTTCGCCCCCTCAGTTCAGCTCGCTTTTCGGCAGATTGCCGAAGCTCAACAATCTTTGTGCTGACCATGAAAAGCTGCAGAAAACTCTATCGGCCTGTGGCATTCGTCAATGTAAGGGGAGTTTCTCGGTGAAAGGCATGGCGGTGCCAATGAGCCTCTGTTTTTACACTTTGTATCCCCGTCTACCAAATGTCTACCAAAAAAGCCTCCAATCTCCTGCGCCGCAGGGGGTTGGAGGCTTTCCATATTTTAGGGCGTCTACCGGACGTCTACCAATTTCACTTTTTGACACTGAACGGGCCCGTTTTCAGTGTGTTTCCTCCAATTTTTGCAACCTTTTTACCCTGCGTCAGGGGCGTGACACGGGCGTTCGAGGACGAAAAAGTCAAAAAACCTCGAAATATTTGGGTAAAACAGAGAAAAATGTTTCAAAAAGGTTAAATTTCCGGTCTACCAGAAAGAAACAGTTTTCGAGGGTTTCACCCAAAACCGGCCCCTCTCAGGCCGAAAAACTATAAAGGAGGAAACACTCTATGAGAAACCTGAAGCGGGCTCTCAGCCTGGCTCTGGCCTCCGTCATGCTGCTTGGCATGATGGTCGTCGGCACCAGCGCCGCGAGCTACCCCGATGTTGACGACAACGACAACGTCGAGGCCATCGAGGTCCTGAACGCCATCAAGGTGATGGTGGGCAAACAGGGCAAATTTGATCCTGACGACGCCGTGAACCGCCACGAGATGGCCGTCATCATGGCCAAGCTGTACCTGGGCGTTGACGCCGCCGACAATTATGTCGGCTCTCACCCCTTCACCGACGTGGTTCCCTGGGCCGACAAGTACGTGGCCGCCTGCTATGAGAACGGCCTCGTCGCCGGCACCAGCGCCACCACCTACGGCGGCGGCCAACAGCTGACCGCCATCCAGGCCGCGGCCATGATGCTGCGTGCCCTGGGCTACAAGGACCTGTCCAAGGACGCCAAGGACTGGCGCACCCCCGTGGCCGCCATGGCCAACCAAATCCGCCTGTTCTCCGGCGTGGCGTCCAACCCAAAAGCCGAGCTGGACCGGAACCAGGTGGCTCAGCTGACCCTGAACACCCTGAAGTCCCCCATGGTGGACCTGAAGGACAACACCCTGAACATCTCCGGCGGCACCGGCGAGGGCGCCTTCGTCATCACCGGCGGCTCTCGGGACTACGTTGTCCGTTCCAGCTCTGAGAAGTATGCTCAGGCCATCAACAACACCGAGTGGCAGAGCAGCTCCGTCTCCGGTGTGGGCGGCTACACCGTGGAGCTGGGCGAGCACCTGTTCAACGGCGACCTGCGGCTGTACGACAACCGCAGCGACGACTTCGGCCGTCCCGCCATGGAGTGGCGCTACAAGAGCGAGAGCATCGGCACCTACACCAAGGAAGCCGACCTGAGCTACACCAAGGGCGTGAAAGTGGGCGCCATCTACAAGGATCTGGCTCTGAACCGGTCCATTGACGCCAGCCGCGTCACCGTCTATGTCGACGGCAAGCTGGAGAGCGCCGCCGGCGGCAATGACAAGCGAAACGAGATCAAGAGCGGCGACGATGACAACGGCTACGGCGCCAACGGCGTGCTGACCCAGGTGTGGTTCGACGACAAGACCAACACCAACCCCAATGACGATGAGATCATCATTACCGAGGTCCAGACCTATGTGGCCAAGGTGAACACCGTCAACAAGGCTTCCGGGTCCACCCCGCGCTCCATCACCCTGGACGCCAAGACCAAGCCCGGCACCCTGAACACCAAGTTCGAGACCGAGCTGTTTGAGGTCAAGGACCTGGTCACCTACACCGCCGCCTGGAATGGCAGCAAGTATGACATCGTGACCGTGGCGCCCCTGGCCCAGTCCGCCACCGGCGTGCTGACCAAGTGGGTCGGCAAGGGCGTGCAGACCAGCAGCAAGGGCACCTCGGAGAGCAGCTTCACCGTTGACTCCACCAAGTACGAGTACAGCAAGAACTCCTACACTGTCAAGGACGACGGCACTCCCGCCACCATCTGGAGTGACTTCACCGTCAACAAGAGCAGCGTGAATGTCTATCTGGACAAGTACGACTACGCCATCTACATTGAGGGCGTGGAGGGTGAGAAGAACTGGGCCGCCGTCATCGGCGTGGGCCAGACCAACCCCTACGGCAGCCAGACCCAGGGCGTGACCCTGCTGCTGCCCGACGGCACCCAGAAGACCGTCACCGCCAAGATGGCCAGCGGCTATGCCTGGACCGACCTGACCGGCGTAACCGCGATCAACCCCTGGACCGCCAACAATCTGGTCACTGACGGCATCGCCGACCTGGTGTCTTACATCGACGACGACGGCACCTATGAGCTGACCATCCTGGGCGGCAAGACCGGCCCCGGCCTGTACAACGGCACTAACTACACCGGCGTCATCTCCGCCGGCAACAGCAGGGTTGATTTCAAGAACGGCCGCTCCGCGCTGACCTTGAAAGGCCTTGACAACACGACCACCAACCTGTTCACCACCAGCAACACCATCTTCCTGGTTTGCACCGATAACGGCAGCAACAAGGCCTACAACGCCTATACCGGCTACGAGAATATGCCCTCCATTGATACAAAGTCCGGCGGCGGCGTTAGGGGCATCGCCTATAAGCTGAACAGCGCCTACACCAACCAGGTAGATATCGTTTACATTGACGCCGCCAATCTGGCCGGCACCAGCGTGAACACCTTCTTCGTCAAGGAGAAAGGCCACAAGATCGAGACTGACAGCGATCTGGGCAGCATCTACCGCGTGAACGCCATTGTGAACGGCGAGAAGCAGGAGCTGCTGATCCGCTCCACCATCCCCGCCGTGGACAACAACAGCACCAAGTTCGGCGTGTTCGCCATTGATAACGTGATCACCAACAGCAAGGGCGTTATCACCGGCTTCGAGGATGTAACCGCTACCACCTTCGACCTGAACACCGGCGCTGTGACCAACAGCACCACCGCTGATCAGGGCACTATCGAGGCTAACGGCACCGTCATCGGCTTCGGCAAGACCGGCGCCATCTCCCTGAACCCCGAGTACGCCGCTTACGACGCCGCCTCCAATGTCTACTATGTGGACAAGGACTTCAAGGACATCAACGAGATCGGCGTCGCCGGCGTGTCTGACGACAACAACGACTACGTCTGGGCCGCCCGGGACAACACCGTTCCCGCCTCCTGGAAGAAGCTCAAGACCATGATCATTGTGGAAGTGCCCGACACCGTCCCGGTCACGCCTCCCACTCCTGTCACTCCTGGCGCTCCCAGCGAGGGCATGGGCGGCTACGAGGTCTATTCTGACGCAGTGGGCACCGCTCTGGATATGCGCAAGGTCCTGGACGAGCACGATGTCGTCCGCGTCAGGGGCACCGGCGACACCTTCGGCACCCCTGTCTACATCCCCGCCGGCAAGACCCTGATCATTGAGGACAGCGCCAGTCTCTCCAGCCTGACCATGCAGGAAGGCGCCACCCTGGTCTGTGACGGCACTCTGACCCTGACCGCCGCCACCGGCGTCGGCAAGGACCGGACCATCAAGGCCCAGAATCTGAACTTCTCCGCCGGCAACAACATCGGGTTTGACGGCGATGTCAATGTGTATGGCACTCTGACGATCGCGGATACCAAGACACTGACGATTGCCAAGGAAAGCACCACCACCGTGGGCAAACTGGCTACCCCCAGCACCAGCAACACCGTCGATGTCTACGGCACTATGACCATCGGTACCAAGACCGTGAGCGAGACGGACAACGGCAGGATCATCGACAAGTGGACATTCAACGTGTACAGCGATAGCTCCCTGCACGTCTATGTTCCCGTGAAGAACACCACTACCGTCAATGTTGGTGACAGCACCGACGCGAAGAACAACGGCCGCGTTGAGATTACCGCTAAGATGGAAGGCAAGTTCGAGGACAAGAACGTGATCAGCGCCACCGTCACCGAGACCCCCAAGCAGAAGATTGACAAGATCGCCGGCGAGATCGTGCTGAACACCGCCAGCGTGGTGGAAACCGCGACGTTCAAGCCCACCAAGATCACCGTCAATGATGTCACCGGCGGCACCGGCACCGGCGCGGAAATCACCCTGACCGAGGGCATCAAGACCAGCGGCACCGGCGCGAACGTCAACGTCACCATCAAGGACGAGAACAACAGCGTTGTGCCTGATACGACCGAGCAGACCACCATCGTTGTCGGCAAGACGGATGCGACGATCGACAATGAAAGCGGAAATGCTGACCTCCCCACCACCGGCACCACCGTTGACAAGACCGCCTACGAGGCCAACGCCACCGTTACTGACGCCCAGGACAAGGTGACCGAGGTTAATGGCACCCTGGCTGAGATCGTGACGAAGGCCAAGAACGCCAAGTCCACCAGCATCAAGCTGAATAAGGACGCTACCCTGACTGCGACGCTTACCCTCGCTGGCAAGGTCACCCTGGACCTGAACGGCAACACCATTACCGGAAAGCTCGACGGCAGCCTCGTGAAAATTGAGAGCAAGGCGGACGTGACCATCAACGGCGCGGGCGGCGCCATCAAGAACACCGAAACGGCCAACACTAATAAAACACTTAACGAGCACGCCATTGAGGCTGCGGGCGGGTCGACCCTGACCGTCAACAACACCACAATCGAAGGCAACGCCGGTGTCTGCTTCGGGTATACGGATACGGTGAAAGAAGGGACAACAGAAAAGACAAACGTTACGCTGAAGAACTGCTCCATCAAGACCACGAGCAGAGACAATGACTGCGCTGCTATCACATCCAACGGATACGACACGGTCGGCGGGACGCTGGTTGTGGACGGCTGCACTGTTACCGGGAAGGACGGTAAGGTTGAGGGTATGTACCTGCCCGGCGCGCACAATGTGACCGTGAAAAATGGCACCACTGTGGAAGGGACGACCGCAATCAGCATCAAAGCCGGTACCTTAAAGGTAACGGATACGTGCAAACTGACCGCGACGGCGGAGACCTACAAGGCTCCTAATCCTAGTAGTCTGGCAACAAACGGCTCGGACGTCAGCGGGGCTGTCATCGGAATCTTTGACCAGACTCCTCCCTACGCGACCATGAGCAAGGTGGAGGTCGACAGCACTGTGACGCTGACTGTGACGGCGAAGGACGCCCCTGACATTCTGACCACCGTTAAGGCCAATAGTACTGGGGGCCAGCAGACTCCGCCCACAGTGACCGTTGGCGGCAAGGCTATGGAAAGTAAGGACACGAGGCCGGAGAGCGGTGTCTGGTATAAGGTGATCAAAGCCGGCACCACCACCGAGTCCGGCAAGACCGAGTAAGACAACTGATTGAAACCACCCAACGCGATGACCTCTCCGCGTGAGAGAAAACCACCGGGCCGCACGGCCCGGGGGTCCTTTTGCTCAGCCGATGGCGAGATAGCGGTAGCCGTCGCCGTTTTTGTTGCAGTTTGAGGCGTTAGTGTTGTCAAAGACCTTCTGACAGACCCGAAACCCGCCAGAGACGACCTCCACACAGGTCTTTTGTGGGCTCCCGCCCAGTACAACCGGCGCGCCGGTCACGGCCAGCCCGCCGTAAGCGTAGTTTCCGGCGCCGGTGTAGATGCCGGCCTGACCCTGGGCGTTCATCACCAGCACAGCCCTGGGGGTGAAGCCCACCGGGATGGTGCGGACCGCCGCGTCGTTGCCGGTGTAGGACCCCACGGCGATTTTTACCGCGGCGGCGCTGTCCTGTTTCCCCGACACCGCGCTTTGCAGAGCGGAAATCGAGGCGCTCAGCCCGCTCAGCGTCCCCGCCTGGGCCGCCAGCGCACTGTCGAGCTTGGCGTTGTCGGCGTTGAAGTCCTCCATTCTGACCTGGTCGGACTTCACCCACTGGGAAAGTTGATAGTTGGTTGTTTGATTGCTTGGCATTGTAGTTCCTCCTTAAAAATAGATTCCACCCATACAGAGAAAACGCCCCAATGTGGGACGTTTTCATACATTTATTGGAAGTGAGGGCGCACTGCGCCCTTTTTTCGCCTGATACCTCCTGACCCATAACCTGACCCAGAATGGGAAAAAGACAGTGGGAGCGTCTCCATTTCCCTGTCATTTTGAAATCAAGAAACACAAAAGCGAGGTTGAATTTGTCTTAATCATTTTTCAGTCATTTGAATGTCCATCTGAAAACAGCGATAAAAATTCCTGCACACTGCGAGTATGATAGACATAAGGGTTATAGATAAGCGTCACCCGGCTGGACAGGTCCAGTCCTTGGATGCGTTTAACGTTCAGGGCGGGATAATTATTAAAAGTGACGGATGAAAGGGGCAGAAACGCAGCGGAAACCTTGCTGAGCGCAAGGGCAAGCCCCGCTGAATTGTCATAGCACCGACAGACGATACGGGGAGTGATCTGATGCTCGGCACAGGCACTGAACAGAAAGCTGTTCAGTCCGGCGGAGCGGCTCTCATCCAGGATGCAGAGAGGAAGATCTTGAAGATATGTAATATCCGGCGTGGCGTTGCCTGGCTGACGGTCCAGCTCCTTGTGGACAACCAAATAGAGCGGGTCCTCTGGAAGTGTTATGTGGATAAACTCGGCGCTGTCCACAATGCAGTTGCGCAGAAACAGCACATCGGTCAAGCCGTCGTGGAGATCAGACTCCAGTTCGTGGATAGTACCCTGTATCATGGAAAAGGTACAGGAGGGATGTTGAGACAGAAATATCTGTATTTTCTCCGCCACGATTGGCAGCGTGGAGTAGCAGGCACCGATTTTAATATTGCCGCACAGTTCCCCTGACATCTCGCGGATATTTGTTTGGATGTCTTCGATTTCTCGAAACAGATGCGTGGTCTGCTGATAGAGCAGACGTCCGGCATCTGTCAGCTGAATTCCCTTTTTGGAGCGGAAAAACAGGGTAATATCCAAGTTTTCCTCCAGCGTTTTGATGGCGCGGCTGAGCGGCGGCTGTGCCATATGCAGCTTTCTAGCGGCTTCAGTCATATTTTTACATTCTGCGGCGGTAATAAAGTATTCCAATTGTCTTAAATTCATGTTTTCCCCTCCCAAAACAGCGGTATAAGTTATAAATAATTGTATCATACCTTTTAGGTGTTTTTCAAGTATAAAATTGATACTTTACAAGTTTGTATAAAAGGAATTACAATACTGTCAGGGCGGCCGCCTTTGTAAAACAACTGTTAAGATAAAGCTATCTCACGGATTCCCGTCAACTTCACATTACAGAGTTTGGAAGGGAGAGAATTTATGCTTACTACAATCTTTATCGTCCTGGTTATTTATTTTGCTGCCATGGTGCTCATCGGATGGATGGGCCGAAAGCATTCTGAGACCTTCGACGGCTATCTGAACATGGGGAAGAGCGGCGGCGTCATTTTGCTGGCCGGAGGCTACATCGGCGCGCACATCGGGAACGGATTTGTGGTCGGCGGCGCGACGGATGGCGCGGCTGTCGGCATGGCAGGCTCGGTATACGGAATTGCCTGCGGGGTATCCTGTCTGATGATCGCCTTCCTGTTGAACGATTTCATTTACAAAAACAACTATTTTACCTTGGCCGACTACTATCGGGGCCGTTACAACAGCAAATTCCCCGGATTGATTTATGACTTAAGCCAGACATTGTCTGTGATCGGCGTGTTTGGCGGCCAGATCATGGCCGGCAAGGCGCTGTTTGAGGCGCTGGGCTTCAACGGCGCGGCCGGGGCAATTTTTATGACCATAGTCGTACTCCTGTACTCTCAGATGTCCGGCCTGTGGGGGGCCTACGCCACCTCTGTGGTGCAGACTGTAATTATTTTTGTGGGCCTGATTTTGACAACGGTTATCCTGGTGGGCAATGGCGCGGTGGATACGGTGAGAGCGGCAGTAGACGCCGGTACGGCCAATCCAAACTCGCTGAACTTTAAAGGGATGGACTTTGAGGCGCTGGTATTTATGACCGTGCCCCTGATGCTGGGCCAGGTCACCAACCAGAACAACTTCCTGCGGATCACCTCCGCCAAGAGCGCCAAGGCCTCTAAAACCGCCTGTATCGTCGCCTTTGTGGTCATTACGCCCATGGCTCTGATGCCGGCCTTCATCGGCTCTTACGGAGCCGCGGTATATGGGGCCTCGGGCAGCAGCGCATTCTTTACCGTGATTCTCAACGAATTGCCCGCTATCGTCGCCGCCTTGATTATTGCCGCAGCCCTGGCGGCGGTTATGTCCACCATTGACGGCGGGCTGATTATGCTGTCCGCCGTGCTCACCCGGGATATCTGGCAGGTTATGCTGAACAAGAATCCCGATGAAAAGCAGCTGAAAAAGATTACGCTGGGCATCAACGTATGCTCCTCCGCCCTCGCGCTGATTCTGGCCCTGACCATGGACAACATGCTCAGCCTCTTCAGCAGCTGTTACGCCTTCCTGGCCGCCGCCTGCTTTGTCCCCTTCGTAGGGGGCGCCCTGTGGAAGGGCGGCACGACCAAGGGCGCCGTGGCGTCCTCTGTCGTGGGCATGGCCACCGTGGTGGCAATCTGGTTTGGCCTGAAGGTCCCCATGGCCGGTGTATTCCCCATCCTTCCCGCCGCTGCCACCTATGTGATTGTGAGCCTGTTCACCAAGGAGGAGCGCCCGGCCGCCGCTTGACCCAGCAGTCCGTAATACACGCCGTTTATAATAAGGAGGCTGTACGATGAGCAGAAAAGTAATTGACCTTTACCTGGATCTTCCAACTGATGATCTCTACCTCAACCGCCTCAGCATGTATTGCCTGGGGGACGGACCCCATACCCGGAACGGTTACCGCCGCTATTTTGAGGGAAACGAGGCGAAAACCATCGGCTTTACCCTGGAGGAGCTGGACCGGATCGTCGCCGAGCAGGGGGAAGAGGCCTTTAAACAGGCGGTTTCCCAGCGCGCTCAGCAGTACGAAATGACCATGGAACAGTTTATGGAAAAGCTGGACGGCCTGGGCGTGGAGTGGGGCTTTACCGGCGTGCATGACCGCAACAACCTGCGCACGGCGGAAATCGTCCGGCAATATCCCACCCGCCTGAAGGGGGCGGCTTATATCGACCCCTCCAAGGGGATGGCCGCCGTTCGGGAGCTGGAGTACTGCGTCAGGGAGCTGGGGCTGTCCGCCCTGTATATCTCCCCCATCCGGATCGGGATGCAGGCAAACGACAAACGGTGCTACCCACTGTATGCGAAGGCGGCGGAGCTGGGGGTGCCTGTGTTCATCTACTCCAATATGAACCTGATTACCCATCTGCCCATGGATATCGGACACCCTAAATACGTCGACGAGGTGGCGGGATTTTTCCCGGAACTGCGGATCATGCTGACAGTGGGCGGCTGGCCCTGGATTCCCGACGTAGTGGGCACCCTGATTCGCCACAACAATGTCTACATGAATATGGAAATTATGGATCCCAGCAAGCTGGCGACTCCCCACAGCGGCTTTGACATGCTGTTGTACGCCATTGAACACAACTTCCCAGACAAGTTTACTTTTGCCTCGGACTGGGCGATGAACGGGATCCCGCTGGAAACCCTGATCCAGCACGTGGAGGAACTGCCCCTGAGCGATAAAATCAAGGAGAATATCCTCTATAACAACGCCAAACGGTTCTTCGAGGCGGATTGATGATGAGAGGTTGAATGCCGATGAATAAATACAGCACTCTGTTTTCTCCGCTGACTGTGAAATCCATGACGTTGAAAAACCGTATCGTCATGTCGCCTGTCGGCAGCAATTTTGCCCGGTGCGACGGGCAGATGAGCCCGCAGCATATGGAGTATTACCGCCTGCGCGCCGCCGGAGGCGTGGGACTGATCATCCTGGAAAACGTCTGCGTGGATTACCCCGCGGGCAGCAATGGGACTACGCAGCTCCGGTTGGATCAGGACTGTTTTATACCGCCTCTGTTCACGTTTAATGAGACGATGCACCGATATGACTGCTGTACCTCCATACAGATTAACCACGCGG
>ERZ779627.294-NODE-294-length-10209-cov-8.856805_pt1 | contig 10209 bp, 9 predicted proteins | sample MGYA00514191_ERZ779627 | MGnify/ENA primary metagenome ERZ779627 (study PRJEB29562, sample SAMEA4376705) | mouse gut metagenome | isolation source: Cecum | study: EMG produced TPA metagenomics assembly of the A DSS colitis mouse model was used to assess the... | reverse complement strand
GGGTGAGGAAGGCCACCTGGGTCAGCGGGGCCCCCGCCGCCAGCAGGGACACCCCCAGGTACTGGCCGGAGCCGGCGTAAATGACCACGCTCATCAGCAGGGCCCAGCCCACCCCGTAGCCGATGGACTGGAGCATCAGGCCGAAAGCCATCCCGATGGCCAGATAGCCCATGAGCACGGGCACGGTGACGGGGAAGGCGGCGGCCAGGGTCTTTCGGTTCATAGCGGCACCTCGACAAAACAGTTTCCCCTATTTTACTCGCTTTTTCCGCCTGGCGCAACCCCCTGTTCGTCCGGGCCGTTAAGACAGAATAAAGTTTTCCGCTCCATCTTGATTTTTCCATGGGGCCAATTATAATATGTATCAATATCTTCTCATTCCCGGAGGGTCTTACCATGAACCGGCTTCTCTTTATCTACAACCCAACCTCGGGCACCGGGCAGGCCAAGGGTTCGCTGGCCCCGGTGCTGGACGTGTTCACCAAGGCGGGGTGGCTCACCACCTCCTACCCCACCCAGTGCAAGGGGGACGCCGCCCGGGTGGTCCGGGAGCTGGGAGCCCAGTTTGACCGGGTCATCTGCGCCGGGGGCGACGGCACCCTCAGCGAGGCGGTGGCCGGCCTGACCGGGCTGAAGGACCCGCCCCCCCTGGGCTACATCCCCTTCGGCTCCACCAACGACTGCGCCACCACCTTCCACCTGCCCCGAAAGCCCCGGGAGGCCGCCCTGGTGGCCGCCGGCACCGGCGTGCCCGTCCCCATCGACACCGGCCGGCTCAACGGCAAACCTTTCATCTATGTGGCCGCCTTCGGGGCTTTTACCAAGGTGGCCTACGACACCCCCCAGGAGCTGAAAAACACCTTCGGCCACCTGGCCTATATCTTTGCCGGCATCGCCTCCCTGCCCACCATCGCCCCCTACCATATGACGGTGGAGTACGACGGTCAGAGCCTGGAGGACGACTTCTACTTCGGCATGGTGAGCAATTCCCAGTCCATCGGCGGCATGAAGCCCCCCAAGGTGGACCGGGTGGTGCTGGACGACGGCCTGTTCGAGGTCACGCTGGTGAAAAAGCCCCTCAGTCTGACTGACCTCACCGACGGACTCCAGGCTCTGGTCAACCTGTCTCCGGCCGACCGGTCCGGCGTTCTGGTCCAGCTCCAGGCCCGGCAGCTCACCTTCACCTGCGGGCAGCCCATCCCCTGGACGGTGGACGGGGAGTTCGGCGGCAGCCAGACCGTCAACCATGTGGAAAACTGCCAGAAGGCACTGAGGATCATCCGATAAGCGCGAAAACACGGCCCCGGCGTCCCCATCGGGACGCCGGGGCTGTCTCATGTCACCGGTCCTGCTGCCAATTCTGATGCCGGGGCATTTCGTCCAGAGCCTTGGAAATGTCGATCTCCTCGGCGTCGCTCCACAGCCGCTCCAGGTCGTAGAACTTCCGGGCCTCGTCGGTGAAGACGTGGACCACCACCGCGGAGAAATCCATCAGCAGCCAGGTGCCTCCCCGGTGGCCCTCGATGTGGTGGGCCCGCTCGCCGTTTTTCTCCGCCGCCTCCTCGCAGGCGTCGGACATGGCCTTTACCTGGGTGTTGGAGGTGGCGGTGCAGATGACGAAGTAGTCCGCCAGGGTGGTGATCCCCTCCGTTTTCAGCACCTTGATGTCGCCGCCCTTTTTGCTGTCCAGCGCTCTGGCCAGCAGGATCGCCAGCTCATAGGATCCCATCTGTCTTGCTCCTTTCTTATCGCTCCATCAGGCAACGGCCTGGAGCATATCCTCCGGGTCCGGCCCGCCGGACCCGCTGTCCTGAATATCCGGCGAGGGATCGGGGAAGACGTCGCCGGGGTCGATGTCGCCGATGTCCCCCGGAACGGTCCCGGAGCTGTCCGCCGTACCGGGGTCTTCCGGGCCGTCCGGCTCGTCGGGTTCCTCCGGCTGAGGCTTGGGGACATAAACCTGGGCCACCGCCGGATCGGCCAGCGTGCCGTTGGTCACCCCGTAGCCACCCCCCCGCTTTTTATACATCAGCTGCAGATCGCTGCTCCTGATCTCGTCCAAGTAGGGATTGAGGCCGTCGTTGAGCAGCTCCAGCAGCTCCTCCTCCCGGGCCAGCGCCAGGGCCGCTCCGTCATACGCCACATTGTCATAGGGCATGGAGACAAACTTCACGTCGTTCTCCACATCCATCCCGGCCGCCAGCTGGGCAAAGGCCAGGATATTGCCCACCGTCAGGTCGGTGTTCACGTTGTCCATGAAGATGTCCGCCAGGGTGGGCAGCTTGAGCATGATCTCCGGGGTGAGGCACTTTTTCAGCACGGCGGTGAGAAAGTCCCGCTGGATCTGGGTGCGCCCGCTGTCTCCCAGCACCACCTTGTTGGAGGCGTCCTTGTTGCTCTTGCGGAAGCGGATGACCTCCATGGCGTCCTGGCCGTCCAGCACCCGCAGCCCCTTCTTCTGATGGATGTGCAGGTCCTGGTAGGGGTCGTCGTAATCCATGTCGAAGGGGACCTCAAATTCCACCCCGCCCACGGCGTCTACCAGCCGGCCGATGGCCTCCCACTCCACCATCACGTAGAAATCCGGGTAGATGCCGGTGAGGCGGCTGACCTCCTTTTTCAGGGCGGTCATGCCGTTGGCCACCCGCTCCTTCTCGCTCAGCTTCCGGTCCCCCATGTTTCGGGCGAACACCACGTTCAGCCGCTTCTGAGCCCCACGCTTGGCGCTGGTGTTGGTCATGGTGTCCCGCAGCAGGCTGATGGCGCCGATCTTCTGCTCCCTGGTGTCGTAGGTAATCAACATCATGGTGTCCGTCGCCCCGCTGACCACGTCCCGGCCCACCAGCAGGAAGGTGTAGTACCCCTCCTTCCGGCCGCTCCTGGTCACCTCAGGCAGCTGCGCCCCCTCGTAGGACACATCTCCCGGCTGGCCGGGCTGACTCTGGGAGGTGCTCCCGTTGGGCGGGGAGACAGTTCCCGGGGGTTCGGGCACGTTGGGCAGCCTAATCCAGGACCGGAGGAACAGCGTGATCCCCACGATCAGGACGGCCAGCACCGCCAGCACCTGACACAGCCGGTAGCGCAGCTTTGCCCCCCGGTCCAGACCGGCCACCCAGGCCCGATACCGGGTCCACCAGCCTGCCGGAGCCTGATCCTCTCTCTTTCCCCTCTGTCTGTTATATTCGCTCATGAATCTTTATCCCTCAGTCGTCACGGCCTGCTCCCGCAGCCACGCCTGGGCCCGGAGCGTGCTTTTGTGTATCGGAAGGCCGCGGTCCTTCATCTCTTGGATGGTGGTCTCCACCCCCAGCAGCAGGGCCTTGTCCAAATCGGTGTAGGCCAGCTCCCGCAGCCGCTCCACCCCCTCGAAGGAGCGGTTGGGCTCCATGTAGTCGGCCACGTAGAGGATCTTCTCCAGGGTGGTCATGTCCTCCTTGGCGGTGGTGTGCCAGAAGATAGCCTCATATACCTCATCAGGTTCTCCAAAAACGTGGCGGGCGATACACGCCCCCGTCTTGGAGTGAAGCAGCTTTAAGGCCGAACGCTCCAGATTGTCCAGGGGCACGCCGTACCGTTCGCACAGAGCCAGGTGCTCCTCCCCCGTCAGGTACTTGGTGCAGTCGTGCAAAATGCCCGCCCGGCGGGCGTGGTCCTCGTCGGCCCCCCAGCGCCGGGCCAGACGGACCGCCTCCTCCTCGGTGCCCCGGATGTGTCGCACCCGTTTCTGCATCACCATGGAGTAGGAGCAGGCCCGCAGCTCCGGGATGTCCAGGTGCTTCAAATCGGCGCGGGTCCCGTAGAGGCCGTTCATCAGAATGTATCCGTAGACCGCGGGGTAGAGGTACTTTCCACCCTCCCCCGCCCCCAGCAGCTCCCGCAGGCGGGTGGAGGAGATGTCCACCAGCCCGGGCAGGGTGATGGTGGTGATTTTCGCCCCCGGGAAGGTCTTTTCCAGGTGCTCCCGCTGGGGGGCGAAGACCGCCTCCGTGTCCTGCTCGCTGCGGCCGAAGGCGCAGATCCCCGCCAGCTTTAAAATGGTCCCGGGGTCGTGCCACAGATGGAGGGTAAGGAACATATCCGTCCCCATGAGCAGCCACAGCTCGGCATCGGGGTACTGTTCCCGCAGGGCCGCCAGGGTGTCGGAAGTGTAGCTCTTGCCCGCCCGGTCCAGCTCCATGGAGGAGACCTCCGCCACCTCGGGCAGCAGGAGTGCGTCGGCCATCTTCTCCGCCATGGCCAGCCGGTGCTCCGGGGCCGGAGTGTTCCCGGGCAGCTCCTTGTGGGGCGGGATGGCCGCCGGGATGATGAGCAGCTTGTCCAGGCCCAGCGCCTCAATCGCCGCCCGGGCCGCCGCCAGATGCCCCAGATGGGGTGGGTTGAAGGTTCCGCCAAAAATGCCGATTTTCATGACTGACTCCCTCCGTCACGGCTCCGCCGCGCTACCTCCCTCAGAGAGGGAGGCTTTATTTTTTCCTGTCCTGCACCAGGACGATCTTATCCTTTTTGTCCTTCTTATGGCTTGGACGGTACAAAACAAATTTTGTTCCGATCACCTGGACAATTTCGCTTCTCGTGAGGGGGGCCAGCTCCTCCACAGCCTCCCGGGCCGACATCAGGGAGTTCTCCAGCACCCTGCCCTTGATGAGCTCCCGGGCCTCCAGGGCGTCGTTGGCCTGCTTGACCAGGTTGTCCCCGATGCCGTCCTTGCCCACAATCAGGATGGTGTCGATGCTGTTGGCCAGGCCCCGCAGCTGGGCCCGCTGTTTACTTGTAAGCTCCATAAAATTCCTCTTTTATTTCAAATATTCCTCCAGCTTTGCCTTGAAGACCTCCAGCGCCTTTCCCCGGTGGGAGATGGCGTTCTTTTCGTCGGCGGTGAGCTGGGCGAAGGTCTTTTTCAGCTCCGGGACAAAGAACACCGGGTCGTAGCCGAAGCCGCCCTCCCCCATGGGGGCGTAGGCGATGGTGCCGGGGCACTCCCCCCGGGCGGTGAGTACATCGCCGTTGGGGAAGCAGCAGGTGATGACGCTGACGAACCTGGCCGCCCGGGTCATCTGGCCCCGCATATTCTCCAGCAGCAGGCGGTAGCGGGCCTCGTCGCTCAGCCCCTCGCCGCCGTACCGGGCGGAGTACACCCCCGGGGCCCCGTTGAGGCAGTCCACGCACAGGCCCGAGTCGTCGGCGATGGCGGGCAGGCCGCTGGCCTCCATGACGGCCCTGGCTTTCAGCAGGGAGTTCTCCTCAAAGGTGGTCCCGGTCTCCTCCACCTCAATATCCACTCCGGCCTCCGCCTCGGAGCAGACCTCGATCCCAAGGTGGGACAGGATGTCGTTCATCTCCACCAGCTTTTTAGCGTTCTTACTGGCCAGCACCAGCTTCATACAGCTTTCCCCCTTATTCTACCATATTTTCTCTGTGTGTCTATTGATATTCTATTAATTTTTTTGCGCGGGGACGAATTGTCCGGTTATTTCGTCACCTGTATTTTCAATACGCAGACTGGCTCCATCCGATAGCAGAAAATTCAGTCCCCGGAGGCCAAAACTGTCGGTAACCGGGATTATTTCCTCCACAACTCCACCGAAAGCCTGTTTCACCGGGGTATATTCCCTCCAACTCAAATCTTCGGACCAACAATCCATTTTTTCCGCTATGCGTTGCCGCTCATCGAACCATACAGGCCGGTCAGTGTGCAGAATATCGTCCCAGCCCGCCGCCAGCTTATTTTCACAGCTCACATTGACCGACAGGGTCCCGCTGGACAACTGGACAAGCATGGGGGCGTCCTCAAACCAGCCTTCCGCAATCTCATCCCACACGGCCCACACCTGACACAGCCTGTCGCCCGCCAGCTTTCGCAGCAGTTCTCCCCACAGGGTCAGAAACTCCTCGGGAGCGGTAAAATACCGGTACGGATGATTGGATAACGACATCTCATTCCCTCAAATCAGCGCCTGGGCAAATTCCTGGGCGTCGAAGGGCCGCAAATCGTCGATGCCCTCGCCCACCCCGGCGTACTTCACGGGGACGCTCAGCTCTTTGGCAATGGCAATGGCGATGCCCCCCTTGGCGGTGCCGTCCAGCTTGGTGAGGACGATGCCGGTGATCCCCGCCGCCTCCTTGAACTGCTTGGCCTGAATCAGCCCGTTCTGGCCGGTGGTGGCGTCCAGCACCAGCAGAGTCTCCCTGGCGCAGCCGGGCAGCTCCCGGTCTATCACCCGGGAAATTTTGTTCAGCTCGTTCATCAGATTCTGCTTGTTGTGCAGCCGCCCGGCGGTGTCCACCAGGACCACGTCGGCGTTCCGGGCCTTGGCGGCGGACATGGCGTCGAAGACCACGGCGGCGGGGTCGGCCCCCTCGTGCTGCTTGATGATGTCCACCCCCGCCCGGCCGGCCCAGATGGTGAGCTGCTCGGCGGCGGCGGCCCGGAAGGTGTCGGCGGCACAGAAGAGCACCTTCTTCCGCTGATCCCGGAGCTGGTGACCGATTTTGCCGATGGTGGTGGTCTTGCCCACCCCGTTCACCCCGATGAACAGCACCACCGAGGGGCGGGTGGACAGGTCCAAAGAAACGTCCCCGGCGGACAGGGCGCCGGCGATGACCTGGACCATCACCTCCCGGGCCCCCTCCACCGTCTTCACGCCCTCCGCCTTCACCCGGCGGCGCAGCTCCTCCACCAGCTCCAGGGTCACGTCCATCCCGGTGTCGGCCAGGATCAGGGACTCCTCCAGCTCGTCGTAGAAGTCGTCGGTGAGCTCCGAGCCGAGGCCGGAGAAAATATTGATCTTTTTCAGCTTGTCAAAAAAACCCATGGGTCTTTCTCCTTATTGTTCAATTTTTTCTCCGCAGTAAGGGCAGAACTGCCCCCACTGGAAGCTCTCGGGCAGGGCCTTGCCGCAGTGGACGCAGAAACTGGGGGCCTCCGCCTCCCCCTGGCTGGCATCGGGGACGCTCTGGCTGGCGGAGACAGCGGGCGTACCGGTCAGGTGGCTCTGGGGGATGGCCTCCCCCAGGAACCGGAACACCAGCTTGACGCCTATGAACAGCACAATAATCAGGAGTATGCCGCCAATGATTATTTTCCAGTCGCTCGATTTCTTCTCGTTGTTGTTCATCGGATATTCAGCTCTTTCTCCACATCGTTCAGGTTGATGGTGAGCATCCGGCTCACCCCCTGCTCCTGCATGGTGACGCCGTAGAGGACGTCGGCCTCCTCCATGGTACCCCGGCGGTGGGTGATGACGATAAACTGGGTTTTTGCCGACATGTTCCGCATATACCGGGCGAATTTCACCACATTGTTATCGTCCAGGGCGGCCTCGATCTCGTCCATCACCACAAAGGGGGTAGGCCGGACCTTCAAAATGGCGAAGTACAGGGCGATGGCCACGAAGGCCTTCTCCCCGCCGGACAGCAGGGTGATGATTTTCAGCGCCTTGCCGGGAGGCTGCACCTTGATCTCGATGCCGCAGTTGAGGATATCCTCCGGGTCCTCCAGCTCCAGGGTGGCCTTGCCGCCCCCGAAGAGCTCCAGGAAGGTCTGGCCGAAGGCCTCGTTGATGGTGGTGAACTCCCGCTGGAAGATGGTCTTCATCTCGTTGGTGATGCCGGCGATGATCTCCTCCAGCTCCTTTTTGGCCTTGTCCACGTCGTCCCGCTGGTCGGTGAGGTAGGTGTACCGCTCGTTCACCCGCTGGAACTCGTCGATGGCCCCCACGTTCACATTTCCCAGGCCGGAGATGGACCGTTTCAGCTCGGCGATCCGGCGGCTGGCCTTGGGGACGGACTCGATCTCCACCCGCTGCTGGCGGGCGGCCTCGTGGCTCAGCTCGTAGTTCTCCCACAGCTTGTCCAGCAGCTGCTTCTCCTCCAGGGAGGCGGCCACCTTCTTCTGCTCCAGCCGGGAGACCTCCCCCTCGGTGCGCAGCAGCTCCTCGTTCAGGGACTGGCTCTCCCGGGTGGCCTTCACCCGCCGGCCCTCCAGGTCGATCTTCTCCTGGTTCAGCCGGGAAACGGCCTCGTTTTGGGCCTGATTCTCCCTTTGCAGAGCGGCCAGCGCCCCCTGTTTTTCCTCGATCTCCCGGGTGAAGCCCAAATTTTTCTGTTCGTATTCGTCCATCAGCGCCCGGCTCTGGTCCCGGTCCCCCGCCATGCTGGCTTTGAGGTTCTCCAGCTCGGTCAGACCGGACCGGGTAGCCTCCCGCTCCGCCTCCAGGGCGGCCTGGGCGGCGGTGAGAGCGGCCACCTCCTGAGCGATGCGGGCGGAGCGCTCCTGGACCTCGGTCTGACCTTTGGCCTTGCCCTCGGCCTCGCTCTTGAGGGCGGCGGCCTCTCCCTCCAGAGCCTGGATGCGGTTCCGGGCCGCCTGGGTATCGGTCTCGATCTGGGCGGCCCGGCTCTTGAGCTGCTCCAGCTCCTCCCGCTGGCCCTCCCCCTGGCGCTCCAGGTCGGCGGTCACGCTCCGGCGGTGAGACAGCTCTCCCTCCGCCTTGAGAATGGCGTCCTCCCAGGTGCGCAGCTGGGCCTGGGCGGTCTCCAGCTCGTAGGTGGCGGCGGTGGACTCCCGCTCCGCCTCGGCAACCGCTTTCACCACCTCCGCCACCCGGACGCGAATTTCGGTGAGCTGCTTGTTCAGCCTCTCCAGCTCGTTGGCTCGACTCAGGATTCCAGCGCTGCGGCTGGCGGAGCCGCCCGTCATGGACCCGCCGGGATTGAGGACCTGGCCGTCCAGGGTGACGATGCGGAATTTATAGCCGTACTTTCGGGCGGCGGCAATGGCGGCGTCCAGGTTCTCCATGACCGCCACCCGGCCCAGCAGGTTAGAGAAGACGTTCTGATATTTGGGGTCGAAGGAGATGAGCCGGTCGGCCACCCCCACAAAGCCGGGCTCTCTTTCCAGCTCCTGCGCCTCCCGGAGGGAACCCGGGCGGATGGAGCTGAGGGGCAGGATGGTAGCCCTCCCCCCGTCCCGGCGTTTCAGGTACTGGATGACGGCCTTGCCGTCCTCCTCCCGGTCCACCACGATATTCTGCATGGCCCCGCCCAGGGCGGTCTCAATGGCCACGGTGTACCGGTCGGGCACCTTCAACAGCCCGGCCACCGGCCCGTGGATATTGTGCAGCGTCCCCCGCTGGGCCTCGTTCATCACCAGCTTGACCGCCTTGGCGTAACCCTCGTGCTCCTTCTCCATCTCGGTGAGCAGCTTGATCCGGGAGGTGAGGGCATTCTCCTCCATCTGGAGCTTCATGTGGGCATCCTTGGCCTGATCCCACTTCTTTTTTCGGGAATCCATCCGCAGCTGGTAGCCCTGGATGACGTTTTTGACCGCGTCTCGCTCCTCCACCGCGTCGTCATATTTCCGTTGGGCGGCGCGGCTCTCCTTTTGAGCCTCCTCCAGCCGGTCCTCCAGCTCGTTGGCCTCCCGGCGGACGGTCCCGTCCCGGTCCATGACCTCCTGGGCGGCGGCGGCCAGGGCGGACAGCAGGGCCTTGGCCTCGGCGGCCCCGGCGGTGCCCAGGTCGGCCTGGGCCCGCAGGTCCTCCAGTTCCCTGGCCAGGGTGCCGGCGGAGCGGGCAGCCTCCTCCCCCTCCCGGCTCTTGGCGGTGAGGGCGGAGCGACCCTCCTCCAGCTGGGATTCAATCTCGGCCAGGCGGGCCTTCCGCTGCTCGATCTGCTCAGCCAGGGAACCCTCCCGCCCCTCCTGCTGCTCCAGGTCGGACTTAATCCGCTGGGCGGACTCCAGGTTGTGCTGGATGTTGCTCTTCAACACGGCGATGGCGGACTCCAGCTCGTTAGCCTGGGCCTGACGGCCCTGCATCTCAAAGCGGAGGCGGTCGGCCTCCACGTCCTTGTCCCGCATCTCCTGGGAAAACTGCTCGGCGGCGGCGTAGGCCTTCTCCTGGGCGACCCGGACCTCCTCCTTCCGGCGGGCGGCCTCCTGATAGTCGGCCTCCAGCTTGATGTTGTTGGCCCGGATGCGCTCCAGGGTGTCCAGCCAGACGGAGATCTCCAGCGTGCGCAGCTCGTCCCGGAGGACCAGAAACTTTTTCGCCTTCTCGCTCTGCTCCCGAAGGGGCTCTACCTGGAGCTCCAGTTCGGAAATTTTGTCGTTGATGCGCACCAGGTTCTCATCGGTGCGCTCCAGCTTGCGCTCGGCCTCCTCCTTCCGGTGGCGGAAGCGGGAGATGCCGGCGGCCTCCTCAAAGACCT
>ERZ779627.293-NODE-293-length-10254-cov-4.993725_pt1 | contig 10254 bp, 11 predicted proteins | sample MGYA00514191_ERZ779627 | MGnify/ENA primary metagenome ERZ779627 (study PRJEB29562, sample SAMEA4376705) | mouse gut metagenome | isolation source: Cecum | study: EMG produced TPA metagenomics assembly of the A DSS colitis mouse model was used to assess the... | reverse complement strand
CCGATTCACGACCGGCAGTCGCCGCTCTCCGAATGCATAAACTCATTTTTCCCGCTAACGTTCATTATATCATTCCCGGGACAATTGTGCACGCATATTATAAAATCCGGGTGAAATTTGGCGGCAGTTATGTTATAATAAGCAAATAAATCAGTCTGTGCAGGAGACGGAAATGGAGGAAAAGCATGCATACAGCGAAAGTATCAGCGGCAGAAGCACTGGAAAAGTTAAAGAAAGGGAATGAGCGCTATCTGGCTGCCGAATCCAATCCGGGAGATATTTCACCGAAGATTCGTAAGCTTACCTGTGAGGAAGGACAGAGTCCATACGCAGTGGTTGTGACCTGCTCCGATTCCCGGGTCATTCCGGAGAGTATCTTTACGGCGGGAATCGGCGAACTGTTTGTGATCCGCGTGGCCGGCAATGTGATGGACAACCATCAGCTCGGCAGTGTGGACTATGCAGTGGATCATTTGGGAAGCAGGCTGGTCGTGGTACTGGGACATGAGCACTGCGGGGCAGTGGGAGCTGCGCTTACGAGCCGGCCGGATGGTTTTGTGAAAACCATTACGGACTAGATTCTGAAAGCGGTCGGCGACGAGAAGGACGAATACCGTGCGTGCTGCCTGAATGTGAAGCACAGTGTGGACATGATCCGGGAAAAACTGGGTTATCAGGAAGCGGACGGAATAAAAGTGTGCGGCGCGATCTACCGCATCGACAGCGGCGAGGTGGTCTTCCTCGACTGATTCCGGAGAATGATTTCCGGTGATCATCAGGCGGGGAGAATTTCCTCTCCGCCCGCGTTCGGATACCCGCCGGTTTTGCGGGTAAGCGTTCCAGGGGCACCTGTGTGCACGTGTAAAAAGGACTCTGCTTTGGCAGAGTCCTGAATTTTCGAGGGAGTGGGGACTCTTGCGAGCCCCCTAAAGTGTTATGAATGAAATACTGATGTGTTCCTGTTACGAGTATTATCATATCAGGAAATTGTGACAAAAGTGTGGCGTCTGAATTAAGGATTTCTAAAAATACGAAAGAAAACCGAAACAAAAAGAAAAGAATATGGGTAAGAAGGTGTTTTATGAAGATCTTGCTGGCGGCGGTAAACGCGAAATATATTCATTCCTGCCTTGCGGTGTACAGCCTCAAGGCGGCGGCGGGCGTCTACGGAGAGCATATTGCGATTGGAGAGTATACGATCAACCAGCAGACAGACGAGATATTGAGAGAGCTGTATAAAAGGCAGCCGCAGGTGGTTGCTTTTTCCTGCTATATATGGAACTGGAGGGTGATCAGGGAATTGGTGCGGGAACTGCCGAAGGTTTCGCCGGGCGTCCGGCTCTGGGTCGGGGGACCGGAGGTGTCCTACAACGCACGCGAGGTCCTTGTGGAATATCCGGAGCTGACCGGTGTCCTGCGGGGAGAAGGGGAAGGAACCTTTTTGGAGCTGGCGGCTTATTATATAGAGGGAAAAGGATCGCTGTCTTTGATTCGCGGCCTCACTTTTCGGGAGCAGGAAGGGGAGATCCGCGAGAACACCGCGGCGGAACCGGCGGATATGAACCGCCTGCCGTTTGTCTATGAGGACATGGAGCTATTTCGGAACCGAATCCTTTATTATGAATCCAGCCGGGGATGCCCTTTCCGGTGCAGTTACTGCCTTTCTTCCATAGAGAAAACGGTCCGCTGCCGGAGTCTGGCGCTGGTGAAGAAAGATCTCGGCGTCTTTCTGGAAGCGACGGTGCCCCAGGTGAAATTTATCGACCGAACGTTTAATGCGGATTCCCGGAGAGCGGCGGAGTTGTGGAAGTGGATTCTGGACAACGATAACGGGGTCACGAACTTTCATTTTGAGATCGGGGCGGATCAGATCACGGAGGAGCAGCTTGCGATTCTGAGTCAGATGCGTCCGGGTCTGGTGCAGTTGGAGATCGGCGTGCAATCGACGAACCCGGAGACGATTCGGGCCGTCAGCCGCAGGATGGATCTGGAAAAACTGAAAGAAGCGGTGGAGAAGATCCGCGGTTTCCGTAATATCCATCAGCATCTGGATCTGATTGCCGGACTTCCCGGGGAAGATCTGGAAAGCTTCCGGCATTCCTTTGACGAAGTCTTTGCGCTGAGGCCGCACAACCTTCAGCTCGGCTTTCTGAAGGTGCTGAAAGGTTCTCCGATGCAGCAGAAGGCGGCAGAATACGGACTTGTATTTCATGAGCAGCCGCCCTATGAAGTGTTGCGGACGAACTGGCTTGCCTACGGCGATATCCTGCTCCTGAAAGGGGTGGAGGAGATGGTGGAGGTCTACTTTAACAGCCGTCAGTTTGAAAAGACGCTGGAAAGGCTGCTCTGCAGGTACAAATCTCCATTTGATTTTTTCCATGAACTTGCGGTATATTATGAGAGCAGGGGATACGACAAAATTCATCATTCCCGGATCGCCAGATATGAGATCCTCAGAGAATTTCTGAACCGGAAGAACATGCTCGATCCGGTTTACGACCAGTGTATGGTGTATGATTTGTACGCCAGAGAGAAGCTGAAGAGCCGTCCGCCCTTTGCCGCCGACCGGAAGCCCTTCCGGCAGAAGCTCAGGGAATACGAAAGGGATTATGGAAAAGAGGTTCACGTCGAAGTATTCTTATGCGAAGGGGAACCGCAGTATGTACTTTTTGATTATCAGAGGCGGGATCCGCTGACCAGGGAGGCCCATGTGGAGCTGCTTTGCTGACGAGGGGCCCCGGTGAAACACGGTAAAGGACAGAGGAAAGATGATAAGTGATTACATAGCGCTGGATGTGGAGACGACCGGGCTGAATCCGGCGAGAGACAGACTGCTGGAGATCGGAGCGGTGAAAGTGCAGGACGGCGTGATCTGCGGGTCCTATGAGACGCTGGTGGATGCGGGGATTCCCGTTCCCGCCCGCATTCAGGAGCTGACCGGTATTACGGATGAGATGCGCCGCAGCGGAAAGAAGGCCGCGGATGCGGTGCGGGGGTTCCTGGAATTTCGCGGTTCGCTTCCGGTGGTCGGGCATAACGTTTCGTTTGACTATGGTTTTCTGAAACAGGCGGCGGTGAACGCGGGCTTTGCGTTCGAGACGGAGGCTTTGGATACGCTGAAGATCGCCAGAGCGGTGCTGCCGGGGCTGGCTTCGCGGTCGCTTCCGGCTCTGTGCGCGTATTACCGCATTGATCCGGGCAGCGCCCATCGGGCGCTTGACGACGCCAAATCGGCGCATACGCTGCTGCAGAAGCTGTGGGGAGAATTTGGCGGGCTGTCTCCGGAGGCATTCCTTCAGAAGCCGCTGAACTATGCGGTAAAAAAACAGAGTCCGATTACAAATTCACAGAAAGGGTACTTGAAGGATCTGCTGAAATATCATAAAATAGAACTGGATGCCCGGGTGGAGGAACTGACGAAGAGCGAGGCTTCCCGCCTGATTGACGGAATTATTCTGCGGTATGGAAAGATCGTGCGATAGAAAGGACGGGGTGAGATGAATTTTTATAATGAAAGGACAAAGAGAAAGATTGCGGCGGTAATCGTGATCATTCTGGTTATTGCCATGGTGCTGCCGCTTTTGTTGTATGCCATGTAGATGATAAAACACAGTTCCCGCACCGTATACGGGGCCGCCGGACGGCGCAGAGAGCTGCTGCGGCGCGGTCGAAGACGGGAATCAGATAGGAGGAGAAGAATGAAAAAGTATGGTAAAAGGCTGTGTCTGGGAATCGGCCTTCTGCTGCTTGTGATGGGGATGACGGTTTTTGCGGCGGAGGGTACCATCCTGAACGGGGTGAAGATCGGGGGAATTGACGTCTCCGGCATGACCCGGACGGAAGCGGTGAAGGCGCTGGAGGACTATGAAAAGAGACTCGGCGAACAGACGGTGTCTCTGGAGATCGGGGAAGAGATTGTGGAGGCGGATTTGTCTGATTTTGGCGTCAGCTTCGCGAATACGGATATGATTGACGAGGCTCTGAGCATCGGCCGTACCGGCAATATCGTAAAGCGTTACAAAGATCAGAAGGATCTGCAGCACAACGGAAAAGAATTTGCGCTGAGCTGGGAAGCGGACGAAGCGCTGGTCCGGTCCTACGTGCAGGAGAACTGTACGAAGTTTGACCGCGAGGCGAAAAACGCCTCTTTGAGCCGTTCGGACGGAGAGTTTCATTTTGTGGCCGGGACGCAGGGGCTGGTGCTCGATGTGGACGGTTCGGTGCGCAGCATTATGGATTATCTGGAGAATCACTGGTCGGAGGAGACCTCGAATAAGATCGCGCTTCCGACGAAGATCACGGAGCCGGAAGGAAGCGCGGAGGAACTGGCGCATGTGAAGGATCTTCTGGGAACGTTCAGTACGAAATTTACCAGCTCCAACGCCAACCGTATCAAAAATGTCAACAGTGCGGCCGGATACATTGACGGGACCGTGATGTATCCCGGCGATGAGTTCTCCACGCACGACGTCATCGCTCCCTTTACGGAGGAGAGAGGCTATGCGGAGGCCGGAAATTATGTAAACGGCGAAGTGGTCGACGGTATGGGCGGCGGCGTCTGCCAGGTATCCACGACGCTGTACAACGCAGTGCTGCGGGCGGAGCTGGAAGTGACGCAGCGCGCACCGCATTCCATGACGGTGTCCTATGTAAAGCTGTCCGAGGACGCGGCGATTGCGGGAACCTATAAGGATTTCAGGTTCAAAAATTCACTGGACTATCCAATCTATATTGAAGGATACACGACGTCGGACAAGAAGGTCGTGTTCAGCATTTACGGAAAAGAGACCAGACCCGCGAACCGTTCCATTTCCTTCGAGAGCGTGCAGCTCAGCGAGTCCGGCAGCAATACCGTGCTGGTCGCGGACGCGGGACAGCCGATCGGATACAAGGCGGCTACCGGCGGCAGTAAAGGGTACACGGCAGAGCTTTATAAGATCGTGACCGTCGACGGTGTGCAGACCGAGCGCACCAGAGTGAACAAGAGTACATATCAGGGCGGAAAGCGTACGGTGGTCTACGGCGTGGCAGGCGATCCGGCGCTGTCGGAGAACCTCTGCGCGGCGATTGCCCTGCAGGATGAAGCGCTGGCGGATGCGAACATTGCGGCCGCGGCAGCCGCGCCGCCGCCGGAAGAAGCGCCGGTTGAATAAAGGGGATGGAAGCATGGAGACAGGGAAAATACCCGAGACCGTATTGAAACGGGCGGTATTCAGACAGCTTCACACGAGAAGACCGGAAGTTCTGGTCGGAGCTTCCGTAGGAGAAGACTGTGCGGCGGTGCAGCTTGCCCCGGACGAAGTGTTTGTGCTTTCCACGGACCCGGTCACCGGAACGGAGAAGGATATGGGCAGGCTGGCGGTGCAGATTACCGCCAATGATCTGGCGAGTGCGGGCGCGGAGCCGGTGGGGGTGCTCCTGACCGTGCTTCTCCCGCCGTCGGCGGATGAGCCGATGATTCGGATGCTGATGCGGGAAGTGGAGGAGGTCTGTGAAGAACTTGACATCCAGGCCATGGGAGGCCACACGGAGATCACGACGGCAGTGAACCGGCCGGTCCTGTCCGTGACCGGAGTGGGCAAGGTGAAAAAGGATTGTCTTGTGACAACCGGCGGCGCCCGCGCGGGCGATGACGTGGTCGTGACCAAATGGATCGGGATCGAAGGAACTTCGATCATTGCGACGGAAAAGGAGCAGGAACTTCTCGGGCGTTTTCCGGGAACGTTTGTGAAAGAAGCCAGGGACTTTGACCGGTTGATTTCGGTGGTTCCGGAGGCGGCGGTCGCCGTGAAGTCCGGTGTCAGCGCCATGCATGATGTGACGGAAGGGGGCATCTACGGTGCCCTGTGGGAACTGGCGGAGGCGTCCGGCATCGGACTGGAGATTGATCTGAAAGCAATACCGATCCGTCAGGAGACCGTGGAGCTCTGCGAATATTACCGCCTGAACCCGTATCAGCTCATATCCAGCGGATGTATGCTGATGACCTCCGCGGACGGGTGGAGACTGGTCCGCGATCTGGAGAAAGCGGGAATCCCGGCCGCGGTGATCGGGCGCTGTGTGGAAGGAAAGGCGAAAAAGATCATAAACAGCGGCGAGGAAGCCTATCTGGAGCGCCCAAAGACGGACGAACTGTATAAAATTTATCATATAGAAGGATGAAGACCATTATGAGAGAAAAAATTTTGACATATATCGAACGCAACAGCCGTGTAGACTTAAAGGATCTGGCGATTCTTCTGGGTACGGACGAGGTGACGATTGCCAACGAGATCGCACAGATGGAAAAGGAAGGAATTATCTGCGGATATCATACGCTGATCGACTGGGACCGGACCGGTTCCGAGAAGGTGACGGCTCTGATCGAGGTGAAGGTGACGCCGCAGAGAGGACTGGGTTTTGACAAGATCGCGGAGCGCATCTATAATTATCCGGAGGTCGACTGTGTCTACCTGATATCCGGAGGATTTGATTTTATGGTCACCATTGAGGGGAAGACCATGCGGGATGTGGCGCAGTTTGTCTCCGACAAGCTCTCGCCTCAGGAGTCGGTGCTGAGTACGGCGACGCATTTTATTCTGAAAAAATACAAGGACCACGGAACCGTCATGGTACACCAGTCCAAAGATGAAAGGATGTTGATTACCCCATGAGAAATCCGTTATCTGATACCATCGTAAATGTAAAACCTTCGGGCATCCGGAAATTTTTTGATCTGGTCAGTGAAATGAAAGATGCCATCTCGCTTGGCGTCGGAGAGCCGGATTTCGACACGCCCTGGCATATTCGGGACGAGGGAATCTATTCCCTGGAGAAAGGGCGTACGTTCTACACATCCAATGCGGGCTTAAAGGAATTGAAAGAAGAGATCGCCGCTTATCTGAAGCGGAGAATTCATGTAGAGTATGATCCGGTGCATGAGATTCTGGTGACGGTAGGAGGAAGCGAGGGAATTGACATTGCCATGCGCGCCATGCTCAATCCCGGGGATGAGGTGCTGATTCCTCAGCCCAGCTACGTCTCCTATGAGCCGTGCGCCGTGCTGGCGGGCGGGAAACCGGTGATTATTGAACTGAAAGAGGAGAATGAATTTCGTCTGACGGCGGAGGAGCTTCTGGAGTCTATTACGGAGAAGACCAAACTGCTGGTGCTTCCGTTTCCCAATAATCCCACCGGTGCGATCATGGAGAGGGAGGATCTGGAGAAGATTGCCAGAGTCATTGTCGAAAAGGACATCTTTGTTCTGTCTGACGAGATTTACAGCGAACTGAGTTACAAAGGAGAGCACGTATCCGTTACTTCCCTTCCGGGGATGAGAGAGCGCACAATTCTGATCAACGGATTTTCCAAAGCCTACGCCATGACCGGATGGCGGCTCGGCTACGCGTGCGGGCCGAAAGAGATTATCGAACAGATGTTCAAGATCCATCAGTTTGCTATCATGTGCGCGCCTACGACAAGTCAGTACGCGGCGGTGGAGGCGCTGAAAAACGGCGACGGCGATGTGGAGAAGATGCGCGAGGCCTATGATCAGAGAAGGCGTTATCTGATGCATGCGTTCCGGGAGATGGGGCTGCGCTGTTTTGAACCGTACGGAGCGTTCTATGTGTTTCCATGCATCAAAGAATTTGGCATGACTTCCGAGGAATTCGCGAACCGTTTCCTGGCGGAGGAAAAGGTGGCGGTGGTGCCGGGAACGGCCTTCGGGGACTGCGGGGAAGGGTTCCTGCGGATTTCCTATGCGTATTCTCTGGAGAACCTGAAGATTGCCCTTGAACGTCTGCAGAGGTTTGTCGACCGCCTGAGAGAGGAACAAAACGGGGCTGGTCATGGCGTTTAACATCGTACTTTACGAGCCGGAGATTCCGGCGAATACCGGCAATATCGGCAGAACCTGCGTGGCTACCGGGAGCAGGCTGCACCTGATCGAACCTCTGGGTTTCCGCCTGGGGGAGAAGGAGCTGCGCAGGGCCGGCATGGATTACTGGAAAGATCTGGACGTGACGGTTTATCAGGACTATGAGGATTTTCTGGCGGGAAATCCGGGAGCGCAGATCTACATGGCGACGACCAAAGGCGCCGATGTGTACACGGACGTCCGATATGAAGCGGACTGTTACCTTATGTTCGGGAAGGAGAGCGCGGGGATTCCGGAGGAGCTTCTGCGAAAGAACAGAGGACGGGCGGTACGCGTTCCCATGAACCCCGGGATCCGCTCGCTGAATCTGTCCAATTCTGTGGCGGTTGTCCTCTATGAAGCGCTCAGACAGCATCATTTTGCGGACATGCAGCTTTATGGACAGCTTACGAAATACGACTGGTAATGGATGTACGGGGATTTTTTAACAGGAGGATGCTTTATGAAAGGAAACAGGAGGAAATTCCTTGTCCGGCTTCTGTGCCTGACGCTTGCTTTTGGCCTGGGAGTTCCTTCCTTTGCCGCCCTGGCCGTCAGTAAGGAGACGCAGGACGAGATCAACCGCCTGAAGGAAGAGAAACAAAAGGCGGAAGAAGAGAAGAAGAAGGCGGAGCAGCAGAAGGGGACCATCAAAAACCAGAAGTCTGCCACGGAAGCGTATCTGAAGAATCTGGAGAAGCAGGCGGGCAGCCTGAACGAACAGATCAGTATTCTGGAGAACGATATTGCCGAAAAAGAAGCGGCGGTTGAGCATAAAAAAACAGAAGTGGAAGCCGCGGAGGCGGAAGTAGGACAACAGTATGAGGATATGAAAAAGCGGATTCAGTACATGTATGAAAACGGTCAGGGAAGTATGATCAATTATATGGCGTCGGCTCTGACAGGAAGCATCACAGATGTACTGAACCAGGCGGAATACGCGATGAATATCAATCAGTATGACCGTAATATGCTCAACAGCTATAAGGAAGCGAAAGAACTGCTGGAAGCGCAGAAGGAGGAACTTCTGGATGAACAGGAGGAACTGGAGCTTCTGATGGAGGAGACGACGAAGAAAAAAGAGCAGGTGGCCAGTCAGCAGAAGGCTGCCGGCACGAAACTGAGCGAGTTTGACGACCTCTTAAAGCAGATCTCGGGAGAAGTCAGCAGCATGGAGGAGCTGGTCGCGGAGAAGACGAAGATTCTGAATCAACTGATCAAAAAGGCGGAGGAGGAAGAACGGCGGGCGAAGCTGGCGGCGGCGCAGCAGGCGTCCTCTTCCATGAACGGCGGTTCGATCACCGCGGGCGACGCAGGAATCTCCAGAGGCAGCATCAGCCTCAGTGATTATGAGCTTCTGCTTCTGGCGACCATGATCTACTGCGAAGCGGGCAACCAGGGCTGGGAGGGCCAGATTGCAGTCGGATATGTCATTATGAACCGGGTGAGGAGTTCTTTGTATCCAAATTCTCTGGAGGCGGTTCTTCGTCAGTCCAGGCAGTTTGAGCCGGCGGGTTCCGGACGTTTTGATCTGGTGCTGAGAGCGGAACAGGATCCGGATATCCGCAACATTGTCACGGATTCCTGCTGGAATGCGGCCAGGACGGTTGTGAACGGAAGCAGCAACGTGGGAGATTCCCTGTTCTTCCGGACCTGGGCGCCGGTACCTTCGCTGGTCGAGAATCTGAAAAACGGCGGTGTTCCGTACTGGATCATCAGAGATCATATTTTCTATTATTACTGGACGAGCTATACGACAAAACCGAAGCCCTCCGAGCCGGAAGAACCGGAGAAGCCGGAAGAGCCGGAGAAGCCAAAGGAGCCGGAGAAACCGAAAGAACCGGAGAAACCTGAGGAGCCGGAAAAACCAAAGGAACCGGAGAAGCCGAAGGAGCCGGAACCGTCCGGGCCGGATAACCCGGATGATACCGATCATTTCGATGATTCGGAGGAAGAACCGGAGGACGAGGCGGAAGAATAACAGAAGTACAGGAGAAAGATCAGAGACCCCGGTCAGCCAAAACGCTGACCGGGGCCTTTTCTTTTATGCATATGGGCGCCCAGGGAGGAAATTTTCCCTGCTCTATTGTATTCTGTTCGCAGCGTCATTCCGTGACGGTGTAGAGGGCGATTTCGTCAATTTCCCGGTTGGTCGCCACGAGAACGTCCTGCCCGTCTTTGTTTACAAAGTGCATGATATTGGCGCAGCCGGTGTTCCGGTCGATGTATTCGGTCCTGTAGGTTCCCGCTTCCGGATCCCAGGTGATGGCGACGGTATCCTTCGTTCCTTTTCGCCAGCCGACGATCCAGGTGGGTCTGCCGAGCAGATCGCAGGTCCAGGTGGCGTGAAGCATCTA
>ERZ779627.292-NODE-292-length-10337-cov-5.974032_pt1 | contig 10337 bp, 9 predicted proteins | sample MGYA00514191_ERZ779627 | MGnify/ENA primary metagenome ERZ779627 (study PRJEB29562, sample SAMEA4376705) | mouse gut metagenome | isolation source: Cecum | study: EMG produced TPA metagenomics assembly of the A DSS colitis mouse model was used to assess the... | reverse complement strand
CCTTCGTAACCTCCTCGCACTGGCAGACAATCTCGCCGTAATCCGGATTCCGGCGAATCAGTTCCGCCTGCTCTTACCGGCTCTTGTCCGCAAACCGCACGATTCCTTTTCGGAACGGATCAAACGAAGGATTTTCCTCAAATTCTTCCCGCTCCCGCATCAGCCCCACCGCATACTGCGCAATCGGAACCGCCGCCGTCAGCCCGGGGGACTCGATACCCACAAGATTGACCGCACGCGGCGCGGTCTCGTCCCTGATCTCGATCTTGAAATCCTGAATCGTCCCGTTCTCGTCCACCCACTTGGGCAGAATACCCGAGAAATTCCGGATCTGATCCTCTTTGCGGATGTGGGGCCACAGCCCGGAAGTGCTCTTTGCCAGATACTCCATCTTCTCCCCGGGCACGCCGTAATAAGCAAAATTATCCGTATTTTCCGCGTCCGGACCTACCGTTACATTTCCGTCTACCGTAGGCGTCACATGAATCCCCATATAAGTGTTGCTGGGCACCGGGTAAACCGGCATCGGCAGCAGCGCGCCCAGCTTCTTATTCAGAATAATATAGTTCCCTTTGGAACCAATTACCCGGTAGCCGGTGATGCCAAGCAGGTCGGAGATTTTCTTACAGCCAAGCCCCGCCGCGTTCACCACCCAGCGCGCCTTAAACGCCCCGTGATTCGTATGAATCACATACGCTTCTCCTCGGTCGATTCCGGTCACCTCGTGGTCAAAATAGAAAGAAACGCCGTTGGCATGCGCATTCTCCGCCAGAGCCACCGTATAGAGGAACGGATCCAGAATCCCGCTGGTCTGCGACCACATGGCAAATTTCCCCACGACAGCGGGAACCAGTTCATGAAGCTTTTCCTCTCCGATCAGAGTCAGACCCTCCGCCCCGTTCTTCTCCCCCTGCGCCATCGTGCGTTCCAGTTGTTCCATATCCTCCTTCGTATTCCCTACCAGCACTTTGCCGCAACGGATAAAAGGAAAATCCAGTTCCCTGGAAAGCCGCTCCATCATCCGGTTTCCTTCCACGCACAGACGCGCCTTCAGCGTTCCCTCATCATACGCAAAACCGCCGTGCACCACGGCGGAATTGCGCCCGCTCGTCTCGTTGCACACGTCCAGATTCTTCTCCAGCACCGCCGTCCTTAGACGGTATCTGGACAGTTCCCTCGCAATCGCGCTTCCGACGACGCCCGCACCGATCACGATCACATCATACGTTTCCGACATTTGCTCCACCTCTTTTATTTCTGAAAGCATAAAATATATTTCATATATACAAATATATTACATGTGGGCGCAGATGTCAATAGGAGGACAGAAATTTCTGGCGTTTACCGGCCACCGGGTTATTTTTCACACCCATGCCGCCCGGACGCCCGATGCGGGCAGATCATCCTTCCAGACCCCGCTTGCGCTTAATGAAGGGACGCAGCGGTACTAAGGCGCGAAAAAACCGCGCCTAAGGACCGGCGCCCTTCAATGGGTCTTTCAGGATAATCTGCCCGCATCAGGCTGAAAACCGGCGCAGGCGTAAAAAGTGACGCCCAGCCCGCTCATTTGAAATATCCCGGATAGGCCTCGCGGATCGCGTCCAGATTCTCCGTATACCGCGTCAGATGCCTCCTCGCGGTCTTCTCCGCCAGTTCCGGATTCCGCTCTTCGATCGCTCGGATCAGTTCTTCGTGATCTTTTAATATATGCTCCATCGGTCTGCAGCGGAAACTGAGAATCGTTGTGCGGTCAAAATGAGGCGCGACGCTTTCCACCAGTTCCCGCCAGTAATCCCTTCCGCACATCTGATACAGCATGCCGTGAAACTGCTTGTCGAGGAGGAAAATACGCTCCTCCTGCCCTCTCTCGATATAGAGCCTCCAGACCGCCACATTCTCCCACAGACGGTCCGTCTCTCCGCGGGTAAGCCGCCCGCAGGCCATCACCGCCAGTTCGGCCTCCAGAACGCTGCGCAGGTGCCGTACTTCCTCCACAAGCGCCGCATCGATATAAGAGACATAGGTGCCGATCTTGGGCCGGATGTCAATGAGCCGCCTCTGGGCCAGCTCCAGTTCCGCCTCCCGAAAGGGCGTGCGGCTGACCTTCAAGGCTTCGCACATTTCCTGGTCCAGAAGCTGTTCTCCCGGTTCCAGATTGACGTTGATAATATTATGAACCAGCGTGCGGACCACATAGTCTTTCGCCGATTCCCGTTCTTTTCGTTCCAGTATGGAGAGCATGAACGTTTTCCTCCTTCTGCCGTTTCCGGGCGGATACCGGCGGCATCCGCCTTCGCTGGAATCATTATATGACATTTGGGAAAAAGGGACAAGTCGCGAAAAATCCGTTGAATCCTGCCGTTGTTTTGTGTTAAACTGTATTCGATCTTTTATTTATATATTGTATGGTTAGGGGCGGATAACACATGAAACTGGAGGAAAAAAGACCGGGAGAAAACGCAAGAATGTACGCGCAGCGTATGATTCTCGACAATATCATCAATCTGGAGCTGCCTCCCGGCAGCGCCCTCAGCGAAAACGAACTGTCTCTTGCTCTCCGGCTGTCGAGAACGCCGGTCCGTGAGGCGCTGATCGAGATGGGACGTCTGGGGCTGGTGGAAATCATCCCGCAGAAAGGAAGCTTCGTGACCCGGATTGACTACGAACTGATTGAAGAATCCAAGTTCATGCGCCTGTCCCTGGAAAACTCGGTCCTCCGCCTGATCTGCGGGCAGGGGATCAGCGAGGAGAGCATGGAGCGAATCCGGCACTGCATGGCGGCGCAGAAAACGACCGCGGAGACCTGTACCGACTATGGGATTATGATGCAGTTGGACAAAGAGTTCCACCGGCTGCTCTTCGCGTCCGTCGGCAAGCTGCGCACCCATGAATTTCTGCAGACGCAGATGGTCCATTTCGACCGCCTCCGCACCCTGGCTTACGAGACATTAAAGAAAGCGAAGGTGGATCAGATGATCAACGATCACGAAAACGTCCTGTACGCTCTGGAAAAACGGGACGGCGAGCTCGCCGAGATGGTCATGACGAGGCATCTGACCCGCCATGAGATCGACAAAAAAGAACTGGACAATTACTGTCCGGATTACTTTACACAAATCGTTGACATGTAAAAGAGGGAACCGCACGGCTCCCTCTTTTTGAATTGCGGACGGCCAAACGCCGGCGTCTCTTTATTTTCCGACATTCACGACCACTTTCATATAATTGCCCGGATGTTTCTCGATGTCACGGATCGTATCCGGCGCCTCGTCGATAGATATGGTTTTCGTGAGAATCTTCGCCACATCCACTTTTCTGCTGCAGATCAGCTCGATGGCTTCTTCAAATTCCCCCGCGCTCGTACGCGCGCCGCGGATGTCGATCTCCTTGCGGGTGATCCTGTCCGTCGGCAGGGAAGTCTCCGTCTTCGGCCATCCGGTCAGGGTAATACGGCCCGCGTGGCTGACATAATCCAGAGCCGACCGCACCGCCGCGTTGGCGCCGCTGCATTCCATCACCTGCTGAGCCATGACGCCGCCGGTAATCTCGCGGATCCGCTCCACCGGATCCTCTTCTCTGGAGTTGATCGTATACTCGATTCCCAGTTCTTTTCCGAAATCCAGACGTTCCTGCACCAGATCAAGGAGAATGGCATGCGCGCCGTACGCCTCTGCGATCATGCCTGCCAGCAGGCCGATCGGCCCCGCCCCGATAATGGCGCAGTATTCTCCCGCCTTCAGACCGCCTCTGTGAATCCCGTGCAGGGAAATGGTCAGAGGCTCCGCCATAGCCGCATCCACCCAGCTCATATCCGCCGGCATCGGAATCAGCATATCCGCCGGATGGCAGTAATATTCCGCCATGCCGCCTTCCGTCTGCACTCCCAGCACCTTCAGATCCTGGCAGCAGTTTGTGCGTCCAATGCTGCAGGGATAACATTCGCCGCAGTAAAGATAAGGATCCACGATCACCTTGTCTCCCGCCTTGAGCCCCTTCTTGTTGTTCTCCGGTATGGATTCCACGATACCCGCCAGCTCATGACCGATCGTCCGCGGATAGCTTACCAGCGTATTGCTCCCCCGGAAAGCCCCGATATCGCTGCCGCAGATTCCGGCGGTCATCACCCGGATCAGAGCCTCGCCGGGCCCCGGAACCGGCTTTTCCCGCTCGACAACACCGATCTCCCACGGTTTCTCCAGATTCACTGCCTTCATATTCAAATACCTCCTGATTCATGTTCCGCATCTGCCACTCTCTCTATCCCCTGGTCCGGAAGAACTTTCGGCCCTGTTCCGCTTCCGATAATCCTTCCGGGGTTCCGCTCGGGCAAATGCTGTTTTTGCCTCTCTGTTACGCGTCCAGATCCCCGAAGGTCAGCACGATCTTGCGGATCGACGGATCGCGGCTGTCCACAAAGTCGAACGCCTCCTGCGCCCTCGTCAGCGGGAAGGTGTGCGAAACGGAACCGTTAAGATCAAGCTTCCCTTCCTCAATCAGGCGGATGGCGTCCCCGAATCTCTGATTCTGAAGCCTCGAACCCCGTACGTCCAGTTCTTTGGAGGTAATCAGGAACTGATTGATCTCAATCGGCGCGGTGGAGAACCCCATCACCATCACTCTGCCGGCATTTCCGGTCGCCCGCAAAAGCTTCATCAGAGAATCGCTGGTCCCCGAAGCGTCAATGGATACGGTGGAGCCGTGCCCGCCCGTGTATTCCTTTACCTTCTCCTCGAGATCTTCATTGAGCACATTGATCGTATATTTGGCACCGTTTTCTTTCGCCGCTTCCAGCTTGTTGTCAAGGATGTCGGCCACGATGATATGATCGCACATCTGACGGGCAATTTTCAGGACGGAGCTTCCAAGAGCGCCCGCCCCCAGCAGCAGAAGCATATCGTCCTTCCCAAGCTGCGCCCTGGTGCAGGACTGGATGGCGATGGTCGTCGGCTCGATCATAACCGCGTCTTCGTCCGACAGGGAATCCGGAAGCAGATAACAGTCCGCCTCCGGCACCGCGATGTACTCCCGGTATCCTCCGTCGATATGCACTCCCCGAACTTTCAGATTGTCACAGACATTCCCCCGTCCGATCCGGCACGGATAACAGGTTCCGCAGCTTGTCACCTGATTGATAATCACCCGGTCGCCCGCCTTCAACCCGGTTACCGAAGCCCCGACCTGTTCCACGCGTCCGACCATCTCATGTCCGATGATCCGCGGGTAGGTAGCCGCCGCATTGGTACCATGGTAGATGCCCACATCGGATCCGCAGATCCCGGCCGCCGTCATTTTCACAAGAACATTGTTCTTGTCGTCAATAACCGGCTTCTCTACATCAATGATTTTCAACTGTTCGGGGCCGGCAATTTGCACAGCTTTCATAATATCCACTCTCCTTTTTTCTTATGATCCGCAGAAATGTTTTTGTCTGCCATACAAGTTACTGTCGCACTTTTTTTGTAGAATGTCAATATATCCCGCTCAAAAAGAATGTTTTTGTTAATTATTGACAAAAAATTGATGAAATTTTTATGAACTATTCCGTATTTAATATTTGTCAAAAGTATGGTACCATACAAGTACAGTTTTTAATGACGGAATTTCGCAGGGCCTGACCCCTGCGGAACGTCGAGGCAAAAATCAAAGGAGGATTATAACATGAAAAAACTGAAAAGACTCGCAGCTTTAGGTACGGCAGCTGTACTGGCAGCAGGTGTATTGACCGGATGCGGCGGCGGCAAAGCAGATACGACGGCGCCGGCGCCCGACAGCAGCGCAGACGCGGCGGCAGCCGGCGATACGGCAGCGGCCGGAGACGCGGCTTCCGTTGAAAAGATTGATCTGGTATTCAGCCATATCAACGCGGAAACCCACACCTGGCATAAGATGGCCGTGAAGTTCAAAGAACTGATCGAGGAGAAATCCGGCGGCAATATCACCGTTACCATCTATCCGAACAACCAGCTCGGCAGCGAGATCGAGACCGTGCAGTCCGCAATCGCGGGCATGGGCGACTGCGACATCGTTCTCACCGGCGAATCCATGCAGACTTATGTCGAGGAGCTTGGCATCATCGGCATGCCTTACGCGATCACCAGCGACGAGCATATGGAAGCAGTCTTAAACGGAGAAGTAGGAGCGGAACTGGATTCCCTGATGCTCTCCGCGGGCCTGCGCAATCTGGGCGCCGTCAGAAGAGGACCGCGCAACATCACTTCCAATAAAGAGATTCACAGCCCGGACGACCTTCAGGGCTTCATCATCCGTACTCCGGAATCGAGCATGACGATGGCGGCATTCAACGCAATGGGCGCAAAACCGACTCCGATGGCCTTCTCCGAGATCTTTACCTCCCTGCAGCAGGGCGTCATTCACGGACAGGAGAACCCGCTTGCGAACATCTTCGACGCGTCTCTGTACGAGGTACAGGATTATGTCATCGAGACCGAGCATTTAAGAGCATGGGTCTACATGGCAATCTCCGAGGCAAGATTCAGTTCTTTCTCCCCGGCTGCCCAGGCTATGATTCAGGAATGCGCAACGGAAGCAATCAATTACGAGCATGAGCTGTTCCTCGAGGAGGAGGCAAGCCTGAAATCCACTCTGGAAGAGAAAGGCATGACCTTCATCGAGGTAGATCAGGCTCCGTTCAAAGAGAAGGCGGTTGCAGGCGTTCTCGAAGTTCTGACAGACAAGCAGAAAGCGATCTACGAAAAGATGGTGGCGGCAGATCCGGCAGCACAGTAAACCGGCTCCCGGCGGACGTCTTTGTTCGCCGCATATGGAAAATCAGCGCCGGTTTCCCGTCACTTATGGAACCGGCATTGATTTTGCAGGGAACTGTTAAGAATCCGCTGAAAACGTATCTGTCCGGACGGGTATTTTATTGCCGATCGGACGCCTGATGCAGGCAGACATTCCTTCCGGCCCCCGCTCGCGCTTAATGAGGGGACGCAGCGGTACTAAGAGTGCAAAATACGCACTCTAAGGACCGGCGCCCCTCAATGGGACCTGCAGGAATATCAGCCTGCACCAGGCTGAATTTCGGCAAAACACAGCTTTATTCGGACAGATACGGAACTATACTCAGTATCTGTCCGGATAAAGCCGGAAGGATTTTCTGACACGCAGGTGGCTGAAAACCCTTCCAGATCCAGGGCTTTATTCGGACAGATACGGAACTATAAATAGGAGGAAATATGGATAAGATCATTAAAGTTTATCGGGAGATCATGACCGCCGTCGGCATCATCGGGCTTGTGGGTTTTATCATAAGCGTCCTGATCCAGGTCATCGCCCGTACCTTCCTTCCGGTAGCGCCAAACTGGACGGAGGAAGCCGCGCGCTACCTCTTCATCTATATGGTCGCTTTCGCCGGCAACGCCGCCGTGATCAGTGATGAGTACGTAGGTGTGGAGATGCTGACCGAGATGTTCCCGAAAATCGTACAGAAAATCATTAAAATCGTGATTATGGCTGTTCTGTGCGTGTTCTCCGTCTTCATCTTCATCAACTGCGTCGTCGGTCCCCAGGGCCTTCTGGCGGTGACACCGGTCACCATGGTATCCACCGCACTGCTGATTCCGATGAAATACATCTACTTATCGGAAGCATTCCTGTTTGGATGCTATATCATCAGCTTCCTTATGAGAATCTACATGATACTGACTGCGAAGAAAGAGGGGTAGGATATGGTAGCATTATTGTTTATTTCATTTATTGTATGCCTGGCACTCGGCGTGCCGGTCGCTTTCAGTCTGGGCGTCTCCTCCCTTCTGTATTTTATCGGAAACGGAATGTCCGTGTACATGTTTGCCCAGAGATTTTTCGCAGGTCTGAACTCCTTCACCCTGCTGTGTATTCCGGGCTTCGTATTTGCCGGAGCGCTCATGAATCAGGGAGGCATCACCGAGCGGCTGATCGGCTTTTGCAACAAGATCGTGGGCCATATTACCGGCGGCCTTTCCATCGCCAACGTCGTCGCATCCATGCTGTTTGCCGGTATCTCCGGTACGGCTCTTGCGGACACCGTAAGCGTCGGCGGCGTACTGATCCCCGCCATGAAGAAAGACGGCTATGACGCGGATTTCTCCTGCGCCGTTACCGCCGCTTCTTCCTGTATCGGCCCGATCATCCCGCCCTCCGTTCCAATGATCATGGCGGCGACCATGACCGGCCTGTCCGTGTCGAAAATGTTCATCGCCGGTATGGTGCCCGGCATCCTCATGGGCCTTGGCATGATCTTCGTCTCCTGGTACATTTCCAAGAAACGTCATTACCCCAAGGCGGAGAGGCGCGCAACCCTCAGGGAAATCATCTCCACCGGCAAGGAATCCTTCTTTGCCATCCTGATGACTCTGATCATCCTGTCCGGTATCTGCTTCGGTATCGTGACGCCGACCGAGGCTTCCATTCTGGCCGTGGTTTACGGAATCTTCGTCGGCTTCTTCATCTACAAAGAGCTGACCGTGAAACGTCTGATTGAGTGTATGAAATCGACCGTTACCTCCAGCGCGGCCATCATGGTTCTGGTCGGCATGGCAAACGTATTTGCCTACATCCTGACCAAGGAGCAGATCCCGCAGATGGTGGCGGACGCCATGCTCTCCCTGACGAGCAACAAATACATCATCCTGCTGCTGATCAATCTGCTGCTGATCTTCGTAGGTATGTTTATGGAAACGATCGCCGCGATCCTGATCCTCTTCCCGGTACTTCTGGGCCTGGTGCTTCAGGTAGGCGTAGACCCGATTCAGTTCGGCGTAATGTGCGTGCTGAACCTGGTGCTCGGCCTCTGTACGCCGCCTGTGGGCGTGTGTCTGTTCGCCGCGACCAACATCGGCGAGACGAAGCTGACCGGCGTTGTCAAAGAGCTGGTCCCCTATCTGATCTCCAACTTTGCAGTCCTCATTCTGGTAACCTATGTGCCGTTCCTGACGGCAGGCATCGCCAATCTGTTACTGGGAGCCGGCTGATTGCAGCTCAATGATTGCCGCCTGTCGGCGGAACTTTAATCTATCAGCCGAAGCGCGGAAGGTACGCAGAGTTGTTTTTGTCTGTTTTCCCGGCAAAAACGACTCTGGGCATACAGTACCGGACGCGCGGAGGCGGAACTTTAATCTCAGCCGAAGCGCGGAAGGTACGCAGAGTTGGTTTTGTCTGCCCCGCGGACAAAACAACTCTGGGCATACAGTACCGGACGCGCGGAGGCGGAACTTTAATAAGAAAGGAAGAAGATTATGAAAATGACATTCCGCTGGTTCGGAGAAAACAGCGATTCTGTAAAATTAAGCCAGATCAGACAGATCCCCGGCATGACCGGCCTGATGGGATTTCTCGACTACAAAGCGGCCGGAGAAGTCTGGACCGAAGAAGAAATCAAGGCGTATATCGACAAAGTACACGAAGCGGGACTGGAATGCGAGGTCATCGAGAGCGTCAACGTACACGAAGACATCAAGATGGGACTTCCCACCCGCGACAAATACATCGAGAATTACAATATCACGATCCGCAATCTGGCAAAATACGGCGTGAAAGTAATCGTCTACAACTTCATGCCGGTCTTTGACTGGCTGCGCACGGACCTGGCACATCCGATCCCCGAGGACGGCTCCAACAGCCTGTATTTCGACGAAAAAGATCTGGGCGATATGGGCCCGATGGAGATTGTGCGCAAGACGGCTGCCGACAGCAACGGCTTTACCCTTCCCGGCTGGGAGCCGGAGCGTCTGGCGGAGCTGGAGAAAACGCTCAAACAGTATGAAGGCATGACCGCCGACAAACTCCGCGAAAACTACAAATATTTCCTGGACGCAGTCATTCCGGTCTGCGAGGAAGTCGGCGTCCGCATGGCCTGCCATCCGGACGATCCCGCATGGCCGATCTTCGGACTCCCGCGTATCGCACACACGCAGGAACAGTTCGATCAGATCTGTGCGCTCCATGATTCGCCGGCCAACGCGCTCTGTCTGTGCACCGGTTCCATGGGCTCCAACGAAGGAAACAACGTACCGGAGATCATCCGTCATTTCGGCGGGAAGAACCGCATCGCTGCCATGCATGTACGCAACGTGAAATTCCTGGACGGCTATCACCATTTCCGCGAGGCAAGCCATCTGTCCAAGGACGGGGATCTGGACATGTTCGCCATCATGAAAGCGATCTACGACACCTGTCCGGACGCTTACGTCCGCCCGGACCACGGCAGAATGATCTGGGACGAAGTCGGACGCCCCGGCTACGGCCTGTATGACCGGGCGCTGGGCGCTACCTATCTGAATGGTCTCTGGGAAGCAATTGACAGATTATCGAAATAACAAACGCGCTGTCCGTCC
>ERZ779627.291-NODE-291-length-10369-cov-11.693329_pt1 | contig 10369 bp, 12 predicted proteins | sample MGYA00514191_ERZ779627 | MGnify/ENA primary metagenome ERZ779627 (study PRJEB29562, sample SAMEA4376705) | mouse gut metagenome | isolation source: Cecum | study: EMG produced TPA metagenomics assembly of the A DSS colitis mouse model was used to assess the... | reverse complement strand
CGAGGGGAAGAAGCCCGCCGACCCGCCCAAGGATGCACCCAGCGCCAAGGCCCCCGGCGACACCCCCGCCAAGGCTGATGGGGACAAGAAACCTGACGAGCAGCAGAAAACCCCTGATCTTCGTTTCGTCAAAATTTCCGAGATCGTCCCCCTCCCCGGCACCTACGTCAAGGACACTCCCCGGAAGGACTACAAGAACCTGATCGACAGCATCAAGAAGTCCGGGCTGGAAAAGCCGGTCATTCTCCGCCAGGGCGAGAAGGGCGAGTATCAGCTTGTAGATGGTTTCCACCGCTGCGAGGCGCTGAAAAAGGCCGGTATGCTGGAGGTCCGTGCCGAGGTATATGAAATGCCGCTGACGGAGGCCAGCCGCTACCGCAAGGAGCACCGGGACAAGCCAGACCTCCCCATCCCCGGCAAGCTGATCCCCCTCCACCCCGCCGAGCCGGAGAAACCCGCCGAGCCGCCCAAGGAGGCCGAGGCCCCCGCCGCCCCCGCTGGACAGGACGAGGAAATCCCCAAGGATTTTACGCTGCCCATCACCAAGGAGGGCCAGTCCGAGATCATCACGACTTTGAAGGTGGCCGACATCCATCCCTTTGAGGGCCACCCCTTCAACGTCAAGGACGATAAGGATATGTGGGACCTTGTGGACAGCGTGAAGAAATTCGGCGTCCTGGAGCCTGTTGTGGTCATCCCCCGTGAGGCGGGCGGCTATGAGATGGTCTCCGGCCACCGCCGCCAGCGGGCGTGCCAGCTCGCGGGCATCCAGACCATGCCAGTCATCGTCCGGCAGCTTGACCGGGATGAGGCTACCATTTCCATGGTGGACGCCAACATGAAGCGGGAGAATATCTCCCCCATGGAGAAGGCCAGGGCGTACAGCATGAAGCTGGAAGCCATGAAGCGCAAGGCCGGGCGGCGTTCCAAGGCTGAAATTCTCAGCGGGGAGAAGCCTATGCGGGCTGACGAGCAGTTGGCCCAGCAGACCGGCGAGAGCCGCGCCAATATCCAGAAGATCACCCGCCTGACCAAGCTGGAGCCGGAGCTGCAACAGATGGTGGATGATAAAAAGCTGCCGGTCCATACCGCCGCAGATATTTCCTATTTGAAGAAGGACGAGCAGAAGGCCCTGGCCGACGCCATCAAGAAGGAGGACAAGGTGCCCTCCGGCACCCAGGCGGCGGCGCTGAAAAAGGAGAGCCAGGCGGGGACGCTGACCACGGACAAGATTGAAAAGACCGTGGCCCCCACCAAGCGGGAGGAGACCCCGGTTTTGAAGATCACGCTGACCGAGGAGGACCTGCGGCCTTATTTCCCGGATAAACGGACCACTATCCCCGATGTGAAGCGCGGCGTACTGGAGGCGCTGGACCTGCGGAAAAAGGCGCTTGAGCGCCAGCAGGCCAAGGCGCAGACGGAGAAGGACGGCAAGGGCAAGGGACCGGCGAAGAAGCCCCCTGCGCCGACGAGGTAACTGCCAATGGAGAAGAAAAAGACAGTCGTTCAGGGCTATACCATCATTGAGCGAAAGCAGGCCGGAGAGGTGATGGTCGTGGTAGGCCACCATCCTACGGCCCCAGCCCCCTATGTCACCTGGAAAGCCTATGACTTCACCAATTTTACATCTTTCAATCATGGGCACTACTTCCAGACCAAGCAGGAGGCCATGGTGGACTACTACAAACGGCTGGCCGAAGCGTGGGAGCACTATACCCCCGCCCGCACCCAGCCGCCCAAGGAGCGCAAAGACGAGCCGCCGTCCAGATGAGAGGTGACACTATGGCAGAGATTTTGATTGCGTCCGCCGCCGTCAGCAACTATGAAGGCATGGACGCGCTGGTAGGCCAGGATGGGCGGGTATACCTGGGCAGAGAGGAAAACTACTTCCCAAGCATCGAGGACGGTGTACCCGCCTATTACGATAATTCGGACAATTCCCTGCAACTGGTCTCCGATAATATACGGATATTCCACCTTCTGTATGGCGAGGGCTGGCCGCTGTCCCAGCGGCAAATGCGGCGGGAACACTGTTTTACCAAGGCGGACTACATCGAGTTTGCCAGTCTGCGGGATGGGCTGCTGTCCCAATACCGGCCCATCCGGGAAGTGACCTTTGCCGGAAAGCCCTTTGCCCCGCCCAAAGCCTACCGCCGTATGCACCGGGAGCGGCCTGCCCCCGTCCGTTGAAATGCGTCTCAGTTTGAGACGCATTTCGACATTTTATCCGGGGCGGCGGGGCCGCCCCACCACTTTTTTGAAAGGAGTGATCCCCCATAGATACCAACAACCGCATGAAGGAGATTGCCGGAAACCTGCGCCGGGATGTGAAAGACCTGCTGGGCGAGAGCGCCAACATCGTGACCGGCCTGTTCAAAGACGGCCTGTGTACCGTCCGGGGCGCGGCCAACCGCTGGCGGAACTTCACCCGCGATATTTCCGGCGCGTTCGTCTCCCTGTTCAAGTCCACCAATGAGGCCCTTCTGCCCGACCTGTCCCCGGAGCAGCAGCCCATTGTCACCGTCATGGAGAGCATGGACGAAAACCTTCCCGTTGGCACCCGCATGACGTTATCCGAGGCGGAGACGCGGATCGGTGAGTTGAACCATGGCTATTGGGACAGCGACGAGCCGGAGCGCCCGGTCAGGGTGGCCATCGACTATATGCTGGACGGCGAGATAGACCGCTACTGGCTCCCCCTCCGCACCGGGCCGGGCTGCCGCTCCCTGCTGGAACAGATGCAGTACCATGTGGAAACCAACTTGAAGCACCCGGAGGAAGCGACCCGGCTTTTCGAGGACGCCCCCGCCGGTCTGCGCGAGCTGCTGCATGAGCAGTTCGGCCCCCAGCTTCACAACGACCTGGAAAAGCTGGCGGGCCGGGTATTGACCTTTTTCCAGCAGCATCACACCATTACAAAATTGGAGGAGCAGTTCCAAGCGCAGGCAGAAGTCATGCCGCAGAAGGAAAAAGAAAAATTTCTGGAATATACCAAAGCTGCGGTGACGGATTTGCGGAAGGCCGCCAACACCAGCAAGACCATCGCCCCAGCCCAGGAGCGTGCCGCCCCTGCCCCCGCCCGTGACGGTGACAGGCCCCGGCAGTCGGTGAAGGTGAAGCTGCACCAAATCAAGAAGGAGCAGGCGAAGGTTCCGGCCCGTGTCAGATCCCGGCCCGCTCCCCAGCGATAGGAGGCCGTCATGGAACAGGAATTTTACTGCTACTACTCGACCCAGCGCCCCATCGACATTGGGACGTTTCCCAAGCCCCCCGGCAACGAGCCCACAGAAATCTGCAACTTTGACGAGCGTATCCCGGTGGAACACGGGGCCTTTCCCGCATGGGGCGTCCTCACCTACGCCAAGCCCCTGACGGAGAAGGAGATCAACGACTATGAGCTGCGCCCCTCCCGGTATAATCCCGATGTACGCCGGACCATGGCGGAACAGGCGTCCTTTGTCGGCCCGTGGGAGGTACGCAACGGCATCCCGACAGATAAGCGCGTGACCCGCTGGGATGTGAACATTGACGGCTTTTCTCCCGCTGACGGTGTTCGCCCGGAACAGCTTGCAGAGTGTTACCGGCTGGCAAAGAAATTTCCCCGCATCCCCCGCCGCAATCAGGAGAAAGGCCCTCCCCAGCGGGAGGGCAGATAGGAGGGGCCTATGCCGGAGATCACCCTGCCAAACAAAGACCCCTTTTTCAGCGTAAACGCCTGGGGTGACACATTGACAACGGGGGAAACGCTCAAAATCGTGCATACGCTGTGGTTTGCGGACTATAACGCCAGTCCCTTCATGGCGCTCCTGACGGACAAACCGGCATCAGAGCTGCAAAAAATGCTGAAGGACAGCGAGGGTGCGGAGAAGTCTATTTTTGAAAAACTGAAAACGGCGGTCAGCGAATGGGAGGCACAGGCCGCTCAAACCCTGCTGTTGGAAAAGGTACTGGAATATGTGCGTACCCCGGAGGTGTCCCATACCTCCAATGAATGGAAACAGATAGAGGGTGGGGCCTGGGAGATCAGCAACCGGGTATATCAGATGCGCTATCAGTTTACGCCTGTGCCGCAGTCTGAGGCCGTCCGTGTTACCTGGGGGATCGTGTATAACACGCCCCAACAGCCAGGAAATCCCCGGTATGCCAACTCATGGGGAGACAGCCGTTATATCGCCAGACAGGATAAAAAGCTATATGATAATGCGGAGGCCGCCCAACGGTATATCCAGGGCCGGTTCAATCTGTACGCCCACCTGTTTACGGAGCTGTCCCCACCTGTACCCAATGACTGCAAGCGGATGTTCATGGTCAACGGCCACCTTCTCCCTGGCTATACCCTCGCACCCCCGGAGCGGACGAAGGAGGAGGCTGTCAACGACCTGTTGGACTGTTTGGAGGACGGGGACGTTGTGCCGCCCATTTCCGCGCCGGAACCGCCGCCTGCCCCAAAGGAGAAAACCACCGTCTCCTCTCCCGCAAAGCCTGCCCGGTCAGCGGCGAAGAAAAAAACCGGCCCTAAAAAGTCTGCCCCTAAAAAATCGGGGCCGGTACGATAGGAGGCGCGGCTATGGCATACACCCATCTGGACCCAGGGCAGGAGCTTGAAATTTCAGCCCATATCTATTTTTCACCCTCGCAGATGGATATTTCCGAGCTGGTAAAACTGTCCCCGGAACAGCTAAAGGCACAGGAGGCGGACAGCGTTGAACAGGAGAAGGCCATTTTTGAAAAATTTGGCGAGATCGAAAAGGAGTGGGCGAAACAGGCAATGCTGACCCTATCCCTGCGAAAAGCCCAGCAATATCTGAAAGTCCAGCCAGCCCCCCATACCTCTAACCAGTGGATTGAAGGGGAGCATGACTGGCATGAGATCAGCAACATGGTCTACAAAATGACCTATCGCATCTATGAGGGAACTGACTACCGCTCCAGCATAAGGCCGCGCCCGGTTTACTGGGATTTGTCCTGGTATGTGACTTTTAATACACCCCAAAACCCGGACTTTTCCGGGAGTGGGCGGCAAATCGCTGGACAGCAGGGGAAACACTTTAAGGACAAGGCTGAAATGGAGAGATACCTGCAAGGCCGCATGAAGGCATATTCCCACCTGTTTACGGAAATCTCTCCACCCATTCCAACGGATGCCCGACAGCGGTTCTGTGTTAATGGGGTGCTGCTGCCCGGCTATACCGTTGAAGCACCCATCCCACCTCCTCCTGATGTGGACGAGCTGTTATCTCTGCTGGAGGACGGGGATATGGAGGTTTTGCCCCAGCCAGAGGAACCGGCCCCGCCCCCGACACCCCTGCCCAAGAGACAGGCCCCAAAAAAGGCCCGGCCCCAGCGGTCCGGCCCGGTGCGGTAGGCAGCTTGAAGGAGTACCCTGCTATGAAGAACAAATTTCATTATGCTATTTCCGGCTACCGCTGGGCCCCGGAGAGCTTTCAGGCCAGTAAGGGGCTTACCAAAAATTCCATGAAAATCATACCGCTGACAGCGGAAGAACAGAAGGAGACAGGTATTCTCTTTCTGACAAAAGGCCCCGGCGCGGCAACAGGCTATGTCAAACACATCGAACGGGCGCGGGAGCGCCAGCACCGGAAAGTAATTACCTATGGTTTTCACACCCAGGAGGAACCGGGCAGGTTTGTGTACTGCCCGCAGCTCTATTTCCGCGCTGACGCCCCCATTGGCGAACGTCTCCGCGTGTTCAAACAAATCCGTGATGTTTTGGGCGAGAATGATGGGCGCGTTGTCACTTCTACCGAATGTGACCTGGACGGCAAATACCGCCCCACCAATGTCAGAGAAAATACCGTTACAGCGGATTTTAACCGCCCTCTGCGTATCTTTATGGGCGAGAAGATCATCCGGGACGGCCCGGAACCGCCGTACCTCCCCTACGCGAAGGCCCCGAAAAAAGCCCAGCCCCACAAGCGCAGACACACGGCCCCGATACGGTAGGCAGCGGCGCCGCTGGCGCCGCTGTCCCAGCAAGTACGGAATTTTGACTGCAAAATTCCACTTGTTAGGGGCAAGCCCCTAATACCCCGCCGCCCGGAAATGCGTCTCAACTTGAGACGCATTTTTTCGACGATTTTTGAAAGGAAGGTGCTGCCTATGGCAAAGCCCTATAAGACCATCACCCTCCGGCTGAACGCCGGACAGTATGCCCACCTGTGCAGGCAGGCGGAAGCGTCCGGCCTGAAAATGGAGCCGCTGCTCCGCCAGCTCATTATGGGCGTGAACCTCCGGCCCCGGCCCCCTGATACCTACGCCGCCCTGCTGCGGGAGCTGAACGCCATCGGGACGAATATCAACCAGATCGCCCACAATACCAACGCCCGGAAAGAAGCGGGCCAGACCGATATTGACGAGGCCGTGAAGCTGGTGCGGCAGGCATACCGGCTGGTGAAGGAGACCCTGTAATGGCCTATGATAAGATCATCACCGTCCGCTCCCGACTGGACCATTGTGTGGACTATGTGCTGAACCATGAGAAAACCGATATGACCGCCGTGCTGGACTACATTGGCCGGGCGGATAAAAACACTCTGCCGGATGGCCGCTCCGTTTTGGAGACGGCCATCAACTGTAACCTGGACAGCGCCTACCGGGATATGCAGGAGACCAAGCGCCGCTGGGGAAAGCCCGGCGGCGTTTTGGGCTACCACCTGATCCACGCCTTTGCCCCCGGAGAAGTCACCCCGGAACAGGCCCATGAGATCGGCGTGGAGTTCGCGTCCCGGCTGCTGGGGGACCGCTACGAGGCGGTTGTCTCCACCCATTTAGACCGCGACCACTTGCATTGTCATATCCTGTTCAACTCCGTTTCTTTTGTGGACGGGGCCAAGTACAAAAATACCTTCAAGGATTACTTTGGGGATATTCGCGGCATTTCCAATGAAGTCAGCCGCACCCACGGCCTGTCTGTGATCGAACCGGGAGAGGGCGGCAGGCACTATGCGGAATGGAACGCGAAGGCCCAAGGTAAGCCCACCCTCCGGGCCCTTGTCCGGCAGGATATTGACGCCGCCATCGCCAGCGCCTACACCATGAAAACCTTCTGGCAGCAGTTGGAGGAGCTGGGCTACACCGTAAAACGGGGGGCTAATGTCAAGCATACCGCAGTCAGGCCCCCCGGCGGCCAGCGGTTTTTCCGGCTGGACGGCCTGGGCAGCGGCTACACAGAAGCGGATATTCTGGCTCGGCTGTCGGCTGTCCGCTCCGGCGAGGCTCCGCCTGTTCCCACCGGGCCGTCCTTCCGTCCCATCATCCAGCCGCTGACACCGGGGCGGCGATACCGGCCAAGGGGCGGCATCCCCGGCAGGCCCCGTAAGCTGAAAGGCTTTCGCGCCCTCTACTTCAAATACCTGTATCTGCTGGGAGCTGTCCCGAAGCGCCACCTGAAAAAACGGGCGGCGTTCGTCTCACGGGCGGAGATCATCAAGTTTGACCGCTATCAGGAGCAATTTCAATATTTGATGAAGAACCGCATTGAGACAGCGGGCCAGCTCTCCATGCAGTATGACGCGCTGCAAGCCAGCATTGACGCCCTGACAGACCGGCGGCGGGAGCTGTATAAAATCCGCCGCGCCGGTCATGGCGGCGATGCCATTACGGACGAGATCACCGGCCTGACCGCCAGAGTGCGGGAGCTGCGCCGGGAGTTGAAATTGTGCGTCCGCATCGAAAGAGACATACCCACTGTAAAAGAGGCGGTGCAGGCCGACACCAGCGAGACAAGGAGCGTGACCCATGAAAAAGCTGATAAAAGCAGACCTCAGCGGCATTTTGAGACTGGCCGGGGCGTATCAGGCGGTGGAGGCCCTGGACGTTGAACGGGAGGTTGCCGAGTTGCAGCGTTCCCGGCACACCGACTATTTCTTTCTGGCCCGGAACGGGCGCTGTCGCCTGTCCACCCTGCCCGCCGTCTACCAGCCGGACACCCCGGCCAATCTGGACTGGCTGGCCTGCCGGGGCGTTACGCCGTGGCAGGTGGTGGCCCTCTATCTCCACGCGGACAAGACGGTGGAGGGGCTGCCCTGGGGCAGCGTCACCCTGCTGGACCATCAAACCGCCGTGGAGGACGTGCGTATCTTCTCCGCCCTGCCGGAGAGCCAGCGGGAGCGGCATATCCGCCTGATTATCAAACGGTATCAGCGGCGCGTGACCTACTGCTCCATGCTGGAAGCTATCCAATACCTGAAAACGGGAGGGGGTGAAAGTCAATGGATGTAAGCGGTGATGTGGCCGACCTGATGGTAAAAGAGAGCATCCAGCTCACCGAGGCCAGTATCAAGCTGCTGGCGGCGGGGAGCAAAAATCTGGCGGCGCTGCTGTGGGCGCTGGCGAAGGACAACAAGAAGCTGGTAGGCAAGACCGGCATGGCCCGCCTGCTCCGGGAGAGCAAGGAACTGAAGGTATTCCATATCAAGGAGAGCGACCTTGCGGAGTTCCGCGCCTTTGCCAAGAAAAACGTCCTCTTTTCCGTGGTAAAGGACAAGCGGAGGACAGACGGCATGGTGGACCTTGTAACCAACGTGGATTTCGTGTCCCAGGTCAACCTGTTCATGGAGCGGCGAGGCTATGGCGCACCGGCCAGGGAGGACGCCGAGCCAAAAAAAGCCGTCCCCCGCGCTCAACCCGGCAGCTCCTCACCACAGCGCGGGAGTGGCTCGACGCCATCGCAGAGCGAGAGGAGGACGACGACGAGGACTACTGACGCCCCAACCGCCAAGATCGGGGACATCCCCACCGTCAAGGGACGGCTGGCCGCCCTGCGCGCCGCATCCGAGGGCATGAAGGAGCCGGGGAAGGCCCCCCAGCGCCAGCCCACCAAGCACCCACCCAAAACACGATGAAAAAATGGAGGTAACTTTTTATGGCAAATCTGGAACAGATCGTGACCCAAAAGGCGGAAAAGGACACCCGCTGGAGGGAACAGCAGCAGGCAGAACGGGAAAACACCGTCGCCATGCAGGACGCGGGCATCGAGCAGATCACCAGCAGCCCGGAGGCATACGCCCGCTACCTGGATATGCAGGGGGACAACCCGACGTACAGCGTGGGCAATATCGCCCTGGTCATGCTGGCGCTGCCCCAGGCCACTGTGTTCGGCACCCGTGACCGCTGGCGGGCCCTGAACCGCTCCGTCATGGGCGAGGAAATGAACAACAGCGTGAAGATTTTTGCCAAGGGCCCCATGGGGCGGGGGTACACGCTGACCGACGCCTACGATGTGACGCAGACCCAGGGCCGGGATCTGAAACGCCCTATTCTGAAAGAGGGCAGCAAGGGCATGGAGACCGCGCTGACTACGGTGCTCAACTATGCCGTGGCCCCCGTGGTCATTGACAAGGAGCTGCCCGTCCCCGCCTACTATGACCCCGGCAATATGGAGCTGGCCATCAACCCCGATTTTCCCGACCATGAGGCGTTCGCCGCCATCATCGCGGAAGTGGCGCAGACCCGTTTCCACGCCAAGGGCGCGGTTCCCGGCTACAACAGGGCCGAGTGCGAGCTGGACGCCCAGAGCGTGTCCTACATCCTCTGCCGCAGGTTCGGCGTCGAGCGGCCCATGCCGGAGCTGGAAAACCTGTCGGAGCTGTATGACGGCTGGGAGACCGAGGACCGCAGATACGCCCTGGACAAAATTCAGGATATGAGCAAGAAAATGGGCCGCTCCATCGACAAGAATTTGGAAGCGGACAAGCAGAGAAGCAGGACGCCGCCGCCCCGCCGTCCCGTGAGGTAAAGCCCCCAACGGGGGTGTTTTTCCCCTTCGAGAGAGTAATCCGCCGCCCGTCCCCAGTCAAGGCCGGACGATTGCTGGCGCAATCGCCCGCGAGCCGGCCAGTCTGCGGACTGGCCGGACCTTGACAGGGGCCGTTCGCCGGATTTTTTTGTCACCAAGGGGAAAACACCCCAAAAGCCGCTTGTCAGCGGCTTTTGCTATCCTGGGAGGCTGGCGGGTCTGACGGGAGCGCCAGCAGCCCTTCAAGCGCCCCGCCGCAAGCCGTCGGCGGGGCGGCAGGCCCGGAAATGTGTCTCAATTTGAGCAATGCCATTAAGTTAGCCAGGTATTTCCAATAAAAGCACAAAAAGCACTTGACAAAAGCAAAAAAATGTGCGGCAAGGCCCTGAAAACGAGATTGATTTTCGGGGGGCGCACAAATGAAGAACACAGGCGGAGCGTTGAAGGAAAGACTGTTATCCATGATTGGAGCAATGGGGGAGCACCCGGAGCGGTACGCAAAGGACCCGGGCAGGGATTTTACCCGGCGGCGGTCGCTGACGTTGCCCACGCTGATGAGCCTCATCCTGACCATGGACGAAAAAAGTATGTGGAAGGGGTTGCTGGGATATT
>ERZ779627.290-NODE-290-length-10397-cov-4.227519_pt1 | contig 10397 bp, 11 predicted proteins | sample MGYA00514191_ERZ779627 | MGnify/ENA primary metagenome ERZ779627 (study PRJEB29562, sample SAMEA4376705) | mouse gut metagenome | isolation source: Cecum | study: EMG produced TPA metagenomics assembly of the A DSS colitis mouse model was used to assess the... | reverse complement strand
GATTTTTTCCATTTTTTGTGTGACCGGTTACATCATCCGGAAAAAAGAAGCGTTACTTCTTTTTTCTTTTTTCAGAACCCTTCAGTTTCACCTGATAAGGGATCATGCAGATGCTCCTGGCCTTCTTTGGACACTCCACTCTCTCCTGCAGGAGCCGAAGCGCCATTCTTCCCATCTCATAATTGTCACGGTACACGCAGCTGAACGGAAGTCCGAGGATATCCAGCGTTTCGATGCGGTCATTGCCCATCAGGGCGATGTCATGGCCAATGCGGATCCCCTTCTCGTTCGCCGCTTTCAAAAAACCGAGCGTGGTCATATTGTTGGAGGTGAACACCGCATCCGGCAGCTCCTCCCGCGAGAGAAGTTCTCGGGAAAGCTCATAGGAACGCTTCATCAGGAAATCGCCGTAGTAGATGTCTTCCTCCCTGAGCGTCAGTGAACAGTCCGCCAATCCTTTCTTAAAACCTTCCAGCCGGTCCCGGCTGATCTTCAGGTCCATATCGCCCGTGATGATCGCCATCCTCCGGTTCCCCGCCCGGTACAGCTCCAGCGCCGCCTGATAGGAACTCTGGTAATTCTCATAGAGAACCGCGTCCCAGGGCATATTCTCAAAGTCACGGTCAATGATTACAATCGGGGCCGCATACTCTCTGAGCCGTGTCAGCAGTTCCCTTCCCTGCGCCGTCTCCGGATAGTCCACGGAAGGACCGAGAATCACGCCCCGCACCTTCTGCTGCTGAAGTACGCGGAACGCTTTCTTCTCCCTCTCCAGATTGTTCTTCGTATCGAAGAGCACGAGCGACAGGTCGAGTTCGTCCGCAACCTGAGTGATTCCGTGAAGGATATCGGAATAGAACGTATTCTCGATCTCCGGAAATACGACTCCGACCACCTTTGTCTCCTGTCTGGAAAGATTCACGGCCAGCGCGGAAGGTACGTAATTGTACATCTCCATAATGTTCTCTATCTTCCTGCGCGTCTCGGCCGCCACGTATCCGCTGTTGTTCATGACGCGCGATACGGTTGCCTTCGATACGCCCGCCATCTCGGCGACGTCTTTAATGGTAATTATCTTTCCAGCCATAATGAAATCGGTTACACCCTCTTTTGTCTATACTGTATTCTATCCGTGCCTCTTTGTCAACATGTTTTTGTCATTTCGTCGTTATTACAGATTTTTCACTCTCTTTTTTGTGCAACATCTACAATTTTCTCCCGGTTCCTTCTTATGTAACCGGTTTACACCACAATCCGGAATCTCAGCCTCTTCCCGCCTGGTAGATCTGATATTCGTACCGTTCCGCCACCACGTAAAGCGAGGAATAGATCAGCGCTCCGTGCTCCGTATTCGCGATCCGCCTGCTGTGCAGAAGCGGCGCGCCCACCGGAATCCGCAGAATCTGGGACTGGGTAAAAGAAGCGCTGACAGCGGAGATATGCTCGACCGCGTCTTTCAAGAAGAGACCGTACTCCTCCTCCAGACAGGCATAGACACTCACGCACCCGCTCTCCTGAATATGGAAGCCCGGAGCCTGATTCGCCGCCACATAATCTTCCATCACGCAGACCGGTTTCCCGTCCGCACACTGAACTCTCTGTATATGATAGACCTGTTCTCCTTCTCTCAGCGCAAGCGCGTCCCTGATATAGTCCGGCGCCGGCACCTTCTCCTGCGCCAGTCCCTGAGTGCTCACCTGATACCCCTTCCTGCGGAGCGTCTCCGTAAAGGAAGTGATCTTGTTCAGATGCTGGGAAGTGGAGATCTCCTGAACCTCGGTTCCCCGCCCCTGCGTCACGGACAGATAGCCCTCGTTCGTCAGCATGCCGATGGCGCGCCGAACCGTCGTCCGGCTGACCCCGTACAGTTCTTCCATCTCCGATTCCGTCGGCAGGAAGGAGCCGGGCGCGTATCTGCCCTCCCGGATATCTTTTTTCAAACTGTTGTACATCTGTCGATATGCAGGTATCCTTGCCATATGTCCTCCTTCGGCCTCTGATCTCTCCGAAAGATAATGATCTTTCTGCGGTTTTAGAATCTTTCTGTCCCGATTATAGAACATGCGGAGAAAAAAATCAAGCAGAAAACAGAAAACCGTAACAGTTTCTGGGTTGTCGGTCGCTTTTCGCACCCATGCCGCCCGGACGCCCGACGCGGGCAGATCATCCTTCCAGACCCCGCTCGCGCTTAATGAAGGGACGCAGCGGTCCTAAGGCGCGAAAAACCGCGCCTTAGGACCGGCGCCCTTCAATGGGTCTTTCAGGATGATCTGCCCGCGTCAGGCTGAAAATCTGGTACGATTACAAAAAATAATCGTTGACATTCTTCTGTTTCGGTGTTAGCATGGTTAAAAGATAATTATGTTTCTTTTTTATAAAAACATTATTATGTATTGATAGGAATATGCGGCGTACGTGGATAAAGCGCCGCTCAGAGAGGAGAGGCTGATATGATCCGAACCGTATGTCAGGATATCCTGCCGGAGGAAGCCGGGCACGCGCAGTGCCACGAGCACATCTGGCTGAACAGAGGCGCTTCCTATAAGGTCAATCCCGCCCTGTGCATGGACAGCTATGAGAAATCCCTCCGGGAGCTGAAAGATTATTACCGGGCGGGCGGACGGCTGATTGTCGACGCGCAGCCGACCGGGTGCGGAAGAAACGCTCAGATGCTGGCAAGGCTCTCCAGAGAAAGCGGCGTCCGCATTGTGGCGACCGCAGGTTTTCACAAAAAAGAATTTTTCGACAATTTACTGTTATTTTCCTGGCCGGAGGAGGACCTTGCGAAACTCTATACCAGAGAGATTACGACAGGCATCGTCGATTCCGGCCAGGATTCCTCCCTTTGCCGGGCCGGAATCCTCAAGGCCGCGGCGGACGGGGACTGGCAGAGCGACCCGGTCTACCGGAAATTTTTCGAGGCGGTCGCACAGGCAGCCGGACGGACCGGCGCACCGGTGATGATACACACGGAGAAGGGGAACGACATTCCGGAGCTGATCCGCTGGTTCGGAGAGCGGGGCATCTCCCCTGAACGGCTGCTGATCTGCCATCTGGACCGGACCCATCACGACGCCGGCTACCACAAGGCCGTACTGTCCGCCGGCTGCCGCCTGTGCTATGACAGCGTCCACCGGCTCAAATATGTATCCGAAGCGGAGGAGCTGGCGCTTCTGCAGGCGATGAAGAAGGCGGGCTTTCTCGGTCAGATTGTGCTCAGCCTCGACACCACCGCCCAGCGGCTGAGGTCCTACCAGGCGGAGGATATGGGCCTGGACTATCTGCTGGACGTCTGGATCCCGCAGCTTCAGAAACAGGGCTTTACCGACGGAGAAATCCGGCAGATGTGCGTCACAAATGCCGCAGAGTTACTGGATTTTACAATCAAGTAGGAAAGGCTTCTTCCCTGTCCGCGCATCGGACGGACCGAACCATAACATAAAAACCAGAAAGGGGTATCTGCAATGAAACTTGAAAAAGCAACACAGCCAACCATGTATTTTATCGGCGTCACCACAGGAGCTTCCTCCATCATGAAAGTTTTCCCGGAGTGGGCAAAGGCGCTCGGCCTTGAGAACACGGTCATGAAAGGCATCGACATCGCCATTCATGAGAAACCGGAGGTCTACCGGGAAGTCGTTTCCTTCATCAAGAACGATCCGCTCTCCATGGGAGCGCTGGTAACCACTCACAAGATCGACATTTACAATGCCGCAAAGGATCTGTTTGAATATCTGGATCCCTACGCGCTGGAGTTCGAGGAGCTGTCTTCGATCTCCAAGCAGGACGGAAAGTTATGCGGGCACGCCAAGGACCCCATCACCTGCGGCATGGCCATGGAAGAGTTCGTCCCCCGGAACTACTGGAAAGAGCATCCGGAAGCAGGCGTCCTGATCATCGGCGCCGGCGGAAGCGCCATCTCCATGTGTTCCTATTATATGAGAAATGCGGGCAAAGGCAACGACCCGGCGAAGATCGTTGTCTCCAACCGCAGCAAGCCCCGCCTTGACGCCATCCGCGAGATCAGCAGCGGGATGAATCCGGCCGGCATTCCCACGGAATTTTACCTCTCTCCCGAGACGGCCGATAACGACGCGGTTCTGGCTAAGATGGGAAGAGGAAGCCTGATCATCAACGCTACGGGCCTTGGAAAAGACCGTCCCGGCTCCCCCCTCTCCGACGCCGCCGTATTTCCGGAGGACGCGCTGGTCTGGGAAATCAATTACCGGGGCGACCTGCTGTTCAAGCATCAGGCGGAAGCTCAGGCGAAGAGCCGCAGCCTGAACGTCAACGACGGATGGATGTACTTCATCTACGGATGGACGCAGGTGATCGCGGAAGTCTTCCATCAGGAGATTCTGGGCGAGAAGTTAAAGAAGATGGACGCCATCGCGGCAAAATTCAACAACCGGGCATAAAGGAGGTACCTATGGCACATTTTAACGATTCGGAAAAAGCAATGGATTTCGAGAGAGGTTTTGTCATTGATTTTGATCTGCAGACGGGATTATCGAAGACTCTGGACACCGGAAAACGCTATCTGGGACAGATGAAGGGGATGTTCGCCGACCAGAAGGCCTATGAGGAAAAGCTGAAAGAGGGCGATCCGCTCGTATATGAGTTCCACTCCATGCCGGCGCCGGAAACCGACGGGGATTTTGCTTTCGGCTGCTCCATTCTCAATCCCGGAAAGGTCGGTGACGAGTATTATTTTACCAAGGGACATTTTCATACCATCCTCGACACCGGCGAGATCTATTACTGCCTGAGGGGACACGGATATATGATGATGGAGAATCCCGAGGGCGACTGGCTGGCGCTGGAGCTGACGGCGGGGAAAGCCGTCTATGTACCAAAGAGGTATGCGCACCGCAGTATCAATGTGAGCGCGGACGAACAGCTCGTTACTTTCTTCGTCTTCCGCGCGGACGCGGGACATGATTACGGCACCATCGAGACGAAGGGATACCACAAGCTTCTGGTGGAGCGGGACGGCAAACCGACGATTATCGACAATCCAAACTGGAAATAAAGGGGATTACCGCTATGGCAAATTATAAGGTACTGGTCACCGCCCGTTCTTTCGGAACGGTCGATGACCTGGCAGTAAAGCTTTTAAAGGATCATCACTGCGAGGTAAAGAAACTGGAAGCGGCAGACGGACCGATTGCGGAGCAGCTCCGCAAAGAGCTCCCGGACGCGGACGCCGTCATCGCCGGTCTGGAAGATTACGACCGGGCGCTGATCGAATCCGCCGCAAAACTGAAGGTCATCTCCCGCTACGGCGTGGGTTATGACAAGGTCGATCTGGAAGCGGCGGCCGAGCGGCAGATTAAAGTAACTGTCACGCCCGGCGCCAACGGCGATTCGGTGGCGGATCTGGCCGTGACGCTCATGCTCTGCTGCGCGAGGAATATCGTGGTCATGGACAACGGCATCAAGGGTCGAAATCAGACGCGCCCTTCCGGCGTGGAGATGTGGGGCAAGACGCTGGGCGTCGTAGGCGCCGGCCGGATCGGTAAAGGCGTGGCGAAACGCTGCACCGGCTTCAATATGAAGATTCTGTGCTACGATCAGTACGAGGACGAAGCGTTCAAAAAGGACTGCGGCGCGGAATATGTGGATCTCGACACGCTGATCCGGAACTCGGACTTCATCACCATCCACTCGCCCCTGACGCCGGAGACGCGGAACATGTTCGGAGCAGAGCAGTTCAAAGCCATGAAGCCGGATGCGATTCTGATCAACACCGCCAGAGGCGGCATCGTGGACGAAGACGCTCTCTATGAAGCGCTCAAAAACGGCGGGATCCGCGCGGCCGCTCTCGACGCGACCGTGGACGAACCGCCATACGACAGCCCTCTGTGCACGCTTCCCAACTGCATCCTCACCCCGCACGCAGGAGCAGCCACCAAAGAAGCCGTCAGCAAGATGGGACTGATGGCGGCGCAGAACGCCATCGACGTACTCACCGGCGGAAGCTGCGCATATGAAGTGAAATAAATAAACAGACCGATTCGGACAGGGGCGTTCGCGCAGGGCGGACGCCTCTGTTTTGCGTCGCGGCGGACGTCCCCATGCAGTGCCCTGAGGACAGGCGGCACGGTTGATGCAGCGGCGGGAGCCGGCCGGGATTCTGAAACGCGCCCGGCTTGTAAAACCGGGAGAGTTATGGTAGTATGGAGATACGCCAATCGGGAAATTAATGCATGATTTCAACTGCACCCAGGCAGATGATATGAACTTTGCACTGATGGCAGAAAGAACGAGATATCTGAAAGAAGACCCGAAAGGAGTGAGTGAGATGTGTAAAATTATGGAAGATATGAGAAACGAATCTCTAAAAGAAGGTATAAAAGAAGGTGCAATAAATACTGCAAAAAAAATGCTGGCAGACGGAATGTTGACATTTGAGAAAATTGCGGAATATGTGGGACTTCCACTTGATGAGGTAAAAAAACTGAAAGCTGATAAAACGTTCTGAACGTTTTGGACAAATATTCCAGTCCCTGATCGCAATACTTTATAAAGGATGGCAGGATACGGAAGAAAGCAGGGGGAAGGAAGCGAAGAATGCCGAAGAAAATACAGGATTTAAAGCCGGACACGGTGTTGAAGAATTACTGGCGGGACAATGAGCAGTTTGCTGATATTTTTAATGCCGTACTGTTTAAAGGAGAACCGGTTCTCAAACCGGAAGAACTGGAAGATGCGGATACGGAGGAATCCTCTGTACTGGAACACAGAGATTATGCGGAAAGCCTCAAAGCATCAAGAGATACGATAAAAGTAAGCAAAAAGTCCACCGCATTTGGAGTAGAACTTGTGATACTTGGAATGGAATCGCAGGAGCACATCCACTACGCAATGCCCCTGCGGGTTATGGGGTATGATTACAGCACTTATAAAAAACAGTATGACGACAATGCCCGGAAATATCAAATGTCAAAAGGACTGGAGGAAGCGGAATATCTGTCGCGTATGAAAAGGACCGACCGATTCGCACCCGTCATTACGATGGTCGTCTATTATGGCGAAAAACCGTGGGACGCAGCGGTATCGCTTCACGGAATACTGGATATTCCGGAAGAGGTGAAAGCATTTGTAAATGACTATAAGGTGCTGCTCGTAGAGGCCCGGGAAAACAACCTGATTCTTCATAATGTGAAAAATGTGGCTTTTTTCAACATGATGGAAATCATCCTCGACAGAACCCTGCCAAAGGAGGAAGCAAGAAAAAAAGTCATAAACTACGCCAGAGAACACAACGTAGACAAATCCGTAATTATGACCGTAGCAGGAGCGGCAAACTGTAAGATTGATTATAACGCATTGTCCAGGAAAGGAGACTTTGATATGTGTACTTTGTTCGATGAAATTGCAAGAGAAAATGAAGCCAGAGGCGAGGCAAGAGGAGAAGCGAGAGGAGAAGCAAGGGGAATCATCGAGACAGGTTTTGATTTCGGACTGTCTGAAACAGATATTCTGGAAAGGCTGCAGAAGAAATTGAACATCTCATTGCAGGCCGCACAGGAATATATCAGACTGTTCGGACGGCAGACGGTTTAAGAAGCTTCTGAATAAACGCCGAGCCGGAAGGGACATTCCGCATAATGCATTGTCCCTTCCGGCGCTTTTTTCTGTCACTCTTCATCCGTTACTGTTTGCATTCACGCCGCACGGACGCCTGATGCGGGCAGAGGAGCCTTTTGGATTGTGCGGTCAGGGACCCACTTTCGGTTCCTCGAACCAGGAGGGCTCCTTTTCTCCGTCTTCGTCTCTTCCGGCCGTCTCCACGGCGCTGGCGATCAGTTTCACCATCTCCCAGATGGAGCGGAAGCAAAGCGTACGGTCTTCCTCCATCCAGGTAATCCGTCCCTGCCAACTGCTGTTCTGGCGGTGCTGGACACGGACGATAAAAGTTCCCAAATCTCCCTGTACGCCTAAAAGTTCTCTGTCTTTCATGAGTTTTGTCCTTTCTTTCCCGGATGCGGTCTTCTCCTGACGCCCTGCTGTGAAGGTACGGGTGTTGGTCGCCGGATAGGGGAACCTCAGAAAATCATATAACTGTTCCATTCCAAAAAGCATCTCGTCCATATTGGAAAACGGCAGCGCCTCTCTGCTGTAAGAATGATAAAGCCTTCCGCACGGATGTCCCTCCTTCATCCTGTCCACGCACAGTACGACTCCGTTGGGCACACCCACATACCATTGTGATTTCTCCATATCTTATAATCCTTCATACCCGCGCCCGAATATACGTCCCGCCCGTCCGGATCACAGATTACGCTGTTTACATAATACTGTACCTCCGTCCGCTGCCATCCGACCGCAAAGCGCTCGCTGATCCGTTCCTGGACAATCGTGCAGTTTTCCAGCGTCGTGTTGACCAGCAGAACCAGATACTGCCCGCCACCGTAACGGCTGACCGCGTCGCTGCGCCGTACAGACTGCAGAACCGCATCCTGAAGCCGCTCCGTCAGTCCTTTCAATATCTCTTTGTCTTCGATGGACCTGCCGCTGCGGTCCACCACCATGCAGAGCATCAGATAGACGGACTGTCCGCCGCGCTCGATCATGCGTCTCACCATGCGGTAGATGCCCTGAAATACCGGAATCCTGTCAAAGATTTTCCTCTTTCCCCTCATGAACTCCCTCATGAACCTCTCCTCCTTACCAAAAGGTGTTTATGGCAGTTTTGTTTACCTCATAATGTTTCTTATGCGGTAAACAAACGTCCCCGCACGGACAGGCGTTAGAAAAAAGCAAATATTTTTCATAAATTTTAATTTTTTTAACGTTTTTTGATGCATTCTTTGACGGGTGATTTGCTATATCATACAGCCAGGAAACTGCAGACATTTCAGATAAAACAAATGCCTGTAAACGGCAAATAAAACTGTTTATTATATGGAAATGATTTAAGAAAATAAAGTGGAAGCACGAATACAACTGCTTTTGTTTACCGCATAAGAAACATTATGCGGTATTTTTTTCCTCTAAGTCAGAAGTCCCAGCCGGTCGATCTGCCGTCCCTGCTCCTCGCAGCTCGTCAGCGTATAGATGCGCGTTGTATTGATGTTCGAGTGTCCAAGCAGATCCGCCAGATGGCAGATGTCCCGTTCCGCGTTATAATAGGTAAGCGCGAACAGGTGACGGAGATTATGTGGATATACCTTCTCTCTGGACACGCCCGCCGCCTCGCAGAGCGCCTTCATCTCGTGCAGGACGTTGCTCCTGTCCAGAGGCCGACCGCTGCGGGTAACGAAGATGCTTCCCTGAGTGATTCCCTGCTCGCACGCATAAGCGGCCAGTTCCCGGCACAGCTTCCGCGGAAGGAGCACCATGCGGCTCTTCCCCTTCAGCGAGACCCGGGCGTGCCGGACCGGCAGAGATTCCACCGTGATAAAGGGCAGCTCGCCGATGCGGATCCCGGTTGCGCCGATGGTCTGCATCAGAAGAAACAGCCGCTGCTTTCCGCTCTCTCTCGCCGTCTCCAGAAGACGCAGATACTCTTCCCTCGACAGATCACGCCCCTGCTCCCGGAAGGCTTCTTTCTGCACTTTGAAATACCGGACCGTACATTCCGCGTGTCCGTTGAGCGCCAGAAAGCGATTGACCGCCGCCAGCATGGAATTTGCGCTGGCCGCCTTGTAGTGCCCGGCCAGATAGTTCTTATAGGCAATCACCTGCTCTTTCACAAAAAGCCGTTCCTCCCCCGCATAACGAATAAAATGTCTTACGTCCTGTACGTACTTGGCAACCGTCGCCTCGCTCTTCTCGTCTTCTCTCAGCCGCTGTTCAAACATCGCTGTCAGTTCCTGATTCATCTTTTCCTCCTGTATTCATGGCTCCGCTCTTTGCAGCTTCCGGCTGTCCCCGGAAGTCCTGCGACCGGTCTATCGGTTCCTTCTCTATCATAATTGATAAAAGCCATGTTTCAGGGCAAAAAATAAGGCCGCCGATCCCTGCCCGCCGCGCGGGAGGTGTGCTGCGAAACCGCAAGTTTCCATGCGCGCCTCTGCGCATAAAAATAGAGGAAAGCTCCGTCTTTGAACCGAACGGAGCTTTCCTCTATTTTTATATTCTGATTTACATAGCGTTTCTTTACTGCCTCCCGGAAGCAAACCGCTTATAATACCGCGCCGCTTCCTCCTCCGACAGCCCGAAACACTTCTGGAGCTTCCCGTGTATCTTCTCTTTCGTAGCTCCCTCCTCCAGATTGTCCAGTATGAAGATCCGGATGCCCTCCTCGAGGCCTTCCCTCTGGCCCTCTTCTTTCATCGTCTTCGCAAACAATTCTTCATCAAATTCCGTCAGCAGCATCAGTTTCACCTCCGATTTCTTTTTCAGCAGATATTCTTTCAGCAGGTTTTCTTCTATACATCGGTCAATCG
>ERZ779627.289-NODE-289-length-10471-cov-8.921275_pt1 | contig 10471 bp, 9 predicted proteins | sample MGYA00514191_ERZ779627 | MGnify/ENA primary metagenome ERZ779627 (study PRJEB29562, sample SAMEA4376705) | mouse gut metagenome | isolation source: Cecum | study: EMG produced TPA metagenomics assembly of the A DSS colitis mouse model was used to assess the... | reverse complement strand
AGCTCACGGGCCACGGCGATGGACTGGGCGGCAAAGGCCTCGTTGGCCTCGATCAGGTCCATGTCCTCGATCTTCAGGCCGGCCTTGGCCATGGCCTGACGGGAGGCGGGCACGGGACCCACGCCCATGATCTTGGGATCCACGCCGCCCTGGCCCCAGGAGACCAGCTTGGCCATGGGCTTCAGGCCGTACTTCTCAACGGCTTCCTTGGAGGCCAGCACGATGGCGGCGGCGCCGTCGTTGATGCCGGAGGCCTGACCGGCGGTCACCCGCTGGACGTGCTTCTTGGCGTCGGCCTCATGGATGCCGGTGGGCTCAAAGGTGTGGACGATCTCGTCCTCAACCCCCTCGGGGCCTACGGGGAAGGCGCCGCGGAGCTTGGCCAGCTTATCCATGGGGGACAGGCGGGGGAACTCGTCCACCTTGAACTCCACCATTTCCTTCTTGACCTTGATCATCACGGGAACGATCTCGTCGTCGAACTTGCCGGCGGCCTGGGCGTCGGCGGTCTTCTTCTGGGAGTTGTAGCCGAACTCGTCCAGCTCCTCCCGGGTGATGCCCCACACGTCGCAGATGTTCTCGGCGGTGGTGCCCATGTGGTAGTTGTTATAAACGTCCCACAGGCCGTCGGAGATCATGGTGTCCTTCATCTTGTTGTCACCCATCCGGGCGCCCCAGCGGGCGGCGGGGATGGCGTAGGGGGCGGCGGACATATTCTCCATGCCGCCGGCCACAATGATCTCAGCGTCGCCGCAGCCGATGGTGCGGGCGCCCTCGATGACCGACTTCATGCCGGAGCCGCACACCATACCCACAGTGTAGGCGGGGACGGAGGTGGGGATGCCCGCCTTCAGGCTGGCCTGACGGGCGGGGTTCTGGCCCAGGCCGGCGGTGAGGATGCAGCCGAACATGACCTCGTCCACGTTCTCGGGCTTAACGCCGGCCCGGTTCAGGGCCTCCTTGATGACGGCGGCGCCCAGGTCGGCGGCGGGGGTGTCCTTCAGGGACCCGCCGAAGGAGCCGATGGCGGTGCGGCAGCAGTTGACGACATAAACTTCTCTCATGATATGTGTTACCTCCTGAATTTTAATGGGGCGGCGGTCAGACCGCCCGGGATAACCGCTCTTGTCCTTCATTATACCGGAGAGCCGGCCAAAAAGCAATAAGATTTTTCGGGAGAAAGAGTAGGGGCCGCCGCCTTCGGCGGCCCGTCGAGGACAGAGCCTTAGCGGGTCGCCCAGGGGGGGGGATAGAGCGGGTCGCCCAGGGGGGCGACCCCTACACCATGCCGCCTTGCTGGTATATGCGGAATAAAAAAGCGGGGCGGCGCGGAGGCCGCCCCCTACGGGCCCTTACCCCAATCTCTCCGCCTGGGGCAGGTCGGTGGTATTGGGAATATCGCGGTAGATCTCCGCCACATGCCAGGGGGCCAGGGCGTAGCCCTCCTCGAAAATACCGGTTTTCCCCAGGACGGCCAGGGTGTGTTTGGCGTTGGGGGTGAGGGTGATGGTGAGGTAGCGGTTGGAGGGGTGGGTCTCATAGTAGACCTCTCCGTCTTCGGCGGGGCCGGCGGCCTCGCTGGCGTTCGGAGAAAACTCGAAGATCAGGTCGGTCATATAGGTGTTCTCATAGCGTTCTCTGCTGTTGTCAAAGATATACCGCACACCGATGGTCCCCTCGGCAAAGTCGGCCCGCACCGCCTCCCACAGCTCCTGGCGGCAGTCGTCCACGTAGGCATCCTTATAACGGTCCTTGTAATCGGTCATCTCCAGCCTCTCCAGCCAGGCGGAGGTGAGGCGGGCATCCTCCAGGAAGGTGTCGAAGCCGTAGGCCAGGGACACCAGCGCCCGGTCGTCAACGATTTGTTTCAGGGCATAGGCCACGGTGCCCGGGGTGTTCAGGTCGTCCTCGAAGATGGGGACGCTGTGATACTCCCGCTCCAGCCTGCCGCCGCCGGACAGGCGGTAGGAGAGGGTGACATAGGTGTAATCATTGCGGCTGTCGTAGGTGCCGTTATCGCTCTCCCGGTTGTCCACGATGGCTTTGTGGAGGGCGGTGATCTTCTCGATCTGGGCCGGGTCGGTGATGGTGGCGTTCAGGCTTTGGCCGTCGTCATAGGGAGCGCCCATGTCGATATTGACCCGGACGGACTCCACCCGGTCCGCCGCCGGCACCCGGTTCACCACACCGAAGACGTCGGCCAGACAGACCAAGCAGAGGGCCAGCATGACGGCGGCCATGACCGCCCCGCCCTTCCAGGCTCTGAACACCCGGAAGGACTTTTTCAGGAGCATCTCGGCGGCGAAATAGCCGATGACCGACCAGATCACGATGCAGGGGATGAGGGCGGACAGCTTGTTCCAGCCGAAGAAGGCGGCGGTGAAAATGCCGAAGGCCAGGCCGGCGCAGAAGGACACCCCGTATTTGAACAGGGGGCGGACCAGGGCCACGGCCACCACGTCGCCGGCGGTCTCCACATGGCGGCGGCGGTAGACGCACAGGGAAATATAAGCCAGCCCCACACCCACCAGGGCGTAGACGGCCACCGTACCGGGGGAATCGAGGCGGGTGGTTTCGACCGCCCCCCACCACGTCCACCAGCCCGCCGCGTCCCGCAGGGCCACGGCAGGGGTGAGGTACTTCACCACCGTCATCGCTCCCGGGGTGCCCGCGTAGCCGTAGTAGAACTCGGTCATCAGGGAGTTGATCAGGATCCACAGGCCCCAGGCCAGACAGTTGAGGATGCAGTAAAAGGCGGGGAGGGCCAGGATATGGCCGGTGAACATGGCGCAGAAGGAGGCGAAGGAGAAGAAGAACAGGGACACCCCACACTGGACCAGCAGCCAGATGATCAGGGCGCGCAGGACCTCCCCCCAATGCTCCGCGGGCAGGAAGGAGACCTCCACAATGGCGGTGAGGACCGCCGTGGCCAGCAGGGGCAGGAGCATCATGGACAGGCCGGCCAGATACTGGGTGGTGAACAGGGCCTCCCGCCGCAGGGGCAGGGCGTGGGTCCAGCAGGCGGAGCGGTGGCTATAGAGGTAGCCGAAGACCGCCATGGCGCACAGGACGGCGAAGAAAGCAGCCAGGAACACGCCGGAGGCCAGGAAGCTGGGGATGTTCAGCGCCTCCTGGAGCAGCGTCTGCCGGAGGTCGTCAGGGTTCCAGACGGACACCCGAAAATACCAGTTGAGCAGGTGCAGGGGAAGCAGAAAGAGCCAGCCCAGGGCCCACAGCCCCCACAGGGGCCAGAAGCGGGCCAGGGTCTTGCGGTACAGAGTACCGTTAAAGTACGATGTCGCGGACCGCATAGTCCTCACCTCCCAGTTCATAGATAAAGATTTCCTCCAGGGTCAGGGGCAGGGCCTCCATCAAAATAGGGGCGTATACCGACATGCGGGTCTTGATCTCCGCCGGGTTCCCCCGGACGATGAGGGTGTACACCCGCCCGATCTGAGAGGTGTGGAGCACGTTCATATCACGGGGCAGCTCAGGCAGGCCGCCGTCGGCAAAGGCGATCTGGAGTTTCACTACGTTGTCCTGGAGATCGGTGAGGGACCGCTCCAGCAGGACCTTGCCGTGGGACAGGATGCCCACGTGGTCGCAGACATCCTCCAGCTCCCGCAGGTTGTGGGAGCTCACCAGGACGGTGGTCCCCCGCTGGGCCACGTCCCCCATGAGGAGGGTCCAGACCTGCCGGCGCATCACCGGGTCCAGGCCGTCCACCGGCTCGTCCAGCACCAGGACCTCCGGGTTGCAGCACAGGGCCAGCCGGAAGGCGGACTGCTTCTGCATCCCCTTGGAGAGGCGGCGGATGGGGAGCTTTTCGTCCACCTCGGGGAAGGCCTCGGCCAGGGCCTCGTACCGCTTCACATCGAAGTTGGGGTACATCCCCCGGTAGAAGCGCATCATGTCTTTGGTGGAGGCCGAGTTGAAGTAGTACAGTTCGTCGGGGATGGCGGCAATTCTGGCCTTGACCGCCGGGTTCTCATAGACCTGGTCCCCGTCCACCAGGACGGAACCGGAGTCCGGGCGGTAGATGCCCATGATGTGCCGCAGGATGGTGGACTTGCCCGCCCCGTTGGGGCCCACCAGCCCGTAGATGGAGCCCTTCTCCGCCGTCATGGTCAGGCCGTCCAGGGCCCGGAAGCCGTCAAAGGTCTTGACTACGTTGATTACCTTAATCATTCTCGTTCCCTCCTTCCAGAGCCCGGATGCGGGCCCAGAGCTCCTCGCCGCTGACCCCCAGGAAGAGCAGCTCCCCCGCCGTCTGGTCGAAGGTGCGCAGCAGCTCATCCTTCCGCCCCTCGTCCACCCCCGTGTTGGGGGCGGCAAAGGAGCCCTTGCCGGGGACGGAGTAGACATAGCCCTCCGCCTCCAGGGCCTCGTAGGCCCGCTGGATGGTGTTGGGGTTGATGGCCAGCGTCCCCGCCATGGTGCGGACCGAGGGCAGCTTCTCTCCCTCCTGGATCACCCCCGTCACCATCAGCCGGCGCAGGCCGTCCTTCACCTGTTCGTAGATGGGGCGGGCGTCCCGGTAGTCTAAATTCAACATCACAGCTCCTCCTTTCCGGATACTGTATTAACTGTATTAGTACGGTCAGTATATCAGAGAGGCAGGGGAAATACAATTAAGAATTGATTAAGATTTTTTAAGGGGGAAAATCTGTACTATCTCAGGTTTCCATGTTATAATCAGGCAAACGCTATCCAGGAGGGCATATTATGTATCAGACCATCGGCTTTATCGGCACGGGAAATATGGGCTCCGCCATCGCCTGGGCGGCGGCCTGGAGCAAACAGGCCCAGCGGGTGCTGCTGGCCAACCGCACCCCCGCCAAGGCGGAGGCCCTGGCCGCCCAGCTCCCCGGCGCGATCCCCTCCACCAACGAGGAGATCGCCCGCACCGCCCAGCTTATCTTCCTGGGGGTGAAGCCCCAGATGATGCAGTTGGCACTGGACCCCCTGGAGCCCATTTTGAGCAGGCGGGAGGACCGGTTTATCCTGGTCACCATGGCCGCCGGGCTGTCCTGTGAGCGTATTCAGGACATTCTGGACATGGACTGCCCCGTCATCCGCATGATGCCCAACACCCCCGCCGCCATCGGGGCGGGAGTGATCCAGTACTGCGGGCTGGGGGTGACCGTGGAGGAGCTGGACAGCTTCGCCGCCCTCCTGGCTCCCGCCGGGCTGGTGGACCCGGTGTCCGAGAGCCTGATCGACGCGGCCAGCGCCGTCTCCGGCTGCGGCCCCGCCTTCGCCTACCTGTTTATCGAGGCCCTGGCCGACGGCGGCGTCGCCTGCGGCCTGCCCCGGGACAAGGCCATCGCCTACGCCGCCCAGATGCTGGCCGGCTCCGCACGTATGGCCCTGGAGAGCGGACAGCATACCGGCGCTTTGAAGGACGCCGTCTGCTCCCCCGGCGGCACCACCATCCAGGGGGTCCGGGTGCTGGAGGAGCGGGGCTTCCGGGGGGCCGCCATGGACGCGGTGATTGCCGCCTATGAGAAAACGGTGAAGCTGGCGAAAAAATGAATGTAGGGGGCGGCGCCCTCGCCGCCCCGCCTCCTGATAAACGGGCCGCCGAGGGCGGCGGCCCCTACAGAATATACAGACCACAATATTAAAGGAGAATATAACCATGCGTATCGTAGTCAAAGTAGGCACTTCCACCCTGGCCCACGCCACCGGGCGGCTGAACATCCGCCACGTGGAGGAGCTGGTGAAGGTGCTGTCCGACCTGAAAAACGCGGGGCACGAGATGATTCTGGTGTCCTCCGGGGCCATCGGCATGGGGGTGGGCAAGCTGAACCTGCCCGGCCGGCCCGCCGACATGCCCACCAAGCAGGCCGCCGCCGCCGTGGGACAGTGTGAGCTGATGTATACCTACGACAAGCTGTTCTCCCAGTATAACCACACGGTGGCCCAGATCCTGCTGGCGGGCGGGGACGTGAGCGACCCCCACCGGCGGACCAACGTGCAGAACACCCTGACCCGGCTGCTGGAGCTGGGGGCCCTGCCCATCATCAACGAGAACGACGCCGTGTCCACCGACGAGATCGGCGTGGTGTCCACCATCGGGGAGAACGACACCCTGTCCGCCATTGTGGCCCAGCTGGTGGAGGCGGAGCTGCTGGTGCTGCTCAGCGACATTGAGGGGCTGTACACCGCCGACCCCCGGAGGGACCCCGCCGCCCGGCTCATTCCCACGGTGGAGGAGGTCACCCCCGAGATCGAGGCCCTGGCGGGAGGCGCGGGCTCCGGCCTGGGCACCGGCGGCATGGCCACCAAGCTGAAGGCCGCCAAGCTGGTCAACGCCGCCGGCTGCGACATGGTGATCACCAACGGGGAGCACCCGGAGCGGCTGTATGACATTGTTGAGGGCAAAGCGGTAGGCACCCGGTTTTTGGGGGCAAGGGGCCAGTGAGAGAAATCCGCCGGGACTATATTGTCAAAGAGCTGCGGGATATGGTCCTGCTGACCGCGATGCTGGCTGTGGCCGTCGGCGCGGCTGTCCCGACAGCTCATATCTCCCCCCTCTTCTGGCTGCTCATTCCCCTGTTTGCGGCCTGGTTTTTGATTCGGATGTTTCGCAGGGCTGCGGCGGGGCTGGAAAAAGTCAGGGCCCGGCCGGAGGAGTGGAAGGTCCAGGTGGCGCGGGAGTATGGGCAACCCCACCAGGTCCGCCGGGTGGCCTACGGTGAGGCCCACCTGCTGGAGACCTGCCTGGTCTGCCGCCACAAGCGGCAGCTCCTGCTGATCCCTTTTGATGAGCTCCTGTCGGTCCGGGAGGATCACCGGCTGGTAGGGGTCCGGTCCGTGCCGGTGCTGTACCTCAGCCTGGCCGGGGGAAAAAGCTGTAAGCTGGATTTCTTCGCCGGGCGCCCGGAGGACGGGAAATTGGTCTATGCCTGGCTTGTGACGCGGGCCGGAGACAATCATATGGATGGTGAATATCAATGACAACACAGGAACTGCTGCAAAAGGCCAATGGGGCCAAGGGGGCCATGGCCCTGGCGGATACTGATATGAAAAACCGGGCCCTGCTGGCTATGGCGGACGCCCTGATCTCACACACTGGGGACATTCTGGCGGCCAACGCCCTGGACCTGGAGGCGGCCCGGGGGACCATCAGCGATGTGATGCTGGACCGGCTGGCCCTGAGCCAGGACCGGGTGGCCGGGATGGCCCAGGGCATTCGGGAGGTGGCCCAGCTGCCCGACCCGGCGGGGGCTGTCCTCAGCCGGGTGGAGCGGCCTAACGGGCTGGTCATCGAGAAGACCGCCGTCCCCATGGGGGTCATCGCCATCATCTACGAGTCCCGGCCCAACGTTACCTCCGACGCCGCCGCCCTGGCCCTGAAAGCGGGGTCCGCCTGCGTGCTGCGCTGCGGCAGGGAGGCCCACCGCTCCGCCGGGGCCATCGTGGCGGCGTTGAAGGAAGGGATGTCCGGGGCCGGCCTGCCGGCGGACGCCCTCCAGCTGGTGGAGGACACCTCCCGGACCTCCGCCAACGAGCTGATGGCCGCCCGGGGGCTGGTGGACCTGCTCATCCCCCGGGGGGGCGCGGGTCTCATCCGGGCCTGCGTGGACAGCGCCGCCGTCCCCGTGCTGGAGACGGGCACCGGCATCTGCCACATCTATGTGGACAAGGACGCGGACCAGGAGATGGCCCTGGATATCATTGAGAACGCCAAGTGCTCCCGGCCCAGCGTGTGCAACGCCGCAGAGGTGTGTCTGGTCCACCGGGACATCGCCGGGGAATTCCTGCCCAGATTGAAGGACCGGCTGGAACACAACCGGTTCGGCCATCCGGTGGAGCTGCGGCTGGACCCCGGAGCCGCGTCAGTCATCGACGGCGCCCCCGCTGGAGAGGCTGACTTCGACACCGAGTTTCTGGATTATATTCTGGCCGTGAAGGTGGTGGACTCCCTGGAGGAGGCCGTCGGCCACATCGGGGCCCACTCCACCGGCCACTCCGAGGCCATCATCACCGCCGGCGAGGAGGCCGCCCGGGCTTTCCTGGCCCGGGTGGACAGCGCCGCGGTGTACTGGAACGCCTCTACCCGCTTCACCGACGGGGGAGAGTTTGGCCTGGGCTGTGAGATGGGAATTTCCACCCAAAAATTGCACGCACGGGGTCCTTTGGGCCTGGCGGAGCTGTGTTCCTTCAAATTTATTGTAAAAGGCGCCGGACAGACCCGGTAAAATTGTAAAAATTTCTCAGATGACATTTGGGCGGAGATAGTGTATGATGTGGACAGAATGAGGCGCCGCAGAGACATTTTGCGGCGACGAAGAAAGGACTGATTCCAATGGGCCGTTTGAAGCGGAAGCTGCGCGAGAGAGAGTTTGTTGCCCTGACCCGGGAGCTGCTGGACTCTGAACAGGTGCGGATGATGGGCCGGTGGAAGCACCACGGGCCGGTGACCACCCTGGACCACTCCCTGTTTGTGGCCTTCTCCACCTACCGGGTGGCCCGGGCGCTCCGCATGGATGTGCGGGCCGCCGTCCGGGGGGCCCTGCTCCACGACCTGTACCTCTACGATTCCAAGGACAGGTCCGCCCACCCGGGCAACCAGTGCTTCGACCACCCCCGGTTTGCCGCCCGGAACGCCGCCGCCCTCACCCCGCTGTCCGACAAGGAGCGGAACATCATCCTCTCCCACATGTGGCCCCTGGGGGGCGCCCTGCCCCGGTCGCTGGAGGCCTGGATGGTGGACCTGGTGGACACGGTCTGCGCCGGGCTGGAGGTATCCCGCATCTGCCGCCCCTCCCGTCTGCGGGAGCGGCTTGGGGTGCGCCCGCTGATCCCCGTTTGCTGATAAAAGACAGACAGCCGCCTTCCATGGAGCATGGAGGGCGGTTTTTGTCGGGTTTGGAATGATTCTGATGAAAAAGCGGCATTTCAAACTTTTTGAAAAAAATTCCCTGATAGTGGCAAAACCATAAATTCTATGTTATAATGGACACAGACAGACCAAACCGCCTGAAACAGGAGGACCGCTATGAACGATTACACCGCCCCGCTCCAGGCCAAGCGGGAACAGCTGCTGGCGGCGGGCGTCATCATGATGGACCCCGCAGCCGTCTATGTGGAGGATCAGGTGGAAGTGGGGGCGGGCACCCTGCTCCTGCCCGGCACCATCCTCCGGGGAAAGACCGTCATCGGGGAGAACTGCTGCATCGGCCCCCAGACCATGATTACCGACTCCACCGTGGAGGACGGCTGCACCGTCAACGCCTCCCAGTGTGAGGAGAGCGTCATCCGGAAGGACTGTCAGATCGGACCCTACACCCACATCCGGCCCCACTGCACAGTGGGGGAGGGGTCCAAGATCGGGGCCTTTGTCCAGCTGAAAAACTGCAGTCTGGGCCGGGGGACCAAGATGGCCCACCTCACCTATGTGGGAGACAGCGACGTGGGGGAGGACTGCAACTTCGGCTGCGGCACCATCACCTGCAACTACGACGGCTTTAAAAAGCACCGCACCACCATCGGCAGCCGCGTGTTCGTGGGCTGCAACACCAATTTCATCGCCCCGGTGGCGGTGGAGGATGGGGCTTTCATCGCCGCGGGCACCACGGTGGCAGAGGACGTGCCCGAGGACGCCCTGGTCATCGGCCGGGTCCGCCAGGAGGTCAGAGAGGGCTGGGCAGAGGCCAACCGGCAGAAAAAACGGAAAAAGTGAGGCACGGCCTCACCTGGAAAGGACACGAGAGAAAAGACGGCGTTACAGCCGAAAAAAATGGGAGGATGTAGGAAATGATCGCACATGGGAAGGATATCAAAGTCATCACGGGCAACTCCAACCCCGCTCTGGCCAGGGATATCTGCAAGGAGCTGGGGATCCCTCTGGCAAACTCGGAGGTGGGCTGCTTCTCGGACGGGGAGAATTTCGTCTCCATCTATGAGACCGTCCGGGGTTCCGACGTATTCGTCGTCCAGTCCACCTGCTCCTTTGTCAAGGACGGCAAGCTGAGCACCGTCAACGACTCGCTGATGGAGCTGCTCATCATCATCGACGCCCTGAAGCGGGCCTCCGCCGGCCGGATCACCGCCGTGATCCCCTACTTCGGCTACGCCCGCCAGGACCGGAAGACCAAGCCCCGTGACCCCATCTCCGCCAAGCTGGTGGCCAACCTCATCACCACCGCCGGCGCAGACCGGGTGCTGACTATGGACCTCCACGCCAACCAGATCCAGGGCTTCTTTGATATCCCGGTGGACAACATGCTGGGCTCCCCCATCTTTGTGGACTACTTCAACCGCAAGTTCAAGGACGACCACGAGGACACCATGGTGGTCTCCCCCGACGTGGGCAGCGTGGCCCGGGCCCGGGCCTTCGCCCAGAAGCTGAACATGCCCCTGGCCATTGTGGACAAGCGCCGCCAGAAGGCCAACTCCTCCGAGGTCATGAACATCATCGGCGACGTGAGGGACAAGCGGGTCATCCTGCTGGACGACATGG
>ERZ779627.287-NODE-287-length-10508-cov-14.106477_pt1 | contig 10508 bp, 6 predicted proteins | sample MGYA00514191_ERZ779627 | MGnify/ENA primary metagenome ERZ779627 (study PRJEB29562, sample SAMEA4376705) | mouse gut metagenome | isolation source: Cecum | study: EMG produced TPA metagenomics assembly of the A DSS colitis mouse model was used to assess the... | reverse complement strand
AGTCCCCGGCTTGCAGCAGCTCCAACCGGCTGTTGTAGGCCATGTTGACCGTCCCTACCGCCTGGGCCACGGATACGGTGTCCGGGGCGTTCGGTTCCTGGGCGAAGAACAGGCCAAAGGGAGAATTGGCTATGGCGGCAATCACAACGACTACTACTAGGGCCATTAACAGGATGCCGCCTCCAACAATACCGGCCAGGGCGCTGACAAGAGCGGACGCCGCCTTTGTTACGGCGACTACCGCCTTTTTGAAAACCGCCGCCGAGGTCTTGGCAGCTTTTGCCGCCTTCTGTACGGCCTGTTGGGTCATGCGCCGCTGTGCGTTCTGCCGGATGCCCCGGACAGGCCGGGAGACAGCAGACTTGATTGGGGCCCGGCCTGCCTTTGGGCCGGAAATACCTTTTCGATAGACGGCCCCCCGGATTTTTGGGGCGCTGCCCTTACTGCCGGTTCCTTTACGCGGAAGTACATTCCGTCCTGTACTGCGGACGGAGGGTGCGGCGCTGGGGGCTTTGCGCGGGCCAACGCCTCCCGGCTGGCGGGGAACGCTGTGCCGGGATTTCTCCAACATCTGCTGTCTGATCTCCCGCCTGGGCTGGGTGGAACTCGGACCAAACCTCGGCTGGCTGGCGGCGGGAGCGGTGGAGCGGCCTGCCGCTGGCGGAGCTGGGTGCTCCTTGGATGATGGGATGGATTGGGTTGATTTGATGGATGGGATTGATTGATTAGCGAGAGAAGAAGGTTTTTCTTTTATGCTGGGGGCCGCAGTCCTGGGCCGCTGTTCTCTCGGCCGGACAGAGGGGCGCTCCTTGATCCGCATGGTGCGGGCGGGAGCGTCTACTGGCCCGGCATTGGTGGGCGGTGCGGAGAGTTCTGCGGGAGCTGCCGCCCTCTGCAGGTGCGTCCCCTTCACCTGGGCCGCTTTCTCTTTGGGCGTGGGTCCTGGCCGCTGGCGAGGGCTGGTATTGGCTTGGCGGTGCGGCGGGTTCGCACTCTCCGGGGCGGATGCCGGGGTGTCCGCAGGCGCCGGGGTTCCCGGCACATCCCTGGGCCGCTCCTTGATCCGCTGGTCTGGCCGACAGTCAGAGCGGGGCCGCTCATGGGCCAGCAGCTCGTCCACGGCCCAGCTCCCGGCCCCCTCCACCTGATCGACGGCCTGGGTCTCGGCGCTGCCGCTCTCCGGCTGGCGCTGGTCAAGCTGCTGGACATACTTATCCTTCAGGAGCTTTGCCGCCTGTTTTGTGGAAATGGCGGGCTGGGACCGGGCGGCGGACTGGCCTTTACTCTTTTTGGCCTTTGCCCCTTTCGGTTTTTCCTTGATGGTTTTCATGGTGGCCTCCAAAAAAGGGTGTCGAAATGCGTCTCAACTTGAGACGCATTTCGACAGGATTTTTACTTGTCCCCTGGGGTCGTGGTCATCAATCGGTAAAGCTCGGTGTCCCTGGGGAACTCATTGGCAAAGGGAACGATGGAGCCGCCCACGCGGATCAGGCCGTGGCCCGCCTCTGCGCTGGTGATGTAGGACATTTGGTTTGTGGAGATATTCAGCAGCTTGGCAAGCTCGGCCCGGTCGGTGGCCGCCTGGTTCAGCAGCACCAAAAACTCACTGTTGGCGAACATGAGCCGGGCGGTGTCAGAGCGCAGACATTCCTCCACGTTCTGCGTGGCGGCGGTCATGGCGGCGGCGTACTTTCTGAACCGTTTCCAGCACTTATACAGGAATTGCGCGGAGTAGTAGTAGCGGAAGAACAAATACACCTCATCCACGAATACCCATGTGTATTTCCCGGCCAGCCGGTTCGCCGCCACGCGGTTCTGAATGGTCTCCAGGGTGACGTTCAGCGCCGTGGGCTTGAGCTGTTCCCCCATTTCATAGAGGTCAAAGGAAATGATGCGGTTGGCAATATCCACGTTGGTCTCATGGGCGAACATATTCAAGCTGCCCTCCACAAACAACTCGGACGCCAGGGCCAGCTCCTCGGCCTCCCGTTCCGGCTGACGCTTCAACTCGTTGCGCCAGTCGGAGAGGATCGGCTGCCGGGACTTGCCGCCGCTGGCGACCAGCTCATGGTAGACGCTGGCGGTGCAGCGGTCAATGATGGACTTGTGGAAGGCCCCCAACTGGCCCGCGCCCATCTGCTGCTCGCAGATGCTCATAAGCAGCTCGGACTTCATAGCCACGGGGTTTTCGCCGGTGCCGTAGCCCCTGGCAATTTCCAGAGGGTTGATGTGGTGGGGGCTGTTGGGGGAAATCTCGATCACGGCCCCGCCCAGGGCGCGGGTCAGGTCGCCGTACTCCCTTTCAGCGTCGATGATGATAATATCATCGCTGGTGGACAGGGCGATAAAGGTAATGGCCTCCTTCATGCTGAAGGATTTGCCGGAGCCGGACACGCCCAGGATAAAACCGTGGGGGTTCAGCAGCCGCTTTCGGTTGCAGATCAGGAGGTTTCTGCTGACGGCGTTGACGCCGTAGTAAATGCCTCCTGCGTCCTGTATCTCCTGGACGCGGAAGGGCATCAACACGGCGGCGCTCTCGGTGGTGAGGGTGCGGGTGGTCTTGACGCGGCGCAGGCCGTAGGGCAGGGCGGTGTTCAGCCCGTCCTCCTGCTGGTAGCGCAGGACGGAGAATTGGCAAAGGCTCTCGTTGCCGATGGCCTGCAAGGTCTCTGTGTCGGCATCCAACTGTTCCAGCGTGTCAGCCATGTGGACCAGGGTGACGTTGGCGAAGATCATGCGCTGGTCACGGGTGCTGAGATCGTCCAAAAACTCCTTGTTCTCCGCCCGAAGCTGCTCCAGCTCGTAGGGTACAGTGGCGGTAAAGTTGTTGTTGGCGTTCTGCTTCTGCTGCCAGCGGGTAATATCGCTCTCCACGCCCAGGATGCGGGCCTGCATTTCCTTTACGGCCTCGTTGGTGGGGATGGGCAGAATGTCGATGGACAGCATGAGGTTCCGGGAGAAGTCGGACAGGTCGGTAATCATGCGGTCTTTGATATAGCTGGCGTACTCCCGGAGAAACAGGACGCGGCCCACCTTGCCGCCCAGCTCGAAGTGGTCGGCCTTGAATTGCATCCCGTCCGGGGCGATGGCGTCCTTGAAATGGTGGCCCCGGCGCATGGCGGCGGAGAGGTCGAATTGAAAATCCCGTTCTTCGCTGGGCCGGAAGAAGTCATGGAAGATCCGCAGACGCTCATGGTTGTCCAGGGGCTTGGCCCCGCTGTCCAGCTTGCCGAAGCTCTTGGACAGGTCAATGTCCACCCGCTTGAAAAAGGTGCGGGCCTCGTCGATGTTCTTCCGGGCGACGGAGATCGTGATGTACTTGTCCTGAATGAGATTGTTGCTCTCCAGCGCCTTTTCAGTGAGGATGCCGTTATACTCCTGGCGGTAGCGGTCCAGCTCGTCCCCCTTCAAGCGCATGAGGACGCTGTGCTGGAAGTCCGTGCCGTTGAGACGGCGGTTGTTAATGGTGATTTTGGCGGTGGCCCCGGTGGGCAGGCTGTTGAGAACGCCGCAGTAGGCCATAAACATTTCCTGCTGGTCCTCATGGGACGCCACGGAGTAGTTAATATCCGCAAAGCGCCATGTCCGGCTGTACCGATTGCGGCCGGTCTGCCAGATGCCGTCCCGGAACACCCGCTGGATGGGGATGGACTGCTGGACGCTGCGGGGAATTTTGAGGGTCTCCCGTTCGCTCTTGTTGGCGGCGGCCAGTGTTTTAATCATAGTCCTGCACCCCCTTTTTCGTCAGCGCCGCGCAGTAGAGGTTTTCCGACTGGAACACCCTGGGCCCGGCGCAGAGGAATTGAGATTTCAGAAAGGCCCATAGGAATTGCTCAAAGGTCATGCCGTTGTACTGGAAAAAGCCGGTGACGGCCACGGGAGCCGCCGCCACGATGCAGGCCCAGCTTGCGGTCTCCGGGCCGGTGATGGTTTTCAGAAGGAAGTACACCCCCACGGCCATGCCGACGGCCAGCACCGCGCAGACGAATTGCCGGACAGACAGGCCGAAGAAGATGGTTTCCTTGTGCTGGCGCACTTCCTTGGGGATTTTAATTTCCATGTTGCTGCTCCTTTCTTAAAATACGTCTCAAATTGAGACGCATTTCGACATTACTTCATGTGTCCATCCAATTACAGGCCGAACATCTCCTTTACGATCCGTTCCGCGCCCTTGACCAGCCCCACCAGCACCAGCATATTGAAGATGGTTTCCCCGATGTACTGCCAGCTCATGGTGACAGCGGACAGAGAGGTGTCCACCACCGGGGCGCCGCTGGACATAAAAGCGGAGAAGATCAGGCAGGCCAGCACGATGATGGCCCCCTCCAGGCAGACGCCCACATAGCTTTTCAGAAAAGCAGTCCCCGCAAAGCTGGTGCCCTCCCCGGCGAAGGACGCCAGGGGCAGCGGGGCCAGGGCGGTATAGAAGTACAGGCGGAAAAACCGGCCATAGACGGTGAGGATCAGGATAAAGGACATGACGGTGATAAACAGGCTGCCCAGCAGGGAGACCAGCCACAGGGGGATGCTGGCGAGAAAGCCCACGCCCTCGATGGCGTCCACGATCTCCTGGGGCACGGTGATACTGGCGGCGGCCATACCGCCGATGCCGCCCATGACAGTCTGCACGATATCACCGCAGACGGAGAAAATGCCGGTCATAATTTCCATAGCGGAACCGACGGCCAGCTTTGCCAGCACAAAGCGGATGAAATGCCGCAGTACAAATTCCGGGCGCTGGAAGTCCCGAAAGCTGGCGGCGGTCTGGAAAATGCTCATGGCGAAGAACAGCACCAGCAGGCCATAGCCCACGGCCTTCATCGCGTCGTTGATGGTAACGATGGTTCCCCATACGGTGCCGCCCCGGAAGGTCTCCGGCGTGGTGGTGATAAGGGACCATATCTCCGTCAGTTTTCCGTTCCAGGTGTTGAAAGCCGATTGCAGGTTTCCAACGATCCAGTTGTCGCTCAAAAGATTCACCTCCTTCGTCGGGGCTAAATCCATTTCACTCCGTTTCCGCCTAACGGCAAAAACGGAGTTCCATTTCTTTGCCCCTCCTCTCCCCGCCAAAACCGCTTTGCTGGGTTTTGGCGGGGGCCCCGAAATAAGTCTCAAATTGAGACGCATTTCGACAATATATTATAAGGTAGGGGGCGGACGCTGCGGCCCGCCCCCCTGGGCGGCTTACAGCGCGCCGATGGTGGTCAAAATCTCCTTGGCAAAGGCTATCATCAAGCCGCCGAACAGACACAGGAAGCCTTGGGTGCGCTGGCTGGCGTCATGGGACTGGATGGACATACCTACCTGGACGATGCCCCAGCCCAGCACGATCACGCCCACGGCCTTGATGATGGAGAAAATGAAGTCAGAAAGGTTATTTACGATGGTCAGCGGGTCGCTGCCTGCGGCGAAGGCCGGGCAGGTCATGGCGGCGCAGAGGGCCAGGGCCAGCACAGCGGTGAAGTAGCGGCGCTTGGCCCGGCGCTGGCGGGCGGTGATGGTTTCAACGGTCTTTTTCATTGGATAGTTCCTCCTCGTCAATGATTAGAATATTGTCCAGGCTGTCAAACGGCAGGCTCAAGTCCTCCTGCGCGAAGGTCAGGCCGGGATGATGGATATAGGGGGCGGCCCCGCCGTCCTCGGTCAGCTTGATATTGGGGTGCTTGAGAATGTCGTACTTCTTGTCAATGACCGGCCTCTCGCCCCGGATAAAGACGATGGCGTAGGCGTTGTCCATGGCCCGCACTTCATCTGGCGTAAGTAATTCGCGGCCGGTCTGCTGGTACGATGTAGAGCTGGAGCCGTGGGAGCCCTTGGAAATACTGCGGTTCCGGGTGTCCAGCGTCTCTTTTCCCAGCATTTCAGAGATGTATTTGTGGGTGCTTTGCTCGTTTCCACCGAGATAAATCAATGTATCGGCGTTACCCATCAGGCCCTCCCAGTCGTCTTTGAACAGAGCCTTGAGCGCCGATATGTTTTGCAGAACGATGGTAGACATGATGTTCCTGGAGCGCATTGTGGCCTGTAACTTGCCGAAGTCATCCGGCAGGGAGACGTTGCAGAACTCGTCCATCATCAGACGGACCGGAACAGGCAGCGCCCCCTGATGCACCTTGTCAGCCTGATAGTAGAGGGCCTGAAAAGCGCAGGTATAGAGCATCCCCACAAGGTAGTTGAAGGTGCCGTCATTGTCGGGGATGATGGCAAAGACAGCCTGCTTGCGGTCCCCCATCATGCCCAGCTCCATATCGTCCCGTGTGGTAATGCCGACGATCTGCGGCAGGATGAACGCGGACAGCCGGACGGCGGCGGACAGAAGAATACTTTTCGCGGTTTTGCCGGCGGCTTGCTTAAAAATTTTGTACTCCCGCACAGCGATGTGCGCCGGGTCCTCCTCCTCCAGCGCCTCAAAGAGCAGGTCCAGGGGGGATTGGAAGTCGTCGCTGTCCTCCCTGGCCCCGCCGTTCTCGATCATATACATGACCATTTCAAAATTCTGTTCCTCCGGGGGCGCTTCATGGAGCAGATAGAGGATCAGGGCGGTGTCCAGGGCAATTTCGCTTTTCTCCCAAAACGGGTCATTGTTGCTGGCGTTCTTGGGGGTGGTGTTGCGGATCAGGTTATGCACCAGCTTCATGGCGTCCTTATCGTCCCGGATGTAGGGGAAGGGGTTAAAGGCGTCGGAGTTGGCCGGGTCGATCAGGTCAAAAACCTTGATAACATAGCCCCTCTGAATGAGCAGCGGAGCCACGGCCCGCAGCATTTCTCCCTTGGGATCTGTCACCAAAAAACTGCAATTCGCCTGCATCAAATTGGGCTTGCAAAAAAAGCGGGTCTTGCCCGCGCCGGAGCCGCCAATCACGATTTGCAGGAGATTTCGCCGGTGTTTTTTCCCGTTGAGCCCCATGCGGACATTCTGCGTGAGGATAGTATTCTGCATGGGGTCCTTGTCCCGGTACTTGGCGCAGAGCTGCCGGGGACTACCCCAGCGGGCGCTGCCGTGTTCCTCGCCGGGCCGCCGGTTCTCCTTGGTGGAGAGGAACAGGGTGGCGGCACAGCCGTACAGGAGTAGGCCGATCAGCATAAATTTCAGGGTATGGGGTGTCCAGCCGATGGCAAAGGGGTATTCCATCAAAACGGTGAACCGCCCCAGCAGGTCAAAGAGGTTCATGCCGTCCTCGTAGGCGTAGGCCATGATCGCCGCCGCCCATAGGACGGGGACCGCCAGCAGCACCCATGGAAGGATGCCGCCCTCTTGCTGTTTTCTCATAGGTCGCCCTACCTTTCCGGGACACGCGGCCGCTCCTGTCGGGCAGGCCGGGGCCGTTGCCTGACCTGGAACATGGGCACGCCCAGCTCATGGAAAACGGACGCCCGCAGGCGTTCCGCTTCTTCCCGCGTCGCGCCGCCCTGGGTAATGGTGGCGCTGGGGAGGTTCTGGATGCCGCTGGCGGCAACCCTGTCATAGCTGCTGCCATCCAGCACAGCTCCCAGGAAGTCCACGCGATTCAGCGTACAGTCCAGCGTCAGGCAGGATTTCAGCCGGGCCTCCTGGAAGGAGACGGAGACAAGGGAGCTGTCCCGGAAATGGGCGTGTGCGATGCTGGCCCCGGTGAAGTTGACCATCTGGAGCAGCGCGGAGTGAAAATCGGTATTATCAAGGGTGGCATTGTCAAAGACCGCTCCGCGGATGCCGCAGACGGAAAAGCGGCAGTTCTGAAATTGTGAGAAAGAGCAGTCCACATTGTCGGGCATACAGTAGATGGTCACATGGTCAAAGTAGGATGCTGTGAAAAAGTCCGGGGGAAAACCATGCTCCGCCGCATGGTCGAACAGGGGCTGGCTGATGATCTTCAACGGGCGCTTGGGGTCAAAGTCCCACATTTCATAGTGGTATTCCTGACTGCCTGACAGGGTATAGCGCAGCGTCCGGCACAGCTTCTGATGGCGAAACGCTTCCGCGTCCCGTCTGACCTTCTCTACCTGTCCGGCCTCGCCGCCGCATTTTTGCTCCAATATCGAATAGAGCATATCGAAGGACAGTTCGGAGCGGCCCTGCAAAATGTCGTTGACTTCCCGGATAGTCTGCGTCCGGTTCGCGCCGTTGTACTGCGCCGGGTCAGCCCGTTCCAGCATATCAGCGATACTCTGGCTGATTGCAAGGCCGCTGCGGACCGCTTGGAAATGGGCCATAAAATTCCCTCCTTTCTGGCATAGTTGGATATGCTGCCGGGTTTGCGAAAAAGGTCGGAAAATGCGTCTCAAGTTGAGACGCATTTCCGACAAAGAAAAATCAGTAGCCGGTCTTGGGCAGGGGCGTGGGCTTGCCGTACACAGTCGTCACCCAGCGGGACACGGCCTGCACCCATACGCCGTCATGGGTTCCGCCCACGTCGGCCACGTTTACAAAGTTGCTGCCGGGGGTCAGGCCGGACACGGCCTTACAGTGGAGCATGGGGGCCTCCACCTGGCTAAAGCCTCCGGGGACCTGCCCGAACACGAACATGATTTCGGTGACGCGCTCATTGGCCGCAAGGCCCAGGGCTGTGGGGGACGCCGCCAGTGTGTAATTCCGGCTGGTGCTGAGACTGTCGGCCAGGGTGCGGTAGTCCCCGGTGTTGTTCACCTTATAGACGATCTTATAGGTGCCGGGGAAATTGTAGGTGCCGGTGACAACCTTATCCAGCCGGACGGCGGCGGGCAGGGTGTCGCGCCAGTAGAACGACTGGAGCATGACGTTGCTGGTGTTGCCGATCCGGGAGAACACATAGCGGACAGGCTGGCCGCTGGTGGCCTCCTTGGGGCCGGTCTTTTCGATGGAAACGCCGGTGGACAGGCTCTTGTTGGTAATTTCCAGCTTGACGATCTGGCCGCTGTACTCCAACACGGCGGTATAGGTTTCCGAGGACGCGCCGTAGTTGGCCGGAGCCTTTGTCTCCCGGATGGTGTAGCGGCCCAGGGGGAGTGCCTTGGAGGACGCGAGGCCGTTGCTTCCGGTCACAATGGTATCCATCTTGTTCCCGTTGCGCTCATTGTAAATCTCAAAGGTGGCTCCCTCCAGCAGTGTTCCGGCGGGCAGGCCGTTGGTGGGGTTGTAGTCCGCGGACTTCTTGATAATCTGGATTTGTCCCCGGACGGCGGTATTGGGCCAGGTAATGGTAGTACAGCCACCATACTGCACATAAATGGTCTTGGGCTGGGTGTCCAAAATGTACCCGTCCGCACATTCAATTTCCCGGATGGTGTACTTGCCGTCCGCAAGGCCCTGGTCGATATACACATAACCCTCGTTGTCGCTCTGATAGGTGCCCACGGGGTTCCCCTTGGCGTCGGAGAGCAGGAACGTCACGCCGTAGATGCCCTCGCCGGTGAGACTGTCCACCTTATGAATAAGGGCGCTCCCGGTCTGCCGGTTGGTGATCTCCAGTGTAGCCGTGCCGCCGTCTTTCACTTCGATTTGGTGGGGGGTATCGTCCAACTGATAGCCCTTGGCGGCTTTCAGCTCCACCACCTGATACCAGCCCTTTTCCGCTTCGGGCAGATTGATAACGCCGTTTTTGTCGGTGGTGTAGGTGCCCACAATCTCCCCGTTGAGCTTGCGGACTTCAAACTGGACGCCCTTAATGCGCTCCCCGGTTTCCTCGTCCTTTTTGATGATGGTCAAACCGCCGATTTTGGTATTATACACGGTGATGGTCTGCGTGTCGCTGGCGTTTACCTTGACGGTCTGCGTCCTGGTTCCTTCGTCCATGACGTAACCGGGCAGGGGCTTGGTTTCGGTGATGACCAGCGTGCCCACCACGCCAGAAATGCGGATTTCGCCGTTGGCGTCGGTCTTATACAGGCCCTTGCTGGACAGGTGGCCGTAGTCGTCGTCCAGGTAGGAGCCGTCCGAGTAGGTGATCTGGAACTCCACCCCGGCCAGCGGTTCCCCGGTCTGCTTGTCCAGCTTCTTCACCACGATGCAGCCCTGCTTCTGATTGTAAAAGCGGAGGGTCTGCGCCTCGCCCACCTTGATTTTGATGGACTTGGGCGTGGTGTCGAGGACATAGCCCTCCAATGTCTTGATCTCCTTGGCGGTAATGGTCACGCCGGGTTCCAGGCCCTCAATCACAATGCGGCCATTCTCGTCGGTGATATACTCGCCGTTGGAGCTGCCTACCACCTGACCATTGGACTCCGTTACCAGGAAAGTTACCCCTTTCAGCGGGTCCGTGGTCCCGGTGACATACTTCTCAATGACCAGCCGGGTCTTGGGGTCGTTCTCAAACGTCAAATCGTTGCCGCCGCCAGTCCCGCCGTTGTTCCCGGTATTGCCGCCGCCCGAACTGCCTCCCGTGCCGCTGGTGACACTGTTGGAGCCGTTGCGGACAATGATGGTCTGCGGGGTGGTGTTCAGCACGTATCCGCTGGGGACTTTGCTTTCGCTGACCACAACGGTACTGCCAGGAATGAGGCCGGATACGGTCACAGTCCCGTCCTTGCCGGTGGTGTAGCGGCCCAGCACG
>ERZ779627.282-NODE-282-length-10637-cov-7.244661_pt1 | contig 10637 bp, 11 predicted proteins | sample MGYA00514191_ERZ779627 | MGnify/ENA primary metagenome ERZ779627 (study PRJEB29562, sample SAMEA4376705) | mouse gut metagenome | isolation source: Cecum | study: EMG produced TPA metagenomics assembly of the A DSS colitis mouse model was used to assess the... | reverse complement strand
TCGCCCAGACCAGCGGCGAGCTGGACGACGCGGTGGACGCCCTGTCCCGGGTGCTCAGCGACATGCTCCGGCTGGCGGAGGTGGAAAAGACCTCCCAGCTGCTGGCCGAGGAGATCGAAAAGACCCGCCGCCGGGTCAACGCCCTGGAGTACGTCAAAATTCCCGAGATGCAGGCCAACATCAAGTATATCACCATGAAGCTGGACGAAAACGAGCGCTCCAACACCATCCGGCTGATGAAGGTGAAGGACATTATCCTGAAGGAGGCCCTGGAGGAGAAGCGGGCGGAGACCGCCCAGGCCATCGAGGCCTTCGGAGGAAAAGCGCCCCAGTCTGTTTGAGACGCGAAAACGGTACTGCCTGGGGAGACCGGGCAGTACCATTTTTAATGAAGAAGGAGAGGTACGGTCAATGAGCTTAGTGCAGGCTGTGATCTGCAATGACTTCGTCCTTGTGGGCGGCGAACAGAAGCTGAACCTGAACAATGGCGGCGTGCTGCATAATTTCAGAAAGGTCTTCAAGCTGAACGACAATGTCATCATCGGACTGTCGGGCTCCATGGATGACAACTACTACCTGTTTCAGGACTATCTGACCATCGACTTCGAGCTGAAAGGGGACTGCCCCGACAGTCTGGGGGAGGTCTTCGACAGGGTGACTGCCCGGTACCGGGAGATGGCGGACCAGGGCGAGTGCGACGTGTTCAGCCTGGTCTGCGGCTGGAACGGCTCCGGCTTCGAGGGCAAGACGTTTTTCCTCGACTCCCAGTTCAGCGAGGAAAACCGGATCACGGAGGTCAGGCCGGAGCACGAGAAGGACGCGAAGGTGATCTCCTGCGGCGACGACCGGCATTATGACAATTTCACCGCGGCCATATACCGGAATGGGGCCGATGTCAACGGATTGCAGAAGGCGTTCCGGGAGGTGCTGGCCCAGGGGGTCATGTTTGACGACTTCATCGACAAAAACGCCCAATTTGAAGTGATCCGGCGGCCGGAGTAGGAGCCGCGGCGCGCTTTACGGAAAAAAGGACTGCCTGAGCTTGCTCAGGCAGTCCTTTTTCATCAGAATTTTCTGCAATAGCGCAGGTCGGTCAGTACTGTGTTTTCCTCCAGCGCCACCTCCAGGCTGCGGCCGTCCCAGGCAAAGCCGTGTTTTTCATAGAAGCGCCGGGCGCGGCCGTTCTCCCGGAGGACATACAGGAAACAGCCGGGGTATCCTGCGGCGCTCAGGCGGCGGAGGACCTCCTCCATTACAACGGAGCCATACCCCTGCCCCCAGCGGTCCGGGCGGGTATAGAGGGAGACCAGCTCCCCCCAGGCGGCCAGGTCAGGGGAGCTAAAGGAGCAGATTGTGTCCCCGGCGGCGGTATCCACCCGGGCGGGACCATAGGTGGCGCAGCAGAGAGGAAGATCGCCGTCATAGAGCAGGAGGCCGTGATAAATGCCCTCCTCATGATTCTGTCGGAAGACCGGGACCCAGCGGCCGTCGGTGATTTCCCGGGCCATATAGTCTGCCGGGATGCTGTCCCGGTAGGCGGTCCGCCAGCCCAGGGCATGGAGGAGGGACATGTCCCGGAAATGCCGCTTCTCACAGGCGTTTTCAAGGTGTAGGCGATTCATGTAAATTCCTCCCAGAAAAAATGCAGGGCGGCCTTTGGCCGCCCGCGGGCGCGTGGTATGCGCCCCTGCAGAAGATTTATCCCAATCGCACGATCTGTTCAATGGGCAGGGAGCACAGTGCCGCCTGGGCCTCGCTGCGCAGGCCGTGCTCGGCGTTGATGGCCTCCATAATGGGGTTGCGGAGCTTGGTGGGGACCACGATAGCCACCACCTCCCGCTCGGCCTTCAGCTCCACCTCATAGGCCTGTTCCAGTTCCTCCCGGCCGGTGAGCCGGCCCTTGATGACAGTGCCTCCCCGGGCCCCGTGGGCCTTGGCGGTGGACATCACGTCGTCGGTACAGCCCTGGGCGCATACCACCAGGATCAGGCTGTTTTCAGTGCGTTCCATATCGTTCCCCTCTCTCTCCTTTAGACTCTCGGCGCGGTAGGCGGCCAGGTTGGCGATCAGGCTGTTCAGCCCGGACACAGGGATGCAGACCACGATTCCGGCCCCGGTGCGGCCCCGGAGCTCGCTGTCCAGAGCGTGAAGGAGCCTTTTGGCGGCGGAGGCGGCGGCGAAGCTGATGACCACGTCCTTCTCGCTGGAGCCCAGGCCCAGGATATCCATGATCTCCGAGGTGGCGGTGCCCTTGCCGGCGCACTGGATATGGATGGGGACCTGATGCTTGTGGCAGAGGCGCCGCATATTGATTCCCTGTCCCCGCTCCACGATGGAGAGGATTACTTTCATTGTTTCCATGGCGGTCCCTCCTCTCAGTCAAAGTAGAGAACCACATCCTCCACCCGCTCCATCCGGGAGCGCAGGCGGCGGCGGGCCAGCTTGTGGCGGATGATGCTGGACAGGCCCATCACCTGAATGGTCACCAGGGGGGTCATGGCCACCATGGCCACGATGCCGAAGGCGTCGGTCATCATGTTGCCCCCCAGGGCATGGCAGGCCCCCTGGGCGAAGGGGAGCAGGAAGGTGGCCGTCATGGGTCCGCTGGCCACGCCGCCCGAGTCGAAGGCGATGCCGGTAAAGATACTGGGCACCACGAAGGTGAGCCCCAGGGAGATGGCGTAGCCGGGGATGAGCAGCCAGAAGATATTCAGTCCGGTGAGCACCCGCACCATGGCCAGGCCCACCGACACGCACACGCCGATGGACAGGGCCAGCCCCATGGCTTTGTGGGAGATGGAGCCGTTGGAGATCTCCTCCACCTGCTTGGTGAGGACGGCCACGGCGGGTTCCGCCTTGACGATGTAGTAGCCGATGAGCATACCGATAGGGATAAGCAGCCACTTGGAGGCGCCCTTGGCGATGGTGGCGCCGATGAGCTGTCCGGCGGGCATAAAGCCCACATTGACCCCGCACAGGAAGAGGACCAGCCCCACATATGTATACAGCAGGCCGGTGCTGATGCGCATGAGCTGTCCCCGCTTGAACCGGCGGGTGATGAGCTGAAAGATCAGGAACAGCCCGGCGATGGGCAGAAGGGCCTTGGCCACCTCCCCCAGGTAGGCGGGGAAGGACTCCATAAAGTACCGGGCGGCCCGGGCGGTGTTGGGGATATTGGGGATGACGCTCAGGTGGGAGGCGGCCTCCTGGGGCTTGTAGATGATGCCCAGCAGCAGCACGCACAGGATGGGCCCGATGGAGCACAGGGAGATCAGACCGAAGCTGTCGCTGGCGGAGTTCTTATCGCTGCGGGTGGAGGCGATGCCCAGGCCCAGAGACATGATAAAGGGGACGGTAATGGGTCCGGTGGTGACGCCGCCCGAGTCGAAAGAGACGGGGATGAAGTTCCCCGGGGCGGCGGCGGCCAGGGCGAAGACGATAAAGTAGAAGATGAGCAGCAGCCGGCGCAGGGGGACCCCCCGCTGGATGCGCAGGGTAGCCGCCACCAGGAACAGCCCCACTCCCACCGCTACCGTGAGGATGAGCACCGCGTTGTCGATGGCGGGCACCTGATTGGCCAGCACGGTCAGGTCGGGCTCGGCCATGGTGGTCAGCACGCCCAGCAGAAAGTAGACCGCCACGGGGATCAGCAGGCGCCTGCTTCTGCTCACCGTCACGCCTACCCCTTCCCCCATGGGGATCATGGACATATCCACCCCCAGGGTGAACAGACCCATGCCGCCCACCAGCAGGATGGCGCCGAAGAGGAACAGCACCAGCGTGCCCGGGTCCAGGGGGGCGATGGTGATGGACAGCAGAAAGACGATGGCGGTGATGGGGAGCACCGACGCCATGGACTCCTGTATCTTCTCTTTGAGTTGTTTGTTCAGACGCAATGGTCCGGCTCCTCTCAGCTTGATGCCTCCATTATACCGGAGACAGGGGAAAATGCCCAGCCCCTTTATGAAATTTTTACACAAAATATATATTTTTTATAGCCGCTCCCCTTTAAACCGGAGATACCGGGCGGAGAGCGGAAAAATAAAAATAAGGATTGTATTTTAAAGGGAAAAGAAATATAATAGAAAAAAGAGACTGTGTGAAACAGAGAATATTTAGGAGGAAATCAAGATGGCCGTGGAATACAGAAACCTGATGGAAGATTTTGTTATGCAGAATCTGGACGTGGTGCTGGAGGGGGCGGGCTGCTGCACCTGCGACGCCTGCAAGTCGGACGTTGTGGCCTACACGCTGAACCACCTGAAGCCCCACTATGTAGCGACCCGGCAGGGACGGCTGATGGTCAAGCTGCAGAGCTATGAGCTGCAGTCCCGGGCAGACGTAGTGGCCGCCCTCAGCGAGGCGGCCGTTATGGTGGGTCAAAACCCCCGGCACGGGCGCAGTTGAAAGGAGCGGCCCCGCCTTTTTCAGGCGGGGCCGCTTTTAACTGCTCTGGCGCGTCAGCCCTCCAGCAGGATGTCGTGGTAGAACTTGTCCAGCTTCTTCTGGGTGGGGAAGGTGGCCACATACATCTGGTTGCCCATGGCGTCAGACAGAACGTCGGGAATCCGGCCTACCAGCTTCATCTGCTGGCCGTACTTCTTCATGATCGCCTCGTGGTCGTAGACGAAGGGCTTGCCGTCCCGGCGGCCGGCGAAGGCGCAGAAGGCGTGGGGGCCGCCCTCCACGGTGGAGTGATCGAAGGCGATCATGTCGGCCCAGATCTTGTATACATTGGTGGAGTTGGCAAAGTTCATCATGTCCGGGCTGAATCCGCCGCAGGGCCGCATGTTGACCTCCAGGGCCACCACGTCGCCCGCTTTCCCCATCCCCTCCTGGTCCCGGGTGAGGCGGAAAAACTCAAAGTGGACGAACCGGCTCTTGACGCCGAAGGATTTCACGGTGGCCCGGCCAGCCTTCCGGGTGTCGGCGGGCAGGTCTTTCACGATGTAGTAGATGGAGTTGTCGTTCTCGTTCACAATGTCCATGATGGACATGGGGGTGACGTTGCCCGTCTCAAAGATGGGGTTACCCTGGGAGTCGATGATGGCGTCGTAGGAGTTGACCTCGGCGTGGATGAACTCCTCCATAATGTACACGACCTCGGAATTTTTGGTCTCCAGGAAGGCTTTGAGCTCCTGGAGATTGGAGAGCTTGTGGGTGTCGGAGGCCCCCACGCCGTTGTCCGGCTTGACCACCACGGGCCAGCCCACCTCCTTGATGAAGGCCCTGCACCCCTTCAGGTCGTCCACCAGATGGTAACGGGCGGTGGGGATGCCGGCGGCCTGGTAGAACTCCTTCATTTTGGATTTGTACTTAATCCGGGGGATGTCGCTGGTCTGGAAGCCGCTGGTGATGCGGAAGTCGGTGCGCAGGGCGGCGTCCCGCTCCAGCCAGTACTCGTTGTTGCTCTCCAGCCAGTCGATGCGGCCGTACTTGTGGATGAAGAAGGCCACCGCCCGGTAGACGGCGTCGTAGTCCTCCAGGGAGCCCACCTTGTAGTACTCGTTGAGGCTGGCCTTCAGCTCACCGGACAGCTCGTCGTAGGGCTGGTCCCCGATGCCCAGCACGTTCATCCCGTTGTTTCTCAGTTCCCGGCAGAACTGCCAGTAGTTGGTGGGGAAGTTTGGGGAAATGAAGACAACGTTTTTCATGGTTTCTCACACTCTCTCTTTTATTGTCCGGGCTCGCCGCCCAGCAGCCAGGGGAAGAAGTAGACCGCCTGCTTGTACCACCAGGGCCAGTCGTGGGCGCAGTCGTGGCCCCAGAAGTCCACCCAGGTGTGGATGCCCTTGCGGTAGAAGATGTCGGCCAGCTGCCGGGTGGAGTCGGGGATCTCCCAGGGGCCCAGCCCCACGCAGATGGCGGCTCTCTGGCGGTTAAATATGTCGATATAGGGGTGATCCTCCGGCAAATTGGCCATATAATGCACCGGAGAGTTCTGATATACGATTTCATCCATATAGCCGCCAAAGCCGTAGTCGGCGGTGTAGATGCCGCTCAGGGCCAGGCAGCCGCTGAACAGGTCGGGCCGCCGCAGGTAGAGGTTGGCGGCGTGGGTGGCCCCCAGGCTGCACCCGAAGGAGATGATGCCGTCCGCCTTGGTCCAGTCCAGGATGAAGGGCGCCATTTCTCTGGTAAGATAATCCATCCACTGCTCATGCCTTCTCGCCCGCCAGTAGGGGTCGCCTCCCTTGTCCGACCAGGTCTCCTTGTCGATGGTGTCCACCGAAAAGACGATGATCTGCCCGGACTCGATCCAGGGGGAGAGGGTGTCGGCCATGTGGAAGTCGCCAAAATCGTGGAACCGGCCGTCCTGACAGGGAATATAGAGCACCGGCCGGCCGCCGTGGCCGTAGACCATGAACTCCATGTCCCGCCCCAGCGCGGGGCTGTACTCCTTGAAATACTCGGTTTTCATAAAATCCTCCTATAGCTCCAGCTCATACATGAGGGTATTGATGAAGAAGGGAATCTGCTTCTCCCAGCTGGCCTCGCAGTGGTCGCCGCCGGGAACGATGCGGCAGGTGAGCCTGATCCCCCGGGTGAGCAGCTGGCCTGCGATCCGGGCAAACTGGCCCTGCATCAGCTCGTGATTGCCCAGCTCCCGGGAGCCGTAGTCCATATACAGTACGGTGTCCGACCGCACCTCCGCCCCCCGGACCAGCCGGGCCAGCCGGTCGGGGGCCACCCACAGGGAGGGGGACAGGGCCGCCGCCCGGGAGAAGACATTGTTATACTCCAGCAGGGCGTACAGGCTCATCAGACCGCCCATGGAGCTGCCCGCGATAAAGGTATGGGAGCGGCCGGGCAGGGTGCGGTACTCCCGGTCGATGGAGGGCTTGAAGGTTTTCACAAACCAGTCCATGGTGACCTTCCCCCGGCCCGTCACATGGCCGAAGTCGGGCTCGTAGAAGGTGTAGGGGGAGTACTCCGACAGCCGCCCGTTGTCCGGGTGGTGGTTGCACTCCACCGCGGCCACGATGAGGGGCACCTGAAACTCGTCCAGGTACTCCCCCAGGCCCCAGCTCTTGCCATAGGTGGCGTCCGAGTCGAAAAAGACGTTGTGCCCGTCGAACATGTACAGCACCGGGTAACGCCGCTCGGGCGCCCAGTCGTAGTCCTGAGGCAGATAGAGGTAGACCCCGCGGGTCTCGTCCCCGGTCAGCTCGGGGATCGTTACGCTCCAGGTTTGGATCATGCTTACTTCCTCCCAGTCCGGTCTTTGACAGTTTATCACGATGAAGTAAAAATTTCAATTCCCGCCCGCAAATTTTTCCCTATTTCCCGATTCCGGCCGCGGGCGGGAATGAAATTTGTCAGATATCACAGGCAATGGCCGCCGCGACGTCCAGAATGCGCAGGGCGGCCGCCTCCTTGGACATGAGGGGCAGCTCCTCCTCCCCCGTCCGGGTGATGACGGTCATCACATTGGTGTCGGTGCCGAAGCCCGCCCCCGCCACCTTCAGGTTGTTGGCACAGATCATATCCAGGTTTTTCTTCTCCAGCTTGGCCCGGCTGTTGGCCACCATGTCCCGGGTCTCCATGGAGAAGCCGCATAGCACCTGGCCGGGGCGGCGGTGTTCTCCTAAATATTTGAGGATATCCTGGGTGCGCTTCAGGGGGATGGACAGGTCGCCGTCCTTCTTCTTCAGCTTGTCGTCCGCGTAGTCTGACGGGGTGTAGTCGGCCACGGCGGCCGCCTTGAAGACGAAATCGGCCCAGTCCTGGCGGGCAGATACCGCCTCAAACATATCCCAGGCGGAGACCACACTCACCACCTCCACGAAGGGGGGCGGGGCGATGGAACAGGGGCCGGACACCAGCACCACCTCGGCCCCCCGGAGCATGGCCATCCGGGCGAGGGCATAGCCCATTTTGCCGGTGGAATGGTTGGTGAGATAGCGCACCGGGTCCAGGGCCTCCCGGGTGGGGCCGGCAGTGACTAAGACGTGTTTTCCGGCCAGGTCGTGGAGGAAGGCGATGGCCCGGAGCACGTACTGGAGGAGCTGTTCCGGCTCGGGCAGCTTGCCCGGGCCCACCGCCCCGCAGGCCAGCCGGCCGGAGGCGGGGGCGATCACCTCCCAGCCGTATTTGCGCAAAATGTCCAGATTGTCCTGGGTGACGGGGTTCTCAAACATTTTGGTATTCATGGCCGGGGCGATGAGCTTGGGACAGGTACAGGCCAGGACGGTGGTGGTGAGCATGTCGTCGGCCAGACCGTGGGCCAGCTTGGCGCACACGTTGGCGGTGGCCGGGGCGATGATGACCAGATCGGTCCGGTCGGCCAGGGCGATGTGCTCCACCTGATGGCTGAAATTCCGGTCGAAGGTGTCCACCATGCACCGGTTCCCCGTCAACTGCTCGAAGGTGAGCGGGGTGATAAACTCCGTGGCGTGGGCGGTCATGACCACCTCCACATGGGCGTGCTGTTTCACCAGGGCAGAGGCCAGCGCCGCCGCCTTGTAGGCGGCGATCCCTCCGGTGACTCCCAGCAGGACGGTTTTTCCCTTCAGCATAGCGGCATCCTCCTTTTTTCCCTATTATACCTTGGCGGACCTCCGCTGTAAAGCGGAGAGATGGAATTGCTCTTTTGATTTTATGGCGTTGATCCCCGCTGCCGTGAGCTCACTGGCCGTATGTTGACGGGTGGAGGGGAATCTGATAGAATTGACTGAGACTTAGGGGAAACAGAGCCTCTAGTTATTGTTGGTTTTTGATGGGGCGTGTACGGAAAATGGATAAGCAGCAGGTACAGAGTTTTTTTGTAGATAAGAATGGTCCGTGTCCTATTACAGACAGGCTCATTGCTGCGGGATATAGACAGAAATCTGGAGGCTATATTAAATATGCGAGGCAATGCGGTATAGCCCGCCCGACACAGTATTGGCACCTGATCAGCTCATGGTGTGCAAGGACAGGAGATAATGCTCGGTTTACACGCAGAATACAATGCGGAGAATTGATCTTTTGGATGGCCGAAGTGTCTAAAGCAGTTGATTATCGTGAATTAAATCAGTTGGCGGACTTGATAACGAGTGAGTTTTTATCAAATCGCAGAGATGGAAACCGGAAAATACAGGAGATCTGCTTTGAAAAAATAGTTGAAGTTGTAGAAAACCAGCAAAATATAACCACTGAATAAGAAAGGACACAGCGGCGCCCGCACGGGGCGCCGCTGGCGTTTGATATGGTTAATAGTTCTCCGCCTTGAGCTGGAAATAGGCCTGGGGATGGGCGCAGACGGGGCAGACCTCGGGGGCCTTGGGGCCCACATGGATATGGCCGCAGTTGGAACACTGCCAGATCATGTCGCCGTCCCGGGAGAAGACCAGGCCGTCCTCCACGTTGGCCAGCAGCTTGCGGTAGCGCTCCTCGTGCTCCTTCTCGATGGCGGCCACCCCCTCGAACAGGGCGGCGATATCCGCGAAGCCCTCCTCCCGGGCCTCCCGGGCCATCTGGGCGTACATGTCGGTCCACTCGAAGTTCTCCCCGGCGGCGGCGGCCTCCAGGTTCTCGGCGGTGGTGCCGATGCCCCCCAGCAGCTTGAACCAGATCTTGGCGTGCTCCTTTTCATTGGCGGCGGTCTCCTCGAAGAGCTGGGCGATCTGGACAAAGCCCTCTTTCCTGGCCTTGGAGGCGAAGTAGGTGTATTTGTTCCGGGCCTGGCTCTCGCCGGCAAAGGCGGTCCACAGGTTCTGTTCGGTTTTGCTCCCCTTCAGTTCAGGCATGATGCAGTCCTCACTTTCTTAACAATAATTATTTGCATTAAGGATGAGGACATTATATCAGCGGGGAAACGCTTTGTCAATGGGGCAGGAGGAAATATTTTCTATCCCTCCTGAAACCGGCGCAGGCCCTGGTTGAGGGCGGCGGTGTCCCGTTTCTCCCGCAGGTACAGGGCGTACCACATGGCGGCCAGGCCGTACTCAAGGAAGAGGACCAGCACAAAGCCGCCCCACAGGGGAAGGCCGGGGAACCAGTTCAGCCCCCAGGCGCAGCCGATGAAGATCACATTGGCCAGCACGGCCCACAAGACCACCCGCCGCCGCTCGGCCAGCAGATTTTTGCCGTTGGGGAAGAGGGCGGTCTCCATGCAGGCGAAGGCGAAGCAGGCCAGCAGCATCTCCAGCAGGACCACGGTCTCCAGCGCCCAGCTGCCCAGCAGGGCATTGACCAGCCCCTTGCAGAAGACGGCGGCGGAGAAGTACAGGCCCATGCGGTATTTGGTGTTGACTCCCCAGAGGTAAAATCGGTTGAATTGTTCCATCATCTGCTCCTTTCTCACAGCCCCAGCCGCTCCCGCAGGAGGGGGGCGTACCGCCGGGATACCATCAGCCTCTCCCCGGTCTCCAGGGTGGCCTGAATGCGCCCGGCCTCCCGGCTGGCCAGGCTTCGGATGCGGTGGAGGTTGACCACCGCCGACTTGCCCGCCCGGAAGAACCCCAAAGAGCCGTACCGGCTCTCCAGCTCCCCCAGGCTCAGGGCGGTCTGATACATGGCCTGGCCGGTATAGACGAACACCCGGTCGTCCACCGTCTCGCAGTAGACCACCTCGTGGGGGGTGAGGAGGGTAGTCTGCCGGCTGTCGTCCCACACGCACAGCCGCTGCAGGCCGGAGCGCAGCAGGGACAGCA
>ERZ779627.281-NODE-281-length-10651-cov-3.677520_pt1 | contig 10651 bp, 9 predicted proteins | sample MGYA00514191_ERZ779627 | MGnify/ENA primary metagenome ERZ779627 (study PRJEB29562, sample SAMEA4376705) | mouse gut metagenome | isolation source: Cecum | study: EMG produced TPA metagenomics assembly of the A DSS colitis mouse model was used to assess the... | reverse complement strand
AAAGGTCTCCTGGTCGATCTTGGCATCGCCGCCAAGGCTTGGGGTGACGGCGCTTTTCAGCCCGCATTCGGATGCAAGAGGGAAGTACAGGTAACTTGTATTTTCCGGCTGTCTGATCAGAAAACTGCCGTGTTCATCCATAAATTTCAGTTGATTCAATAGTTCTGCTCCTTTCTAAACATAGATAGATAGAACTATCATAGAGGATATTACAGACCGGTATAAATAAAAACCATGCGAAAAATATCAGAATCATGACCTAAAACGAATTAGAAGCTAGGGGAGGCGTGTCTGCAGAATAAAATCACGAAAAATGTGTCATGAATCTGACATTTTGGTAAGAACTTTAATATATCCCGCCGGAAAATCCCGTTATAATTTGTGCAACAAAACGAGTGAAGGAGCTACTTCACAAAATATAACAGGAGGTTTTTCAAATGAAAAAGAGAGTTATCTGTGTCTTGTTAGCTGCGGCTGTGGCGGCCGGTTCGCTGGCCGGCTGCGGCGGCAAATCATCCGACGGCGGTGCATCGTCCGGTGAAGAAGGAAAGGTTATCAATGTCTACAGCTGGAATGACGAGTTCCGTAAGCGTGTGGAGGAGGTCTATCCGGAGGTGAAAGAAACCTCGACGGACGGTACCGTGACGACGTTAAATGACGGTACCGAGATCCACTGGATCATCAATCCCAATGAGGACGGAGTCTATCAGCAGAAGCTGGATGAGGCGCTCTTAAGACAGGCGGATGCTTCAGCGGACGACAAGGTGGATATTTTCCTGTCAGAGGTTGATTATGTGTATAAATATACAGACGCGGATGCGGATGTGGCCATGCCCCTTACGGATCTTGGGATTGATCCGGACGCGGATCTGGCAGACCAGTATGAGTTTACAAAAGTAACAGCCTCGGATGTGAACGGTGTTCAGAGAGGCTCCACCTGGCAGTGCTGTCCGGGCCTTTTGGTATACCGCCGGGATATCGCCATGGACGTGTTCGGCACCGATGATCCGGAAGCGATTGGTGAGAAGGTGAAGGACTGGGATACGCTGAAAGCGACGGCAGAGGAACTGAAAGCAAAAGGATATTATACTTTTGCTTCCTATGCGGATACGTTCCGTCTGTACGGGAACAGCATTGAAGCTCCCTGGGTAAGTCCGGGCGAGACTACGATCAAGGTGGATCAGAAGATCATGGACTGGGTGGAGGATTCCAAAGAATGGCTGGATGCAGGATATCTGGACAAAAATGTAAAACGGCAGTGGGTTGACGACTGGAACAAGACCATGGGCTCTTCCTCCAATGTATTTGCGTTCCTTTTCCCGGCCTGGGGCATAGATTTTACTCTGAAGAAGAACTGGGACGGCGAGGACGGCGTCTGGGGAGTTACCAATCCGCCGCAGGAATATAACTGGGGAGGCTCTTATGTACATGCATGCACCGGCACCGATAATCCGGAGAAGGTAAAAGACATTATCCTTGCGGTTACAGGGAACCAGGAGAATCTGCTGAAGATCTCCAAAGAATATCTGGACTATACGAATACAAAGAGCGGCATGCAGAAAGTGGCAGAGGACAGCAGTTATGCTTCTGAATTCCTGGGAGGACAGAATGCGTTCCAGTATTTCGTTCCGGTTGCGGAAAGCATCCAGATCGCACCGCTTTCCGCTTATGATCAGGGATGCGTAGAGCTGCTCCAGAATTCGTTCAGCGATTATTTCCAGGGAGCAGTTGACTTTGATAAAGCAAAGGAGAATTTTGAGACGGCGATTATCGAGCGCTATCCGGACATTACAGCGATTCAGTGGCCGGAATAAAGAGAGAGTTGTACGGGGCACTTTTGTGCCCCGATGCATAAGGGATAAAGAAAGGAACAGTGTTTATGAAGTCCAGAAATAAAAAGATTGACTATTCGAAATGGGGATATTTCTTTATTCTTCCGTTTTTTGTAAGTTTTTTCATATTTTCATTTATACCGCTTCTGGATACGATCCGGTACAGCTTTTTTGAATATTATCGTTCTGGTATCAAGGAAGTCGGACCCAATTTTATCGGGATGGAGAATTATATCAGCCTTCTGAAATCAGACATGCTCAAATACGCGGCCAATACGCTGATTCTGTGGATTGTGGGGTTCATTCCCCAGATCGTGATTGCTCTGGTGCTGGCGGAATGGTTCGTGGATGCCCGGCTTAAGATCCATGGGACGCAGTTTTTCAAGGTTGTGATCTATCTGCCCAATTTGATCATGGCATCCGCGTTTGCAATGCTGTTCTTTACCATGTTCTCCAATAACGGGCCGGTCAATGAGATTCTCCTGTCCATAGGGCTGATCAAGGAGCCCATCGATTTTCTGGGATCGGTCTTTGGAACCAGATCGCTGGTGGGCCTCATGAATTTCCTCATGTGGTTCGGTAACTCCACAATCATGCTTATGGCGGCGATCATGGGAATCAGCCCGGATGTGTTCGAGGCTTCCGACCTGGACGGGTGCAACAGTTTTCAGCGGTTTTTCTATATCACGCTTCCGCAGATACGCCCAATCCTTGCCTACACCCTGATCACGGCGATTATCGGCGGCCTGCAGATGTTTGACGTGCCTCAGATTCTGACCAATGGTCAGGGTACGCCGGACCGTACGTCCATGACCCTGATCAGGTTCCTGAACAGCCATCTGAAGAGCCGGAATTATGGCATGGCAGGCGCACTTTCGGTCTATCTGTTTATTGTCAGCGGCATTCTGTGCTTCTTTGTATACCGAATCACGAACAATGATGATCCTGACGGTTCCAAAGCCGCGGCGAAGAAAGCAAAAAAACAGAGCAGGAGGGGATAGAGTTATGAAATCAAAACAGCCCAGTCATTTACGGAGTATCGTGGCGCATGTGGTACTGCTCATTCTGTCATTTATGTGCCTGTTTTTCTTCTACATTCTGTTTATCAACGCAACAAGATCGCACGCAGATCTGCAGAAAGGATTTTCGGCGCTGCCGGGCAGTTATCTGTTTACCAATCTGAAAAATGTGGCCAACGACGGAACGTTCCCCATGTTCCGGGGAATTCTGAACAGTTTGATTGTCTCCGGCTGCTCCGCTGCGATTGCTACTTATTTTTCGGCCTTGACAGCCTATGGTCTGTACGCGTATGATTTTAAATTAAAGAAGGCGGCGTTTACCTTTATCATGGCGATTCTCGTGATGCCCACGCAGGTAACGGCTATGGGATTTCTCAGACTGATCACGAATATGGGAATGTATGACTCCCTGCTTCCTCTGATCCTCCCGTCCATTGCCGCTCCGTCCGTCTTTTATTTCATGTACAGCTATCTGCAGTCGTCTCTTCCCATGTCCCTTGTGGAGGCGGCAAGGATCGATGGCTGCGGAGAGTTCCGGACATTTAACCAGATCGTGCTCCCGATTATGAAACCGGCCATCGCGGTGCAGGCAATTTTTACGTTTGTAAGCTCCTGGAACAACTACTTCGTCCCGGCGCTGGTGATCCAGTCAAAGGAGAAGATGACCGTCCCGATTCTGATCGCGACGCTCAGGGGCGCGGACTATATGAACTTTGATATGGGCAAGATCTATACCATGATTCTGGTCGCTATCGTTCCGATCATTCTGGTATATCTGCTTTTGTCCAAATATATCATTGCGGGTGTGACGCTCGGCGGTGTGAAAGAGTAACCATAATATATTTTCAAGTGACTGCTGTAGTATGGGCCTTTTGAATTGCGGGGGACGGCTGCAGCAGTTTTTTTAAGGAGGATAACAGGATGATCACAGATCGGAAGCACAGTGGTGCGCGGGACGCACGGCGCTCTGAGCGTGAGCTTGCGCATGGCCGGCTGGCGAGAAAGGCGGCGGCGGAAGGCATGGTTTTGCTGAAAAATGAAGGGATCCTTCCGCTGGATGCTTCCAGGCCGTTGGCGCTGTTCGGCGGCGGCGCGGTCCGCACGGTAAAAGGAGGCATCGGTTCCGGGGATGTGAACAGCCGGGAGAGTATCTCTGTCTGTCAGGGACTGAAGGCGTCAGGAGCGGTGATCACCAGCGAATGCTGGATCGAAGACTATGAGAAGCGTTATGAGGTAGCCCGACTTGCATGGAAAGAGAAAATTCTGAACCGTGCAAAACAGGTGAAAAATCCGTTCGACGCTTATGCGGAGCATCCGTTTGTCCTGCCGGACGGACGGAAGATCGAAGCAGAGGATCTGAAAGGTGCTTCGGCTGCGGTCTATGTGATCAGTCGTATTGCCGGCGAAGGAAAAGACCGAAGAAGGGAAGAAGGCGATTATTATTTAAGCAGAAAAGAACAGGAGGATCTTTGCTGCCTGAATGAATCCGGCGTTCCCATCATCCTGCTTTTAAACGTGGGCGCGCCTGTAGAGCTGACCGATATCCTGAAAAAAACGGAACATATAAAAGCGGTTTTGCTTCTTTCTCTGCCGGGACAGGAGGGAGGTCATGCCGCCGCGGATGTGCTGTTTGGCCGGGCCGTACCTGGAGGGAGGCTTACGACCACCTGGGCCAGGCAATATAAAGACTATCCTTCTGCGGAAAGCTTTGGATACTTAAACGGAAATCTGGAAACAGAAGAATACCGGGAAGGGATTTATGTGGGCTACCGCTGTTTTGACAGTTTTGGCATAGAGCCCTTGTTTCCGTTTGGATATGGACTTTCCTACACAGGCTTTTCCATAAAGTTTGAAGGGTGCCGGGAGACAGAGCGGGGTGTGGAAGCAGCGGTATCTGTGAAAAATACCGGAAACCATTATGCGGGAAGAGAAGTGGTGCAGGCCTATGTGACCCTGCCCCAGACCGGCGGCGCAAAGGAATATCAGCGTTTGGTCGGTTTTGCAAAGACCGGCTGTCTGAATCCCGGGGAAGAAGAGCGGCTTACCGTATCCGTTGAGTGGCCGTATCTTGCCGGATTTTCTGAATCGCTGCATGCGTGGATCGTGGAAGCAGGAACATACGGTTTATGGATCGGGAATCATGCAAAGTCCCTGCAGCTTGTTTCTCTGCTTACGGTTCAAAAGCAGACCGTGTTGGAAAAGACCGTATACAGCGGCATGGAATTTCCGGCGTTGGATACGCTTCCTGCGGCGGAGGCAGCCGGAAGAAAATTCGAAGAATGGATGAAACTGGCCAGAGAACAGAGAGTACCCAATTTAACCCTTACTCCTCAGAAGGAGAAGAAGCGGACCTGTCAGAAAGATGATTTTCTGGCGGAAGAGGTGCCTGCGGAGGAACTGATTCCGCTTCTGTACGGAAACATCACGAAGGGCACCAGTACGCTGGGTTCCTCCGGGGTCCGGGTGCCCGGCTCCGCCGGGGAGACGACGGAAGCGCTGGAAGAAAAATACGGCGTCCGCTCCCTGATCATGGCGGACGGTCCGGCTGGACTTCGTCTGCGGCAGAGCTATGAAGTGGACCGCAGCACGGACTGTGTCTACGGCGTCGGTGTTCTGGGTTCCCTGGAAAACGGCTTTCTGGAAGAGACCGTGCACCATGAGGGCGCCGATACCTGGTATCAGTTCTGCACGGCGTTTCCGGTGGGCACGGCGCTGGCGCAGTCATGGGACATGGAACTGATGCGGGAATTCGGAGCGGCTGTGGCAGAAGAAATGAAAGAATTCCATGTGGATCTCTGGCTGGCCCCGGGTATGAACATCCACCGAAATCCACTGTGCGGACGCAACTTTGAGTATTATTCGGAAGATCCTCTGCTCTCCGGACTTCTGGCATCGGCGGTGACAGAAGGCGTGCAGAGCCGCAGGGGATGCGGAGTGACGATCAAGCATTTTGCATGCAACAATCAGGAGGACAACCGGATGGGAGTCGATGTCCGCATAACCGAACGGGCGCTCCGGGAGATCTATCTGCGGGGATTTGAGATCGCGGTGAAAAAATCCGCACCGGCAGCCATGATGTCTTCTTATAACCAGATCAACGGCGTCCATGCGGCCAACAGCCGGGCTCTCTGTACCGCGATCGCCCGTGAAGAATGGGGATATGACGGCGTCATCATGTCCGACTGGAATACGACTGTCCCAGAGGACGGAAGTATCCCGTGGAAATGCATAGCGGCGGGAAATGATCTTATTATGCCGGGAAACCCGGAGGATGATGAAAATATCCGCCGTGCGTATAAAGAGGGAACGCTCCCGGAAACGGCTATCCGGCGCAGCGCGGGACGGGTGTGGAAGCTGGTTCGAAGACTAACAGGGGAGTGAAAAGCTTTGATATGTAGATGCTTCAGGAACTGGATCTGGAGGCGGCGCTGGGGGGAAAATCAAAATGTTGGAACGCAGCGATCTCGGAAGCGTTTCACTATATGAAACTCATTGAGGCCTGGGGAACCGGGCTGGGAAGGATACGGAACAGCTGCAGGGAGTATGGACTGAAAGAACCGGTCATTGATGAATTTGGTGATGGATAAAGGCCATGCATTCTGTGGGAACTTTCACAAAATAAAAATTTGACAAAATCTGATTCCGATGCTAAGATGACAACATCATATAAGTCTGTCCAAGGGGAATCAGGTGCGAAGCCTGAGCGATGCGGTCACTGTAAGCAGAGCATACGATGTCTTCTGCGAGCCAGGTTACCAAAGACAGGCGGAATGAAGCTTCCTTGCAGGGCCATGCATTCCACACAAGCGCAACAGGTGCAGGTCTGACGTAAGGCAGGCCTGCTTCTTTTATGCGCAGTTATCGGAAGACTCTGCGGGGGACCGGTGAGAAAACGTGTAACTGATTAACCGGATTGAGAGGACGAAAATGAACAAGGATAAGAAAGCAATTTTAATTACTGCAGCGCTTCTTTTAGTGCTTTGCCTTGGGGCAGTATTGGGATACCAGAAGTTTGCCCCCAGGGGTGTGGCGGGAGAAAAGGAAATCACGGTAAAGGTAGTTCATGCCGACGCCGGTGAAAAGGAATTCACTTACCGGACGGATGAGGAGTTTTTAGGAGCCGTGTTGGAAGCGGAGGGGCTGGCAGAAGGCGAAGAAGGACCTTACGGTCTTTACATTATTTCTGTGGACGGCGAGACCGCGGAAGAATCCAGGCAGCAGTGGTGGTGCCTGACAAAAGGCGGCGAGACCGTGAACACTTCCGCCACACAGACGCCGATTGCGGATGGAGATGTGTTTGAGCTGACGCTCACTGAGGGGTATTGAGAGAGACATGCGGATGAATACAAAAATGCTGGTGATATCGTCCATGCTGACGGCACTCCTGTTCGCCGGTCAGGTGGGGATGCAGTTTCTGCCGAATATTGAGATCGTTACGCTTTTGACCATATTGTATACACGGACCTCTGGAAAACGGGTATTTGCCATCATCTATGCTTTTGTCATGCTGGAAGGCCTTTTTTACGGATTTGGCATCTGGTGGGTCAGCTATCTGTATATATGGAGTATTTTCGCTCTGGTCGTGCTGCTGATCAAAAGCGATTCTGTAATTTTGTGGAGCATGATCTCTGGGATCTTCGGACTGTGCTTTGGTTTTCTGTGCGCAATCCCTTATTTTGTAACAGGCGGTCCGGGAGCGGGGGTTGCTTACTGGGGAGCCGGTCTTTATTTTGACCTGGTTCACTGTGCCTGAAATGTGCTGCTTTGTGCAGTCTTGTACCGTCCCCTTTACCGGGTGCTTTCGCTGTTGATGGCTGAGACCCAAAGGACCGTGAGCTGCTGACTGCGGCAGGGTATCGATGATCACCGTCAGATAAGAGGAGGCGCTTTCACAAATAATTACAACGGAAACATCATTTTCAGGTCCGGAGGTACGAGTATGAAAGATACAGGATACAGGGAAAGCCAGGCGGCGGACATGCTTTCCGGTCTCCCGTTCTGGGAGCATCTGGAACATGCGCAGAAAAAGTATGCAGAAGATCATGCCGTGTTCCGGCACTATGGAAAGGGCAGCATGATCTACAGCAGCGGGAGCCTCTGTCTGGGCATGGCATGCGTGCAGAAGGGCAGCGTCCGGGTATATCTGCTCTCGGAAGAGGGGCGGGAGATCACGCTGTTCCGCCTGGAAAAGGGAGATCCCTGCGTGTTGTCCGCCGCCTGCGTCATCAGCCAGATTACCTTTGACACCTATATGGAAGCGGAGCAGGACTGTGATCTTCTGGTCATTCCAGCGGCGGCATTCCGGCAGCTGACGGAGGAAAATATTCATGTGAAATGTTTTGTGTATGAGCTGATGACAGAACGTTTTTCCAGCGTGATGTGGACGATGCAGCAGATTCTTTTCGCGGGGCTGGACCGCCGTCTTGCAGGGTTTCTGGTTCAGGAATACGACAGGACCAAAGACCCCGGGATCAGGATCATGCAGGAGCAGATCGCCAGGCAGATCAATTCCGCCCGTGAAGCCGTGGCGAGAATGCTGCGGCGTTTTATGACGGAACATCTGGTGGAGGTGAGCCGCGGCGTGATTACGCTTCTGGATATAGACGGGCTCAGGCAGATTTGACGCAGGACGGCACAATATTTCGAACAATGTGACCCGGTCACAGTCGGCGCCTCCGGCTTCTGGTAAAATGGGATCATGATACAGCAGGAATCAGTCTTTAGGAGGTAGAGTCAAATGAAGATCACATTAAATCCGGATGCGGAGATTGTAAAGGTGGTAAAGGAAGGCCTGCGCAGAACCGGAGGCTACTGTCCCTGCCGGACGGAGAAAAAAGAAGATTATAAATGTATGTGCCGGGAATTCCGGGAGCAGATCGAAGACCCGGGATTTGAAGGTTACTGTCACTGCATGCTTTATTACAAGGCAAAGGAGGAAGTATAACGATGGCTGAGCTGAAAATCACAAAGAACAATTTTGAATCAGAGGTGCTCCGGTCTGAAGTGCCGGTGCTTTTGGATTTCTGGGCGACCTGGTGTCCGCCCTGCAGGATGCTTTCCCCTGTTATCGAGGAGATCGCAGGGGAGTACGAAGGCAGGGCAAAGGTCGGCAAAGTCAATGTGGATGAAGAGCCGGAGCTGGCCGCCATGTTCAAGGTGGAAAATATTCCCACTATGGTTGTCATGAAAGAAGGAAAAGTGGCGGAACTGGCAGTCGGTTACCGTCCGAAGGAACAGATTACAGATATGCTGAAAAGAGCGTGACCGGTGAAAACGGCCACGCTCTTTTGATCTACAGATTGGCAAAGACATCCATCTGCCGATTCAGTTCACCCACAATCTCCTGATTGGTATCCATCCGGGCAGCGATTCCGGTCATGTCTTCCGCCAGTATGCGGGTGCTGTCGGCGGCTCCGGTGACATCGGGCAGAGCGCCGTCGATGGCTTCTGAGATGCCGGTGATGGAAGCCGCGATCTCGTCCATGGCAGTCTGCAGCCTTTCTGACTGCTGCTGAAAGGCTTCCATGGAGGCTTCAATATAGGCGGCATCCTTTCGGTACTGCTGTCCGGACTGGACGGACAGTTCAAACTGCGTCAGGATATTCTGGCCAAGATAGTCCACCAGATCCTGCGCGCTTTCGGAAAGATGCTCCACCGCGCCGGTGACGACCACGCTGACCTGCTGGATATGGCCGGCGGTCTCGGCGCAGGAATCAGCGAGCTTTCGGATTTCCTGTGCGACGACCGCGAATCCTTTTCCGGCGGTTCCGGCCCGTGCAGCCTCAATGGAGGCATTGACGGCAATCAGATCCGTAGAAGAGGAGATGGACAGGATGTCTTTGGTCAGAAGATCGATCTGCTCCACACTTCGGCTTTGTTCGATCGCTTTATTCAGGACACCCATGATTTCCTGCGTTTTCGTAAGGATTGCTTCTTTGTTTTTCTGTGCGGACTGCTCCATCTCTTCCGCCCGCCCGCGCATATCCACCGAGTAGGCGGTGATTGCCGCGCATTCCCCGCTCATCCTGCGGGTATCCGTCTGCGTGTCTGCAGCGTTGTCCCGGATGGAAGCGGCGTTGCCGGCGATTTCTTCAAAAGCGGCGGTCAGTTCATCGGTCAGCCGGGACAGCTTATGTACATGGTCGCGGGATGTTCTGGTACGATTTCGGACTTCTCCCACGACAGTTCCGGTGCGCCCGGAACTGTCCTGAAGCGTCTGCATGGCGTCCCGAATCGGGGCGATGACGGATGTCCGGATGATGCGGAAAGCGGCAAATACAAGGAAAAGCCCTGCGAGCAGTGTGGCGGCGCTGGTTACAAGAGAAATAAAATATACGATGGAAAGGCGGTTTCGCGCCGCCGCAGCCTGCCGGCTGACAGATTCGTAAAGGGTATTGATTTTTTCCTCAGCTGCATTTCCGAAAAGCGCTACGTCGCCATTGGCCTGCGCATAGGCCGCCTGCGTCCGGCTGTCTGCACTGGCACAGACAAGGAAGACAAGCGCGTGCTTAAAAGAGTCGTAATCTTCCAGAAGCATGCGGTAGGTTTCTTCCTCTTCCGGGGGGACACAGGAGGCGTAAGCGGCCAGCTTCTCATCCAGCCCGGCCTCCTCTTCCTTGATCGTTCCTACCAGCTGGATCATGGTGGCATGGTCAGCTGCAATAATGTGCGACAGGGCCAGACGATGGATCTCCATCATGGAACGGCGTATATCTTCCAGCTGTGCTTCGCTGACCATATGCCGGTCGACAATGATCCCGGCATTGGCGTTTACGTTGTGGATGCCAAATACCGCGAGAA
>ERZ779627.280-NODE-280-length-10651-cov-34.817761_pt1 | contig 10651 bp, 15 predicted proteins | sample MGYA00514191_ERZ779627 | MGnify/ENA primary metagenome ERZ779627 (study PRJEB29562, sample SAMEA4376705) | mouse gut metagenome | isolation source: Cecum | study: EMG produced TPA metagenomics assembly of the A DSS colitis mouse model was used to assess the... | reverse complement strand
TTTTGATTGATAACTCAGGCATTTGGTATAGTTATCTCGCTGGGAAAGTTGAGTATATTATGAAACAGAAGTTATCGCAAATAAATACATAAATATTATATCACATAACCTGCTTAATTACAATGTCAGCCCTTTTCTCCTATAGATACTGGTTCCCCTTAAAACAGCCTCATCTGCCGATACACTTCCCCTTCGCTCTTCACCCGCTGCAGCTGCTCAAAATGCCGCTCCAGCAGTTCCTTTGCCTCCGCTTCCGAAAACAGCCACGCGTCCATATCCTCCCGCCGAAGAATTAACGGCATCCGATTATGGATTCCCGTCATGCACCCTTCCGCCTCGCGGGTAAGGATGGCAAAGCGGTCGCCCGCCGGATCTTTGTGATAGATTCCCGCCAGATACAACACCTCGTCTGGCACAAAAAATTCGTATTTCTCCTTTTTCCTCGCGCCGATATCCTTCCACTCGTAAAACTTACACGCCGGAACCAAGCAGCGGCGTGTTTCAAAATCATAGCGAAACATCGGGCGTTCCCGCACGGTTTCCGTCCTGGCATTGAAAATCAGGGTGTTTTTTCCGGCCGCCGTATAGCCCCATTTCAGCACTTCCGCCACCGTACTCTCATGATCCGCCCGCAGGATGAGCGCAGGCTCCGATGGATGCACATCTCCCGTCTTCGCTATCTTAGCGTCAATTTTGCGGGCGATCTTTTCAATTTCCCGCGCCGTCTCGTCATCAATATAAAATCTGCCGCACATCTTTCTTTTTAGCATCCTTTCCTACTGTTTCCATGATATCTGAGACAAAATCTCAAATCTCCCGCACGTTTTCCCCTTCCACGTCTATTCCTAATGTAACCCCGCTGCGCCTCTCTTTATTCAGCCCGCCGCTCATATGGGATACATTTCCTTCCAAAAAACTGGCGCGAAAGATGGCATCCTCCCCGAATTTCCCGCGAATTTGGTCCACCGCCTTATCCAGCTTTTCCAGTCTCTCGTTTTTTCCCAGATCAAAAATGCTGTACTGCCGAGCCGCTTCCTCCTGCACCTTTGTGGTATGGACTCCCAGCTGACGAAGAGGTGTCTTCCCGTCCCAAAGTTTATGAAAAAGCAGGCAGGCCGCCCCGTAGATCTCCTCCGTGATGTTGGTAGGAGAATCCAACTGCATCTGTTTATTCATGCGCTTAAATTCACAGGTCGTCACGTGTACGCTGACCACGCCGATCATCACACCGTCATTTCGCAGTCTCGCCCCTACCGTCTCGCTCAAAGAAAGCAGCAGATGCCTGGCATACTCCTCCGTCACGATATCCACGGGAGCCGTCATGCTGTTGCCGTAACCCTTGTTGGCCTCATGGGAAGTCATGGAGGGATCCAGATCCTCGCCTCTGGCAAACCCCTGTATCGTCTGGCCGTGCTTTTTTAACAGGGAGCGAATCATTCCCTCATTTGCCTGCGCCAGTTCGCCGATCGTCTGTATGCCTACGCCGTGCAGTCGTTCCACTGTAGCTCGTCCCGCCAGAAACAAGTCGGAAACGGGAAGCGGCCACATTTTTTCTTCCATCTCCTCCGGAAACAGGGTGTGCACTTTGTCTGGTTTGGAAAAATCTCCCGCCATCTTTGAGAGCAGGAAATTCGTGGAAACGCCGACATTTACGGTAAAACCAAGCTCGTCTTTGATCCTGTCCTTCAGCTCATAGGCAAGCTTTACCATCTGGTCACGGCCGTAAAGCTTCTCAAATCCTTCAAACACCACCCACGCCTCGTCGATGCTGTACTGGATCACCTTGTCACTATACTCTTGCAATATCTTGATAAAAGCTCGGGAAGATTTAACATATAAGCCGTAATCCGGCGGCACGATCACCAGCCAGGGACACTTCCTCTGCGCCGCCACGACGGGCTCCCCCGTCTTGATCCCAAACTTTTTGGCAGGCGTACTTTTGGCAAGGACGATCCCGTGGCGTTTCTCCTGATCTCCGCCCACAATGCTTGGAATCAGCCTGATATCATCCTTTTCACCCAGCACATCCACACGGTAGGCTGCGGTCCAAGAGAGGAAGGCGCTGTTGACATCGATATGGAACACATATCTGTCCATTCCTACAGGAACTGGAAGATCCGCCATTTCTGAGTTTCCACGCTGTAACGCATCTCCAGGGTCTTACAAACGTTCCCCAGCCTGATCCTGCATACAAACTGCTTCTCCCGCACGCCCACATACTTCTTCTCGTCTCTGGACACCACCTGCTCGATTCGGTACAGTTTCACCTCGTGCTCCTCTGTCTCCAGACGAAACCACAGCGGTGTCATCTTTCCGTCACGGTCTGTCAGCGACATCATCTGTATCGGGATATTTGCCTGCCCGTCCGCCAACATTCCCTCTTGCAGCATCTCTTCCATTCCCTTCACCTCCTCCCTGGCGTTACATGTAATTTTATTTTAACAAACATATGTTCTGGTGTAAAGATGAAAATTTTTCCTGTCAGTTACTTTTAAATATAACATATTGGAGATTTTCACATCAATGATTTGCCGGACGTTTTAGAGATTTATTCTACTTTTCAAATATAAAATTTCTACTTTTCATAATAGCGTTGTGCTATATTTATGGAATCAGGTAAAAAAGGAGTTTGTGCTGAATCATACCTTAGACTTTACAACAGGCGACCCCAAAAAGCTGATCCTCCGCTTTTTCTTCCCACTGCTTTTGACAAATGCCCTACAGCTACTCTATTCGTTTGCCGATACGGATACATCCTGTTCGGCGGATTATTTGCCACGATCTCTTACAATATGTGCGCCGGCATCCTGCGTTCACTGGGCGACAGCCGGACACCTCTGAAAGCAATCGTCGTATCGTCGGTCATGAATATCGTCCTCAATTCGGTATTCATTTTTATCTGCCATTCGGGGGTCGGCAGTGTTGCTGTGGCAACGATCATTTCCCAGATTTTCTCAGGGGCGATCTGCTTTCATAAGCTGGGAAAAACAGAATGTGTCGCCTTATCAAAAGCAGACTTTGTACCCGACAAAGCCATGTATGGCGTACTCCTAAAAAACGGCGTGCCTATGGCTTTCATGAATTCCATCACGGCAGTCGGCTGCATTGTGGTGCAATATTTTGTCAACGGTCTTGGCGTTGCCTTTACCTCGGCATATTCCGCCTGCAGCAAATATTTGAATATGTTTATGCAGCCCGCCTCGACAGCAGGTCTGGCAATGTCTTCCTACACCAGCCAGAACTACGGTGCCAAGCGCTTTGACCGGATCATAAGCGGTTTGAAGGTATGCCTGGTAATCTCAGCTGTCACCTATGTGATATTCGGTTCCATGATGGTCTTTTTGCCAAGACAACTGGCTTCGCTCATACTAAACGGCAGCGAACAGATCGGCCATGCCGTACAGTTCCTGCCCCTATGCGGCATCATGATATTTGCCGTAGATATCCTTTTTGTGATCAGAAGCGGCGTACAAGGCATGGGATTCCCTTTCATGCCCATGCTCTCGGGTATCGCGGAAATGCTGCTGAGAATCAGTGCAATCACCCTGCTGACCGGTCAGATCGGATTTCGCGCCACCGCGATGGCGGAAATATTCGCTTGGATCGGCGCTCTCATCGTCAATGCCGCGGCATTTATCGTGGTATTCAAACGCGAAAAGGCCGCAAACGAAAAAGCCGCGGAGCCTTATTGCGAACAAAAGACCTGATAACCACCATCACAGTGATTATCAGGTCTTTCCTATCGGAGTGACAAGACTTGAACTTGCGGCCTCTACTTCCCTAAAATTTCCCGTCACTTCTTAAAAACCTGTAAAAATAAGGCTTTTCCAGCTTTCCTTGCGAAATGTACCCTAATTTGTACCCTAGTTTATGCTATCAGACGATAGGTTTCGGAAAAAGGTATTCCACCTATGTTTTATAGCTATATTATAGCACATTTACGGTTCGGAGTCAAAATAATTTCTATATTATGATATTTTCTCCGCATCTTCCCTTGTCTCATAAGTATTTGCCAAATAAATATATGGTATGCCACTTTTGTCTTTAATCCTAAAGTTTCTGTAATATTCTTTATCATCAACTTTTATTTTCAATCTATGACTGATATTATCAATCTCATAAATCATCCCCTCAAACAGTGTCGCTGGCAATATCATATAAGCATCCGCCACGTCAATTTCTTTATGTACGATGGGTAAATTCCTGAAATGAATGTTCCCCAGTTCAAAATTGACTCTATATAAATCTCCTGTAGAACTTCCGCCCACTCCATTCAAATTAACTGTTTGGTTTTCTTTAATTGCACCTTTAAGTTTCAAAGGAATTACCCCTTTCAACCACATCGGCAATGTCGCACCGGTATCAATTAAAACCCTGCAATTCTGAAACCACGGCAATACGATAACAGGACTGTTTTCTCTTGTATCTAAATTATATGTTTCTTCTTTTAGCATAGCGTCAACACTCCTACATTTACTTTGCTTCCCGTAGTATACCAGCACATAATGTCCTCTGCGCCCGATACCTGTAAAGCAAGTAATTCTTCCGGAGTTTTATCTTCTGGTGTGTAAACTACTTCCGCTGATTCTATTGTTACACCATCATTGTTTACATATTTAATGTTCGTGATCCCTATACTTTGATTAGGATATTTTTCTGCCATCTGCTCTCTTGTTAATCGCTTTGCCATATAGGGTCGGTCCCCTTTCTATCTATATTTCTTTTATTATACTGCAAAATACTTGAAATTACAATTCTTCGGCTCCTTAGAACTGATTACAATGTGATTTCCATCAATCCGTCCAATCATATTTCAATAATTGCTCCGCCATATTTTTCTATATATCCATCCAGTTCACTTTCCTTTACCAATAATTTCTTCCCGATTGTCACTTTCGGAAAATCCTTCCTTTGAAATAACTTATAGGTATTCGTTTTTCCCAAACGCAATACATCCGATACTTCTTTCACTGTTAAGAATTTCTCCATACTTCCCCTTTCCACCCTGCTATATTATCTTTTTCTCTCCTGCACCTGCTTCTATCTGAAAAACCTGATCTTCCCGATCACCGGCAGTTCCTTCTCCTGCCCATTCACCACATTTATGATCCCGGCCAGCGCAAGCACCGGGAACACCAACGCCACATAACCGACGATCCTCACTATCACATAAAGCCGCCACGATACCATCAGGACCATTGCCGCCAGAGCTGGTACATGATGCCGTACAGGATCTCCGCCGCGAACAGGGTGACACCCTGTCCCAGATGGTATCTGACAAACTGTGTTTTCCTCTCCATAAAGAACGGCACCGCCGCCAGAATCCCAAGGTAGGCCATTGCCGCCAACAGCTTCTCGTTCCTGCTGTCTCTGTTATCTCTTTCATCCATACTCACATTCTTCTGCATTGTTTTCTTCCCCTCTCTCTTAAAGCAAGGCAGCGCCGGGGACGCCCTTTCGCGTTTCCCCGGTCTGCCGTTAAAAATTCTAATGTCTCACATTGTGTACCGTATTCCGGGACGGCATGACCGCCCCTTGGCTCTGACCCCGGTACGGGAATATCCAAGCCGCCTACGGCTCCATAAGCGCCATGATACCGACGGCAGGTGGCGGCAGTTGACGAAGCTGCCCAAGCCTTGCCCTCCGTATCCCCCTTTGACCCTGCGGTACGGGATATGCTGGTCCTCCTTTACTGGCGGTGCATGACGGTCCCGGCGCAGCCACGCGCCGGTCACAGACCCTCCGGGTTGCCGCTCGTGCCTTTGATGTCATCTTGTTTGACGGGGCGGAAGGCGAAAGGGAAATGCTCCCTCCCCGTCCGCACCCGCAGGCAGTCGTCGCGCCCGTGCCTGAGCCGCCTGCCGTTTTCATCCGGCAGCCCCACACAGCAGGAGAAACTTGGATACTGGATATGAACAGGCACCCCTGTTGTTTGTCAAAGTCCGATGGGAATCCGAAACTCCCCTTATACTATTAGCCGTTTGCTCCTGCCGCTTGGTCCGCTTTTTCGGAAAAATTTTAATTTTCTTCCCGCAGGATATTTCTCAGCTTGTCAAGGACCTCCTTATGCCTGCGGCGCAGGGTGGTCTTTGCCACATGGAGCGCATCGCTGACCTGCCGCTCCGTCTTTTCAAGGAAGTAAAGCTCCTCGATCAGTTCACGCTCCTTCTCCGTCAGTTTCCCTAATGCCTGCTCCAACAAAAGCGACCGGACGGTCTGTTCCTCCATGCTGCCGTAAGAGGCAAACTGCCTGTGCCGCTCCATGAGCCGTTCATAGGAATCCTCACGCCCCGGCACTACCGTGACTTCTCCCGTCTGCGGGTCGATCGTCACGCGCTCTGCTTTCAGGTCTTTCATAAAATACCGCTCCTTGCGCTCACCTTTGTAATACTCCCGGTACACCTCCTCGCTCACCCTGACCCGTTTCCCTTCTATATGCAGATAAAACTTTCTCTCTTTCATACGCACCTCCGTGATCTGACTGTTTCTGTTGACAGATTTCAGATCCCGCAGGCGGGGCGCGGACGGAAAGAGGATGCGGCATTTCCCGTACACAAAAAAATCGCCGCGCCCGGTAAAAACTACCAGACGCGGCAATGCAGGCACTACAGATTTGTTTCCGTTCCCTGTGACCTTTCAGCGGCAAAGCACTCTCCCATATCCCATCCATATTTGCATTTCATTACTGCAAATATGAAACTACATTCTGTCATCTTTCTGTCGGGACAATGCTTCGTTTATTTTTTTATATTTTATTTTTCTGAGTACACGCTATGTCCTGCCATACCGGCAGGAGGAATGTCTCACTCCCGGTAACAGTAACCGACACCGCGGACATTCACGATCCCCGCCGCAGCCCCGGACACGGTCTCCAGCCTGCGGCGGATTCTTTTTATGCAGGAGTGCATGATGCTCTCCGCAAAATCCCCTTCCTTCTTCCACACTTTATAAAAAAGCTGCTCATAGGTGAACACCCTCCCCGGGCAGGAAACAAGCGTGAGCAGCAGGTCAAACTCCCTGCGCGGGAAAAAGAGTTCCCTGCGGTTGACAAAGACCTTCCTGTATTCCGGGATGATGCACAGCCCTTCCCCGGACGGTTCACATCCAATGTAGCCATAGCAGGGATTCCACTCCGTGTAGCTGCGGATCAGCGCATGGACGCTTGCCATGCCCTCCTCCGGCCGTGCCGGGCATTGTATGTATTCATCCGCCCCGCTCTCCAGCACGGCGATCTTCTCCATGCCGTCATACCAGTTGCGTATGACGAGGATCGGGACATTGCTGACCCGCCTGACCGTCCTGACCGCATCCATGACATCCACCCTGCCATAGATCAGCACCAGCGAATACCCTGTGCCTCCATCCAGTTCCTTTGCCGCTTTCCTTATGCTCTCCGCATAGCAGGGACATACCCCGCCGCAGGTCCATCCCCGCTTCCGTTCCGGCGCCGTCAGACTGTCATATCCAATGACAAGCATCCTCTCCCTCATTTGTTTTCCCCCTTTACACTTCCACATTTCTTTTCCGTCAGAAATGTACTGCAACATGAAAGGCAGCGATAAATTTTCTTTTATCCCTGCCTTTCCATCCTTTATTCCATATGAGTCTTTTTCCCTTGATCCACACCGTATCGGGCGTTTTCGCAAGCAATGGATTGGGATATCCTTTCGGATATCCCAATCACCGCTCCGCCGCCTGCGGCGGCTCGCTATGCTTGTTGGGGGCACCCCAAACCCCAGCTCAAGAACACCGCTTATCATTTTCACCCTCCAATGGCTTCCATTTATGTTTTTTATACCGCAGTATTTGTTCCAAGACTTTACTCCCCAAGACTATACTCGTAACACAGCTCAGCACAACCAGAGCAGACTCCCGTTCCCACGCAATACAGAATCCCATCACAACCAATAATATGGCTAAAACCACCCATACTACAAAAGAATATACTATACTTTCCATTTCCTTCTGCTCCCATTTCGCTTCCAGTCCTATTCCAAGCGTTTCAGGGCGTTACCCCGTCATTCCACTTCTCGGAATATCAGTTAGAAAGGCTGTTGCCTTTCCGTCACTTTTACCTCTTTGCAGGAAAATCCTACGCAAAGTTTATATGCGACAACGTGTCGCTGCACTATCAAAGGGAGCGAGGCGTGCGCCGCAGCTAATAAGTATGCTCTTTGCGGTCTTCCCTGTTGCTACTTGTCAAGGACGTATTCATCATTTTTCATCGCTTTTTCTTGGTCTGCCCTGTTTCCCATGCTCTAAATCATGGAGAATGACACGCTTTAACTTATCCTTTACATTTTGGGTACTCGTATCAGAAAAATGTACCTCGACTAAATACCTTGTCTTGTCAATTTTCTGTTGCAAACAGGGCGTTAATCGCCCTGTGGTGTTGGTCTGAATGTTGTCGCTCATATTCCTCCTTTGGGGCGCAAAAAAAGACGCATGGTTTACAAATTTACTGTTCCATGCGCCTTTACGCTGTTATTTTGATATTAAATTGTTCTGTTAATTACGCCAACTGCATAATCTCGGCTTCAATTTCTTTTGCGTCTTCCAATGTTAATTTTGGGAAAAAACTTGGTATTTCTTCTACCGAAATTCTCCCATTTTTTAGCATTATCCTTGCATTTTCCCTTGCTTCGTCTGCACGTTCACTCTTGATAAACGATTTCATTATCTGTTCTTCATCAAATAAACTCATCATAATCGTCACAACCTCCTTTTCCCTATCAAACAAATACTCCCTTAAAACATTCCTGTCTTTACATATGCGAATCGTTTCCGTAACTGCCTTTTGTGTCATTCCATGCTGTTTTGTCTGCTCATTAAAAACTTTGCAGAAAATAATGTACTGATTGATAATGTCATCTGTATCGCTTTCATAGATAACCTTTGCTTTTACCTCAATATCTATATCCGCGCCCTCAAAAAATTCTTTAGACAAAGATATTTTATCGGGTTTTCGTCCTTTGTTTCCTGTAAAAATCACATAGAGTTCAGGCTTCGGCATTTTCACTTTCTTGCTTTTGTAATAGTTTTGGCTGGTACGTTGAAAATATTCGTGATAACTTTGCGCCAAATACAGCAAAACTCTTACTAAAATATTCATTGTCCATGTAGACTGTGCTTCTATAAGAATCATCAGCTTATTGTTGACAATAAAGCCTAAGTCATTATACAGATTGTCGGTCAGCACATTTTCTATTGTTACATCAGTTAGGGAATCCTCTGTCGCTGTGGTGTCCTCTGGGTGGAGCGTCTTATACAGTTTTAGCAGATAACTCTTGTTCTGAAAAAGGTCAAGGAATACGCTGTTTTTTGCGGTACGCTTTGCCATGACTTCCTCTATCTGTTTTGTATCGTCCTGCACTTTAACACCTCGATTTCTTAAAATCCGTGGCACAAGATACAATATAATCTACTCCTGCCACACTTCAATTATACAAAAAAAGTCCTGTATTTACAATGAAATTCATATGAATTTTTCATATACTAAATTTCCTTGTCAACCGCCTGCAAATTTATCATAGCAATTATTTGGTTCTGCATATCCTCAACAGTTTCTATCCTAATTCTGCCTATATTTTTTCTTGTCATTTCAAAATCTATATCGGGAAACAATCTTTCACAAAAACTATTTGTTTCGGGAGATGCCCCCATTAAAGCTGTTACAAGCGAATTAGTGTCAAACTGTTCCAACACTTCTTTCAGTTCCTTTTCAGAAATTGTTGAAATCTGCTCAAAATCAGTTATCCGCTGTGACTGTACCTTTGGTTCTAATATGTCATTTATTGTGATGTCATATAATTTAGAAATTTTCAATAAAATTTCTAAGTCGGGAATAGTCGTTCCCGTTTCCCATTTTGATACTGCCTGCCTTGATATGCCTAATTCTTTTGCTAAATCATCTTGTGTGTAGTTGTTGCTTTTACGCAAAAACTGTAAATATTTCGATATAATATTCATATTCATAAAAATCACCTCGTTGCCATTATAAAGTATATGGCAATAAGAATAAAGAGTTTGGTAAGTGCTAAAAAGCAAATACCAGTTGCATATTATTTTACAATTCTTCCTCCCTCCGCTTAGTTTTGTTTTGTTGCTTATTATGCTGTCGGCTCTCGTTCTGAAGCTCCCTCTCAAGGTTCTTTTTGTTGTAGCTGATTACCTCGGCATACGCTAATTCTGTAGCGGTCTTGGTCTGCTCTTTGCCGATACTGTCATATTCAGACTGCAAAGACTGTATCTCGGCTTTCCACTGTTTCGGCGTTATCTTCTCGCCATTCTGTAAAAGGCTCTGCATACGCTCCTTTAATTCGGGGTACTTCGATAAGCTGTCCTTATGCTCCTTATCGTATTTCATTTTCGCAAATCCTTTGAGTGACTGGCTCTCCTTATAGGTGGCTTGGATTGGCGCATAGAGGGCATACATTTTTGACAGTTCCTTTAATCGGTTTAGTTTCTGCCCCTTTGAAAGATGTACCGTTTCCAACTGTTGGTATCTCTGTTCCTTATCCGCTGTGAATTTCGCAAGGCTCTCAAAGCTGTCTATCTTCCTTGTCGTGATGAATTTCTCCGCATTGTCGGCTGACTGTGATATTGTCAATATTGGTTGACACTTTTTCCGCAAGGATATCAATGCCTAAGC
>ERZ779627.278-NODE-278-length-10702-cov-6.358505_pt1 | contig 10702 bp, 10 predicted proteins | sample MGYA00514191_ERZ779627 | MGnify/ENA primary metagenome ERZ779627 (study PRJEB29562, sample SAMEA4376705) | mouse gut metagenome | isolation source: Cecum | study: EMG produced TPA metagenomics assembly of the A DSS colitis mouse model was used to assess the... | reverse complement strand
AAGACCCATTGAAGGGCGCCGGTCCTTAGGCGCGGTCTTTTCGCGCCTTAGTACCGTTGCGTCCCTTCATTAAGCGCAAGCGGGGTCTGGAAGGATGATCTGCCCGCATCGGGCGTCCGGGTGGCGTTGGATGAAAAAGCAACCGAACGGCACTACGTACGAAGCTCGTTGACAAAAGCCGGCGTCAGCCGTTCCACCTGAAACCGCTCCACAAACAGATCGCATTTGCACAGAAACAGATAGTAGATATTTTTCCCGCTTTCTCTCAGGCTCTCGAAATTTCCCTGTCCCTTGGCGAAACACAGATCCGCCCGGTCAAGAGCTTCTCTCGCTTCTTTGGAGATCTGTCCGTACTCCGTCCCCGGAACACTCGTCCCGTTAGGAATCACGGCGGCAATCCGGTCCAGACCGATCATCTTCGCATCTTCCGCCGTGGCGTCGTTAAGCACCGGCTCCCCTCTTACCAGAACGCAGACCTGAAGCTTCGGATAAAGCCCCTTTAATATCTTTATAAAAATTTTATCGAGTACAATCTCGCCGGCATTATCCGTAATATACAAAAGCTTTTCGGCCCGTCCAAGTTCTTCCCGGAAGCGCATGCTCTCCTCCGGATCCAGGCGCAGACGGCCGCAGCCTTCCAGAAGTTCCTTTAACTGCTCCTCATTGACGTCGGAAAGGGCTCCGAAATCAATATAATTTCCCACCGCCGCGTAATGCATGGCCGCACGGAAGACATCTTCCGCTTCATGAATCCTGCGCAGAATCTCTTCCTCCATGCCAAGCAGAAGCAGATTATATTCCCTCTTAATCCGCTCGTACGGATCCCGAATCCCGGTCTCTTTTTTCAAAAGGTCCAGCACCCCCGCCATCATCTGCGGCGCGGACAGGGCGGTTCCCGCCTCTTCCAGATACCGCTTCGTCTGTCTCAAAACCTCTTTCTTCCGTTCTTCCGGCGCCTGATAGAGTTCCACGTACATCTCCGCTTTTTTCCTGCTGCACGTTTTACACGCTTCCTCTGCTCTCATCTGTCCTCCTCTTTTTCAATAATACATGTCCGGATACCAGAATCAGCGGCCGCATGCGCAGCCGCCAATCCCTTTTTACCGGTTCTTTATGGAATTACTGAAACAGTTCATAAGATTTTTTCAGCACCTCGTCCGTATGCTCCGTGATCCCCAGATAAATCGGAAGGAGACGCTCGTACAGCTTCGCGTTTTCGGGATTCGGAGTAAACGTATCTTTTACACGCACCATCCCGGCGACCGCCTCGTCGAAGCTTCCATAGATGCCCGCCGCGACCGCTCCGCAGATGGCGGCGCCCAGACCCGCGGCTCCGCTGATCTCATTGCGCACGATCGGAATCTGGAAGACATCCGCAAAGATCTGCATGAAGAGACTGCTGTTGGAACCGCCTCCGGTGATGATGATCTGCTCGAGCTTCGCGTCCACTTCCCGGCACATATCGTCCACATGCTTTTTCAGCGTCATCGCCACCGCCTCCAGCAGAGAACGGTACATATGTCCTCTCGTATGCCTTCCGTCAAAGCCGATCATGATGCCCTTCTTGTAACGGGCCTCCACCGGAGCCAGCCAGTCAAGCACAGTCATCAGTCCGTCGCAGCCTGCCGGAACCTTCCCGGCCTCCTCGCTCAGCAGCTCCTCCGCGGATTTGCCCATGCTCTCGGCCATCCTGATATAGCTGTCTCCCAGTATATCGCGGAACCAGCTTATGGTCCACATGCCTCTGCGGATGCCGTTGCTGTCATAGAGGTATTTGTTCGGCACGCAGGAGAACTTGGGCCATGCACAGGACGTTCCTTTGAGATTCTCTTTTCCTTCCATCATGGCCGTCGTGTAGGTTCCCAGAGAAATACAGGCCGTCGTCTCTCCCATGCAGCCCGTTCCCAGGCCTTCCACCGCCTTGTCGTTGGAGGTGGCCACAACCGGAACCCCCTGGGGGAGTCCGGTGGCTTCGGCCGCCTTCTCCGTCACATATCCGAGGACTTCTCCCGGCATCACCAGGTCAAAGAGCATCTCCCGCGGCATTCCGGTCGCCTTGTAGACTTCCGGATCGTCGGACCACTGCCAGCGGTCCACATCCACCGGCCAGCCGTATTCATAATTGGCTACCGTGTCCTTCTTCTCTCCGGTCAGCCGGTGCGTGATGTATCCGGAAGAAGCCACAAGATAGCGCACATCCGGATTTACATGTTCGTAAGGCTGCGACACCCGGACATCCATCCAGCTCATAGCCGGCTTCGCCAGCGTTCCGTCTTCTTTCAGGTAGGCCCGGCAGCAGCGGATCGTACAGAGTCCGATCGCCACGATGTCTTCCCGGTTCCCGGTGAATTTCGCCATGCACTTTTTCCCCGCCGCACAGATCGCGTCCCACCAGTCGTCATCCGGATGCTCCACATATCCGGGCCTGGGCAGGTGATAAGGCCGAAGGGGCGCCTTGTCTTCGCAGACGACGTTTCCCCTCTGGTCAAAAACCGTGATCTTGGCGCTCTGCGAGCCTTCGTCGATACCGATAATATATTTTTCACCCATAGTTTCTCTCCCTATCTGACCAGATAGCCTCCGTCAACCACCAGCAGCGTTCCGTTTACATAATCCGCCGCTTTGCTGGCAAGGAATACCGTCGCTCCCATCAGATCCTGTCTCTCGCCCCACCGGTCAGCCGGGATATGCTCTTTGATCTTGATGAATTTCTCATCGTTGGCGCTTCCGGTTCCGCTCGTCATCGCGGTCTGGAAATATCCCGGAGCGATGCCGTTCACGGTGATGCCGTATTTTCCAAGCTCATCGGCGTAAGCTTTGGTGAGGCCTGCAAGACCCGCTTTCATCGCCGCATACGCCGGAGAACCGAGTCCGCCCAGGAAGGAGAACAACGAACAGATGTTGATGATCCTTCCGCTTCTCTGGGGAATCATGTATTTCGCAACCGCATGGCTCAAATCAAAAGCGCCGGTCAGGTTGATGGCGATCATCGGATCCCATTCCGCCCTTCCGAAATCCAGCACGTCCGCAATCTTGCAGATGCCTGCGCAGTTGACGAGGATGTCGATCCTGCCGTAAGTCTCCACACATTTTTCTGCGATCTTGTCGCACATGCCGTCCTCCGTCAGATCGCCCTGCATAAAGGTGTATTTTACCCCGCAGTCCTCGATCAGCTTCTTCGTCGTCCCGTCGTCATCCACAAAAGCAAACGTAAAAATATTCGCTCCCGCCTTCGCAAGGGCCAGAGCAAATGCCTGTCCAGCCCGCTGTTTCCTCCGGTTACAATCGCGTTCTTGCCTTTCAGTGAAAAAAAGTCCATCGAAAAATCATTGATATTCAACATGTTTTTACTCCTCCTGCCGGTTTATTGTCTGCATCCAAAAAGAGGTTCTTCTGCTCGCGCGCCTGACAAAAGAAAAAAGAGCAACTTTCATCTGTTTTCACAGATAAAAGTTACTCTCTCTTTCGCTCTTTTTGTAACTGTCTACATTGTAAATCGAATACCGCCGTTTGTCAATCTCGTAATAATGCTCAAATAATCGCCGTCATTTTTGTGACATTTTACCAATGCTCTTCTCAGCAGTCCCAGAGTTCTTTATTGGACGTCGCGACGGCAATCGCTCCGGCCTTCAGGGCGGCCATCACGTCTTCGGAATCCTGGGTCAGCCCTGTGGCCACTACCGGCTTGTCGATCGTCTCCACCAGATATTTCATCACCTTGGCAAGCCCGGCCGGCATGAACTCCACAATATCCGGATTGCAGTTTTTCACGTATTTCGCTATATTGGCATAGGTAAAACCGTCGATCATATAGAATCTCTGGATGGTCAGGAAACCGAGATCATTGGCGCGCCGGATCATCGCAGGCTTCATGCTGATAATTCCGTCTGCTTTTGTATATTTTTTGATGAAATCCACGCAGATTTCCTTGGTGGAAAGACCCACGATCAGGTCAATATGCACGATTGCCAGCTTCCCCTCCGCTTTCACCCGGTCCACGATATCCGCAATGCTGCAGATATCCCCGTACACAATATAGGCAATCCCCGAATCCGATTCCGGCAGAGCCTTCAGCCATTCTTCGTTCTTCACCTCCGGAATCACCGGACACGCTTCCGTCGCCTCTATAAACCTTTTTTTCGTCGCTTCCTGCATTTACACACCTCCTGAGTGGCTGCCAGCTTCTTTTTCCATATACTTGACCAACAGGGGCACAACCTCATACAGATCCGCACAGACCGGATGATGAGCCCTCTCAAAAATACGCGCCCGGGGATCGGAGTTGACCGCGATGATCCGCTTCGCCTGCCGGATTCCCGCCATAAACTGAACCGTTCCGGAGATTCCAAAGGTGATCAGGCATTCCGGACGGACGGAACTGCCGGATAATCCGATCTGTCTTTCCGGCGGCATCCAGCCCTTTTCCACCAGCGCCCTGCTGCAGGCCAGTTCCCCGCCCAGAACCTCCGCCAGCCGGTACAGCATATCCAGATCTTCTTTTCGCTTTACACCCCTTCCCGCCGCCACCAGAAGCCTGCTGCCGCCAATCGCCGCCGGCTTCTCTTCGCATTCCTGCACTCGGATCAGCAAAGCGCCTTCCCGCGCGGGAACCTTCCGCACCCGGCAGTCAGGCGCGCCGCCCTTCCTCTTCCCGGCCGGCTCCATGATGCCGGGGCGGACGGTCGCAAACTGGGGCCTGCTGTTCTCCGTCAGGATGCTCGCCATGACATTGCCCCCGAATGCCGGCCGAATCTGGACCAGATTCCCCCGATCGTCCATCTCCAGCGCCGTACAGTCCGCGGTCAGTCCGGTACGAAATTCCACCGCAAGCCTCGGCGCCAGCGCGCGCCCTTCCAGCGTGCCGCCGATCAGCACGACGGAGGGCCTTCTCTCCCGGATGCAGTCCGCGGCCAGAGAAGCGTACAGAGAGGGCTCGAAGAGATCGTCCGTCTCATACAGGAACGCGCGGCTCACCGGAAAGCCCTCCAGTTGCTCCTGCACGTTTTCCATACGGCTCCCGATTCCCAGCACGCACACTTCTTCCCCGCACTGCTCTGCCAGCCGGACGGCCTCCCCGATCAGCTCCGGACCGCAGGGATGCACAATCCCCTGCCGGCACTGCAGATACACCAGAATCCCGCTCCATCCGGTCCCTGTTTCCCGTCTCATATTCCGGCCTCCTGTCCCGTCTCCTTCAACAGCTGCGCAAGATACGCCGCACCCTCGGCGCCGCTCTTATATACAATCGCTTTTCTCTCCGCGCTCTTTGGCGCAAAGATCTTCTTCACCCTGGTGGCAGAGCCTTTCAGCCCGTAGTGTTCCGGCGTCCGGTCTTCCAGCTCCTGCAGGGAAATCACCTTTATGGATTTCTTCCTCCCCTGCATCCTGAGTTTCAGAGAAGGCATCCGGGGGACAAAGCCGTCCCTCTCCACCATCGCCACACAGGGAAGGGGAACGGTCACTTCCGCCGTCCGGCCGTCCATCCGGCAGAGAGCGGTGAGACGCTCTTCCTCCGCCTCCAGGCCGATGACCCAGTTCAACTGCCGCCATCCCAGCCAGGCCGCCAGCGCGCTGCCGGTCTGCGCCGTGTCGCCGTCGGTCGTCTGTCTGCCGCACAGGATCAGATCATAGGTCCCGGCGGAACGGATCGCCTGCATCAGCGTATAGGAAGTGGCCAGCACGTCCGCGCCCCCGAAAGCGGGATCGCTGATCAGATACCCCTGATCCGCGCCCATCGCATAGGCGTCTCTCAGCACTTCCTCCGCCTTGCGCGGCCCCATGGTAAATACATGAATTTCCCCTTTGCATCGCTCTCTGATCCGGAGAGCCGCCTCCAGCGCCGACCGGTCGTACAGATTCGTGACCGCTTCCAGCCCTGTACGGATCAGCACCCCTGTTTCGGGATCCATACTGCCCTCCGACACCGCCGGCACCTGCTTCATACACACTGCAATCTTCATGTTTCACCTGCTTTCCTTTCAAACCGGCGTAAAACGATTCCCCCGGTTAAACCGCCCTTCCGGATCGTAGGCCGCTTTCAGTCTCTCGTTCTCTTCCCGGTAGCTTTCCTCCAGACAGTCCCTGAAAATCCTGCTTTTCAGCTTGCCGACCCCATGCTCTTCACAGACGGTCCCGCAGTCCTTCAAGGCCGCCTCCGCCCAGACGCGCAGGAGCCGGACGCCGGCCTGATACGCTTCCCATGTCCCCGGCAGAAGATTGACGTGCAGATGTCCCTCCAGCCCGTGTCCGAAGATACAGCCCTGCAGCCCCTCTTTCTCCAGATCGCTCCGGTAGCGCAGAACCTGTTCGCAGAGTCCGCCGTCCCGGATCATCATGTCGGTCGCCAGCTTTGTAATGCGTTCATCCTTCCGGTGAGCCTCCTCCACGAACAGATTGCAGGTCTCCGGCGCCGCATGCCGGAAGGCGTGAAGCTTCTCCACTTCGCTGCCGCCCGATACCGCCCACGCCGCATCCGGGTCGCTGCCGTGCTCCGCCGCGGACTCCATCAGAATCTCCGCAAGTTCTTCAATCCCGGCTTCCGCCCCGTGAAGCTCCACGTACACCGCCGCCTCCGCATCCGAACCCACGTCCGGCAGCTCTCGGATCCGGCCCATCGTACTCTTTCTGGATTCTATCATGGCAAGAATCCGGCCGTCCAGATACTCCACCGAGGCGACGGCGGCCGTTTTGTCCGCACTGCTGCGCTCCGAAGCCCTGAGGTCTTCGATCAACTGCAGCGCCCCTCTCTCTTCTCCGAAGAAAAAGAGGATCCCCCACACCTCTTCCGGGGACGGAATCAGACGCAGGGTCAGTTCCGTGATCACGCCGGTGATCCCCTCTTTGCCCAGGAACGCATCCAGTTCTTCTTCTCCCACAGGTTCCAGACAGCGTCCTTTCCCGTCGACCGCCCGCAGCTTCTCAATATAGGTTCTGCTGTCGCCGTACAAAAGCCGCGTGATTCCCTGGGCGCCTGTCGCCGCGATTCCGCCAACTGTGGCGGAGGTCTCCGTCGGCGTCACCGACCAGCACAGCGCTTCTTTGCGGAAACGGGCAAAGATCTCTTTCTGCAGGTCCATCAGATTCAGTCCTGGCTCCACCACAATCCGGCCGGTTCCGTCTTCGCACAGCCACGCATCCTTCACCCGGTTCATCCGCGAGACATTGAGGATATGCCCGCCCTCCGGCACGCCCGCGCCGGTGATCCCGGTCTTGCCGCCCTGAATCGTAACCGGCGTCCCCGCGCGCCGCGCCTCCTCCAGAATCGCGAGAAGCTCTTCCTCCGATTCCGGAAAAGAGATGCTCTGCGCCTCTCCGGTATACTTGGATTCGTCAACCAGATATTCCTCATACACTTTGCTCATCGGAATCATGCTCTGTCTCATGCCCGCTCCTCCCGGCCGTCTCCTCTGATCAGCGCTTCCAGCGCCTTCACAAACGGCTCATAATCTTCCACTACCGCCACGTCCGCCATCTTCATGATCGGAGCGTCCGCGTCTTTGTTGACCGCCGTTATCCATCTGCTCTTTTCGATTCCCGCATAGAACGCGGCCGCACCCGACGCCGCGGCCGCGATGCAGATCTGCGGCTGTACCAGCGTCCCGGACACTCCCAGAAGCTCTTCCATCGGCGCCCAGGCATTCATAACCGCCGGACGGCTTGCGCCGACGCTGCCCCCCAGGGCCCCGGCCAGGCTTTCAAGCGTCTCCATTCCCCGCCGGCCGCCGACTCCCCGTCCTCCCGCGACCACAATCTGACTGTCCTTCAGGCCGCCGTCCTCCGGTTTCGGTTCCAGCGTCTCCGAGAGAATATGTCCGGCAGCCGAGGCGGTATACGTCTCCCATCGTATGAGAAAGGGCTCTCCTGTCAGTTCCGCCCGTTCTGCTCCTTTGGCCATCGTAAAGAAAAAGGGAGGCTGTCCCGGATCGCACACCGCTTCCATATGATTGGCGTACATCATGCGTTTTACCGTCAGTTTCCCGTCTTCTCCCGTCATAAGGGCATGAACCGCGTTGACCGAGCTTCCTCCGGCGCGTACGCCCAGACGCACCGCAAGCACGCCGTTTAAGTCCCCGCCGGCGAATAAATAGAGATCTTCCCGGCAGATCAGAGGCAGCAGAGCCTCCAGTACCGTCTCCGGCGCATCGTCTTCCACCACTACGGCCACCGCTTCCTTCGCATGGCGTTTCGCAGGCCCGGATGCGCGTCCGGGTTCCGTCGTCAGAAGAATCGCCTCGCCCTCCGGGATCCCGCCCAAATACGCCTCGGCAAATCCTTTCTGTTCCTGCATCTGTCTGAGAACATCCGCGCTGTCCAGATCTACAACAAAATGATACCTCACAACTTCAAAAGCCTGCCTTTCAGATATTGTTCATAATATATCCTTGCTTTCTCCTCCGGACTGCCATCCTCAATCCGCACCGTGTTCCTGCTTCTGTCTACCGGACGGAGGGCCAGCAGCTTTTCTTTCCTGCCCCGGAAGAGATCCTCGTCCCCAAGCAGCGCTTCCGGCGCAAGATACTCGATGGGTCGATTGCCCAGCCGCATCTTATCCTTCAGAGTCGGAACCCGCAGCCAGGCGCAGGGCGCGTTCCCCACAGCCAGCACGCAGGGCGGACGGACCGTCTGCACCTTTGTCCCGCCCGAAGTCTGACTGGTCACTCTCAGACAGCCCCCGCCGGCCGGTTCCATGCCGGTCACCTGACTGATACAGGGCCACTGCAGAAGCTCCGCCAGCAGATAAGGCGTCTTCCCGTGGCTTCCGTCCGCGCTCTGAACACCGGTGACAACGACGTCATAACTCGCCGCCCGGGATTTTTTCCGTACATAAGCCGCAATCAGTTCTGCCAGCAGTTCCGGCGGCGCGCAGTCCCCCTCTTCCGCTTCCACCCGCACGGCGTGCGAAAATCCCAGCGCATACAGAATCTTCAGAAAACTGTCCGCCTTTTTCTTCCCGACGGTCAGCGCGTCAAGTTCATAAACGACGTCTAAGCCTTCTGATAAATCAGAAAGCCTGCGCATCATCTCCAGAGCCCCTTCGTCGAAACAGTTCCATTCCAGCTTTACATATTCCGTATCGACTCTCTGTCTGTCATCCGCCACCCAGTCTTCTTCCCGCAAAAGATCCAGCGCCGGGACCGCCTTAAAACAACCTAATAATCTCATAAGCGGCTCCTGTTCCGCCTGCGCGGAAAGAAATCCATAAGGTCCTTCCGCGCAGATCAAACGTTATCTTAACTGTCTTTTCCTGTCACTTTTCCGGTTTTATTTTCTAAGCGGAATCAGAGTTCCCATATTCATGATTCCGTTGGGGTCAAAGGCCTGCTTCAAGGTCTTGAGCATATAATAGGAAGAACCGTACTCCTGCGTCACATATTTTGCCCTGGCCTTTCCAAGTCCGTGATGATGCACGATGGAACCGCCGTATTTTAATACCTGCTCGCAGATGATCTGGTTGATCCGGTCATGATACTTGTTGATCTCCTCCTCCGGCGGGCAGTCCACAATGTTGTAGTAGTACACAAAGTACATGTTGGTTCCGTTGATATAGCTGTGGGAGGAATGTCCGCCCATCAGCGTCATATCCGGCACTTCCGCCAGGATCCGCTCACAGGAAGTCTTGTAGATCTCATAGATATTGTCCCAGCTTCCGGACACCTCCGTGGTGATACCGATGTTCTGGGTCGCCTTGATCTCCTCAGCCTCCTCGGCAATCTGCTCCGGTCCCCAGTTCAGGCCTTCATACCACTTCTCAATCAGAGTCGGATCCACCTCTTCCAGCTCCGGATGCTTCGACATCATCTCCTTGATGCCGGCTTCAATCGCCGGAGTAATGTTCGCGGGGCCCTCCGCCATCCAGATGAGAATCGCCTTGCCCTCTTCCAGCCATCCGCTGAAATGCATATTGGCGTCCGCCGCATCGTAAAGTCTGGCAAAGGACGGACGGTAGCCCGCCACCATGACTTCTCTCAGGCAGTCAAAGCCGAGCTTCATATATTTGTCATCCAGCTTATAGCCGATATAGCGGTTGTTCTCCGGCTGCCATTTGAACAGCTTCATCGTTACTTCCGTGATAAAGCAGATCGCGCCCTCATTGCCGCAGATAATATGACGGATGTCCGGTCCTGCCGCCCGTCTCGGAATATTTTTGATCCGGCAGATCTTTCCGTTGGGGAACACCGCTTCCAGACCCACGATCATATCCTCGATGCCGCCGTACAGCGTGGAGAACTGGCCGATGCTTCTGGTAGCCACCAGGCCGCCCAACTGCGCCAGCGGTTTGGACTGCGGAGAATGTCCGGTCGTATATCCCTGCTCTCTCAGCATATCGTCGAGCGCCTGAAGAGGCACCCCGCACTGGCAGGTCACCTGCATATTATAAGGATCCACTTTGATGATTTTGTTCATGCCGGAACCGTCGATGACCACCGAATCCTTCAGCGCCGTCTCCAGACCTCCCTCGATCGCCGAATGTCCGGTCCTCGGCACGACGTTGATCTCGTTCTCGTTGGCAAACTTCAGAACCTCCGACACTTCCTCGGCGCTCATCACATTGACCACCGCGGCGGGAATCGGCTGCGTGTACACTTCGCATACCTGCTCATACTTTCTGTAGCGGTCCACACTGCTCTCTTTCAGCACCTTCTCGTCCGTGATCACCCGATCTTTTCCCAGAATCTTTACCAAACCTTCCACAATCTGCTCT
>ERZ779627.277-NODE-277-length-10731-cov-4.011709_pt1 | contig 10731 bp, 7 predicted proteins | sample MGYA00514191_ERZ779627 | MGnify/ENA primary metagenome ERZ779627 (study PRJEB29562, sample SAMEA4376705) | mouse gut metagenome | isolation source: Cecum | study: EMG produced TPA metagenomics assembly of the A DSS colitis mouse model was used to assess the... | reverse complement strand
CACCCCGACAGCGTCGGGTTTTCGTCCGGTCCGTCGAGTTCGGCGGCGGCTGCTGTGAAAGAAAAATCGCGCGGCATGCGCGAGGGCGAATATCCTGTGAGAAGCTTGAATATCCGATTGAAGTTTCTAATAGTGCCGAATCCGCACTTCGACGCGACTTCGGTTACGGTGTCGTCGCCGCGCTTTAGCATTTGCACGGCTTTTTCCACGCGCACGCAATTGACGTAGCGCATAAAATGCATGCCCGTTTTCGCCGCGAAAAAACGCGACAGATAGCTTGCGTTCATGCCCATAAACCTCGACGCGTCGTCAAGAGTGTATGTATCGAAGTTCTTTTGTATTTCGGCGAACAGCGATTTAAAAATTTTGTCTGTTGAGCTTTTGATTTTTTTCTGTTCCGTCGGCTCGTTGCGAAAAATATCGAGCATGAGCAGTTTGACGCGCGTCGCGGTTTCGTGTATGTACAACGGGCGTTTTTTTGTAAGTTCGTCCAGCAGTACGGCGTACAGATCGGGTATGCCGTATGCGCGCGAAAGAAAGGGTGAAGAAAGCATGGATGTTTTTGCAAAGTCCGCTATAATATCCGCGTGGAAAATGACGGTGATAAGCAACGCGGAGCTGTCCGTCGCGTTTATTCTGTGCAAGGACTGTCCGTCGATAAACATGGCGTCGCCCGCGCCGAGCGAAAAGCTCGCGCCGTCGCATACTACGTCGAGCGTGCCGCGCTCGGCATAAATAAGCTCGCAATCGCTGTGCCAATGCAGTGTGTTTTGAGAATTTCTGTATTTGCCCGCCCACACGCGTTCGCCGCTGCCGTATCGCCATTGTTCCTTTGTCGCGCTCAAAATCACCTCGTTTGTTTATATCGTATTATAGAACAAAAATCGACGCGAGTCAATCTAAAAAGTAAAAAAATTTCCTGTTTGAGTAAATAAACTTCTTGCAAAGCTCGCGGCGTTTTGTTAAAATTAAATCAGCTTAAACAACGAGGTCGGAAGATGAAAAAAATTGCCGAATGCATCGATATGCTCGTCGATTATGCCAAAGCACAGCTTGGGCTTACCGCAAAAAACGCGGACTATGCGCGCAATACCGTGCTGGATATACTCGGAATATCGTTTCCGCCTACGGGCGCTCAAGCGAGCGGAACGATCGACGCGTTGCTCGACGCGTTTTCCTCCGCCGTTACCGAGTGCGGCGACGCTTTGCCGCATGATGCGGAATATTACCGCGACGCAGTGATGGGCGCGCTGTCTTTGTCGCCTCAAGCGTTGCAAGACGCGTTTTACGCGACCGAAAAAGAATCGGGAAGCAAAGCCGCCACAGACTGGTTTTACGATTACTGCGTAAAAAACAACTATGTTAAAAAAGCGCAGTTAGACAAAAATCCGCGTTTCGAAAGCGACGGTTTGATCATAACGATAAACAAATCCAAACCCGAGTTCCGCGACGCAAAGAAAGCGGCGGCGGGCAATGCCGTCAGCGGCGGATATCCGCTTTGCAGTATATGCCACGAAAACGAGGGCTACGCTAACCGCAATAAGCGCACCTTGCGCACCTTAGATATCGAACTCGACGGCGATAGGTGGTTTTGGCAGTTTTCGCCGTACGGGTATTTTTATCAGCACGGCATAGCGGTCAATTACGAACACACGCCGATGGGCGTCGATAAGTCGACGTTTGCGCGGCTGCTCGATTTCGTAGACAGGTTTCCGCATTACTTTATAGGCAGCAACGCCGCGCTTACGCGCATCGGCGGGAGCGTGCTCGCGCACGATCATTATCAGGGCGGCGGTGAGAGCTTGCCGCTTCACAAAGCCGCCGCAGCGTATACGTTTACGGACGGTAAAAGCGGCGCGACGCTCGAAGTATTGGACTGGGCGGGGACTGTGGTGCGTGCGGTGTCGCATGACCGCGCCGCGATAATCGACGCGTCGGAACGCATACGCGCGGCGTGGGTGGATTTCGACGACCCCATGCTCGGCATAGTACATGCGGACGAGGACGGCGTGCATAACGCGATAAGTCCGACTGCGGTAAAGACCGAACGCGGGTACGAAATGAATATAATTCTGCGCAGCAACATAACTTCCGCGCAATACCCTGACGGCGTTTTCCACGCGCATCCCGAATTCCATGTGATAAAGAAAGAGTCGATCGGGCTTATCGAGGCGCAAGGCTTGTTCATACTGCCCGGTCGGCTCGAAAAAGAACTCGGCGAAATAGCGGAATGTATTTGCAGCGGCACGCAATTGCCCCGCTCGCTTGCGGACTATAGCGATATTTACGGCGAGATCGTCGCGCTATGCGGCGGCAGGCGCGACAGGGCGTCCGTCGACGACGCGATAAAAGCCGAACTCGGCAGCGTGTGCAAGCGGATCTTACACAACACGGCGGTGTTTAAGGACAAAGCCGAGACCGTTAAATTCTTGAAAGACAAGGTGATAAAATAATGGGATGCGAATGCAGTAAAAAATCGCGTTATTCGGAATACGCGTATAAGATAACCGCCGCAGGCAGGGTCAACATAATCGGCGAACACGTCGATTATTGCGGGGGCAGAGTTTTTCCCGCCGCGCTGTCGCTCGTTAACACCGTGTACGTCCGACCCAACGGAACGAACAAAGTCAATCTCAAATGGACTACGCTCGACGAGGAGGTAACGCTCGATCTCGATAAGCTTGACGAGTACGCCGCGCTCGGTTACGGCAATTATCAGGCGGGCAGTCTTTTGAAGTGGAAGAATGCCGGGTATCCCGTCGTCGGTTGCGACATGCTCCACGATTGCACGGTGCCGTTCGGCAGCGGGCTGTCTTCGTCGGCGGCTATAGAAGTTTCCACGATCGCCGCCATGTGCGCGATCACCGATACGCCCGTAGACGCTGTCAAGATAGCGCTCGAGGCGCAACGCGCCGAGCGCGAGTACGTCGGCGTCAACTGCGGCATAATGGATCAATACGCGTCCGCCTGCGGCAAAGCGGGACACGCGATGCTTCTCGACTGCGCGACGCTCGAATGCGAATATGTGCCTATCGACACGGGCGATTGTTCGTTCGTTATCATCAATTGCAAAAAGCCGCACAGTCTCGTAGAGAGCAAGTATAACGAACGGCGCGCGGAAACCGAAACCGCGTTGGCGCTGTTGAAAGGCAAGCTCGACATAGAGCATTTGGCAGAACTCGACGAAACCGCGCTCGAATCGAATGCCGACGCGTTGCCGCCCGTAATTTACAAGCGTGCCAAGCATGTCGTTACAGAATGTGCGCGAGTAAAAGAAGCGGCAAAGGCCATGAAATCGGGCGATATGGTCAAACTTGGCGCGTTGCTCGACGCGTCGCACGCGTCGCTCAGGGATATGTACGAGGTCACGGGCAAAGAACTCGACGCGCTTGCGGCGGCGGCGCAAAGCCACCCTGCATGCTTGGGATCGCGCATGACGGGCGGCGGATTCGGAGGCTGTACGGTATCGCTCGTAAAAACAGCCGAACTCGACGGCTTTGTGAAAAGCGTGACCGCTAAATATAAGCAGGCGACAGGCTATACTGCCGAAGTGTATAATACTGCGATCGGCGACGGAATAACCGTCGAAAAGATCGATTGACGGGAGGTAAATATTATGGCTATTCTTGTTACGGGCGGCGCGGGGTATATCGGGTCGCACACATGTGTAGAACTGCTCGACGCGGGATACGAAGTCGCGGTCGTGGACAACTTTTGCAATTCATCCGCCGAAAGCATGCGTCGCGTGGAAAAGATAACCGGCAAGTCGGTCAAGCTTTACAACGCGGACATACGCGACGGCGATGCGCTTCGCAAGATTTTTTCCGAAAATAAGATCGATAGCGTGATACATTTTGCGGGGTTGAAAGCCGTAGGCGAATCGTGCGCAAAACCGATCGAGTATTACGATAATAATCTGACGGGGACGCTCGTGCTTTTGAACGTCATGCGCGAGTTCGGCGTTAAACGAATCGTGTTTTCGTCGTCCGCGACCGTGTACGGGACGCCCGAAAAATTGCCGCTCGACGAGACCTGCAAAACGGGCGGCACGACCAATCCGTACGGCACGAGCAAGTATTTTCAGGAAATTATGCTGCGCGACGTGTATGCGTCCGACGGCGAGTGGACGGTCGTGCTGTTGCGCTACTTTAATCCCGTAGGCGCGCACGCAAGCGGAATGATAGGCGAAGACCCCAAAGGCATACCCAATAATCTCACGCCGTACATTGCAAAGGTCGCAATAGGCGAGCTGAAAGAAGTGGGCGTGTTCGGCGACGACTATCCGACTCCGGACGGCACGGGCGTGCGCGATTATATCCATGTTGTCGATCTTGCGAAAGGACATGTCGCGGCGATAGAGAAAATAACCGAATCCGGCGTGTACGTTTACAATCTCGGCACGGGCATAGGCTACAGCGTGCTCGACGTGTTGCATGCGTTTGAAAAGGCGTGCGGACGCAAACTGCCGTACTCCGTAAAACCGCGTCGCGCCGGAGACATCGCCGCGTGCTACGCCGATGCTGATAAAGCTCGGTCCGAGCTCGGTTGGTCCGCGACGCTCGGTATAGACGATATGTGCGCGTCGCTATGGAAGTGGCAGACGCAAAACCCCAAAGGCTACGATATATAGGAGCATTATGAAATCGGAATACGGAAAATTCGGCGGCGCGGAAACGGTCAAGCGAATCAATTCCGCAGGCATGAGTTTTACTCTTTGCGCGCTCGGCGCGGGAATAATGAGCATTACGGTCTTGGACCGCGACGGCGTAGCGCGCGAAATGACGCGTCTTGACGACGGCGGTTACGCAAACGCGTATCACGGGCTTACGATAGGCAGGACCTCCGGTCGGATAGCTAACGCCGAGTTTACGCTCGACGGCAACACGGCAACGCTCGAAAAGAACAATTACGGCACGGACAATCTGCACGGCGGTAAGGACGGATTGCATGGAAAGATATTTTCGATGCGGCTTGAAAACAACGATAAATTTACCGACGTTGTGTTCGGCTACAATAGTCCGGACGGCGAGGGCGGATACTTCGGAAACGTTAAGTTCGAGATAACCTATCGAGTTTACGATAGCGAAAACAAATTCGCCATACATTACTATGCCGCGCCCGACCGCAAAACTTTGGTCAATCTGACTAACCACGCTTATTTCGACGTGTCCGGCGACAGGCGCGAACTCGTATCCGAACAATATATGTATCTCAACGCGTCGCGTTACGGAGAACTCAACGAGCGGCTGATAGTCCAAAAAATATCCGCAGTGCCGCCGCAGTTCGACTTTCGCACGCCGCGCAAGATCGGCGAATATTTAAACGACGAGAACGTGCAGCGTTATACGCTCGGATACGATCACCCGTTCTTTTTAGACGGGCGCGGAACGGATAAACTCGCTTGCTCGCTGTTTTCGGAGTTGAGCGGCATTTTGCTCGAAGTGCGGACAACGTATCCGTGCGTGGTCATTTACGGCGATAATTACGGCGGATACAAGTCGGTTTGTTTCGAATGTCAGTATCACCCCGACGGCATGCATCAAGCTGCGGACGATTGCGGCGTTTGTTCGCCCGATAAACCGTATTCCGAAACGACCGAGTTTTCGTTTTCCGTAAAATGATCCGACTTGCGCGACGAGCATAGCTTTTTAATTTCGTTTCGCACGCGTTGCGGACCGCGTTTTGTGCATACTAATTTATGAGAAACGCGTATCGCAAAAATACCAAATTATGGAAGTCGTTTATCTATTGACTTGCTATGCATATTTTAGATATAATTTGTATCAATGATAGCTTAAAAAGCATTTCGATCATAATTCTGTTTTAGCGGAACGGGAGACGACATGAATTTACGAATACTCGGTTCGGGCGGTGGAGAAGGATATCCCGCGTTGTTTTGCAGTTGCGATCACTGCGAAGCCGCGCGGAGAGCGCGCGGTAAAAGTTTGCGCTCGCTTTCGCAATCGCTTATAAACGGGAAATTGCTCATAGATATGCCCGCCGATACTTACAGCCATTTCATCCGCGACGGAATTGACTTCGGCGCGATCGAACATGTGCTTATCACGCATACCCATTTCGATCACTACTGCCCGAATATACTCGATACTCGCGGTACCGATTTCGCTCCGCGAATGAAGACCGATAAACTGAATATTTACGGCAACGCTGACGTTAAACGCGTGTTCGACAGCGTATTTTCGATTTATCCGATACGCGAAGAAATACGCGCCGATATAATTTTTCACGAGTTAAATCCGTATATAAAGCGAACGGTCGGAGACTTCGAGATAATTCCATTAAAAGCGAATCATATGATAGGAAAGGAGTGCGCGTTCAATTATATCGTCGACGACGGAAAGTCCGCGCTTTTGTTTTTGCTGGACAGCGGCGAGCCGCTTGCCGAAACTTGGGAATTCATAACGCGGTATGCGCGCAAGTTCGACTGCGTTGTCATGGACGGCACTATGGGCGAAAAAGGGCGTTACTCTCAGCACATGAATTTCGAGCAAAACATAGCGTTGCGCGATAGACTCGAAAAAATCGGATCGACTCACGACGGCACTGCGTATATAGTAACGCACATTACGCACAATCACGCCGGGCTTCACGAAGAAGTGGAAAAGTTTTTTCGCGGAAGCGGCATAATCCCCGCGTACGACGGAATGACGTTGAATTTCTGATATTATAGGAGAAAAAATGAAAAAGCTCACTGTCAAAGACTTAACGGTCGAAGAAAAACTGAGGTTGCTGTGCAGCAACGGATTTTGGCATACTATGGATTTCGACGGTAAGTTGCCGTCCGTATCGGTGTCTGACGGGCCTGTGGGCTTGCGTGCAGAGCGCAAGGACGAAAACGGCAATACGGTAACGCTGCCGTCGGTGTCGTACCCGTCGGCTCAATCGCTCGCCAATACCTGGAATGTCCAATGCGCCGAGCTTATGGGCGAATGTCTTGCGGACGATTGCTACGAAAAACAGACGGACATATTGCTCGGACCGGGCGCAAACGTCAAACGTCATCCGCTGAACGGGAGGAATTTCGAATATTATTCGGAAGACCCGTTGCTTGCGGGAGAAATGGCGCGCAATTATATCGAAGGCGTGCAGTCGCGCGGCATAGGCGCGTGCCTCAAACATTTTTGTTGCAACAATCTCGAATACAACAGATTCGAGCAATCCAGCGAAGTGGACGAACGCACGCTGCGCGAGATATATTACGTTCCGTTCGAGTTGGGGTGCAAGGCGAAGCCCGTTTCGATGATGTGCGCGTACAACCGCGTTAACGGCAAATATGCGAGCGAGAATAAAAAAGGATTCACGGTACTGCGCGATGAGTTCGGCTTCGACGGCGCTATATATTCCGATTGGGAGGCGGTGCGCGATCGTACCGCTTCGGCGCAGGCGGGATGCGATATCGAATTTCCGTACAGCGAGCACAATTACAACAGATTCGTAGAAGATTACAGATCCGGTCGGATTACGGAGGCGGAATTGGACGTGTGCGCGTCGCGCATTCTCGATCTTATTTACCGCTGTAAAGAAATGCAAAAAGGAAAGGGCGTCAAGCGTACGGTCGAGCAGCGGCTTGATGCGGCGTATTCTATCGCAAGCGAAAGCATGGTGCTTTTAAAGAACGACGGCGTTCTTCCGCTCGAAAAAGGCGTAAAGATCGCGTTGAGCGGCTGTTACGCAAAGCCCGAAAGCGGAATGCTCGCAGGCGACGGAAGTTCGCGCGTCGTGGCGCTTACCGATAAGTTCGACCTTGCCGAGCTTTTGAAAGCCGAACTCGGCGGCGAAGTTTCGTATGAGCGGATGTTTTATTTCGACAAAGTGCTTGGTTCTAACGGCGAGACAGCTGTCTCTACAAGACCGTACAGGGGTAGAAACAACGCCGCCGTCGCCGATGTGAATATTATTTGCGCAGGAACGGGCGTGCCTTTCGAGTTCGAGTCGTTTGACCGCAGGTCCATGAAACTCCCCGTCGCGCAGGAACGCGCGATACTCGATCTTGCGGCGGTTAATCCGAACACGGTCGTAGTTCTGTTTGCAGGCTCGGCAATCGACGTAAGCGCGTGGGCGGATAAGGTAAAGGCGATCGTATTTGCGGGATTTTGCGGCGAGCGCGGCATAAACGCGCTTTGCGACGTGCTTTGCGGCAAAGTTAACCCGAGCGGCAAGCTGTCCGAAACGTTTCCCGTTGACTATGAAGCATCGCCCGTTGCGAGCGAATATATCGATGCGATGGTCACATGTTACGGCGAGAGTTTAAACGTCGGATACAGATTTTATGACCGTCATCCGCAAAACATAATGTATCCGTTCGGATACGGACTGTCGTATTCGAAATTCGAATATTCGGGACTTAAGCTCGAAGCGGCGGACGGACTTGACGTTACCGTAAAATTCGACGTCGAAAACGTATCGAGCATGGACGGAAAAGAGATCGCGCAGGTCTATGTTTCCGAAGTTTCTCCCGTAGTTTACCGCCCGATCAAAGAACTCAAGGGCTTTACAAAAACGTTAGTAAAGTCCGGTAAAAAAGAAACGATCGAGATAAAGCTGGACGCACGCGCGTTTTCTTATTATTCGGTAGCCGACGACTGCTGGCGCGTCAACGACGGCATATTCAAGATTTCGGTGTGCAGTTCGTCGCGCGACGAAAAGCTTTGCGCCGCTGTGGAAATATCGAACGGCAAAGCAAAAGTATTGTAGTTTGCGGTCGGTAGATTTATTGCCGAGATCGGTGTAGTAGAGGAAGTTGTGCATGAAAAGTTGGCTTAAACGGTTTGCTCTTTCGATGTTCTCGGACAAGCATGCTATCGAAAATGCGGAATACGGCGCGGGGAATATCCTTTTGACGTGCGCGCTTGCCGCGATATTCTTGTTTGTCTGTATTTTTGTCGGAAGATATACTCTTTTTGCCGTCGATTATGCGAACGCCGACGCTTTCCGAAAATCGGCGTATACTGCGTTTATCGATAACGGTGTTTCCGTTTCCGTAAACGGTACGGGCGTAGCGCAGGTTACGGTAAACGGCGAGTTTGAAACGGTCAATACTTTCGTCGACCCGACCGACAAACAAAAGTACGGAGCGGACGGGTATGAGGTGATCGTCGATCCGCATAACGTAGCGGAAACGTTCGACGATTTCAATGCGTACTGTAAAAACAAAAACAACGGCGAGACGATCGATTACGAAACGTACAGAGCGCTTGCGGCGGACGATAAAAAAGAGTATAAACTCGTTGTCGAATACAGCGGACGCGCCAAAGAACCGAAAGAATCGGACGCTGTCGGTTATATCGAATATTTGAAAACCGTAGACGCCGCTCAAAAGGAATTGGGCGCGTTGGAAGATAAGAAAGGCACGGCGTCGTCGAAAGAGTATTTAAACGAACTGTACTCGCTGTATATTAAATATTATTATCCCGATATGGAGCGCGTCACGGGCGAGGTCGCGCCTACGTTGCGCAATTATTATTACGCGTTTGCGGCAAAATCCGACGGTAAGTACCTGTGCGTTTTCGGCGACATGTTTACAGCGTCGTTCGTATCGAACGTCGGCAAAAAGGCTGCGCTCGGATTCGGGTACGACAAGGGTTTGGCGGTCGGTCCCGAAAAATCTCGAGCGCAAAATAAAGCCGCCGTAGACGAGTTTATAAAAGACGGATATTACGGCGGGATCGGCGCGCTCGTGTTCGCCGATTATATGAGCAATATTCTCGTTATTCTGTTGTCCGAACTCGTAATAGTGTCGGTGATTCTGTTGTGTTGGGTGTTTTGCCGTCGGTGCGACATTCGATCGATGTCGGCGTTTGCGGACAGCGCAAAAGTCGTATGCTCATATGCGCATGTTTCGGCTTTGTTTGCTACTGTCGTCGCCGCGCTGTCCGGATTTTTAGTCGGCGGCTTTCTCGTCGCCGTTATAGGCGCTCTTGTGTTTTTCGGAATAATTGCCGCGCGCACGGCGGTATTGCTCGCGCGCGAGTACAAAAAAGCGAAATTATCGGCGGAAAGCGATGACGCCGACGACATTAAAACTCTTTCCGCGAATTGACGGCATTTATAATTTCCGTGCGCATCGACATTACAATGCGGCGAGTCAAATATCGTATGCGGAACGCAACGCGGCCAGCTTGAGCCGCCAAGGCAAAATATTGTACAGCCCGGTCATAAATTTGTTTTTCGCGCCGACTGTGACTTTAGGCGGCGGGTTTTCGGCGTAGATAATTTTGACTATTTTTTGCGCGACAAATTCGGCGGAATAGCCGGTTTGTTCGGTTTTTATAAGAGCGTCCGACGCTTGCTTGAGCGGTTCGTCATAGTCGCCGCAGTCCGTGTATATTTTGCGTTTAAACGAGAATTGCGTTTGCGTGCCGCCGATCACGACTGCGGTGCTTTTTACTTCGGGAACTTCGAGACGCAGTTCGGTGCATAGCGATATCAATCCCGCTTTGGCAGCCGAATAGTATCCGTCGTATGCAATGGGCGTTACGCCGCCGGTCGAGCTTAACAGGATTATCCTGCCGTCCTCGCTTTGCCGCAAAAGCGGCATGGCGAGTTTGCAACATTCGATCGCGCCGAAAATATTTACTTCGAACAGCGATCTGTAGTCTTCGCTTTGCACATATTCGACGGGTGCGGACATCGACGCGCCCGCGCAGTAGACCAAAACGTCTATGTGCGGAATGCGAGAGCACGCCGTTTTAGGCGCGTTTGGATCCGTCA
>ERZ779627.275-NODE-275-length-10769-cov-6.559642_pt1 | contig 10769 bp, 12 predicted proteins | sample MGYA00514191_ERZ779627 | MGnify/ENA primary metagenome ERZ779627 (study PRJEB29562, sample SAMEA4376705) | mouse gut metagenome | isolation source: Cecum | study: EMG produced TPA metagenomics assembly of the A DSS colitis mouse model was used to assess the... | reverse complement strand
GCTGTGCGATCCCGGCCGGGACCAGGAGCTGATCCGTCAGATTTTCACCCACACCACCACCAACGGCCTGCGCTTCCGCCTGTCGGAAAAGCTGTATCTGGCCCCCGGCATCCGCCAGGTCCAGACCCAGTGGGGCCCGGTACGGGTGAAGGCGGCCGAGGGCTTCGGCGTGACCCACGCCAAGCCGGAGTTTGAGGACGTGGCCGCCCTGGCCAGGGAGCACGGCCTGCCCTATCAGACGGTTTTTCAGGACGCTTTGAGGCAAATCAAGAGTGTGTAGGGCGCGACGACCCCGGCGCGCCGTCAACCAGAAACATGGCGGGCCGAGTCGTCCCGCCCTACATATACAAGGAGTATTCAATGAAAAAGACAATTTCCCGCCTGTTTTCCACCCTTTTAGCCTTTACCCTCCTGGCCGGGTGTCAAGCCGCCCCCCCGGCGGAGGCCTCCCAGGACAAAAGCAGCGTCACCGTGGTGATGCCCCCCACCTCCGAGCCCGAGGCCGGCTTCGACCCCGCCTTCGGCTGGGGCGCGGGGGAGCACGTCCACGAGCCCCTGATTCAGTCCACCCTGACGGTGACCAATCCCGACCTGACTATCGGCTACGACCTGGCTACCGATATGAGGGTCAGTGAGGACGGTCTGGCCTGGACGGTAAAAATCCGGGAGGGCGTGAAGTTTACCGACGGCACCGCCCTCACCGCCACAGATGTGGCGTTCACCTACAACGCCGCCCGGGACGCCAGTTCCGTCAACGACTTTACCATGCTGGACCGGGCGGAGGCTGTGGATGATACCACCGTGGTCTTTCACATGAACCGCCCCTTCTCCATCTGGCCCTACACCATGGCCACGCTGGGCATCGTGCCCGAGGACTCTTACGACCCCGCCACCTACGGCGCGAACCCCATCGGTTCCGGCCGGTACATGCTAAAGCAGTGGGACCGGGGCCAGCAGGTGATTCTGGAGGCTAACCCGGACTACTACGGCGAAAAGCCCAAAATAGAGCGGGTGAACCTCCTGTTCATGGAGGAGGACGCCGCCTTTCTGGCCGTCCAGGCGGGCCAGGCCGATTTGGCCTACACCTCCGCCTCCTACTCTGACCAGACGGTGAACGGGTTCTCCCTGCTGTCCGTGAAAACAGTGGACAACCGGGGGGTGAACCTGCCCGTCACAGGGAACGAGTTCCTCTCTGACGCGGCGGTCCGCCGGGCCGTCAATATGGGGATTGACCGGCGGCGGATGATCGACAACGTCCTCAGCGGCTATGGCGCCCCGGCCTACAGCGTCTGCGACGGAATGCCTTGGTACAGCCCGGCCAACGAGGTGGCGTACGACCCGGAGGGGGCCAGGGCCGTTCTGAGCGGAGCGGGCATCAGCCTGACGATCCACTACGCCGCCGGCGACTCAGTGCGCCAGGGGATCGCCGCGGAGCTGGCCAACCAGCTTAAGGAGCTGGGCGTTGAGGCGGACATCAAGGGCGTAGGCTGGGACACCGCCTACACCGACGCCCTGACCAACCCCCTGGTCTGGGGCTGGGGGGCCCACACCCCTATGGAGCTGTATAACATCTACCACACAGAAATCTATGGCGACCTGGCCAACACCGCACGGTATTCCCCCTATTCCAACGAACGGGCAGACGAGCTGATGGACGCGGCTCTGGCCAGCACCGACCTGGAGGAGTCCTACACTCTGTGGCAGCGGGCCCAGGAGGAGATCGCCAAGGACGTGCCCTGGGTGTGGCTGGTGAACGTGGACCACCTGTACTGGGTCCGGGACGGCCTGCGCGTGGCGGAGCAGAAGCTCCACCCCCACGGCCACGGCTGGTCCATCGTCAACAACGTGGATCAATGGGAGTGGACCATGTAGGGCGCGACGACCCCGGCGCGCCGTTAACCAGAAACACGGCGGGCCGAGTCGTCCCGCCCTACAGACCGGAGGTTTATCGATGTCCCACCGTTTACAATTCACAGTCAAAAAGCTGATCCGCATGGCGCTCCTCCTGCTGGGGGTGAGCCTGGTCTCCTTTCTGCTGATGGACGCCTCCCCCCTGGACCCCCTCCAGACCAATCTCGGTCAGGCGGCCCTGGGGGCCATGAGCCCGGAGCAGGTGGCGAAGCTGGAGGAATACTGGGGCGTCAACACCCCGGCGGCGGAGCGGTATCTGAGCTGGCTGGGGGGTGCCCTCCGGGGGGACCTGGGCGTCTCCCTGCTCTACCGCCGGCCGGTGCTGGAGGTGATCGGCCAGCGGCTGTCCGCCTCCCTGGGACTGCTGATCTTCGCCTGGGCGCTGTCCGGGGCGTTGGGGCTGGCTCTGGGGATATTGGCCGGAGCCAGTCGGGGCCGCTGGACGGACAGGCTGATCCGGGGCGGCTGCCTCCTCCTCTCCAGCACCCCCGCCTTCTGGCTGGCCCTGCTGCTGCTGATCGTCTTCTCCGTGTGGCTGAAACTGCTGCCTATCGGGCTGGCCGTCCCCATCGGAGCGGCGGCGGACAGCGTCACCCTGCTGGAACGGCTGCGCCACGCCCTTCTGCCCGCCGTGACCCTGTCCATCACCGGCGTGTCCGGCATCGCCCTCCACACCCGGGAGAAGGTGGTGGACGTGCTGGACAGCGACTATATCCTCTTCGCCCGGGCCAGGGGGGAGGTGCGCATCCTCCGCCGCCATGTCCTGCGCAACGTGGCCCTGCCCGCGATCACCCTGCAATTCGCCTCCATCGGGGAGATCATCGGGGGCTCGGTGCTGGTGGAGCAGGTCTTCTCCTACCCCGGCCTGGGCCAGGCCGCGGTGTCCGCCGGGCTGGGCGGGGACATGCCCCTGCTGCTGGGTATTACGGTAATCACCGCCGCCATTGTCTTCGGCGGCAATCTGGCCGCTGACCTGCTATACGGCGTGGTGGACCCCCGCATCAGAAGGGGGGCGGCCAGGGGATGAGCAACCGGCGAAAAAGCACCCTCATCTGGCTGAGCCTCAGCGGAGTCCTCCTCTGCGCCGTCGTCCTGGCGGGGGCGCTTCTGGGGGAGCGGGCCATTACCGCCGACTTCACCCGGAAAAACCTCCCCCCCTGTCCCGCCTTCCCCTTCGGGACTGACTGGATGGGCCGGGACATGCTGGCCCGCACGGTGGCCGGGCTGTCCCTGTCTATCCGGGTGGGGGCCCTCACCGCCCTGGCCAGCGCCGTCCTCGCCCTGGCCCTGGGGACGGCCTCCGCCGCACTGGGTGGCTGGGTGGACGGGGCGGTCTCCTGGACCATTGACCTGGTGATGGGCATCCCCCACATCCTGCTAATCATCCTCATCTCCATCGCCTGCGGCCGGGGCCTCTGGGGGGTGACGGCGGGAGTGGCCCTGAGCCACTGGCCCGCCCTGGCCCGGCTGGTCCGGGGGGAGGTGCTCCAGCTGAGGGAGGCCCCCTGGCTGCGGATGTCCCGGCGGCTGGGGGTGCCCCCCGGGCGGCTGCTTTGGAACCACCTGCTCCCCCATCTGCTGCCCCAGTTCCTGACGGGGCTCATTTTACAGTTCCCCCACGCCATCCTCCACGAGGCCGGGGTTACCTTTCTGGGCTTCGGCCTGTCCCCGGAGCAGCCCGCCATCGGCGTGATCCTGTCGGAGAGCATGGGCTATCTGGCCGCCGGCCGGTGGTGGCTGGCCCTGTTCCCCGGGCTGGCCCTGGTGGGGGTGGTGGCCCTGTTCGCCCTGGTGGGGGAGCGGCTGAGACTGCTGCTGGCCCCCGCCAGCGCCCAGGAATAGGAGGAAGCCATGGAGCCCATTTTATCAGTAGACCACCTGTCCGTCTCCTTCACCCGGTACGGCCGGGGTCTGTCCCGGACGGAGCTGAACCCCATCCGGGACCTGTCCCTGACGGTGGAGCCGGGCCAGGTGGCGGCGGTGGTGGGGGAGAGCGGCTCGGGGAAGAGCCTGCTGGCCCACGCCATTTTCCACATTCTCCCCCGAAACGCCCGTGTGGCGGGGGACATCCGCTATGACGGCGCCCCCCTCACCCGGGAGCGGGCGGAGTCCCTCCGGGGCCGGGAGATATCCCTGATCCCCCAGGGGGTGACCTGGCTGGACCCCATGATGAAGGTGGGGGACCAGCTCCGCCGGGGGCGGCGGGACCCGGACACCCGGACCCGCTGCCGCCAGGTGCTGGAGCGCTACGGCCTGGGCCCGGAGACGGAGGGGCTCTACCCCTTCCAGCTGTCCGGGGGGATGGCCCGGCGGGTGCTCATCGCCTCCGCCGTGATGGAGGGGCCCCGGCTCATTGTGGCCGACGAGCCCACCCCCGGCCTGGATACCCGGACCGCCGTCCGGGTGCTGGGCCACTTCCGGGAGCTGGCGGAGGAGGGGGCCGGGGTGCTGCTCATCACCCACGACCTGGAGCTGGCCCTCACGGTGGCCGATACGGTATCGGTCTTCCTGGACGGCCAGACCGTGGACCACCTGCCCGCCGCCCGCTTCCAATCCGGCCAGGGTCTGACCCACCCATACACCCAAGCCCTGTGGCGGGCCATGCCCAAAAACGGGATGGAGGTGTCCGGCCTATGACCCTGGAAGGAAAAGACCTCACCTTCCGCTACCCCCGCCGGGGGGCGTCCCCGGTGCTGGAGGGTGTGAATTTCTCCCTGCGCTCCGGAGAGCGTCTGGGCCTGTCCGCCTCCAGCGGGCGGGGGAAAACCACCCTGTGTAAGCTGCTGGCCGGGTGGGAGGCGCCGGAGCGCGGCCAGGTCCTGCTGGACGGGGTTCCTCTCGCCCGATACCGGGGCTTCTGCCCGGTGCAGCTGCTGTGGCAGCACCCGGAGGAGGCGGTGGACCCCCTCTTAAAGCTGCGGGATACCCTGTACGAGGCCGGCCCGGTGGACCGGGCCCTTCTGGACGGCCTGGGCGTCCGGGAGGAGTGGCTGGAGCGCTATCCGGCGGAGCTGTCCGGCGGGGAGCTCCAGCGCGTCTGCGTGGCCCGGGCCCTGGGGCCGGACCTCCGCTTCCTCCTGTGCGACGAGGCCTCCGCCATGCTGGACCTCATCACCCAGGCCCGCCTGTGGCGCTTTCTCCTGGACCAGGCGGAGAAGCGGAACCTGGGTATGCTCATCGTCAGCCACGACCGGGCTCTGCTGGACCGGGTGTGTACCCGCGTGCTGCCTGGGGAGGGATGAGGCGGCCAATTGCCGGGGATTCTGGTTCTTGACAAGCTGTGGGAATGATGACATAATGTGGTAGAGTAAAAGAGCCGTGTCTCCGGGTGGAGAGGCGCGGCCCCAAATACAAGGAGGTCTGCGTTATGGATGGTAAAATCAAACGGATCGGCGTATTGACCAGCGGAGGCGACGCGCCGGGAATGAACGCCGCAGTACGGGCTGTGGTGCGTACGGCGGTTGGCCAGGGGATCGAATGTATCGGCATACGCAGAGGCTGGAGCGGCCTGATCACCAGCGACTTCGTGCGGCTGGACGGCAGCAGCGTCAGCCGGATCATCAACCGGGGCGGCACCATCCTCTATACCGCCCGGAGCATCGAGTTTATGGAGGAGGAGGGCCGGGCCAAGGCGCTGGCCACCTGTAAGCTGCTGGGGCTGGACGGCATTGTTGCCATCGGCGGCGACGGCACCTTCCGGGGGGCGCTGGCCATCTCCCGTCAGGCCGCCAAGGACGGCATGGACCTGAAGGTGGTGGGCATCCCCGCCACCATCGACAACGATATCGGCTGCTCCCACTACACCATCGGTTTCGATTCCGCCTGCAATACCTGTATTGAGTGCATCGACAAGCTGCGGGACACCATGCAGTCCCATGAGCGCTGCTCCGTGGTGGAGGTCATGGGCCGCCACGCCGGCTATCTGGCCCTGTACGTGGGTATCTCCGTGGGCGCCACCGCCGTGCTGATCCCCGAGCGGCCGGTGGACTTTGAGCGGGACGTGATCGAGAATATCCGGCGGGCCCGGCTGGCCGGCACCACCCACTATATGATCGTGGTGGCCGAGGGAGCCGGCAAGGCCTTCTATATCGGCGAGCAGATCCACGAGGCCATTGGCATCGACCCCCGGGTCACCGTGCTGGGCCATATCCAGCGGGGCGGCGCTCCCTCCGCCCGGGACCGGGAGACCGCCAGCCGCATGGGCTATCTGGCGGTTCAGGCCCTGGCCGAGCAGAAGGGCAACCGTATTGTCGCCATCGTGGACGGCCGGACCGTCGATCTGGATATGGAGGAGGCCCTGGCCATGACCAAGAACTTCCAGATGGACCGCTACGACATCCTGGAGGCCCTGACCAATAACGGCGTCAGCCATTTCTGAGCGGATAAAAAAGGACCGTGCCCGGACGAGCTGTCCGGGCACGGTTTTTACATTTCCTCCAGTAGTTTTTCCAGTTCCTCCCTGGAAAAATGGTATACCTGGTCGCAGAACTGACAGGTCAGCTCCGCCTTCCCCTGCTCCGCAATGAGCTCGGCCAGGTCTTTTTTCCCCATGCTGATCAGAGCCCGGCTCACCCGCTCCCGGGAGCAGTAGCAGCGGTACTCCACCGGATGTTTCTCCAGAATCTCCAGGTCGAAATCCTTCAACACGGCGCGCAGCAGGCCCTCGCCGTCCAGCCCACCGGCCAGGGCGGAGCTCACAGGGCCCATGCCGTGGACCCCCGCCTCGATTTTTTCGATCATGTCCTCGCCGGCCCCGGGCAGCAGCTGGATGATATAGCCCCCGGCAGCGGTGACGCTCTGGTCCAGCCCCACCAGCACCCCCAGGGCGCAGGCGGTGGGGATCTGCTCGCTCTCCACAAAGTACATGGCCAGGTCGTCGGCGATCTCTCCGGAGAACAGGCCGATGGACCCCACATAGGGCTCCTTCAGGCCGATGTCCTTGATGACGGTGAGGGTGCCGTCCGTCCCCACGGCCCGGCCCACGTCCAGCTTGCCGGGGCGCTGTTCCATCAGCTCCACCTGGGGATTCTGGACGTACCCCCGCACGTTGCCCTCGTGGTCGGAGACGGCCAGGATGGTGCCCAGAGGGCCGCCCCCCTTGATCTGGAGGGTGAGTGCCCCCCTCTCCTCCTTGAGCATGTCCCCCATGAGGGAGGCCCCCATGAGGGCGCGGCCCAGGGCGGCGGTGGCCGTGGGGAGGAGCCTGTGGATGTTCCGGGCCCGCTCCACAATGTCCCGGCCGGTGATGGCGGCGGCCTTGACCAGACCGTCGCCCGTGATTGCTCTGACAATTTCGTTGGTCATCCTCTATTTGTCCTTTCTTGCGGTAAAAAAGATGCGCTGCTCCCCCGGCCTGGGCGGGCGCATTTTCAGCTCCCCCCAGGTCCGCACGTCCGCAAAGCCGGCCTCCGTCAGCATAGCGGTCAGCTCCTCCACAGAGTAGGCCCGCTCCCGGTGGAGCTCCTCCCCCCGGACCCACTGGCCGGAGGCCGGGTCCAGCCGGAAGAGGTCCATAAAGTAGGAGCAGATCCGGCTGCGTTTGGAGAACTCCGAACGCCACACGCAGTAGGCGTCATCGGTCTCGTCCAGAAAGACCTGGCCGTCCAGCCCCTCCAGCTTCTCTGGGGAGTTGACGTCGAAGAGGAACAGCCCTCCGGGCATGAGAAACAGGTGGACCCGTCCAAAGGCCCGTTGGAGCTTCTTGGGGTCGGTGACATAGTTGACGCTGTCCAGACAGCAGACGCAGGCGTCGATGGTGCCGTAGAGGTCCAGATTCTCCATGTCCTGGCACAGGAAGATGGGCTCCACCGGGGAGATCCCCCGGTTCTTCTCCGCCGCCTCGGCCAGCATCTCGGGGGACCGGTCCGCGCCGATCATCTCATAGCCCCGGAGGGCCAGCTCCCGGGTGAGGGAGCCGGTGCCGCAGGCCAGGTCCAGCACGGTGTTCCCCGGCAGGGGACGCTTTTTGAAGTGCCTTTCGATGTAGTCCGCCCAGGCGGCGTAATCCACGTCGTAGGTCAGGGCGTCGTAGCAGCCGGCCAGGAAGTCGTAGCTGCTCATTCCTGCTCCGCCGCTTTCAGGCGGGGGACGATGATCTTATAGCCCCCCGCCCCGTAATGAAGGCACCGGTTCACCCGGCTGATGGTGGCGCTGGAGGCCCCGGTCTTCTCCAGGATCTCGCTGTAGATCAGCCCCTCGTCCAGCAGCATGGCTACGTCCATCCGCTGGGCCATGGCCTTCAGCTCGGAGACGGTGCACAGATCGTCTAAAAATTTGCGGCACTCCTCCTCGTTCTGGATGCTGACGATGGCCCGGTACAGGGCATCGCTGCTCTGCTTGTCCAAAAATTTTGACATGTGACCTACCTGCCTCTCTGTATTTTTACCTATTTTAACACGCTGACGTAAAAAAGTAAACTTTAAAAAGTAAAGAATGTGGGAAAACATTCCACGCCCGGGCGGGGACACATACCGGCCGGGCCGGGCATAGGATGGGGAAACAAGGAGGGGAGGGGGAGTATGTGCGTGAACCCAGAGAGGTCCGGGTGGTCTGGGAAGAGGAGAGGCGCGTTTTGACCCTGGAGGGGGAGCCGGCGCTGAGCTATGCCCTGTCCTGGCCCCGGATCGAGGACGGAGGCCTGGGGGGCAGGTGGATCAGCCGGTACTACGCCAAGCTGGCCGGCCGCTGGCGGCGGCGGTGGGAGCGGGAGGTCTACTGGGCCGCCTGCCTGGAGCTGGCCGTCCGGCGGGAGGAGTCGAGGCCTTTTGTGCCCTGGACGGGGGAGCTGCGGGGGGAGACCGCCGCCCTCCGGGACGGAGTGGTCAGCCTGCGGTTCTTCGGGTCCGAGGTCCGGGGGGACGGCCGCCCCGCCCGGGTGCGCTGGGGGGACGTGTGGCAGCTCCGGGAGGGGACCCCAAAGCCCCTGCGTTCCCTGTTTGCCGGGGAGAAGGGCTGGAAAAACCGCCTGTGGAAGGCCGTTATGCACCAGGGGGAGGAGCGCCGCCAGGCGGGGGACTGCTTCCTGGACGGCGACTGGCCCCAAAAGGCGAAAAAAGCCCGCCCCCTCCGGGGGTGGTGCCTGACGGAGGAGGGGGTGGAGGTCTCTCTGCCCCAGTGCGCCGCCTCCCCGGCAGCGGAGGGATGCCCGGTGTTTATGATCCCCCTGGAGAAGCAGGAGTAGGACGGTTTTCCGTCCTACTCCCGGTTATTTATTGATCGCCTGCGGCGTATTTGCCCATGTGGATATTCAGTACCGGGCGGCCCGGCTTGACCATGGCGTCCTCAAACCGGCACTTCCACTGGAGACTCTGATCCAGATTGCCGTCGTCCGCCACGCCGTCCACCGTGTCCCCGTCCTTGATGGGTCGGCGGTTTTCCAGGCAGTAGGAGGCGATGGAGTAGGCGTGGCGCACGACCCAGTTGGGGTCCATGTCGTGGAAGTGGTACTGTAAATCTTCCAGGTACAGCAGGGTCATGCCCAGGGTGTCCACAATGCTGTCGTTGGTGTCCTGGATGTTGAAGAAACGGACGTTGACCACGTAGTGGATGAACCGGTCCAGGCCGGTGAAGGTCCTGTTCCGAATGGTGTCCGCCAGGATCAGCTTTCCGGTGTTGAGAAAGTACACCGCCTCACAGGAGGGGAAGAGCTCCACCAGGGCCTCCAGGTAGTCCATGTCGAAGCCGGCCCGCTCCAGGGGGTCCAGGGCGCCGGTGAGCATGTCGTTGGCGAAGATGCAGTACTTGCACTCGGTCAGGATGCGGTCCCGGTCCTGCTGGCAGTCCCACATCTGGCTGCGCTTCATCTCGTCGATTTTCTCCGGATGGAAGGTGTCGCAGGGCATGACGGACACCTGCACCGGACCCTGACCGTCGCTGAACTTGGCGATATGGTCCATAGCGGCAAAGAGGGTGATATTTTTCATGGCGTCGGCGGTCTCTTTCAGGGGCTGGCCTACCTCCACCTTGCCGATGTGGCGCTCCATGACCTCGGTCATCCGTTCAATGGAGGGCGTTTCGCACCGGTCCTTCATCAGCAGCTGGACCATGAACACCCCGCCGGGGCGGATGGTGGGGTCCATCTCGTCCAGGGGGGATTTTTTCTTTTCCGGCTCCGGAGCGGGCTCCGGCTGCTTCTTTTTCTTGAACAGTCCCATATGGGATTCCTCCTTGTGTGAGATAGGGAAATTATAGCACCCCAAAAGGGCGGCTGTCAATGCTGGGGCGCTCTCCCGGCCCGCCCAGGGCGCCATGACCATAGACATGACCATGACCATTTCCATTACCATAACGAAGCTCTATTTGTACGGAAACGTACAACTTTTTGCCCTCCTCCTGTGATAGATGGGAGGGGATCAAGATGAACGCAAAGAAAAGCATCCTGATTTATTTTGACAATTACCCGATGTTTGTCTCTCTGCCCCCGGAGCAGAGGGGGTGGGTGGTGACCGCCCTGATGGTCTACGGCAGCCGCCTGAGCCAGGAGGAAATCACCCTGGAAGAGGTTATGGATCAGTTTCTCCAGTTGAGTCCGGAAGCCAGACTGGTCTGCGGCTTCATGGGGGCGAATATCCTGCGGGATACCCGAAAATGGCTGAGCCGCCAGCAGCGGGAGCAGGCCGTCCGGAGCTTCCCGGCCCAGAACCGCCCTAAACGGGGCGCGCCCCCTCCGCTCACGTCAGAGGAGAGGGCCGCGGCGGATCGAAAGGCGGTAGAGGACATGGAACGGATGCGCCGGCTGATGGAGGACCTGCGAAAAAAAGAACAGGACGCGTAGCGCGTCCTGTTTTTGCGGTATTGGGAGCTTACACCTTGGGGCCGGCGGCCACCAGGGCCTTGCCGGCGTCGTTGCCGGTGTACTT